>Ga0070669_100001197_pt1 | contig 18911 bp, 17 predicted proteins | sample KBSS53metaG_FD_64680 | JGI IMG/M metagenome (GOLD analysis project Ga0070669, IMG submission 64680) | Switchgrass rhizosphere microbial communities from Kellogg Biological Station, Michigan, USA - KBS S5-3 metaG | ecosystem: Host-associated > Plants > Roots > Rhizosphere > Soil ... | reverse complement strand
GTTGGCAACCGGTGGCGCCGTCGCCGCTACCGTTTCTCGACACCGAAGCAGCACCAGTCGCACTCGATAAAGCCGGGTTGCAGCGTATTCGTGAGGCCTTTGTCGCCGCCGCCAAACGTGCCGATGCGATCGGTATCGATGTGCTCGAAGTGCATGCCGCGCACGGTTATCTGCTGCACGAGTTTTTATCGCCGCTGTCGAATTTTCGTGATGACGAATACGGCGGCGATTTCGCCGCCCGCGTGAAATTTCCGCTCGAAGTATTCGATGCTGCGCGCGCCGCGTTTCCCGCGCACAAGCCGGTGGGTATTCGCATTTCGGCAACCGATTGGGTCGAGGGCGGTTGGGATCTCGATCAAAGCGTCGAGTTCATCAAGCTGCTGAAGCAGCGCGGCTGCGCATTTGTGGACGTGTCGAGCGGCAGTTTGTCGCCGCGGCAGCAAATTCCCGTCGGCCCCAGTTATCAGGTGCCGCTGGCCGCGCGCATCAAAGCCGAAACCGGCATGCCGACAATTGCCGTCGGCCTGATTACCGAGCCGCAACAGGCCGAAGAAATCATCACTGCGGAAAAGGCCGATTTGGTCGCGTTCGCGCGGGCGATGTTGTACGACCCGCGCTGGCCGTGGCATGCGGCAGCAGCACTGGGTGCGCAGGTCGATGCACCGCCGCAATACTGGCGCGCGGCGCCGGCGCAAGCGAAGGATTTGTTTCGGAAATAGCGCGGCGACAGAACAGCGACGGACGCGATAAGTCACGAAAAACGCCAGATGAAGAAAAGCCAGGAATAAAAAAGGGCAGGAGGTTCAGCTCCTGCCCTGCTTTCGTGGTGGTGGCCGCTGCCCGCTGCCCGCTGCCCGCTGCCTGCGCACGAGCAGCGCGTCGCTTTATTTTTTCACGCAGCGTGGGCCATGGCTGCCGCTAAACCAATCGCGCGGCGACGCAGTCGGGACGCCCGTAACCACGTTATTAATCACCGTCGCCGGGGAGTCGATCGCCAGATTGTTCTCGACTTTACATGCCACGCCGCGGGCGTTGATATTGGGCGAGAGATCCTTGGCCGCAACCCGATTCTGTGAGATGAACCCCGGTGCGCTGCCTTTGGCCAGGCCGCCGGCGATAGTAAAGCCGGCATCGCTGGCGGCGAAGAAGTTATTCTCGATTGTCAGTCTGGTCAGCTCGTTGCCGACGACCCCAGTGGACGCATCGCCGGGCGCCGCCGCCGACAGCGCACCGCCCGCGACGACGATGCCATTGGTGGCTTCGGTGACGAAGTTTTGCCGGTACGCCACCGACTGCATTGAATTGCCAGTGCTGGTACCCGGCGTGCCCCAGTTGTAGACCGGCGACGCGAAGGCGCCCCACTCGCATCCCTCGATTCGGTTGCCCGCCACCTCAACGGCATTCATCGACGAGTCGACGACGCCGGGGCTGCCCTGTTCCGTCAGCGCCACGATGGTGGTGACGCCCACAACGCAACTGGTGTTCGCTTTGATGTGGTTGCCGATCACCTTCACGCCAGTCACTTCGACGTGCTTCGATTGTTGGCCACCGAGCAGCGATTCCACGCCAGTGACGAATATCACGAAGCCGTCGGCGACGATGTCATTGTGTTGGATCAACAGATCGTTCACCTGGATGTCGGAGACATCGCCAAATACCGATACGCCGCCCCACAGATAGATTGCTGGATCGGAGTTGGGAGCCATCACGATTTTATTGCGTTTGATATGTACGCCGGACATCCGTGCGCCGCTACTGGGACTGAAGATCGACTGCAACGCCTGCGCCTGCACTGCGCTGGTGTACTGTTTGATCATGTTGTCGGAGACATCGACATCTTCGATGACGTAGGTCCCAGGGCCGCCGGCGGCACCGGCATTTAAGCTGATGGCGGTGAGGAATTTGCTGGGAAAGTTTTCCCCAAACTCCGCCGGGCCGCGGAATTCGTTGTCGGAAACATCGACGTGTCGCACCGTGCTTCTAGCATTGCCGGCATTTGTCGCCGTAAATCCGAGGCCACCGCTGTTGTAAAATTTATTGCCGACGATTTTCACATCGGAAATTCCCGCGCTATTAGCAGGAGGCTGCATCGACAGCGTGGTGATGAATCGCTCGAAGGTGATGCCGGTAAAAATCACATCGGAGCTCAACACGCTTAACGCCTTGCCACCGAGCGGAGCGCCGACGAAAAATTTCGGATTGTTGAGCGTGTCGACGGCATCGTCGGGACCATTGGTAAAACGGATGCCGTTGCCGACGAACGCATCGCCCTCATTCCCCTCCACGGCCGGCATCAGTGTGTTTGGGCTGAGTACGGCGAAATCGAAAAGCGGCTTTTCCTGTATCTGCAGCGGAAAACGCACTGCGCCGCCGGGGACCTTGAACTGCACCTTATCGCGGCTCGCCTTACCGGGCAGACCCTGGACCTGCGCGCGCTCGTAGTCAGATAAGGCCGACAGCGCTAGCGAACCGTTGGCTAGGCGAATCGCTTCAGCCAACGACAGCCGTTGATCTCCCACCGTACCGATGGCATCGGCGTCATTCACCGTGATCAGCGTGTTGTATTTGATCTTGGCAAGCATTGCTTTTGCGTTGCTCTGAGAATCCGCGGCTGCGGCCAGCGGTAGTGCGAGCACCGCCAACACGAAAAATGTAATCGTTTTCATGGGGCGCCGATGAAAAACCATAGCAGCGAGCAAACGGCGATAACCGCGATGATGATTTACGACGAGGGAGGTATTCGGAACGCGAGGCATAGCCAACTCCTTGAGCCGTGGCGACTCGATTATTGTTATGAATGCTGGATGTTTCACCCCGAACTGTAAGGATCGCGTCAGCGAGCTCTCAAGTTAATTAAATTTAATATATTCTCGACTCGACCATGGCGTGATGAGCATTGAGACTATTGCGGCGGCAATTTCTATGCGGCAACGACGGCTTGCGATCGATGCGCATCCTCCTCTTGTTGCAGACGCCACATCTCCGCGAATTTGCCGTTGCGTTCGATCAATTCGCGAAAGGTACCGCGTTCGATAATGCGGCCCTGCTCCATCACCAGAATCTGATCGGCATCGACCACGGTCGATAAACGATGCGCGATGATCAGTGTGGTGCGATCGGCGGAAATTTCTCTCAGCTCGGCCTGAATCGCTTTTTCGGTGCGCGAATCGAGCGCCGAAGTCGCCTCATCGAAAATCAGAATCGCCGGATTTTTCAAAATCGTCCGCGCAATCGCCACGCGCTGTTTTTCGCCGCCGGATAATTTCAAGCCACGCTCACCCACCATGGCGTTGTAGCCGTCGGGCAGCGATTCAATAAATTGATGGATGTGCGCCGCTTTTGCCGCAGCGATTACTTCATCGCGCGTCGCCTCGGGTCTGCCGTAAGCGATGTTGTAATAAATCGTATCGTTGAACAGCACGGTGTCTTGCGGCACGATGCCGAGCGCTGCGCGTAAGCTATTTTGCTGCACGGCGCGAATATCTTGGCCGTCGATCAAAATATTGCCGCGATCGGCATCGTAAAAGCGAAACAACAACCGCGACAGTGTTGATTTGCCTGCGCCGCTCGATCCCACCACGGCAACGGTTTTTCCCGCGCCGACTTCAAAGCTCAAATCGAACAATATCTGACGTTTGCTTTCGTAATTAAAATCGACGTGCTCGAAACGAATTGCCGCGCCGGCAGCTACATCGAGCGGTTTGGCATCGGGCGCATCTTGGATTTCGCGATTCTCATGCATCAGGCCGAACATTTTTTCCATGTCGGTCAGTGCCTGTTTGATTTCGCGATACATCACGCCGAGAAAGTTGAGCGGAATATACAACTGCACGAGCAAGCCATTGATCATAACCAGATCGCCGAGCGTCATATGGCCCTGCACAATGCCATCGGCGGCGCGCCACATCAGCAGCGATACGGCGAGCGCAATGACAAAACTTTGTGCAGAGTTTAAAAATCCCAGCGAGGTTTCGTTTTTTACCGCGGCGTATTCGTAGCGTTGTAAATTTTGATCGTAGCGCTGCGCTTCATATTCTTCGTTGCTGAAATATTTTACCGTTTCGTAATTCAATAATGAGTCGATCGCTTTGGTGTTTGCCTTCGAATCCATTTCATTCATGGTGCGCCGATGCGCGGTGCGCCATTCGGTGATCGCCACTGTCGTGCCGATATAAATCACCAACGCGGTCAGCGTGATCAGTGCAAACCAATAATCGAATTTAACGAACAGCAGGCCGCACACCAGCGCAATTTCGAGAATGGTCGGCAGAATGCTGAACAGCATAAAGCTCATCAAGGTTGCGATGCCGCGTGTACCGCGCTCGATATCGCGCGACACGCCGCCGGTTTGCCGTTCGAGATGAAAACGCAAACTGAGCTCATGCAGATGACGAAAAACATTCAATGCCACGCGTCGCATAGCGCGCTGGGTGACACGCACGAATACGATGTCGCGCAATTCACCGAACAATGTCGATGACAGACGCAGCAAACCGTAAGTGACGAGCAGCGAAACTGGCACTGCGAGCGTCGCCTGCGTCGGATTCAAACTATCGACGATGCGCTTCATCAACAGCGGCACGCCGATATTGGCGAGTTTGGCGATGACCAGAAAAATCGTCGCGATGATGACGCGGCCGCGATATTCCCACAGATACGGCACCAGCATTTTAACGACGCGCCAATCTCCGGTAGCGGGACGTTTTGTGGTGGAGGAATGTGGTGGAGTCATGAGTAAACCTGCAGCAATGACGCGGAACTTCCGCGTCATTATTTCATAACTAACAGTGTGGCGCGGCGGGCAACATCAGAAGGCGACATAAGGAGTGGTGATGCCGGGCATGGTGTAAATCGAGGTGTAGACTTTGCGCCCATAGAAAAACGGCAATCCCCAATCGAAGCCGCCATCGTAGCGGCCGCCGAGATCATTGAATGCGCTGAAATTGCCGTTCAAGGCGCCGGCATTGGCGACATTAAAAACAATATTAACGCTTCCACTCGGCGCGTCCCCAAAAAGGGTTGCGCTCCTGCTGATCGTCGAAGGTGGGCAATAAAAACCGACAGGATCAGGGCTCATACATTCATTGATTAACGGCGGATCGATATTTGGAAAATATAAGCCGTTGGAGCCGCTATCAATAAAGCTTTCGCGATAAGTTCGCCCGTTATACGTTGTTGAGATCCGGCCATTATCCGCTTGCAGATATTGCGGAGCAGCGCTGCCCAGCTGGTTGTTGCTGCGAGTGTTGATACCAAAAATGAGTGAGCCACTGACATTGACGGCACCGCTGTTACTGATTGCCGGTAAATCGATAATTGAGCCGTTGTTGTCTTGTGGGAATTTTGCGATCGGGTTCTGTACCTGAATAGCGGTGGATGCGAGCGAATCGCTGCAACCATTCTGACATTGATAATACAAACCATTGCTGACGATCGAGCCGCAGCGAGAGCCGCAATCCCACGGAAAATTGCCAATGCCGAGAATACCGTTGCCACCCAAATCGGCGGAGCTGCTCAAATTTGTCGTGGTATCGCCGCCACCGCAAGTGACTGGCTCGGGGCCAATAGAAGAGGTGCTCGTGATTAATTGAATCGATACCGAGCTTGCGACCTCATCGGCCATTTTTATATCGGCAATCTGCACCGGACCCCAAGCATGAGAGTTGTCGACAAAGCCGACGCATTCAGCGAGTGGATTACCATTGGCAGCGGTTTGCTGCGGTAGTGTTAGCGAGCCCAGCGCGGAAGGAATTAAGCGCAGCCCCATCGAGCCGGTATCAACCAGAATGTGATCGATGGTTTGACATTGGGATGTGCCAGGTCGGCACACAGTGAGCGTTACAAACGCTTGATTGACATTACCGTTCAATCCGCCATTAACAATAATCGATACAACGTTGTTGGTCACCGGCGGCGGCGCCGTAACGCTGCCGCCACCTCCTCCACCCCCGCCGCCGCACGCGGTCAGCAATGTCGAAACCACCAAAGCAATCAGTTGGTAACTTAATCCGTAACAACGCCGCACCGTAATTCTCCCAGTTATTGAATTTCGTCGATGGTCACTTGCGGCGGCACTAGGCTTGGCACATACGCACGGCCAGCAAATGCCCGCATGCGTCCGCCCGATTGCACCACCAGATCGTCCTGCGCAATTGCGACCGGGCCGCGAATGCCCGCGTGGCGGCGTGCGGCGGCGGCTTCGCTGAAGGCGGGGAAATATTGCCCGAGCAGTTGCTGCAGATCGGGCATTACCGGTCCATCCCAGCTCACTGCGAATACCTTGCCGGCGGTGCTCAGATATTCACGAATGGTAATGCCCGATTCGGTCTGAATTGCATGCACGGTGTAACCGTTGCTGACGGTTGCGCGCATGACCGCGTGCAGTTTGTTGTTGTCGGTTTGCACCGACGCGGCATTGCCGCCGAGTTCAGCGCTGGCCGTCAGCGGCAGCAGTGTCAGCAGCAGCGCAGGAACGAATTTCGTGCTCATCGTGTTCGCTAATCCGAGGAGGTTGAATGGTCAGTGTAGACAGCGCGCTGACCGTGAGAATGTATTTATTGTTGGGTAACGTCGCGGTTGCGCGAAATGTGAATTGCATCCGTAGCGATGGGCTTCGCTAATTGGTATTACGAACCCATTTTGCTTTGCAGATAATTTTGCAGACCGAGCTGATCGATCAAGCCGAGCTGAGTTTCAAGCCAATCGATGTGCTCTTCTTCACTATCGAGGATGTCTTCGAATAATTCACGACTGTTGTAATCGCCGACCTTCTCGCAATGCGCGATCCCCTCTTTCAGATCGGGTAACGCTTTTTGTTCGAGGAGCAGATCGCACTTGATCATCTCGACGACATTCTCGCCGATCAGCAATTTGCCGAGGTGTTGCAGATTGGGCAGACCTTCGAGAAACAAAATGCGCTTGATGAGCTTATCGGCATGTTTCATCTCGTCGATCGACTCGTGGTACTCGTGCTCTTCGAGTTCCTTCAGACCGAAGTTGCCATACATGCGGGAGTGGAGAAAATATTGATTGATCGCGATCAGCTCATTGCCGAGCACTTTGTTTAACAGTTCGATAACTTTCGCGTCGCCTTTCATTGTTGTTTCTCCCTTCGATGAGCATGCGAGGGATTGTCGGCGGGCGTTGGAAGTGTGTCAAACGCGCAGAAGGAAAAGCGTAAAAGGAAATAGCGGATGGGAACTGTGCGCGTCAGGCAACCGCGCGCGCGGCGGGATGATCTGCGGCATAGAACAGCGAAGTGTCGTACACGCCTTGTGTTTCCTCGCGAAAAATTTCGCGTGCGTGCACGGCGCAGCGACCGCATTGTGAGCTGAGCCCGAGTGCCATCCGCAACTCGCGATAGTCGGTCATGCCGTCCGCGATAGCGGTGCGGATGTGCGAATCGGTAATGCCTTTGCAAAGACAGACGTACATGGTTGCGAACGCGCTCGGGTTGACTGTGTTAAGAATCGTAGTGCTAATGAGAATTGTTGTCAACAACTCGGCGGCCGGTGCCGCAGGGGGGCGCACGGCTTAGTATTGGGCACCTTTATACATTGGAGATGACTATGACCAATTGGCTACCAGCCGATTACGCCGATCAATTATTGCGCATGGTGTTCGCGCTATTGGGTGGTGCGGCGATCGGGCTGAACCGTTTTCTGCGCCACAAATCCGCCGGTATGCGCACGCATGCCCTGGTGGCGATGGGTGCCGCGATAGCCGCGCTGCTATTTACTGGGGAGGAGGCGATCAGCCGTGTGGCGCAGGGTGTGCTGACCGGAGTCGGCTTTATCGGCGCCGGCGTGATCATGCGCGACGGCGAATCGCATGTGCAGGGGCTGACGACGGCGGCGTCAGTGTGGATTTGCGCGATTCTCGGGCTGGTCTGTGGTGTCGGCGATCTGTTCGTGGTGGGCGCTGGCGTGCTTTTGACTTTGGTTACGCTGATTGTGGGCCGCCCAATCGAGCGTTTTCTGGCGCGGCTGGCGCACGATAGGGCAGCGGCCAACGATAAAAGCGGTTGACGTGGTCAGTCGGTTCGCGCCGCCCGCAATGCAATGCCGATCGCGACGATCAGTAACGCGGCCGCAAGCAGAAAGGGTGCGCCGGGTAGATGCAGCGGGCGCGCGGGGCCGATGAAGAAGGCAAAGGCGCGTGTAAATAAACTAGGGCCAATCATCTGCGCCACACCGGTCAGGCTGCTGTTCGCGCCTTGCAGCCGGCCCTGTTCGATCGCCGACACGCGCTGCGTCATCAGACTCTGCACCGATGGGCCGGCAAAGCCCCACAGCGCCAGCAACGGAATTCCCAGTAGAAATATCCCGCCGCTCGTCGCGATCCCGAACACCACAAACCCGCCCAACCCGGCACCGAGACCGACCATCAGCGCGGTGCGCGGACCGTATTTCGCGACGAATGGCCGCACCAAACCGCCCTGCACAATCATGCTGCAGATGCCGACCAGCGCCAGTGCCAACCCCACCTCGCGCTCGTTCCACTGATAGCGATACCCCGCGTACAACACGAACGTGCTGTTGAGTACGACGTGCGCGAGATTGGATAGAAAGCCGATGCTCGCCAGTCCGAACAATTCGCGCTGGCGATGCAGGAATTTCAGCGATGCGAACGGATTCGCGCGGCGCCACGAGAACGGCTGCCGCTTATCGACGGGCAACGATTCCGGCAGCACGAATAACCCGTACAGCGCGTTGGTCAGGCTCAGTCCCGCCGCCACCCAAAAGGGCAGGCGCGGATCGACGCTGCCGAGAATGCCGCCCACGCCTGGCCCCAGAATGAAACCGAGACCGAAGGCGGCGCCCATCAAACCAAAAGCTCCCGCGCGTTTTTCCGGCGGCGTGACATCGGTGATATAGGCGTACGAGGTGCTGATGCTGGCGGCGGTGATACCGGAAATAAGGCGGCCGACGAACAGCCAGATCAGATTCGGCGCCAGTGCCATCAGGATGTAGTCGAAACCGAGCCCGAAATTCGAAATCAAAATCACCCGTCGCCGACCGAAGCGATCCGACAACGCGCCGAGCACTGGCGAAAATACAAATTGCATGAACGCCCAGGCGGTCGCGAATAAACCGAAAATCGCCGCGCCGCGCGCGGTATCGCCGCCCGCGAATGTCACCACCAGTTTCGGTAATACCGGTATCACCATGCCGAGCGCGAGCATGTCGAGCACGACGGTGATGAAAACGAAAATCAGCGCGGGCTTACGCAGGTTTGAAGTCATTGCGCGCGGTCTTGCATCGCGATCGCATCGAGACGGGCGACCTCATTTTCGATCCACTGTTTCGCCGTTTCGGTCAGTGCGCGCGAATCGCCATCGATGGTATCGATAGGCATCCCGATGGTGATGCGAATCAGCCCGGGATATTTCAGGAATTTTTTAGCGGGCCAGTAGTGCCCGGCGTTGTGCGCCACCGGCAGAATCGGCACGCCGGCCTTGCACGCGAGCGTTGCGCCGCTACGCGCGTAATTACCGGTCTGGCCGACCGGTGTGCGCGTACCTTCCGGAAAAATCATTACTGACCGTCCAATGCCGATAAGCCGCTGTCCTTCGTCAATGATGTGCCGCAATGCCTGTTTCGGATTATTCCGATCGATCGCGATCGGTTCGAGCAGCGCCAGCCCCCAGCCGAAAAAGGGCACCTTCAATAATTCTTTTTTTAGCACTGTCGCAATCGGCGGCCGCAGTACCTGCAGAAAAAATGTTTCCCACTGGCTTTGATGCTTGGCGAGTAGCACAAACGGCCCGGCCGGAATATTTTCGCGACCGCTAACTTCGCAGTGAATGCCGCAGATGATACGCAGCCAGAACATCACCATATGGTTCCACCACGTCAGATAGACATAGCGCGCGCGGTAGGGCATCAACCGACAAAATAGCGAGCCGGTGACGCTGAACCAGACGGTGATCATCGAATAACCGAGATAGAAAACCGACGTGCGCAGGCCGAGCCACAGCAATGTGAACAGCGACAGTTGTGTAGTGAGATAACTCACGATGCGGGAGTCTCCGCGATCAATGCATCGGCGGCGGCGGCGAGATTATCGAATACGCGCACATCGCTCCACTTGCCGCTGCTATCGTCGCGTAATTGCTGTTGCGTTTTTTGGCCTTTGCCGGTCAACACGAGTACCGGCTGACAATGTTTTGTGTGCGCCGCTTCGAGATCGCGTAACGAGTCGCCGATCGACCATGCGCCGCGCGCCCTCGTGTTCAATTCGCGCTCGATCGCATCGATCAAGCCCGCTTTCGGTTTGCGGCAATCGCAATGATCGTCGGGGATATGCGGACAATAAAAAATACCGGCGACATGACCGCCGGCGCTTTCCACCATTTCGCATAATCGATGATGCATCGCTTCGAGATCGTCGAGCGTGAATAACCCGCGCCCGAGTCCCGACTGGTTGGTCGCAACGACAACGCTGAAACCATGGCGGCTCAAACGCGCGATGGCATCGATGCTGCCCGCAATCGGGCGCCATTCGTCGAGCGATTTAATGTACGCGTCGGAGTCTTCGTTGATGACGCCGTCGCGGTCGAGAATTACGAGCATGTATGTTCCTGAATTTAGTGCTGGCAGCCTGTCCATCACTGCTGCAAAGTTCAGTGCCAATCTATTTTGTGGATGCCGCCAACAACGAAATATCGGCGACTTCCAAAAACAAATTGCGCAATTGCGACAACAGTGCGAGCCGGTTGTTGCGAACCGCAACGTCATCCGCCATCACCATCACGTTATCGAAAAATGCATCGACGGCTCCGCGCAAGCTGGCGAGCTGTTCAAGACCTTCACGATATTTGCGCGTGGCGAACAGCGGCTGCACTTTACTTTGCAGCGAAGCGAGTTGCACTGCCAATTCTTTTTCGGCCATTTCGGTCAGTAATGATGTTTGCAGAGCCGGCAGTGCACCACCGCCACTTTTCGCCAGAATATTCGATACGCGTTTGTTCGCACTCGCGAGTGCGTGCGCTTCCGGCAGTTGCGCGAAGCGATAAACGGCCTGCACGCGCTGATTGATATCGAGCGGCGTGCTTAGTTTCTTCGCGCTGACCGCAAGAAAAACTTCGGCGGAAATATTTTCGTCTTCAAACCAAGCGCGGAAACGTTCAATCATGTAGTCGAGCACTGCATCAACGAGATCGGTTTTCGCTGCCAGCTGCGGATATTGCGCCTGTGCGTGTTGCAGGCATGTGCGCAGATCGAGATCGAAACCTTTCTCGACAATCATGCGCAGCACGCCGAGTGCGGCACGGCGTAGCGCGAACGGATCTTTCGAACCGGTCGGCGGTTGGCCGATACCGAAAATGCCCACGAGAGTATCGAGCCGATCGGCGAGAGCGACGCTGAGACCGGTCAATGTGCCGGGCAATTCGTCGCCGGCAAAACGCGGCTGATATTGCTCGCCCAATGCAGTCGCCACTTCATCGGCTTCACCATCGTGACGCGCATAATAACCGCCGGCAATGCCCTGCATTTCGTCGAATTCGCCAACCATGTTGCTGACCAGATCAGCCTTACTTAATTCGCCGGCCCGCTGCGCCCATTCGCTGTTGCCGCCGATCTGTGCAGCAATAAATTTTGCCAGCGCGCCGATGCGTACGGTTTTGTCGAACACGCTGCCGAGCTTTTCCTGAAACACGACCGTCTTCAATTGTTCGCGGCGTTGCGCCAGCGGCATTTTCAAATCGGTTTCATAGAAGAACGCGGCATCGCTGAGACGCGGGCGAATCACGCGCTCGTTGCCGTCGATAATTTTGCGTGGATCTTTGCTTTCGATATTCGCAACCGTGATGAAATGCGGCAGCAGTTTGCCGTTGGCATCGACGACGTGAAAATATTTCTGGTGATTTTTCATCGACGAAATCAGTGCTTCCTGTGGCACGTCGAGAAAACGCGCCTCGAAACTACCGCTCAGTGCGACCGGCCATTCGACCAGCGCGGTCACTTCGTCGAGCAGGTCTTCGTCGATCACGGCAATGCCGTTGAGTTTTTTGCCTTCGACTTCAACCTGCGCGCGCACATGACCCCGACGCTCGTTGAAGTCGGCGATCACATACGCTTTGTTTTCCAGCGTCAATTGATAGTCGGCCGGACTGTTCAGCGCGATCGATTCATTGCAGTGGAAGCGATGGCCGCGCGTTTCGCGTCCGGCTTTGATGCCGAGAATTTCGCAATCGACGATTTGTTTGCCGAACAGCATCACCAGCCACTGCATCGGCCGCACGAATTCGTCGCGGCGCGCGCCCCAGCGCATGCGTTTGGGAATTGGCAGTTGGTCGAGCGCGCTACTGACAATCGACGGCAATAAATCGATCGCTAATTTGCCGGTTTGCGTGCTGCGATAAAGCAGGCGTTCGCCTTTATCGGTCAGCGTTTTTTGCAGTTGTGAAAACTCGACGCCGCATGAGCGCGCAAAACCTTCCGCGGCTTTGCTCGGCTTGCCTTCGGCATCGAAAGCACCGTTGACATTGGGGCCGAGTTTTTCGATGGCTTGATCGGGTTGCTGTTCGGTCATGTCTTCGATCAACAACGCGAGCCGGCGCGGCGCGGCGAAGCCATGCACTTTACCGAACACAATATTCGCGGCAGACAAACCGGCAACCACGCCATTTTCAAAACTTTGCGCGAGCGTCTTCAGCGCTTTCGGCGGCAGCTCTTCGGTGCCGAGTTCAACCAGAAACGCCTGCGTCATGCCGCTGCACTCCCCGTTTTATTTTCATTCGCGGCAAGATTTGCTAACACTTCGTTGCGCAGCGCTTCGGGTGCGAGCGGGAAGCCGAACGCACGCCGCGAATCGAAATACGCTTGCGCCACCGCGCGTGCGAGGCCGCGCACGCGCAAAATAAAACGCTGACGCTCGGTCACCGAAATCGCTTTGCGCGCGTCGAGCAAATTGAACGAATGCGATGCCTTCATCACCATTTCATAAGCGGGTAACGGCAAATTTTTCTCAATTAATTTTTGGCTTTCGCTTTCGTAAAAGTCGAACAGCTCGAACAGTTTCGCGACGTTTGCTTCTTCAAAGTTGTAGCGCGACATTTCCACTTCGTTTTGATGAAACACATCGCCGTAGGTGACGATGCCCTGCGGTCCCTTCGCCCATACCAGGTCATACACGCTGTCGACGCCCTGCAGATACATTGCGAGTCGTTCGAGGCCATACGTGATTTCGCCGGTGACCGGATAGCATTCGATACCGCCGACCTGCTGGAAATACGTGAATTGCGTGACTTCCATGCCGTTCAGCCACACCTCCCAACCTAGACCCCACGCGCCGAGCGTTGGCGATTCCCAGTTGTCTTCGACAAAGCGAATGTCGTTGACCAGCGGATCGAAACCGAGTTGCTTCAAAGAGTCGAGATACAGCTCCTGAATATTGTCCGGCGACGGTTTCATCACCACCTGAAACTGGTAGTAGTGCTGCAAGCGGTTTGGGTTTTCACCGTAACGACCATCGGCGGGACGACGACTCGGCTGCACATACGCAGCGTTCCAGGTTTCCGGTCCGAGCGCGCGCAGAAATGTAGCGGGGTGAAACGTGCCGGCGCCGACTTCCATATCGAGCGGCTGCAGAATGACGCAGCCCTGCTCGGCCCAGAATTGTTGCAGGGCGAGGATCAGGCCTTGAAAAGAGCTGATATCTATCGTTGATCGACTCACGGCTACGAGGCTCAATGGGGTCAAATAAAGCCGCGCATTATAAAGGCAACAAGAAGCGATTGTCCGGGTGCCCGAATACACGGCAACTACTAGAATTGCCAACTTCCTTGAGCGCTTCCGGAAAACGTTTATGACAGACATAGACCTGACCATTGTGATTGAAATGGATACCAAAGAAATCACTGGGGGAATTTACGATTACTACACGTCGCTGCGGGAGTGGCTGCGACAGGCCGATGCGCTGTACCCACGTCGCTGCGAGCTGCTGGTTTCGAGCTCCTACGATCATCGAGCGGTTGAGCAGCTGTCGACCGAGTTCACGCCGGTGCGGAATATCCATACCCCCGGCGCTAATTATTATGGGTTGAAAAACGCCGGCGCCAATGCGGCCAACGGGCGCATCGTGCTGTTCTCCGACTCCGATTGCCGCCCTTGCGAACACTATCTCGAAGCGGTATTGCGGGCGTTCGATGTCCCCGCGGTGCAATGTGTGGCGGGGCGTAGCCTCTACGACGGTAGCGGTTTGCTGACGCGGATCAATTCGACTACGTCGTTTGGGTACCTGCATCAGGGCGAGCCGATGCTCGATAGCAATTGCGTGTTATCGCACAACGTCGCGGTGCGCCGTGACAGTTACGAGCGCGACGTATTCGGCAGCTATAACGGCCGCATGACTGGCGATATGTATCTAACCGAACGCTATCGGCAAGCTGGCGGGGTGCATATCGTGCCGGGCATGCTGATCTATCACGAAGATTACACCTACAACCTGCGCGGGCTGCTCGATCGGCATTTGCGCGACATTTTCTATTCGATCAATAAGCTGGTCGACAACGGCACGCCGCCGCCATTCGGCAAAATCTGTCACCGCGTTCTGCGCAATGCGTGCAAGCGGCCGCGACGTCAATTACGCATGGTACGTGCGTGGGGGCCGGCGCTTGGGGTTCATCCGCGACACTATCCAGCGGCCGTGTTGATGTTGGGCTTGCACGCGGCAGTGAACATTTCGGCCAGCTTGCTGATTCTGCTGGTGCCTAGCCTGACGCACCGCTGGGTGCGCTATCAGTTCGGCGCCATCGGAGGCGTTGGCGGCGCCGTTTGAGGCGTCATGGCATTGCGTCGCAGGCGCTTGCCCTGCTGCTTGTTCCAGCGCCAGAACAATCGATTGAGCAGCGCGCGATACCAGGGCAGCATTATGCCGCCCAAAGTGCGCGCGCCGCTCTCGTCGATATCGATGCCTCGCTCAGCCCGTATTCGCGCCCAACTCTGCTTGCGTATTTCGAGCGACTGCAGCTGATCGATCTCGCGCAGCCCTGCTTTTTTGACATTATCGTGGGGGTTTAGGCAGCGGACGGCGTCGATCACGGCCATGCGTCGCTCGGCGATCGCGCCACTTCGGTCGAGCAGCCATGCATACCACCAATCGATGCCATAGCCGACGATGCACGGATCATATTCGGCGAGAAACTGTTCCAATACTTCGCGCCGGAACAGCGGTACGTTCAGCTCTACGAAATTGGTGTAGCGCAACCAGAATCCTGGCTGCCAGCCGGTGACCTTGTGCGAAATTTTGCCGCGATAGTCGAGGGCGGGCTGCATGATCCAGAAGTCGTGCTGCTCGCGCAGCGCGAACAGCGTATCGATCTGGGTGCCGGTGATACGAATGTCGTCGTCGATCACTAGGACCGCGTCGTACTGTTGCATCAGTTCGGGCCAAGTCCGATAGACGTAGTGCAGATTCGGAAACTTGGCGCCGGTGCGGCGATTCCCGTAATCCGCATACTGCAGGTACGGATGATCGCCGACACCGAAATAGGTGACCCATAGATCAAAAGTACGCGTCGGATGCAGCCAATCGCGCAGGCAGGATTGTTCGCCAGCGGAGGTAAAAACCAGATAGCGCCGGCGGTCGGTCGGCATTGCGTATAAATCGGGCACGGCAAGCAGTTTATCGAGCTAGTTTTATGTTGGATTAATGTGGCTCAAAATTGGCCGCAACGCCAGCAGTGGCGGGCGTAACTTATGTCGGCACGTTCGTGAGCCGTGTCGATGCATTACAATGGCGCCCGCTTTATCCGCCGGGAATCTTCCGTAAGTGCCCAAGCTGAAATTTCGCCTCACTGTCTTGACGATGCGTTTCGTCGCGGCGTTGCCGTGGTCGTGGTTGCGCGCACTGGGTCAATTTCTGGGTTGGATTTTCTGGCGCTTCGATACCCGCGAAAAACTTGTCACCGCCACCAATATCGCGTTATGCCTGCCGGAGTTGGATGCGGCCGCGCGCGACGAATTGACGCGCGCGAGTCTCGTCGATTTCGGCCTGATGGCATTCGAGCTGCCGAAGCTGTGGTTATCGCCATCGCCGGTGGTCGAAGCACAGATTCGCGCCATCGAGGGCGAGGGCTTGATGCTGCAGCAGTTGTGCAAACGGCGCGGCGTTATGGTGCTGGCGCCACATCATGGCAACTGGGAAGTGGCGGGGATTTATCTGGCCGAGCATTACGGCATCACCACGATGTATTTGCCATCGCAAAGTCCCGAGATCGAGGCGCTGGTGCGCACTGCGCGCAGTCGTAATGGTGCCAAGCTGGTACCGGCCGATGCCGGCGGTGTGCGCAGTTTGTATAAAACCTTGAAACAAGGCGGCCTGGTCGGTGTATTGCCCGATCAGGTACCGAGCCAGGGCGCGGAGTTCGCGCCGTTCTTCGGTCAGCCCGCGTTGACGATGACGTTAGTGAGCAATCTGCTGCAAAAAACGCAGGCGCGGGCGATCATGTGCGTGGCATTGCGGTTGCCCGGCGGCGGTTTCAAGCTGGTGTTCACCGAGGCCGATGACGCGATTTATACGGATGATTTGCAACAATCGCTGGCAGGGTTGAATCGCAGCATTGAGGCGGTGGTGCGGGTCGCGCCCGAGCAATATCAGTGGGAATACAAACGCTTCAAGCGCCAGCCGCCCGGTCTACCCCCTGTTTATTAACCGGTTAACCCATTCCTTCACTGGATTCCTTCAACGACTTCACAGCGGATTCTCATGATTATCGGCAGAGTGATTGGCGCCATCCTCGGATTTTTGGCGGCGCGCTGGTTTGGCGCAATCATCGGTTATGTAGCGGGTTATTACTTCGACAAAGGCTTTAGCGGCCTACGCTCATCGCCGCTGCAACGGACCGACGTGCCGCTCGCCGAGCATCCGTTCTTCGCGACCGTATTCACCCTCGCCGGCCGCCTCGCCAAAGCCGACGGGCGCATCAGCGAAGCTGAAATCGCCGGTGCCGAGCGCATGATGTCCGAGTTTGGTTTGAATGGTGCGACCCGCGCCGAAGCGATCGCTTTATTCAAGCGCGTTGCCACCGGCGAGTTCGACATCGAGTCGCAGCTGGCGCGGTTTCAGCAGCACAGCGCCTTCCAGCCCGAACTCAAGGGTGTGTTGCTTGAGTACCTGCTGGTGTTCGCGCTCGCCGATAGTGAGTTGCATGTCGCTGAGCGCGAAATTCTGCAACGCGTGGCGACATCGCTCGGCATGCATCCGGCCGAGTTCGCGCGCTTGCTCGATATGTTGCAGGCGCAGCAGCGGTTTCATCAGCGTGACTACGCGGCGGCAACGCCGCCACCGGATGCGCTGGCGAATGCGTATCGAGCACTCGGTGTCGACGCTGCGGCGAGCGATGCGGATATCAAAACCGCGTACCGCCGACTGATGAGCCAACACCATCCGGACAAATTGATCGCGCAGGGCGTGCCGCCCGACATGATCAAACTGGCGACGGAAAAAACGCAGGAAATTCAGGCGGCGTACGAGCTGATTCAAAAAATGCGCGCGGCTACCTGACGCCGTTGGACTGGGTAAACAATTGCGCGGCGCGATGCGCCTGCAACCAGCGGCCGAACTCGGGGGCCGGCAACGGTTTGCTGAATAGATAGCCCTGCGCGAAATGGCAATGGCGATTGCGGATGAATTCGGCCTGCAGCGGCGTTTCGACGCCCTCGCCGATCACTTCGAGACCGAGGTTGTGCGCGAGTGCGATGATCGTCTTCACCAGCCCCGCCGCCTCCGGCTTGCGCTCCAGATCACTGATAAAGCTGCGATCGATTTTCAGCACATCGAAGTGGTAGCGGCGCAGGTAACTCAGCGATGAAAAGCCGGTGCCGAAGTCGTCGAGCGACAGGCGCACGCCGAGTTTTTTCAGTTGCATCAGTATCTGCCGCGTATGCGGATCATCGTTGAGCAGCAGACCCTCGGTAATTTCCAGTTCCAGCAGATGGGCGGGCAAGCCGCTGGCGAGCAGCGCCTGTTCGACCACCGCGGCGATGGTGCCACCGACGAACTGACGCGACGAAATATTCACTGCGATCCGCAACGGTGGAAAGCCTTCCTGCTGCCATTCCAGCGCCTGCCGACAGGCCTGGCGTAACGCCCATTGGCCGATTGGCACAATAAGCCCGGTCTCCTCGGCGATCGGAATGAATTTGCCCGGCGACGGATTGCCGAGGCTGCCGTTGCGCCAGCGCAGCAGCGTTTCCGCGCCGACGACATTACCGCTGCTGAGCTCGATCAAGGGCTGATAATGCAGTTCAAGCTCGTTGCGGCGCAGCGCATGGCGCAATTGCGTTTCGATATTCAGGCGCTCGAGCGAACGCTGATTCATCTCTGCGGTGAAAAAGTGATAGGCGTTTTGACCCTGCTGTTTCGCCAAATGCATCGCCGCCTCGGCATTGCGCAGAAGATCGGCGGAGGTGGCGCCGTCGTTCGGAAATACCGTCAGGCCGATGCTGGCGCTGACATTGAGTTCGCGGCCGCCGATTTCAAACGGCTGCGCGATCGCGTCGAGAATCTTGCTGGCAATCAGCGTCGAATCGCCCGCCGTGCGCTGATTGACCAGTAGCACCAGAAATTCGTCGCTGCCGAGGCGGGCGACCGTGTCTTCGTCGCGCACACAGCGCAGTAGCCGCTGCGCCGCTTCGCCGAGCAGCGCGTCGCCGAACTGATGGCCGAGTGAATCGTTGACCAGCTTGAAGCGATCGAGATCGATGAACAGCACGGTCAGCGCACGTTGATGCCGCTCGGCACTGTTGATGGCCTGCGCCAGCCGATCGAGTGCCAGCGCGCGGTTCGGCAGGCCGGTGAGCTTGTCGTGGTACGCGAGGAACGAGACCTGCTCCTCGGCGCGCTTGCGCTGGGTGATGTCGAAGATCACGCCCTGGATCAACCAGGGGTTCCCGTCCTCGTCG
>Ga0070669_100001187_pt1 | contig 18972 bp, 13 predicted proteins | sample KBSS53metaG_FD_64680 | JGI IMG/M metagenome (GOLD analysis project Ga0070669, IMG submission 64680) | Switchgrass rhizosphere microbial communities from Kellogg Biological Station, Michigan, USA - KBS S5-3 metaG | ecosystem: Host-associated > Plants > Roots > Rhizosphere > Soil ... | reverse complement strand
CCTCGGCGTGCTCTTCTGGCACAAGGACGGCTACTCGACCGCGTGCGGCCACGGGACGATCGCGCTCGGCGCGTGGGCCGTCGAGAGCGGGCGCGTCGCCGCCCCGCGCGACGGCGAGGTCGATGTCACGATCGACGTGCCGTCGGGCAGGGTGGTTGCACGCGTGCGCTGCCGCGACGGGGCGGTCGCGTCCGTCGGGTTCCGCAACGTGCCGTCGTATGTCGTGGCGCGCGGTGTGGCGGCGGCGGGCGTGGAGGTCGACGTCGCGTGGGGCGGCGCGCTCTACGCGGTCGTGGCGGCCACGCGCCTTGGCCTGCGGGTCGTGCCCGAGCAGCTGCCGCAATTGATCGCGGCCGGCCGCGACATCAAGCGCGCGCTGGCGGGAACGTCGATCGCGCGCCACCCGAGCGACGAGCGGCTGTCTGGCATCTACGGCACGGTCCTCTACGACGAGCTCGGCCCGCTGCACCGCCGCAACGTGACGATCTTCGCCGACGGCGAGGTCGATCGCTCGCCGACGGGATCGGCGACCTCCGCCGTGTGCGCGCTGCTCGCCGACGCGGGGGCGCTCGCGGATGGCGAGGAGCTGCGCAACGAATCGATCATCGAGACGGCCTTCCTCGGCCGGCTGCTCGGCACGACGCCGGAGGGGATCCTCACCGAGGTGGAGGGGACGGCCTTTCGCACGGGCGAGCACCGCTTCGTGCTCGACCCGCGCGATCCCCTCGGCACCGGCTTCGTGCTGCGCTGACGCTCACGCGAGCGTCAGCCAGTCGAGCTCCAGCGGGGTCGTCGTGAGCACCTCGGGCTCGTCACCGATGACGACCGTGTCGTCCTGGCGGAAGCCGCCGACGCCCGGCAGGTAGATCCCGGGCTCGACCGTGTAGACCTCGTTCGCGCGCAGCGGCCGCGTGTTGAACGCCATGTCGTGCGGGAACTCGTGCCCCTCGATCCCGATCCCGTGCCCGGTGCGCGTGCGCACGAAGCGCGCGTGGCCGGTGCGCTCGTAGACCGCGGCGGCGGCGGCGTCGATCCCGCACACCGGCTCGCCCGTGCGGCAGACGGCGACGCCCGCCTGCATCGCCTCGGTCGCCGCCTCAAATGCGCGCCGCTGCACGTCGTCAGGCGCGCCGCAGAACCACGTCCGCTCGTTCTCGACCCACAGCCCGTTGACGCGCACGCAGACGATGTTGACGACCACATCGCCGCGCTCGATGCGCGCGTCGGTGCGCATGCCGGCGCCGTGGGGCGAGGCCGAGGCCTCGCCCGCGAGCGTCGCGAGGTACAGCTCGACGTGCTCGCCGGGATGGCGGCGCGCGGCCTCCTCCATGATCGCGGCGCCCATGCTCCAGTCGAGCTCAGTCACGAGCCGCCCGGGGCGGATCCCCTCGCGGTAGCGCTCCTGGGCCCAGTCCGAGAGGGCGGCCCCCGCGCGCATCGCGTCGAGCTCCTCCGGGTGCTTGACGAGGCGCAGCTCGCGCAGCTCCGCGCCGATGGAGATCAGCTCCAGCCGCGGCAGCAGGCGCGGCACGTCCGCCAGCGGTCCCGCCAGCGCGTCGACGCCGATCGCGCCGCGGCCGAGCCCATGCGCGCGCAGCAGGTCCGCCATCGTCTCGCGCCACTGCGGCGCCAGTGGCACGCGGTCCACGACGCGCGGGTGCTCGCCGTAGATCGTGACGTCGGAGACCCACATCACGCCGCGCCGCAGCGAGTCAGCCAGCGCGCCGCTCGAGAGCTCGTGCAGCAGCGCGAACGGCGCCCCTTCCCGCGGGACGACGACGGCGACCGGCCGCTCCCACGGCGCGAGGTGCAGCTCGGGGTAGTTGGTCGCGAAGAACAGCCAACCCGGCGTCAGCAGCGCCAGCGCTTCCAGCTCGTGCGCGTCCATTAGGGCGCGCATCGCGGCGAGCCGAGTCTCGTAGACGTCGCGACTCAACAGTGCCATGGCGGGGCCTCCTGGGCCAGGTGGGGAAGGAACGCCCGCACCGTACGCCCGCGCGCGCGAGCCCACCATGGACGATCGTCGCGAGCCGGCAGCGCAATCGCACAGTTGCCCGGCCCGTGGGACGTCTGCGCCGCTGACTGAACACACGTCGAGTGAATGCGGCGCAATCGTCCATAGATCGCGCCGACACGCGGACCTAGCATCGACGACCAGGAAATTCCGCCTGGGAGGGCGAGGTGTTGCAGTCGATGCTGAGAGATCCCGAATGATGCGGCGTCAGGTCGCCGCGCTCATCGCGAAGCGCCTCGTGTTCGCGGTCCTCGTGATGATCGCGGTCTCGTTCGCGACGTTCTCGCTGCTGTACCTCGCGCCCGGCAGCGCGGAGCAGGCCCTGATCGGCCCGCGCCCCTCGACGCCCGAGCTGATCGCCACGCTGCGCGCCCAGTTCCACCTCGACGACCCGTTCCTCGTCCAATACTGGCACTACCTCAATGGTGTCCTGCACGGCGACTTCGGCAGCTCGATCCGCACGGCGCAGCCGGTGGGCGAGATGCTCTCGCAGGCCGCGCCGGTCTCGCTGTTCCTCGGCATCTACGCGTTCATCCTCACGATCGTCGTCGGCGTGACGCTCGGCATCGTCGCGGCGCTGCGGCACCGCACGGCGTTCGACCGCGGCGTCGTCGGCTTGTCCGTGGTCGGCGTGAGCGCGCCCGCGTTCGCGTCCGGCTTCCTGCTGATGTACGTCTTCGCCGTTGAGCTCGGCTGGTTCCCTGCCGTCGGCGCCGGCGAGGGCTTCGCCGACCGGCTGAGCCACTTGACGCTGCCGGCCGTCGCGCTGGCGATCAGCTGCAGCGCGCTCGTCGTCAAGATCACGCGCGCGTCGGTCGTCACCGCACTGGAGCAGGATTACGTGACATTCGCCCGCGCGCGCGGCCTGTCGCAGCGCCGGGTCGTGCTCGCCTACGCGCTGCGCAACGCGCTCGTGCCGATCATCGCCGCGGGCGGCATGATCTTCACCGGCCTGCTCGTGGGCGCCGTGCTCGTCGAGGTGACGTTCGGGGTGGCCGGCTTCGGCAGCCTGATGATCGACGCGGTCGATGCGAAGGACGTGCCGACCGTGCAGGGGGTCGCGCTCGTCTTCTCGTTCGTGATCGTGATGGTGAATCTGGTGGTCGATCTCTGTTACCTCGCGGTCGACCCGCGCATCCGCATGCAGGGGCGGATCGCGTGAGCGCGGTCGACCCGACCGTCGCGCTCGACGTCGAGCTGGGCGCCGAGGCCGCCGGCGTCTCGCGCCGCCGCCGCCGTTGGCCGCCGATCAGTGTGCTGCTGTCGTTCGTGCTGCTGGCGGTGCTCGTCGTGTGGGCGATCGCTGGTCCGTCGCTCGCGCCGCACGATCCCGCGCTGCAGGACCTCAAGCATGCGCTCCAGCCGCCGGGCGACGGGCACCTGCTGGGAACCGACCAGCTCGGGCGCGACGTGCTCTCGCGCGTGATGGCCGGCGCTCGCACCGCGTTCGTCGGCCCGCTCGTGATCGCCGTCGGCGCGGCGCTGATCGGCAGCTTCTTCGGCCTCCTCGCCGGCTACCGCGGCGGGCGCACGGACGCGGCGGTGATGCGCGTCGTCGACCTCATCTGGTCGCTGCCCGGGCTGCTCGTCGTGATCGTCATCGCCGGGATCCTCGGAGGCGGTTACACGCTCGGCGTCACGCTGCTGATGGTCCTGTCGGCGCCGAGCGACACCCGCCTGATCCGCGCCGCGACGCTCGAGCAGCGCCCGCGCCCGTACGTCGAGGCGGCCGAGGCGCTCGGGCTCTCCGGCCGGCGCGTGATGCTGCGCCACATCTGGCCGAACGTGCTGCCGGTGATCGTCGCCAACAGCTTCCTTACGTTCGCGTTCTCGCTCGTCGGCCTGGCCGGCCTGTCGTACATCGGCATCGGCGTCGACCCCTCGACGCCTGACTGGGGCCGCATGCTGTCCGACGGCCGCGGGCTGATCTGGGACAACGCGTGGACGGCGATCGCCCCGGCCGTGATGATCATGGTCACAGCGCTGAGCATGAACCTGATCGGCGACTGGGCGTTCGAGGCGATGTCCGACCGGGGGAGACGTCGATGACCGTGATCGTCCAGCCGCTGCCCGCCGCCGAGGAGCCGCCGCATGCGGCGGCGCCGCTGATCGCAGCGCGGGGCCTCAACGTCCACACGCGCGCCGGCCACACGCTCGTGCGCGACGTCGACCTGCACGTCGGCGCCGGTGAGGCGATCGGGATCGTCGGCGAGTCCGGCTCCGGCAAGTCGATGACGGCGAAGGCGCTGATCGGGCTGCTGCCCCCGGGCGTGGCGGCCTCTGGGGAGGTGCTGCACGGCGGCCGTGACCTGCTGCGGCTGCGCGAGCGCGCGCTGCGGCGCGTGCGCGGGCGCGAGATCGGGCTCGTGATGCAGGACCCGTTCACGATGCTGAACCCGCTGATGCCGTGCGGCATGCAGGTGACGGAGGGGTTGGTCGACGCGCGGGGACGGCGCCTGCGGCGCGCCGCGCGCCGCGCGGAGGCGGTGCGGCGGCTGGCCGAGGTCGGGATCCGGGACGCCGTCTTCGCGGACCGCTACCCGTTCGAGCTGTCCGGCGGCATGCGCCAGCGCGTCGGCATCGCGGCGGCGCTGGCGCGCGACCCGGAGCTGCTGATCGCCGACGAGCCGTCGACTGCACTCGACGTGACGACGCAGAAGGAGATCCTCGACCTGCTGCGCTCGCTCCAGCGCTCGCGCGGAATGGGCCTGATCCTCATCACGCACGACTTGCGCGTCGCCGCCTCGATGTGCGAGCGCATCTACGTCATGTACGCCGGCAGCGCGATCGAGGTCGCGCCGGCGTCCGCGCTCGACGCCGAGCCACGCCATCCGTACTCGCTCGGCCTGCTGACGTCCGAGCCGCCGGCCGACCGCAGCCTCGCGAAGCTGCCGGCGATCGAGGGCTCGGTGCCGCAGGCCGATGACGTCGCGCACGAGTGCGCGTTCGCGACCCGCTGCGCGTGGGTGCAGCCGCGCTGCCGCGAGGGTCGGCCGCCGCTCGCGCTGCTCGACGGCGGTGCGCGCGCGAGCGCGTGCGTGCGCAGCGACGAGATCCGCGCCGAGATGCAGGCGGCGCGCCGCCTCGTCAGCGCCGTCGCGTCGCCGCGCGTCGCATCGTCCGCGCCGCTCGTGGTCGTGCGCGATCTCGCCAAGGTGTTCAGCCGCGACGGCGCCGAGACGCATGCGCTGGCGGGTGTCTCGCTGGAGATCGGCGCGTGCGAGAGCGTCGGCCTCGTCGGCGAGTCGGGCTCCGGCAAGACGACGCTGGGCCGCTGCGTGATGGGCCTCGAGCGGCCGACATCCGGCGAGATCGAGATCGCCGGGATGCCGGCTCACGCCTTCGCGACGCTCCCCGCGCGCGAGCGCGCCGCGCTGCGGCGCACCGTCCAGATGGTCTTCCAGGACCCCTACTCGTCGCTGAACCCGGTCCGCACGATCGGCGCGACGCTGCAGGAGGCGGTCTTCGCGCGCGATCCGAAGGCGCGTCGCGCCGGCGACGAGGTGGCGGCGCTGCTGCGCCGCGTCGGCCTGCCGGCCGACTACGCCGAGCGCAAGCCGGCGGCGCTGTCGGGCGGCGAGCGCCAGCGCGTCGCGATCGCCCGCGCGCTTGCGATGCGCCCGCGGCTGATCGTCTGCGACGAGCCCGTCTCGGCGCTCGACGTCTCGGTGCAGGCGCAGGTGCTGAACCTGCTGACGGAGCTGCGCGACGAGTACGACGTCAGCTACCTCTTCATCACCCACGACCTGGCCGTTGTGCGCCAGGTCGCCGAGCGCGTCTACGTGCTGCTGAGAGGGCAGCTCGTGGAGGCGGGCCCGTGCGATGCCGTGCTCGACGAGCCGCAGCATGAGTACACGCGGAAGCTCGTCGCGTCGATCCCAGGAAGCGAGGTGAACGTCACCTCATAACGAGTCGCGATCGTCAGGTAGTTAATCGTCTCCCCCGTTTGTCAGAACAACCTGTGGAGGGGTTCTGCATGAAGAAGTGCCTTTCAGCGGGCGCCGCCCTCGCGGTCGCGCTCGTCCTCGCCGCCTGTGGCGGCGGATCGTCCGACAACGGTTCCACGAGCGCCGGCTCGTCGAAGCCGATTTCCGAGCTGCGCTTCGCGCAGCCGCCGGTGCCGCGCATGGACTATGTCACCTCGCGCAACGTGCCCGCGTTCACCATTGGCGTGCAGGTCGCGCCCGGGCTCGTGACGCTCGACAGAACCGGCAGAGTCGTCCCGATGCTGGCGAGATCGTTCGACAGCCCCGACCCGAAGACCTACATCTACACGCTCGACCCGACAAAGAAGTTCTCCGACGGCAAGCCCGTCACGGTCGAGGACGTGGTGTGGTCGCTCGAGCGCAACCGCGCGAAGGACGCCCAGACGCAGAGCGACTGGCTCAACGTGGCGTCGATCACGGCGCAGGGCGACGACAAGGTCGTGATCAAGCTCAAGACACCGGACGTCAGCTTCGCGAACGGCCCGATGATCGCGCAGGTGATCGAGAAGGCGGCCGCGGTGCGCGGGGGCGTCGACAAGATCGGCACGCCGTCGAACCTGCCGATCGGCGCCGGTCCCTACAAGTTCGTGAGCTTCACCCCCAACGTCGACGTCAGACTGGTCCGCAACGAGCACTGGGCGGGCCCGAGACCGGCGGCCGAGCGGGTGACGTTCAAGCTCCTCAGAGACGCCTCGGCGATCGCGCTCGCGCTGCGCTCGGGCGACATCGACGGCACCGGCGGTGACTCCCGCAGAGGGCTCGAGGCCCCGGGCATCAGAGTCTACGAGGCGCCCGGCGCCGGGCTGGGGGCGGTCAGCATGAACACGATCGTCGCGCCGTTCGACGATGTGCACGTGCGCAGAGCGATCGCCTACGCGCTCGACCGCGAGGGCATCGTGCAGGCCACTTCCGACGGCCAGGGCACCGTCGAGGAGACGCTCACGCCGGTCGAGTCGCTGTACGGGAGCATCGCGCCCGTCGCCGACGTGAAGGCCGCGTTCGCCACGCTGCCGAGATACGACTTCGACCTCGCAGCCGCGAGAGCGGAGCTGGCGAAGTCGAGATATCCCGACGGCTTCTCGACCACGCTGCCGGTGATGGCGGGAACCCCGGACGCCACGGGCGGGCAGGCGATCGCGCAAGACCTCGCGAAGATCGGCATCAAGGTCAAGGTGCAGGAGATGCCCGTCAACGAGTGGCTCGCCGTGCTGTACGGGCCGCGCGACAGAATCGGCATGATGACCACCGGCTACGGGTCCGGGACCCCCGACCCGAACCAGCTGATGTCGTTCTGGCTCGACCCCGCGCAGGCCAGAGTCAACGGGCTCAACGCGGCCAACTACAGAAACCCCGAGGTCGCGAGACTGCTCGTGGAGCAGCGTCAGGAGCAGGACGGCGCCAAGCGGCTGGCACTGATCACGCGCATCTTCAGAATCATGAAGGAGGACGTCCCGTACGCGCCGATGAGCTCGGGGAAGAGCTTCATGGGCCTGTCGGACAAGTACGTCTATCCCACGTACTCCACGTGGAGCTTCGTGACGCCCTGGGTGGCGGACATCAGAGCCGCAGGCTAAGCGGGCGCGACGCGCACGCCGGCCGGACCCCGCTCGAGCGGGGTCCGGCCGCCCCACCCTTCAAACCGCACGACAAGGGAGATGACTGGTCGCATGACGCCTGAAGCCTATGCCCGTGCCGAAGCGCTGCTGCAGGGCAACAACCGCCGCCTGATCGTGGGCGGCGAGGCGACGCCGACGTTCCTGCCGGGCTCCGACCGCTTCCGGCTCGTCGAGAGACTGGACGAGGGCGAGCGCGTCCAGCTCGTCGACCCGGACGCCGGCACGAGCGAGGAGGCACCGGCGGACGAACGCGAGCCGCTCGACAGAGCGTGGTCGATCTCGCCGGACGGGCGCTGGGCGGCGCGGGTGGTGGACTACAACCTCTTCATCCTCGACCGCGACAGCGGCGAGGAGCGCCAGATCACGCATGACGGCACGCGCGACCGCGCCTGGGCCACGGAGCTCGACTACCGGATCATCTCTGCGCAGGTGAGAGGCGAGCCGGTACCGCCGGCGGTCGCGTGGAGCCCCGACTCGCGCCGCCTGCTGATGGAGCTGACCGACCAGTCGCAGGTCGCCGACATGTACATGCTGCAGCTCGTCGAGGACGAGGCGCCGGCACGGCTCGTCACCTTCCGCGGCGCGCATCCCGGCGACGCGGGCGTCGCGACCACAGTGCTCCACGTCGTCGACGTGGCGTCGGGCGCGGTGACGCCGGCGCAGATGGAGCCCGTGATCGTCTCGATGGCGACGTTGGTGCCGATCAAGCATGCCTGGTTCTCGCCCGATGGCACGCGCGTCGAGGCAGTCGTGCAGCGCCGCGACCAGCGCGACCTGCGCCTGCTGTCGATCGACGCGGACAGCGGCGCCGTGCGCGTCGTCGCCGAGCAGCACGGCGAGACGATGGTCGATCCGAGCGCGCTCGTGTGGGTCCACCGGCCGGCTGCGCGCGTGCTCGACGACGGTCGCGGCCTGTGGATGTCCGAGCGCGACGGCTGGGCGCACCTGTGGCTCGTCGACGGCGACGAGTGGCGGCAGGTCACGCGCGGCGAGTGGGTCGTGCGCGAGCTGCTCCACGTCGACGAGGAACGCGGCGAGGCGGTGTTCACCGCCTCCGGGCGCGAGCCGGACGGCGGCCTCGTGGAGCGGCGGCTGTACCGCGTGTCGCTCGAGGGCGGCGAGCCGCAGCTGCTGACGCCCGAGCCGCTCGACCACCGGGTCGCCGTCTCCCCGTCCGGCCGCTGGCTCGTCGACTGCATGTCGAATCCGATGACGCCGACGCAGACGGTCCTGCGCGAGGCCCGCGACGGCACGATCGTAAAGACGCTCACGCAGGCCGACGTCACCAGACTGCACGCGGCCGGCTGGCGCGCGCCCGAGCGCTTCACCGTGCTGAGCGCGGACGGCGAGACGGAGCTGGAGGGCCTGCTGTACCTGCCGCCGGACTACAGCGAGGAGGGCAGCTTCCCGCTGCTCGACATCATCTACCCCGGGCCCCAGATCGGGCTCCTCCCAACCCGCTTCGGGCTGACGTTCTGGGGGTTCGAGGCGTACGCCGAACTCGGCTTCGTCGGGATGGCGCTCAACGCGCGCGGCACGCCGATGCGCTCGAAGGCGTTCCACGACACGAGCTACGGCGTGCTCGAATCGTCGCCCGCGCTCGCCGACCACGCCGCCGCCGTCGCGCAGCTCGCCGAGCGCCATCCGGGCATCGACGCCACCCGGGTCGCGATCGCCGGCCCCTCCGGCGGCGGCTACACGAGCTTCCGCGCGATGGTTGAGCATCCGGACACGTTCAAGGTCTGCGTCTCGGCCGTCGGCAACCACGACAACCGGCGCTACATCGCTGGCTGGGGCGAGCGCTACATCGGCCTCGTGGAGCAGAACCCGGAGGCGTGGGAGCGGCAGTCGAACATCCCGTTCGCCTCGCAGCTGCGCGGCAAGCTGCTGCTGATCCACGGCGAGATGGACGCGAACGTCAACCCTACCCACACGCGCGCGCTTATCGCCGCGCTGGTGAAGGCCGACGTCGACCACGACCTCGTGATGATCCCGGACGGCGACCACGGGTGCTTCCTGACGGAGCCCTATGCGGTGCGGCGCGCGTGGGACTACCTCGTGCGCCACCTGCTGGGGGAGGAGCCACCTCACTACAAGATCGCGCCGGAGTCGACGCGCCTGGACGTTGGCAGCTTGAGTGATGAGGCCTGACGCGCCAGGTACGCGAATGGGTACACAGTGATCGAGGGTCGCGATGGAGCGGTCGGACTCATTGCAAGCGCTGGTGGATGCCCTGAGCCTGGCCTTGGAGCGCCCGGTGCTGCTGGACGACGCCGACCTGCGCCCGCTCGCGTACAGCACACAGTGGGGCGAGATCGACCCGGTGCGACGCGAGAGCATCATGCAGCGCGGGGCGTCCCCGGCGGTGCGCCGCGCGCTGCAGTCGCAGGGCATCGCGCAGGCGCAGGGGATCCTGCGCACGCGCCCGGAGCCGGAGATCGCGATGGAAGAGCGCGTCTGCGCACCGGTGCGCAGTGGAGCGAACCTGCTCGGCTACCTGTGGCTGCTCGACGCCCACCACGAGCTGGACGGCGAGCAGCTGGAGCGCATCGCGACGACCGCCCGGCGGGTGGCGCAGGTGCTCGACGCGCCGGTCCGGCGGCCGGTCGACGAGGGGCTGCTGATCGGCCGCCTGTGCTCGCCGCACGCCGACGAGCGCGAGGCGGCGTCCGGGGAGGTGCGCGACCGGCGCCTGCTGCCCGACCGACCACTCGTCGTGTGCGCGGTCGCGCCGCGCATGCACGAGGCGGACGCGCTGATCCCGTCGCACCGCATGGCCGGGCGCCTGTCGGCCGGACACATGCTGATGGGCACGCTGCCGGACGCGATCGCGCTGCTGGTCTCGCTCGAGGACCCGGTCGTGACGGTGCTGCACGAGGACGAGATCGCGAGCTGGCTCGCGAGCGGCGCCGACGGCGAGGTGGCGGTCGGGCAGTCGGCGCCGGCTGCCGGGTTGCTCGATGTCGCCGACGGCTGGCGACAGGCGCGCATCGCGTTGCAGGCCGCGCAGTCACGGCCGGAGGCGCCGCAGGCCGCCTGGACGACGCTGGGCGCCGAGCGGCTGGTCGCGCAGCTGCCGGCGGACGTGGCGCGCGACCTGCCCGAGCGCCTCACGCGCATGCTGCGCGAGGAACCGATGCTGGCCGAGACGCTGGCCGTCTACCTCGACGCGGCCGGCGACGTGAAGGCGACGGCGAACGCGCTGAGCCTCCATCGCAGCGGCTTGTACTACCGGCTGCATCGCATCGAGCAGCTGACCGGCTTGCGCCTGGACGACGGCGACGACCGCCTGCTGGCGCACATCGCCGTGCGGCTGACGCGGCCGCACTGACCGGCCACTGCGATCGAGCAGGGACCTGATGACCGAGCCGGAGCCGCTGAGCGCGGAGGAGCTGACGCGCCATCTGCACGCCCGCGGCGTGCTCGACGCGGGCGCGACCGTAACTATCGAGCCGCTCGCCGGAGGCGTCTCCGGCGACGTCTGCGCCGTCGCGGCGCCGGGCGTCGAGGCGGTCGTCAAGCGCGCGCACCGGCAGCTGCGCGTGGCGCGGGAGTGGCTGGCTGACGAGGATCGCCTCGTGACTGAGGGCTGGGCGCTGCGGCTCGCCGGCGACCTGATCCCCGGAGCGGTGCCGCGCGTGCTTGACCTCGACCCGTGCACGCGCACGCTCGTGATGGAGCGTGCGCCGCGCGACTGGCGCGACTGGCGGGCCGAGCTGCTCGCCGGCCGGGTCGACCCGGCCGTGGGCGAGCGGCTCGGGCGGCTGCTGCGGCGCTGGCACGACGCGAGCGCCGAGCAGCCGCGGCTGCTCGCCGCGTTCGCCGATCAGACCGCCTTCGTGCAGCTGCGGATCGATCCGTTCCACCGCGCCGTCGCCGCGCGCCACCCGGACCTCGGCGGGGCGATCGAGGCGGTCGCGCAGCGGCTGCTGAGCGAGCGCCGGTGCCTCGTCCACGGGGACTTCTCGCCGAAGAACGTGCTCGTCGGCGGCGATGGCGCCTGGGTGGTGGACTGGGAGGTCGCCCACGTCGGCGCGCCGGTGTTCGACCTGGCATTCCTGGTGTGCCACCTCGTGCTCAAGTCGGTGCACCGCCCCGAGCAGGCGGCCGCGTGCCGCGAGACGGCTCGCCGCTTTCTCGGCGGGTACGGCGCGGACGCCGAGCGCGACCTCGCCGAGCACGTGGCGTGCCTGCTGCTCGCGCGCGTCGACGGCACGTCGCCGGCGGCCTACCTCACCGCCGCCCAGCAGGTGCGCGTGCGCGCACTCGGGCGGCGCATGCTCGGCTCGCCGGCCGAGCTCAACCCGTTCATCCATGCCTAGGAGCTGTCATGACCGACACCGAGATCTCGACGCTGCGCGCCTGGGAGGCGCTCGACTCGCGTGGTCGGCCGACCGTCGCGTGCGAGGTGCTGCTGGCTGGCGGTGCGCGCGGCGTAGCCGCGGTGCCGTCGGGCGCCTCGACCGGCCGCCACGAGGCGCGTGAGCTGCGCGACGGCGGCGAGCGCTATGGCGGACGCGGGGTGCGCGCCGCGGTCGGGAACGTCGTCGGCGAGCTTGCCGACGCCGCGCGCGGGCTGCCGGCCGGCGATCAGGGGGCGCTCGATGCGGCGCTGCGCGCGGCCGACGGCTCCGAGGACCTTGGCCGGCTTGGCGCCAACGCCGTGCTCGCCGTCTCGGTCGCGAGCGCGCTCGCGGCGGCGGCCGCGCACGGGAGGCCGCTGTGGCGGCACCTCGGCGACCGCCCGCTGTTGCCGCTGCCGATGGTGAACATCCTCTCCGGTGGCGCGCACGCGGGTGCCGCGATCGACCTGCAGGACTTCCTCGCCGTGCCGGTCGGCGCGTCGTCGTTCGCGGAGGCGATCGAGTGGGCTGGGCGCGTGCGGGCGGCGGCCGCCGAGCTGGTCGCCGAGCGGGGCCTGGTGGCGGCGTTGGTCGCCGACGAGGGCGGCCTGGGGCCGGCGCTCGCGTCGAATCGTGCGGCGCTGGAGTTGCTCAGCCGGGCGATCGAGCGTGCCGGTCTTGTGGCGGGCGAGCAGGTGGGGATCGCGATCGACGTCGCGGCGACGCAGCTCGTCGATCCGGCGGGTGGCTACCGCCTGCGGGTCGAGGACCGCACGCTCGCGGCCGCTGAGCTGGTCGCGGAGCTGCGCGGATGGGCGGACGAGCATCCGATCGTCTCGATCGAGGATCCGCTCGGCGAAGACGACTGGGACGGCTGGGCGTGCGCGAGCCGCGAGCTCGGCGGCCTGCAGCTGCTGGGCGACGACCTGTTCGCAACGAACCCGACACGGCTGCGCCGCGGCATCGCGGGCGGCGTCGGCAACGCGGTGCTCGTCAAGCCCAACCAGATCGGCACCCTGTCGGCGGCGCGCGAGGTGGTCGGGCTCGCGCACGACGCCGGATACGCGACCGTGCTGTCGGCCCGCTCGGGGGAGACTGAGGACGCCTGGCTCGCGGATTTGGCTGTCGGCTGGCGCACCGGCCAGCTCAAAGTCGGCTCGACGATGCGCTCCGAGCGCACCGCCAAGTGGAACCGGCTGCTGCAGATCGAAGCCGAACTGGGCGACGAGGCGCAGTACGCGGGCGCTGATGCGCTCGCCGGCGCTGCGCCCGGCGGTGTCCGCTGAGCGCCACTGGACATTTGCCCAGTCGATTCTCGGCATTCGGCCGTGGAGTGCAAATGCCCGCCAGACCTACGATCGCGCCATGGGAGAGCTGCTCACCAACGCGCTGGCGGAGGCTCCTGCGCCGGCGCTCGAGCTGGATGACGAGATCGTCGCGCTGGGCCGTCGGCTGGCGCGGCGCAGCTCGTTGCTGCGGCACGCGCGGCGGGCCGCGCAGGACCGCGGCATGGCGCTCGTGGCGCGCGACCCGCAGGTCCGCGCGGCGCTCTTCCGGCTCGTCGACGTCGCCCCCGCCTGCGCCGGGCCGGCTGAACTGGCCGAGCACCTGAGCGCGTTTCTCGCGGGGGTGGAGCGGCGGACCGTGGCGGCGGTCGCGTCGCGGGCTGCGGTCGCCCCCGGCACGCGCTGGGCGGCCGGCCGGGCGGCGACCGTAGCCGTACGTGCGATGGCGGGCCGCTTCATCGTGGGCGAGACGCCGGCCGCGGCGACGCGCACGCTGCGCAGCCTGTGGGAGCACGGGGCGGCCGTGTCCGTCGACCTGCTCGGGGAGGCGACCGTGACGCCGGCCGAGGGGCGCGCGTACGCGGCGCGCTGCGACGATGCGCTTGTGCGGCTGGCGGCCGACGCGGCGCGCTGGCCCGCGCGCCCGCTGCTGGAGACCGACGCCGCCGGGCCGCTCCCGCGCGTGAACCTGTCGGTGAAGGTGACGGCGCTCACGCCGCTCGTGCGCGCCGAGGCGCCGGAGCGCGGGCGCGCCGACGCCGCCGCGCTGCTGCGCCCGCTGCTGCGCCGCGCGCGCGACGTCGGCGCCCATCTGCACATCGACATGGAGTCGCTGGACTCGCGCGAGCTGATCCTCGAGCTGGTGCTCGAGCTGCTGTCGGAGCCGGAGTTCGCCGCCGGCCCGTCGGCCGGCATCGTGCTGCAGGCCTATCTGCGCGACGCCGAGGAGACGCTCGAGCACGTGCTCGATTGGTCGCGCGCGACGCCGCGCACGCCGCCGCTGACGGTCCGCCTCGTCAAGGGCGCCTACTGGGACCACGAGACGATCGAGGCGGCGCAGCACGGCTGGGATCCACCGGTGTGGACCGAGAAGGTCGAGAGCGACCGCTGCTTCGAGCGCGTCACGCGCCGGCTGCTCGACGCGTGGGCCGACGAGCGCCTCGTGCGCCCGGCGATCGCCTCGCACAACCTCCGCTCGATCGCGCACGCGATCGTCTACGCGCGCCACCGCGGCCTCGCGCCCGCCGACCTGGAGCTGCAGGTGCTGCGCGGGCTTGGCGACGACCTGCAGGACGCGCTCGCCGCCGAAGGCCTGCGCGGCCGCACGTACTGCCCGGTCGGCGACCTCGTCGCCGGCATGGCCTACCTCGTGCGGCGCCTGCTGGAGAACACCTCGAACGACTCGTTCCTCGCCAGCCGTGTCGGCGGCGCGGAGCTCGACCGACTGCTGAGCGCACCATGACGACCACCTTCCGCAACGAACCGCTGCTCGAGCTGCGCCGCGCCCCCGAGCGCGAGCGCCTGATCGCCGCGCTGGCCGCGATCGACCGCACGCTGCCGATCGCCGTCCCGGTGATCGTGGACGGCGAGCGCCGCAGCGAGCCGAGCTTTGCCTCCGTCGACCCAGGCGAGCCCCGCCGCGTCGTCGCCGAGGCGACCGCCGCGTCGCCGGCCGACGTCGACGCCGCGGTCGCGGCCGCCGGCGCGGCCGCGCGCGAGTGGGGCGCACGGTCGGCGGCCGAGCGCGCCGCGGCGCTCACGCGCGCGGCCGGCCACCTGCGCGCGCGGCGGCACGAGCTGGCGGCGCTGGCGGTGCGCGAGTGCGCGAAGCCGTGGGCGGAGGCCGACGCCGACGTGTGCGAGGCGATCGACTTCCTCGAGTACTACGCGGCCGAGGCGATCAGGCTGGAGGCCGGCCCGGCGCTCGTGCAGCTGCCGGGCGAGCGCAACACGCTCCACTACCGCCCGCGCGGCGTCGTCGCGGTGATCGCGCCGTGGAACTTCCCGCTCGCGATCGCGACCGGCATGACCGCCGCCGGCCTCGCGACCGGCAACGGCGTGTGCCTCAAGCCGGCGGAGCAGTCGCCCGCGTGCGCGCTTGCGCTCGTCGAGGCGCTGCTGGCGGCCGGCGTGCCGCAAGGCGCGATCGCGCTGCTGCCGGGCGAGGGCGACGTCGGCGCGGCGCTCGTGGCGCACCCCGGCGTGCACACGATCGCCTTCACAGGCTCCGGCGCGGTCGGCTTGGAGATCCTGCGCCGCGCCGCCGAGGTCGTGCCCGGCCAGCGCCACCTCAAGCGCGTGATCGCCGAGATGGGCGGCAAGAACTGCATCGTCGTAGACGCCGACGCGGACCTCGACGACGTCGTCCCGGGCCTCCTGCACTCCGCCTTCGGCTTCGCCGGGCAGAAGTGCTCGGCCGCTTCGCGCGCGCTCGTGCATGAACGCGTCGCCGAGGCGCTCACGGAGCGGCTCGTCGGCGCGCTCGACACGCTGCTCGTCGGGCAGGCGCAGGACTTCGCCACCGACGTGCCGCCGCTGATCGAAGCCTCCGCGCGCGAGCGCGTCGAGCGCTACGCGGCCGAGGCTGCCGCGGCGGGTGCCGTGGTCCACCGCACCGGTGCGGCGCTGCTGCCGGACGGCGAGGGGCACTTCGTCGCGCCGGCGCTGGTGCTGCACCCGTCGCCGGACGCCGACGTCGTGCGCGACGAGATCTTCGGCCCGTTGCTGACGGTGGAGCCGGTCGCCGACCTCGAGGAGGCGTGCGCGCGGATCGAGACCCAGGCGCATGCGCTCACCGGCGGCCTCTTCTCACGCAACCCGCGCACGATCGAGGCGTTCGCGCGGCGCACGCCGGTCGGCAACCTCTACGTCAATCGCGGTTCGACCGGCGCGATGGTCGGCCGCCAGCCGTTCGGCGGCAACCGCCTCTCCGGGACCGGCACGAAGGCCGGGGGCCCGGACTACCTGCTGCAGTTCGTCGAGCCCGTCGTCGTGACCGAGAACACGGTCCGCCACGGGGTCGCGGTATGACGGCCCCGCGCAGGCGCTGGCACGCGCTCGGTGTGCTGTGCGGGGGCGGCTTGATGATGATCATCGACGCGACCGTGGTGAACGTCGCGCTGCCCGCGATCAAGGATGACCTCGGCTTCTCGCAGGCGAACCTCGCGTGGGTCGTCAACGCCTACATCATCGCGTTCGGCGGCATGCTGCTGCTCGGCGGCCGCCTCGGCGACCTGGTCGGCCGCCGGCGCATGTTCCTGATCGGGCTCGCGACCTTCACGCTTGCATCGCTGCTGTGCGGGCTCGCGCAGTCGGAGGCGATGCTGATCGGCGCCCGCTTCCTGCAGGGGGCCGGCGGCGCGCTGGTGTCCACGGTAGTGCTGGCGATGATCGTGACGCTGTTCCCGGAGCCGCGCGAGCAGGCGAAGGCGATCGGCGTGCACAGCTTCGTCATCGCGGGGGGCGCCTCGATCGGCCTGCTCGTGGGCGGCCTCATCCTGGAGGCGACCAGTTGGCACTGGATCTTTCTCGTCAACGTCCCGCTCGGCGCCGGAACGGTGCTGCTCACGCTGCGCTTCGTGGAGGAGCGCCCGGGCCTCGGCCTGGAGCGCGGGGCGGACCTGCTCGGCGCGGCGCTGCTGACAAGCGGGCTGATGCTCGGCGTCTTCACGATCCTCAAGGTCGAGACCTGGGGGTGGGCCTCGGCGGGCACGCTCGGATGGGGCGGGCTGTCGTGCGTGCTGGTGGCCGCATTCGTGCTGCGCCAGGCCCGCGTCGCGAATCCGCTCATGCCGCTGTGGCTGTTCCGCCTGCGGAACCTGACCGGCTCCAGCCTCACGTTCTGCCTGCTGGTCGTCGGCCCCTTCGCCACGTTCTTCCTCGGTGCGCTGTACATGCAGCTGATCCTCGGCTACAGCCCGCTGGAGGTCGGCCTCGCGTTCGTGCCGAACGCGCTCGTGATCGCGGTCCTGTCGCTGTACGTCACGGGCCCCCTCTCGCTGCGCTTCGGCGCGCGGCCGGTGGTCGCGGTGGGCCTGCTGGCCCTCGCCGTCTCGCTGCTGCTGCTCGCGCGCACCCCGGTCGACGGGACGTTCGTCGCCGACCTGCTGCTGCCGCTGGTGGTGATGGGCGTCGGCGAGGCGCTCGTCGGGCCCGTGCTGATCCGCGTGGCGCTTTCCGACGTGCCGCCGAGCGACGCCGGGCTCGCCTCGGGGTTCATCGGGACCGTGCAGAACGTGGGCGCCGCCGTCGGCCTCGCCGTGGTCGCGACGATCGCCGCCGCGCGCACGGGGGCGCTGCGCGAGCGCGCCGCGCCGCTCGCCGAGGCGCTCAACGGCGGCTACCACCGCGCGTACCTCGTCGGCGCCGCGCTCTGCTTCGCCGCGATCGGCGTCGTGTTCGCCGTGCTGCGTCCCCGCGAGGCGCATGCGACCTTGCCGGACGGCGCGACCAGGCCCGAGAACGCGGCGTGCGACGGGGTCGCGGCGTGAACGCGCCTGCCCAGGTGGAGGCGCTGCGCGCACGGCTGCGCGCGCGCGGGGCGGCGGGCTTCCTCACGCTCGATCCGGAGCAGCAGCGCTGGTTCACGGGCTTCCGCGCGAGCGACCCGCTGCTGACGGTGTTGCTGATCGGTGCGACGCGCTCGATGCTGCTCGTCCCCGAACGGGCGCGCCAAGCGTCCGAGCACGCCTGCGTCGACTGCGTGAAGACCTACGACGAGCAGCTCGACGGGAGCATGCCTGGCTCCCGTGAGCGCCTGCTCGACGCGCTGCTCGCCGTGTTGCAGGAGGGCGCCCCGGTCGCCGTCGACGAGCAGCGCCTGCCGATCGCCGTCGCCGACCGGATGCGGGCCCACGGCCACGAGCCGCTGCCGTTCAACGCGGTTTTGCACGAGCTGCTCGACGCGGCCGCGGCGGGCACCCGGCGCGGAGCCGTCTCGGTCCGGCGCTGACGCGGCGCTCAGGCCGTCGGCGCGCCGCCGCCGGCGGCGCGCGCCACCACCAGCTGCGCGGACGCCACGACGTGCTGGCGCATCTGGGCGGCCGCGGCCTCCTCGTCCTGCGCCTCGATCGCGGCGAGGATCGCGCGATGGTGCTCCAGCGAGACGGGCGGACGGCCCGTGTGTGTGAGCGACGCCTCCGAGGTGCGGTCGATCAGGTCGGCGAGCTGCTCCGTCATCTGGTGCAGCAGCGGATTCCGCGCCGCCGCGACGATCGCGCGGTGGAAGCGGCGGTCCTCCGCGACGCCGTCGTCGCCGCCGGCGATCGCCGTCTCCATCAGGTCGAGCGTCTCGTGCATCGCGCGCAGGTCGGCGGCCGAGCGGCGGCGCGCGGCCAGGCGCGCGGCCTGCACCTCGATCCCCTCGCGCACCTCCCAGATCATCGGGTGGTCGACCTCGCTGCCGACGATCTCCGAGGCAAGGCTCGGAATCACGTCGCGCGGGGACCGCAGCAGGTAGATCCCGTCCCCGTGCTTGATCTCGACGAGACCGAGCACGCGCAGCGCCGTCAGCCCCTGGCGCACCGACGTGCGGCTGACGCCGAGCTGCTCGGCCAGTTCGCGCTCGGACATCAGGCGGTCGCCTGGCTGCAGCCGCTGCGCGTCGATGAAGTCGCGCAGCCGCTCGACAACCTGCTCGTACAGCGGGCTGCGGGGGATCGGTTGCAGGCCGGGGTCTGGCATGACGGCGCCAGGCGAGTCTAGATCAGCGCGTCCCGTCCTCAGTCG
>Ga0070669_100001181_pt1 | contig 19065 bp, 20 predicted proteins | sample KBSS53metaG_FD_64680 | JGI IMG/M metagenome (GOLD analysis project Ga0070669, IMG submission 64680) | Switchgrass rhizosphere microbial communities from Kellogg Biological Station, Michigan, USA - KBS S5-3 metaG | ecosystem: Host-associated > Plants > Roots > Rhizosphere > Soil ... | reverse complement strand
CGTCCTTGGCGAAGAAGGCCGCCGCTTTTCGGAGGATCTCTTTCTCCTCCTTGAGGATCCGGTTTTCCTTCCGAAGCTGGCCCAGCTCGTCGCGCTCCTCGCTCGTCAGCGCGCCCGGTGGTCCCATCCCTCGATCGATCTTCGCCTGCCGTACCCAGCCGTGCAGCACTGACTCGGCCAGGTCCAGATCTCGCGCCACCTGCGCGACGGTCTGGGTCTCCTTCATCACCAGGCGAACAGCCCTGGCCTTGAACTCAGGTGTGAACTTGCGGCGAGCACGCCGCTTTCTCTGCTCCTCCATGGACACCATCTTCTCCTTTCGGGTGGTGTCCACCAAAGCGGGGCAGGATCACAACCGGAGTAATGTTCATCAATCGCAGATCTCGCAGAGCGGTACTCGCTTCGCTGGCCGGTATATCGTACGTCTCCAAGCAGTGGGCGAGGCCCCGTTCTCGAAGGTAGTCCTCCAGGTCGAAATGCTTCGTCGCCACCAGCTGCGTGAACAGGCCCCTCTGCGCGCGCTGGCGACTGGCCGTTGACGGAATAGCCCGAACGGTCTGGAATTCACCTGGCTGATCCAAATCGAGCCAGAAACGAAGACCCCAGATGCGGACGGTCTGACCGACTCCGGGATTTGCGATCGCCTTGAAACCACGCTGCCACAGGCGCGCCTGTTCGGCGAACGCAAAATACGCAGCGACATAAGGGCTCTCAGTCCAGTCGAGCAGCGGCGTCAAGAGGCCGTGGTGACGACCGAGGGCCCACAGTTCGTCGTCGGGCATGCCTGGATAGGTCCCGGGCATACCGTGTGTCGAACGTCGGAACTGTTGGAGGATACGTTCGCAGTATCTTCCAAACTTCGACTGGTCGAGACGGAGGTGAGTGGCCAAAATCGTCTCGCCCGTCTCCGACTTCCCCCAAACAGTGAGGTTTCGATCGAGGATCGACTGAAGCTTCCACTCGGTGCAGCAATGGCCCCGAAAAAGCACGTGCGACGCAATGACCTCGCCCTCGTCTGTCCCCAGGGGGCGGCTCAAGCGAACCTCGGAAATGAACTGGTCCCACGATGCGCAAGCAATCCGACGTACCTCGTTGTTCGCCGCGGCTGGCACTGGAGGAGTCGTCATCGCTCTACGTACTCCGGCTGGAGCAGGTTGGTTTCCGCCCGAGTTCCGTCAAAGCGCCTCCGTTCCAAGCAACCCGCGCAACGGTGGTTCGAAAGGATCACTGAAAGGTCCGTAGTGAGACCGATCCCACTCGCACTTCGACCTTTTCATAGTCGTATCGATTGAGGAGTGCCTCCACGACGGGCTTGTTGACGTCAGCATGCTGCGGCCCCACAACAATCGCCTTCAGGCTTTTAGGATCAAACGGCAACTCGTAAAAGCTCCGCAGAACAGGGCCGACCGCCTCGAAGCAGTATGGCAAAGGTGGGTCGCGATCCGTCTTGATGGGTATCCAAGCGACCATGAGGCGCCACTCCTTTTCGAACTTGAACATGTCACGCTTCATGGTCGCGGCATGCAGGGCGGTTGCCGCACCGAAAGCGCGTGCGGCAGCCCCGTGAAGGCTCGCAACCATATCGACCGCGCCCAAGGCTGCCGTTCTGTTTCGCGCGGCCGCACATGTCTCCCGTGCTGCCTTCATCAAGCTAGAAAATCGGGCCTTCTGAGCATTCGAATCGTAGCTCACGCATACCAAAGTTGCGGCCTAAATCGCCGCAAGAGATCGACCTTCGAAAACGAGGGCGAATCCGGCTCCTCCCCGTCCGTACAGGGACCAATGCTCAACGCCCATTTCGCATTCGGGCTGTGAAAAGCAACATATGTGCGGATCTGGTAGGGGTCGCGAAGACCCGTCTCCGACGCGACCGGCGAGAACCGCGAGCAATTCGGCCAAAAGGCTGTCATCCCATTGCATCGTCGGATCCAATACCGTCTTCGCTTCGATGCGAGCCAGGCCAAGACCATACTCAAGCTCCCCCGGATCGTTGGACGACCGCGCGCGTGAAAGCCTCAGTTTGCGCGTTTGTAGAATCTGAACGAGCGCTTGGGCCGACGTGAAGTGAAGAAGGTGCGCCGGTACGTCACAGCCCGCGTCTCTGATGCGCTCCATTTCGCTCGTGACCGCTGGAGCGATCGTATTGTTCCAAACGTCGGCGTGGATTTCCTTCAGATCAACGAGTATCCCCACGAGCGACCTCCATTAGACTGCTGCCGGGTGTTTGCCCTCCCGTCAGAACCGACCCGATGAGTGTCATGTGGATCCCTCGCCTCTCCTGAGACGCAGATGGTCGTTCACCCCGAGAGCTTCTTACGGCTCTCCGTAGCAGCGAATTTCTTCACGTTCAGCGAAAGAGCGAACAGTACGGCATTCGCCATTCGTAGAAACTCCCCCACCTTGTCGGGCTCGATGGGTTCCGGGGCGTGGACGGCCAAGTTTCGCAGGTGACGGAGACCATTAATCGCGTCCACGGTTGGCGCCGCGAGAGCGCCCTTCGCGGTTAGCGTTCGCAGCTGCTCCGGAAAAGATGTCGCCGTGACGCCCGCCTCGTGGGCAGCGTCTCCGACCGCTGCCTCCACCTGGTTCCAGGCCGCGACCATCGCGCCAACGGCCGCAGGACCCGTGAGTGCTTCGTCGACCTCTACGAGTTTCGGGCTCACGCCTGCGTCCGCGACGGCCGGCAACGCGGCCACTTCGCGCTTGGCTTCCCCGAGCGCCTCCTGGAAATCGGCTTGCCAGTCACCTCTCTTCAGGCGCTTCAGTTTGAGTCCCTGAACCAAACCAACAAGCGGTCTACGGAACATCAGGGCGAGGACGACGCTTGCAACGGGCCACGCGCTCGCCTTGACGAGCTCCACCACCACCGTACTGGCATCCATCGGGGGTTGAGACTATCACCGCAGCGATGCCCGACGATCGGTCATCCGCGACTGGCTCGCGGCTCCAAAGGACTCAACGTCTCGTCCGGATTCGACTCGGTTTACCGCAGATCGTAGAGGTACAGGAAAGCCGCCCACCCGCTTGGCAGGCAATTGGGCGGCCTCTCCAGTTCCTTCCCGTACTTCACCGCCATCTCCAGCATGTAGCGCGCATGGAAGAACGCCTCGACGATCGGCCGCGTCACCTTGAGCCAGCGGTTGTTGTGGTCGAGCACGAACTTCTTGCCGGTCCCCTGGGACACGATCTTGCGGTACCACTCGTGGAGCTTGCGGTCGGGCGCCAGGGCCTGGAGCGCCTCGGTCATGCTCGTCGTTCCGACCTGCAGATCATAGACCTTGAAGCTCATGTGATAGAAGCGGTACACACGGTCCTCGTACTCCCAGTCGCCGTTGTACTTGTCGAGCAGGGCCTGCAGCTCTGGGAGCGCGGCCTTGAGGTTGGCGAACAGGGCGACGACCTCGGGGCGGTCGTCATGGTCGGGCATGTCGCGAAGGGCCATGGTCAGGCAAGCAGGACGTCGGGATCGTCCGCGGGGTGACGGCCGGTCACCGCGTTGTGAGGGGCGAGGATGGTGCGCGCAGGCTCGGCGCCGATGACCACCCGGCGGCAAAGTCGGACGCGGGCGCCGACGATGGCGAGTAGACCGATGGCACCTTCGAGAGCGCTCGGGTCGGGATCTCCGCCCGCCTGTGTCGTCAGGTGTTCGAGCACGACTCGAACGCCGTTCAATGCCGATTCCAGGACGGACAGCTCTGAGGCGAGGCTTGCTTTCGGAGATGACTGTTTTTTCGACACCATGTTGCCGATCCGGAGATGACTAGGTAAACCTAGTCGGCAATGGCGCCAGGCGCAATACGGTTCCCGGGTGAGCCCGGCCGACCTGAGGAAACTCGTGGCAGCGAACGTCCGCGACCTCGCCGCTCAGGAGGGCGTCAGCCTCAACAAGCTCTCGGACCTCTCGGGTATCTCGCGCCCGACGATGCACTTCCTCCTGACGGCTCGAAGCTCCGTAGGCGTCGATACAATCGCGAAGATCGCCGACGCCCTGGGGAAGCACCCCTCGGCGCTATTCGCTCCCCGGGACGCCGCGTCCAAGCGAAGGCGGTAGGAACATCGAAGGCCTTATGGCTCCGGAGTCATCGCGGACTGGATGGTTCGGAGGCCCAGGAACATCGGGACGATATCCGACCGGGGACCGGTCCGATCGAATCGCTTGAACCCGAAACGCTCGTAGTAGCCGACAGCGTCGGCCTTCGAGTCCACGGCGACGCCGATGCAACCGATCCGTTCCGATTGGTCGATTGCTGTCTCGAACGTGAACCGCATCAGTTGCTGGCCGACGCCTCCCCGCTGAAGGTCCGCGGACACGGCCAGGCGCGCGAGGACGACGACCGGCAGGGGATACCCGGGAAAGCCGAGGACATCGTCTCCCGGCAGCTCCACGCCGCGCAACGCGCCACCCGTCAGCGTGACGTAGCCACCGACGCGGGCATCGGCGATCGCGACATAGGTCCTTGCGAGCCTCAGATCGAAGTGGTTGCGCGCGGCGTACTTGACCAGGAATCGATCGAGATCCTTGTGGCCCGATCGAAACGACGCGAGGTCGTCGTCGCGGTGCAGCGATCTAACGTCGACCGCTGGCACGGAACAGGGCGCGGAGGGCCGGGGGTGGCACCTCGGCGGTCTCGCCAGTCACCTCTTTGCCGATCTGCTCGGCCGACCGAGGTGTCAGGGTCCAGACGTTCGTGATGACCGCCGCGGGATCTTCGGCCGGACGCACGCCGTCGTCAGCGGCTGGGCCGTCGTGGTGATCGCGCGTATGTGGCTTGCGAGCCATGGGTTAAGTGTCCGCCGCGAGGGCGGTCGACGCAACAGGGTTAATCGTACCCTCCTGCGGGAGTCAGATCACAACAGGTCGGGCAGCTTTGCGCCGCTGTCGTCGCCGCCACGCCGCAGGATCTCGATCAACTCGTCCGTCGATTCTCCCTGCCACGGACCGATGGCGGCGATCCGGTCGCCAAGATTGGATTGGTCGACGGCACCTTGAATCACGCCGCTCTCCGGTGGCCGCCGCAGCTCGATCTCGATGCCGTCAACGACCAGGCGGACCGGATGCGCAGGTTCCCGCTTGAGTTCGGCCACGGCCTCCTCGAGCGTCGTCGGTCTATGTTTCTCGGGACGGGTCACGATGAATCAAGGGTACTACGCAGCGAGATCGGAAGCTCTCCCGCCCCCGAGGCCGACCGGCGACGTGCTGACGTAGTGGGACGCCGGGCCCCCGGGAAGCTAGAATGTCCCGTGACGCGCGCGCAGCGGATTCTCGATGAGGTGCGGCGGCTACCGACGGAAGAGCGCATGGACGTCCTCCAAGGCGTCGTCGATCTCGTGGCGCCGACGCTTTCGCCTGAACAGGAAAAGGGCCTGGTTGACGCCATCGCCGAGGCGGACAAGGGCGACTTGGTGGACGGGGTGGCCACGTTCGCGAAACTGCGCGGGCGAGTTCGCGACGAAGGGTGAGCGCGCGCCGCTGAGCGAGTCATCGAATCATGAAGCTCCAGATCATGTCCGACCTCCATTTCGAGATGCACGCCGATGGCGGTGCCGAGCTCATTCGCGAGCTGGATCCGACGGGCGTCGATGTTCTCGTGCTGGCGGGCGACATCACGATGGCCCGCCACTACGAGGACCTCGCGAGCGTGTTCAAGCCGCTCGCGCGGAAGTATCGCCACATCCTGTACGTGCCCGGTAACCACGAGTACTACAAGTCATCGCCCGGCGAAGTGGCGCGGAACCTGGCGAAGCTAACGAAAGAGTTGCCCGGGGTGGTGATACCCGAGAACGACGCCGTCGTGATCGCGGGTCAGCGTTTCATTGCCGGCACGATGTGGTTTCGCCCTGACCCGACGGCGGAGCCTAACAAGCGCTTCATGCACGACTTCTCGCTCATCCAGGACTTCGAGCCGTGGGTGTACGAGCAGAACGCCGCCTTCGAGAAGGTGCTGGCAACCCACGTCAAGCCGGACGACGTCGTCGTCACGCATCACCTGCCGGCGTTCGACAGCGTTCCCCAGCGGTTCGCACGCTCGGCCATGAATGCGTTCTTCGTTTGCGACATGGCGCCGCACGTGCGCGACGGGCAACCCAAGCTGTGGATCCATGGCCACAGCCACGATCGCTGCGACTATCTGCTCGGCAAGACGCGCGTCGTCGCCAACCCGCTCGGCTATCCAAATGAGCTGAGGAGCCTGGAGGCGTTCGAGCCTGCGTTTCAGGTCACAATCTGAACGCACCGGGCGATTTCAGGTCAGACCGGAAAGGTGCCTTTGCGGTCCGGGACTGTTCGGTCATTGCTGAGCCTCGGATCTCGTGGCGGTGCCCCTTCACGCGCGTTCGTCCGCGCTCTCCTGGGGCGCGAGTTCCGGCACCTCTCATCAGAAACGAGAGCTACGTCCCTCGAGCCGGCGCGCGCGGCAGCTCGACGATGAAGTGGGTGCCTGCGGTCTTTGTCGACTCGACCTGGATGGTGCCGCCGTGGGCGTGGGCGATCTCCTGCGTGATGTAGAGGCCGAGACCGAGCCCGCTGCCGCCCCCGCGCTTCTTGCCGCCATTGCCCCGGTGGCGCAGCGGCTCGAACACCACGGGCAAGAGATCAGGCGGGATCACCCCGCCGTTGCGGATCTCCAGGCGCACGATGTCCGAGGGTGAGCCGTCCAGGACGATGTCGACGGGGAGGCCGGGCGTGCCGTGCTGGCAGGCGTTCGCGGTCAGGTTCGAGAGCAGTTGCGACAGCCGATCGCGGTCCCAGACGCCGGTCACGTCGCCGTTCGACTGGAGGACGATCCGGGACCGGTAGACGGGCTCGAGCTCGTCGATGATCGATCGCGACACCTCCGCCAGGTCAACCCGCGTGCGCTCGAGGGGAAGCCCGCCGCCAAGGCGGATGCGCGTGAAGTCGAGCAACTGGGCGATCATGCGCTCCATGCGATGGGCGGAGGCGCCGATGCGGCGCACGGGTTTCATGACGGTATCCGAGTCGGCGCGCCGCTCGAGCAACCCGGCCGCCGCCGTGATGGCGCTCAGGGGGTTGCGCAGGTCATGGCCGACCACCCCCACCAGCATCTCGCCAAAGCGAACCGCGCGCTCCATCTCCGCGATGCGCGCTTCGCGCTCGCGCTGCGCCAGCTTCTGCGCCGACACGTCGGTGAGCGTGAGAAGCGCCCGCTCGCAGCGCGCGTCATCCGGCGAGAAGGCGAGCGTCAGCGCGGTGTCGATGCGCTCGCCGGACAGGCGGCGCAGACCGGACTCCGTGACCATCACGCGTTTCCCGTCGGCGATCGCCATCATGAGCTCGAGGAATACGGCCGGCGTCTCCGCCGCGCGGATACGTTCTGCCGACATCCCGAGCTCTTCCATGCTCGACGCCCCGAACATCCTCAGCGTGGCGGGGTTGACGGTGTTCACGTGCACGACGGCCTGCGCCTGCTCGACCAGCTCCGGGTGTGCCTGCAGTACGGGTCGCAGATCGGATCCATGCGTCGCCTTCAGCTGGTCGATGAACGACTTCACGTCCGAGAAGTCCTCCTCCCAGATCGACACCTCGGCCAGCTGGAAGATTCTCCGGTAGCGCTCCTCGCTCTCCGCGACCCGCCGGCGCTCTGCCTCGGCGCGCGCATGCAGCCGCGCCATCTTGAGCTGCGTCTCCACCCGCGCGATGAGCTCGCGCGCGGAGAAGGGCTTCGTGAGGTAGTCGTCGGCCCCGGCCTGCAGGCCCTCGACCGTCGCCTCCTCGCCGGCCCGCGCCGACACCACCACCACCGGGACGGCCCGCGTCCGCTCGTCGTCGCGGAGCCGGCGCAGGAGCGCGAAGCCGTCCAGCCCGGGCATCATCACGTCCGTCAACACGAGGTCTGGCGGTCGGGCCTGCGCCGAGGCCAGCGCGCTCAAGCCGTCCCTCACCACCTCGACGATCCAGCGTGGCTCGAGCAGCCGGCGAAAGTAGTCGCGCATGTCCGCGTTGTCGTCTGCCACCAGGATCCGTTCCGCGGAAGGCGCGGCCGGGCGCGCCCCCGGCGCCGTCTCGCCATCGTCACCGGCCGCGCCGAGCGGCGACTCGAGCTCGGGCTCGGCGCCACCGCCGTCGTGCAGCCAGCGCAGCGCCTCCTCGACGAACGGCGCCGCGCCCAGAGTCGTGGACGGCAGCGTGCGGGCGGCGCGGACGCGGTCGGCAGGCAGGTGCGCCGAGCCTCCGGGAATGGTCACCGTGAACGTCGACCCGCGGTCGAGCGCGCTTTCCACCTCGACGTGTCCGCCGTGCAGTTTGGCCAGCTCCTGCACGAGCGCCAGGCCGATCCCGGAACCCTCGTGAGTGCGGGCCCGCATGCCCTCGCCGCGATAGAAACGATCGAACAGGCGCGGGATGTCTTCGGGTCGGATCCCCACGCCCGAGTCCTGCACGCGCAGCGCGGCGGCACCATCGGTCGGGCCAAGCGACACGCGGATGGCCCCCTCGAACGTGAACTTGAGCGCGTTCGACAGGAGGTTGAGGACGATCTTCTCCCACATATCGCGGTCGACGTAGAACGGCTCGCTGAGGGGTTGGCAGTCGACCTCGAGCGCCAGGCCGGCGCGCTCCACCGCCGCGCGGAACGAGCTGACCAGATCGCGCGTGAGCACCGCGAGGTCGACAGGCTCGTAGCTGGCCCGGATGCGACCGGCCTCCAGGCGCGAGAAATCGAGCAGCGAGTTGACCAGCTTGTGCAGGCGGATCGCGTTGCGGTGAAGCAGCTCCAGCTGCGCGCGCTGCGCCGGCGACAGCGGCCCGTGCCGGCCGGAGAGCAGGTCCTCGGTCGGACTCAGCATCAGCATGAGCGGCGTGCGGAACTCGTGGCTCACGTTGCTGAAGAAGGCGGTCTTCGCGCGGTCCAGCGCCGCCAGGGCCTGGGCGCGCGTACGCTCCTCCTCGAAGGCGCGGGCCGCGCTCACGGCGGTCACGATCTGGTCCGCGGCGAGCTGGAACATCCGCTGATAGCGTTCGTCGAGCACGCGCATCGGGCTCGCCCCGGAGATCAAGAAGCCGTACGGCTCCGACTGCCCGCGCGCGACCAGGCCGAGGATGACCGCCCGCTCGGGCGGGGCCTCCCAGCGCCCGCCCGGCATGCGCCCGAAGCGCGCCTGCAGGTCGGTGACGATGAACAAGCTTCCCGGCACCCGCGCGGCCGCCAGCGGCCAGCTCTCCGGCGCGGGATGCTGCCAGGCAATCCGCGGCGGCTTCCCCGGTCCCTCGTAGCCGTCGAGGCCCGCGGTGGCCACCAGCTCCGCTTCGGCGGCCCCGTTTTTGACGAGATAGAGGAGCGCAAACGGGATGTCGGCGTCATTCTGGCCCAGGATGCCCGCCGCCCGCTGGCACGCGGCCTCGGCGGACTCCGCCGCGACGGTCTCCGCGCCGAGATTGCGCAGCATCTGCAGCTGCCGCTCGCCCTGGATCTGCTCCGTCGTCTCCTGGCAGGTGACCAGCATGCCGCCGATCGCGCTGCGGTCGTCCCGCACCGGACTGTAAGAGAACGTGAAGTACGTCTCCTCGAGGAAGCCCTTGCGCTCCATCGGCAAAAGTAGGTGCTCGTTCCAGGTCGCACCCTTTCCCGACAGCACCAGCTCAACCTGCGGGCCGATGATGGGAAAGATCTCCGCCCACACGACCGATGCCGGTCGGCCGAGCGCGGCCGGGTGCTTGTCGCCCAGCACCGCCGCATAGGCGTCGTTGTAGAGGAGCAGCAGCTCCCGCCCCCAGAACAGCGTCATGGGGAAGCGGTTCTCGAGCACCAGGGCCGCCGTCGCGCGCAAGCTGATGGGCCACTCCTGGATCGCCCCGAGCGGTGTCCCGCCCCAGTCGAAGGCCCCTATCCGCCCGGCCATCTCGCCGCCCACCGTCAGCACGCGCGCCACGTCGACCCGATCCGTGCCCCGCCGGTGGAGGTGAGGGTGGCCATCGCCGTGACTGCGACGGTGCTGGCCGGGAGCAGGCGGACGCATGTGACGATCTAAGCGTGATGACGCTCGGAAACGGGGCTAGCCCTGCCCATCCCGATGGCCCGACATTGCGGCAAAGGTTCGCGCCGACCCCCGGCTATCTCCCCAGACTTACCCTTGCAACCGACCGTGTGCCCCGCGGCAGCCGTACGGTGAACACCGTTCCGGCTGTCGCTGACGACGAGACGGCGATGGTGCCGTCATGCGCTGTCACGATCTCGCGAACGATGAAGAGCCCGAGGCCAAGGCCGCCAGGGCTCCTGTCGCCCTTCTGGAAAGGCTCGAACAGAAGGGGGAGCCGGTCAGCGGGAATTGGGTCACCGTCGTTCCGGACCGTGACAACGACGTGGTCTCGCTCGTCGCCGACGGCCGTGACGGTCACCGCGCCTCCACCGTGCTGGACGGCATTGGCAAACAGGTTAGACATCGCCCGCTCTATCCGCGCCTGGTCCCACTGGCCGGTGAGTCGGCCCGCGGTCTTGACATCGATCCGAGCGACCGGATGGGCGGCGCTGATCTCTTGCGCGATGGAATGCGCGACCGAGCCCATGTCCACTAGGCCGCGGGTAAGCGAGATGCCCCCGCTAACTCGGCCGCGCGCGAAGTCGAGGATGTCTCCGATCATGGTCGCCATGCGCTGTGCGCTTCGGTCGATTATGTCGACAACGCTCCGTACCTCCCCTCCAGGACAATTCCTGAGCACGCCGACACAGCTGAGGATGGCGTTCAGTGGATCTCTCAGATCGTGCGCCACAATACCGATGTTGGTGTCCTGGTTGCGAAGCGCGGCCTTGGCCTCGAGCAGGAGGTCGTCTCGCTGCAGCGCTTCGGCCGCCCGACAGATCCCTGTTCTCGGAAACTGAGACCGAACGGGCGTCGCTTCTCGCGTTGCCAACAAGTCGCGAGTCGTGGTGTTCTATACATGAACGCGCGGTGCTTGGGGGGCGCCGCCGCGTCTGTTTACAATGATGGCTGGCGACAGCTCCACGGTACTGATCGTCGATGACGACGAGGCGATCCGGGAGTCGCTGAGCGAGTTCCTCACCGACGAAGGCTTCGACGTCAAGACCGCGAACAATGGCCGCGAAGCGATCGACATGCTCGCTGGCGGCTTGCGACCGTGCGCCATCCTCCTCGATCTCATGATGCCGGTGATGGATGGTTGGGACTTTCGAGCCGAGCAGCTTCTCTCCCCCGCGCTAGCTGATATTCCGGTCGCTCTCGTCTCCGGTTTCGGATTCAGCGCCCAATCGATGCGCGCTCAGTTTCCCGGTATCGAGCTCTTGGACAAGCCGGTGTCGATGCCGCACCTCTTGGATTTCGTCCGCCGGCACTCGGGAGAGTCCGCCCGACAGTCGTGACGTCAACCGGCAGCCGCTTCACGCCGCGCCCGACGTCTCCCCGAGCTCGGGCGACTGCAGACGCCGTGACGTTTGCGCCGCGTGTCGCGGCCAGCGTGAGACGAACGTCGTGCCGGCATCCGAGGAAGAGCGGACGTCGATCGTTCCACCGTGCCGGCGAATGATCTCTCGAACGATGTAGAGACCCAGGCCCAAACCATTGGGGCTTCGATCGCCGCGGCGGAAAGGCCCGAACAGGATCGGGAGCACGTCCGGCGAGATCGGTTCGCCGTCGTTGTGGACCGAGAGGACCACGTCGTGTTCGGCGGCTTCCACTTGAACGGAGACCATGCCCTCGCTGTGCTCGAGAGCGTTTCCGACGAGGTTCGAGACCACCTGCTGCAGGCGCACCGGGTCCCAGTTCCCCTCGGCATCGCCCGCCACCTCGCAGGTTATCCTGCGCCCGGGATGAATCGACCGCAGCTCGTCGATGGCGGACTCGCAGACGGTCCTCAGATCCATCGGCACGGGGTTATGCGGAAACGTGCCGAGCGAGGTCCGGGTGTAATCGAGGAGGTCGCCGATCATCGCTGTCATCCGCTCGGCGCTGCTGCGCGTTCGGGCGACGATGGCGCGCTCCGCCTCCGAAAGATTCTTTGACCAGGCGAGCACGTCGAGGCCTGCGACGATTGCCGACAGCGGGTTCCGAAGGTCGTGCCCGAGCACGCCGATGTGTCGATCTTTTTCTCGGATGGTGTCCTTCGCCTCGGCGGCTTCGCGCTCGCTCACCCGGATGGCCCGGCCCCGCCGCTCGATCTCGCGCTCTTGCTCGAACAGCGTGACGAGGGCCGCGATCTTGGCACGCAGGATGTCCGGGTCGATCGGCTTCACGATGTAGTCGACCGCCCCCAGCGCATACGCGCGGCGGGCCTGGTCGGAGTCGTAGGAATAGCCGCTCAGAAAGACGACCGGTATCTTGCGTGCCTCGCCCCGCTGCCGGAGCCGCGCCAGCATCTCGAGGCCGTCGACGCCGGGCATCCGGACGTCGGCGATGATGAGCGCGACCTCCTCCGAGAGGGCATGCGCGAGGCCATCCTCCGCATTGTCGGCCAGGAGGACACGATATCCGAGCGGCTGGAGGAGCGCCTCCATCGCGACCAGGTTCGCGCGCCTGTCGTCGATCACGACCACGGCGGAAATGGCGGCGCGATGGTTTTCTAACTTCCCAGAAGCCTTAGCGTGGATAAGGCGCCCGGCCCCCATATCGTCTAGAACGACAAACCCGAGACAGCGGATTGGAGGCAATGCGCGGGAGCGGCCGAGCTCGCAGGCCCTCCGCCTGCGCGACCGTCTGCGGTCGATCCAACGCACCGACGGAGCAGCGCAATCCGCCCGCGCCCTCTTGTCGTCTAGTCGGGAGTGGTGCCTGGACTGACAATCCCCATCGACGCCCGGCTGCCGGCTTGCGATTGGGCCAGGATGATTTCATCATGGGCGGCCGTGGGTCCGAAGCAGGCGCCCGACGATCAGGATGGGGTGGCGACAACACTCGGTGACCTTCTCTACGCGGACCGTTCCGAGGCGTCGATCCCGGAGGACGACTGGGTTCGTCTCGTCCACTCCATCGCGGGTGGTGATCAGCAGGCCCTGCGGGTGATGTACGAACGAACCCATCGCCTGGTGTTCACACTTGCGATGCGCATCAGCAGCAACCGCGAGAGCGCCGAGGAGATCACGCTCGACGTGTTTCGCGACGTCTGGTTGCGGTCAGCGCAATACGATCCGACCGGTGGGTCGGTCGTCGGCTGGGTCATGAATCAAGCGCGATCGAGAGCGATCGACCGGCTCCGGTTCGAGCAGCGTAAGAAGAGAGTTCCCACCTATCCAGACGACCGCGAGGCGGAGCAGTTCGAGGGTCCGACAGATGCCATCGATGCACGACGGCGCCGCTCCTTGGTGCAGGAAGCGTTGACAGCACTCACATCGGAAGAACGAAAAGCGATTGAGACCGCATTCTTCTCCGAGCTTACTTACTCCGAGACGGCTGTTCGCCTGAACCAGCCGCTTGGGACGGTGAAGACCCGGGTCCGCTCGGCGCTCGCCAAGCTTCGCAAGGCGCTCGAAACCGAAGGAGACGCGTCATGACCGCCGCGTCGAAGGCCCGTTGCGAGCGCGCGGAGCGCATCGCCGAATACGCGTTGCGAGCGCTACCCGCGAGCGAACGGTCCGCGTTCGAGGCGCACGTCGACGGTTGTGCCGAGTGTCGTCAGCAGCTCCTGGCGGTTCGGCCCGTCATCGACGCGTTCGTCAACTGGCCGACCGACATCTTGCGGCCGTCAGCGGGCCTATGGGGACGGCTCGCGGAACGGATCGCGGCCGACTCGGGGGACGAGGCTTCACGGGAGCCCGAAGAGCGTTGGGCGGGCGAGCCCGAATGGAAGGTCGTGGCTCCAGGGATCTCATGCAAGCTGCTCTCGACCGACGTCGCGAAGGAACGCGTCAGCATGCTGGTTCGGCTCGCCCCCGGAGCCGCTTACCCGCCTCACATCCACGCCGGCGTCGAAGAGTTGCACCTGCTCGACGGCGAACTGTGGATCGACGATCGGAAGCTCTATCCGGGCGACTACAACCGCGGCGAGCCCGGCACCGGCGACAGTCGCGTGTGGAGCGAGACGGGCTGCACGTGCGTCCTCGTGACTTCGTTCCGCGACATCCTGCAAGGGCCGGGGCATCGAGACCGCCCGGTCAGCTAGGTGGAGACTCCGGACGGCTGATCCGCCGCCGGGTGGGCTCTCGGGATCGAGAAGAAGAATGTGCTGCCCCGACCGAGGGTGCTCTCGACCCAGATGTGGCCGCCGTGAGCTTCGACGATGCCCTTGGCGATGGGAAGTCCGAGACCGGCCCCTCGACGATCACCTCTCGTCGCCTGCCAGAATCGGTCAAAGATTCGAGGGACGTTACTGGGCTCGATCCCGCTGCCGCTGTCCGCCACCCAGAACACGATCTCATGATCGTTCGACGCCGCGCCAACCGTGATCCAGCCTCCCGCCGTCGTGAACTTGATTGCGTTTCCGATCAGGTTCTCGAACACCTGGACGAGTCGGTCGTGCTCACCCCAGACCTCGCCAACGTCCTTCGCGACATCCACTCGAAGGTCGACGGACGAGGACGTCGCGAGCATCTTCTGCGCCTCCACGGCCTCGACGACGAGCTCGCCTCCCGACAATCGCGCCCGCTGGATCGGGAGCTGTCCCATCTCGATGAGGCTCACATCCAGGAGATCTTGAATCAGTTGGTTTATTCGCGTTGCCGCGCGGTGGATGACCTCGATCGGCTTCCGAGACCGTCGCTCGAATTCCGGACGTGCCCGCTCGAGCGCCGATGTCTGCATCAGGATCGTGGAGACCGGATTCCTCAGATCGTGGGCCACGACGCCGAGCACCTGATCGCGGCGCTGCGTTGCCTCGACCGAAGCGCGATAGAGGCGTGCGTTCTCGATTGCCACCGCTGATCGGTCAGCCAGAGGTTCAGCCCAACGAAGATCGTCCTGTCCGTAAACGCGATCCGGGTTCGAGGAGCCGAACAGCAACACGCCCATGGACTCCCCCCGCACCAACAGAGGCACCCCGATGACCGACGTCAGACCGATTGACCGGAGGGCCTGTAGGTGTTCCGGGCCCTGCGCAACCGATCCGAGGAACTGTGGCGTGACGTGCTCGACGACGACGGATCGTCTGCCTTCGAGCACGGACCGGGCGAGATGAGGGAGATCGCGGTTGGCCGGCAGCTGCTCGAGAACCGCACACAGCGCCGCCTTGCCAGGGTCGGCGCTCGCCACCTTCAGTCGTCGCATATGCCCATGCTCCTCCAGCACATCGATGGCGCACCAGTCAGCGACGCTTCGAACGGCCAATTCGGTCACGGTCGCCAAGGTCTGCTCGAAGTCGAGCGAGGCAGACAACGCCACGCTGACTTCGGCCAGCAAGCGCCGTTCCTGTTCCATTCGCCTTCGCTCGGTGATGTCCTCCGAGATGCCGAGCAGATAAAGCGGGTTGCCGGACGGATCGAGGATCGGAACCTTCTTAGTGGACAGGACGCGAACGCCATGATGGCGCGTCTGTATCGGTTCCTGGTCGATGTCCACCCGGCCGACCTTCAGGGTCTCCCGATCTTTCTGGACAAAGAACTCGGCCTGTTCCCGGGGCCAAAAATCGAAGTCGCTCTTTCCGGTGAGTACCTCGCTCGGCCATCCCAGCAAGTCCTCTCCGGCGCGATTGACCCGCACGAACCGCAGCGACTCACTGTCCTTGATGAACAACATGAGGGGAACGTTCTCGATGATTGCGTCGAGGAACACGTTGGCATCCCGGAGCTGTGTCTCGACGCGCTTGCGCTCGGTGATGTCCTCGATCTGGGCGACGTAGTAGAGGGGCGCGCCGGCGGGGACACGAAGGAGCGACGCGCTGAACATGATGTCAACGACTGTCCCGTCCTTGCGGATGTAGCGCTTTTCGATCTGGTACCTCTGAGTCTCGCCGCGCGCCAGCTGCTCTGCGGACGCACGATCGATTTCGCGGTCCTCGGGGTGCGTGATGTCTCGAAACGTCAGGTTCGCCAGCTCGGCGGCATCGTGGCCGACGACTTCGCAGAACGCCCGGTTCACATGGACGAAGCGGCCGTCGAGAGACACCAAGGCCATCCCGATGGGTGCGTCATCGATCGTGTGCCGAAGCCGCTCGCACTCGCGCAGCGCCTCCTCGACCAGCCTTCGTTGCGTCAGGTCGCGCGTGACCTTGGCGAAGCCGAGGAGGCTGCGATTCGCCGGATCTCTGACGGCCGAGATGACGACGTTCGCCCAGAAAAGCGACCCGTCTTTGCGCACGCGCCAGCCTTCACACTCGAATCGTCCCACCTCGGCCGCCTGTTCCAGCTCGCGATCGCAGAGGCCCGCGCGGACGTCCTCGTCCAAGTAGAACCGCGAGAAGTGTTGACCGATGATCTCTTCAGCCCTGTATCCCTTGATGCGTTCCGCGCCGAGGTTCCAGGTGGTGACGATCCCGTTCGCATCGAGCATGAAGATCGCGTAGTCGACGACGCTCTCGACGAGCAAGCGAAACTGCTCCTCGGACGCGCGCGGATGCGTCGTGGCTCGCAGGTCCTCGCTGTTTGACATCAGGAGGCGTTGGGGCGTCTGAAGCTGGTGTCGAGGCACGACCCCGGTCAAGGCCGGACGGTATCCGTCGGAGCCTGATTACGAGGGATCACGCCCTCAGTTTTCGTCCCAGGGGTCTCTAGCCGAAAAGCTGACGTCCGATGCCTTGATGCATCTCGTCGGGGCCTACAACCCGACATGCATGGGTCCACGCGATCTTCCCAAGCAGGAATGCCAGCCGCGGTGGTCGAGAACCCAAGCTCTGGATCCATGGTCACAGCCACGACCGGTGCGACTACCGGCTCGGCAAGACGCGGGTCGTGGCCAGTCCGCTCGGCTATCCGAACGAGATTCGAAGTCTCGAAGCATTCGAGCAGGCTTTCCACGTCGAGGCGTGAAATGGCTCCCGTCGTGCCCCGATAAGGTGCTCGGGAGGAGCCCGTTGTCGTTGTCGGGGTATCCCGCAAAACGAACGGCGTCGCGGTGGCTCCTGCTGAGGATTTCTACCGATACAGCGAATGCGGAGGTGCGCCGCATTGACCCCGCGATCGTAGGACACACGATGTGCCGCAACCTCAGGGTTGGAGCATTCAAATGATCGCGAACACGATGGCGAGGGTCTGTCTGGGCGGCGTTATCGCTGCGCTGATGTCCGCCAGCTGCGAGAAGGCCTCGGCCGGTGGTGAGAAGACGAAGGCAGCGGGCGAGAAGCCAGGAGCAGCTAGGTCGGCGCAGACCGGATTCTCGTTCGCCGTGTACGGCGATTCCCGATCGATGATGTATCTGCCTTACAAGAAAGACGAGGAGGCCGAAGCGCGCAAGCTGATGGTCGACATGTTCGCCCTGGTCCTGCCAGAGAAAGTGGCGGCGTCGACGGTCACGAAGGACGTCAAGCTCATCTACGAGCCGGCCACCAAGGAGCTGATTCAGATGGTCATGCCGTTCATGAATGTCAGCGAGGTGACCACGCTGAGGATCGACAAGGGCTGGATCACCGAGGCTTCGGTCGAGGACGTCAAGCTGCTGCCAGGCGTCCGTCGCACCATGTTTCGGATGGAAGGGGGCGACTGGGTTGCTCGCGAGGTGGTGAAGGACGTCCAGCGCGGGCGCGCTCGGTTCGTCCTGAACACCGGGGACCTGGTCTGGTGGGGTAAGCAGGGTGCGTCGCCCTCCGAGAATCCGTACTGGACGCTGGTGAACGAAAGGGTGCTCAAGCAGCTCCCGCCGCCGGACGACGAGATGCGTGCCGCCGGGCTTCCGGGGCGGATGTTCCCCACGGTCGGCAACCACGAGGTGTGGAACGACTCGGACGTCGAGGGATTGCTGACTGCCTTCCCGTATCTGAAGTCGATGGGCCTCTCCAGCGAACGGCTCATCTACAAGTTCGATTTCGGCGGCGTCCGGTTCATCTCCCTGTGGACGGGCAAATTCGACTACCGCGCGCCGCCGCGCTCATGGGATGCCACCAGGCCCGCCTACGAGGAGCAGATGAAGCAGTTGCGCGCGTGGCTGGACGAGGCCAAGGCCGCCGGGATGCGCAAGGTCTTCGTCTCCTTCCACGCGCCCACGTTCTGCCGCGCGGGCCTGGGCGCCATCGCCGAATCGCAGAACCCTCACAAGGTCCTGGCGTCGTACGCAAAGGACCTCGACATCGCCGTCTTCAACGGACACGTGCACACCACCGAGCTCTTCGACGTCGACGGCATCAGGTACTTCGTGGTCGGCGGCGGCGGGGCGGAACAGGACCCGATCCTCCCGGGTCGCACGCACCTCAAGGTTCCCGCGAACTACCCGCCGGACCTGTACTGGAAAGGCCAGAGCCCGCGTGAGGACTACAACTATCTGCTGGTCGACGTCCAGCCCGGGCAGAAGACGAAGTTCACGCTCAATCGCTTCCGGCCGCAGTCGGCCGAGCCGTTCGAGAGCGTGGAGCTGTAGCGGCTCGTGCAAGCGAGAGATCACGGCGCCACCCGCGGCGGCTTCACGCTGCCTTTGCCACGGTTCGTCCTCAACCCGCTCGCGGCGCTGGTCGTCGCCGTGGTGCACGTCTACCTGGCCGCCGAACATCTTTTGGACTTGTTCGCCGGCGCCGTGACGTGGACGAACATCTGGAAGGGCTTCGGCGCGGTGGCCGGTGCGTACGTGTTCCTGGCAATCGCCTCGCGGGGGCGCGCCCGATCCCAAGCGGTTGGCACCCAAGCTCATTCCGCCAGGAAGGTACGTTTAGTCTGAAAAAGGCGGATCGCACGTCCACTGCTCGCTTCCGAAGTTGTCGCCCACCTGTCGCCCAGACGACCCGGATTCACCGGATCTCACCAATCCTCAACCGCCCTCTCCCGCCCCGTCTCGAAAACTCCAAGTCGCCGTAATGACCGTGCAAGTCGGTGCGGCGCTTGGGTTTTCGATCATTCGCCGGGCAGGTTCGACTCCCGGCGCCTCCACTCCTCCACCCATGAAACGCCACGTTCCCGGCGAACGTGACACATCACCTTTCGGAAATCGCCGGTACATGATCGGCTTCACCGACAGCGAAGGTGCGCCGCTCACGGGTGCCAACACCTATCGCCTGAACCTGCCCGCCAACATTCCCGCCGCCAACTTCTG
>Ga0070669_100001175_pt1 | contig 19121 bp, 20 predicted proteins | sample KBSS53metaG_FD_64680 | JGI IMG/M metagenome (GOLD analysis project Ga0070669, IMG submission 64680) | Switchgrass rhizosphere microbial communities from Kellogg Biological Station, Michigan, USA - KBS S5-3 metaG | ecosystem: Host-associated > Plants > Roots > Rhizosphere > Soil ... | reverse complement strand
TGCGTTTACGAATACGTTCAGTAATGGCGAGCAGTGTTGGATGCATGGTTAATTCTGTTAGTTGGGTTGCAGTAAAAATCGATCAGCTGAGAAACCACGTGACATTATCGCGGCCTACCAGATTGATCGACGCATCGGGTCCCATGCTGCCGGCGAGATACGGCAATGGCGATGTTTGCAATTCGCGCCACGCCGCGATCAGACCGTCGGCCCATGACCATGCGGTTTCTACTTCATCGCGCCGCATGAACAAGGTTTGATTGTTATTGATGACATCGAGCAGCAGCCGCACATATGCATCGTAGCTGCCGGTTTTGCTTTCGCGCCGCGATGCGGTCAAATCGAGTTCGACCGGTTGCAGCATCATCTTCGGCGATAGCTCAGGCTTTTTGTGCAGCATCGATAACGTAATATTTTCTTCGGGCTGCAGGCGAATCAATAAACGGTTGTTGGTCTGCTCGCCGGGACGATGCGAAAAAATTGAAAAGGGCAGTGGTTTAAATTCGATAACGATTTCGGAAAAACGGCGCGTCATGCGTTTGCCGGTGCGCAGATAAAACGGCACGCCGGCCCAGCGCCAGTTATTCACGGTGGTGCGCAATGCAACGAAGGTTTCGGTATTTTGATCTTCGCTGTCGCTGACTTCCTGCCCATACGCCGCGACTTTTTCGCCTTGCACAATGCCTTCGCGATACTGACCGCGCACGGTATGCAGGGCTGCGCTTTCGGGCGTGAACGGTGCGAGCGCGCGCAACACTTTTACTTTTTCATCGCGAATCGCATCGGCTTGCAAACTGTTTGGCGGCTCCATCGCAACCAGACACAGCAGTTGCAGTAGATGGTTCTGCACCATGTCTTTAAACGCGCCGAATTTCGTGTAATAACTGGTGCGGCCTTCGATGCCGACGGTTTCGGCGACGGTGATCTGCACGTGACTGATGTATTGGTTATTCCACACTGGTCCGAGTAATGAATTACCGAAGCGCAGCGCAATCAGATTCTGTACGGTCTCTTTGCCGAGATAGTGATCGATGCGGAAAATCGCCGACTCATCGAACGCTTCGGCTACTTCGGCATTGATGGCACGACAACTTTCCAGATCGCTGCCGATCGGTTTTTCCAGCACCACGCGCGAGCCTTGCGGAATCAATTGCTGTTGCGCGAGCTGATGGCAAATGGGGCCGAATAACTCGGGCGGCGTCGCCAAATAAAATAATTTCGGCTGCGCGTCGTAGTCGGGCAGCGCGGTTTTTAGCGCGGGAAAATTGTTCGCCTGGTAGACATCGATGCCGACATAGAAAACCAGTTGTAGAAAATTCTGCAGTTGATCGTCGGTGAGAAAGGTTTTGTGTTTGCGCAGGCTTTCCGCGACACGAACGCGAAACTCATCCGCCGTTTTTTGATCGCGACCACAACAGAGAATACGACGCACCTGAGTCGTATGTTTCTCGGCCGTCAATTGAAACAGCGCGGGCAGTAGTTTGCGCAGCGACAAATCGCCGCTGCCACCGAAAATGACAATATCCACGTAAAACCTCGTACGTTTATTGAGTTGCAGTATCGGCGGCAGCCGCCTGTTGCACTAATTGACCCTCGACGCATTTATCGCCTTCGAGTCCCGCGCCCCACGCGATCGCATGCGTGATCAGCGTTTGATATTTCGGCTCACTGTAAGTTGCGGCGGTATGACCGAGTGCGGAATAGAAGGCGCGACCGTTCTTAATGCAATGCTTCCAGATGATCGGGTGATCTGCGCCCATCGCAAGCGACTTGCCATACACTTTGGGGCTGTAAGTGCTCTCGTCGAGCGTTGCCAGCACACGAAAGCCTTTATCGCGAACGCTGCGATCGAATGAATACCATTCATCCTCGCGGCTCCAAGTTGCGCCCAGGCCCTGCATGATGGGGTCGTTCTGATCTTCGATATGAATCGTGGCGGTTTGAAATTGTGGATCCATCGGATGGCCAATGAATTGCGCGCCAATCAACGTTTCGGGATGCCATGCCCAGTCGTAACTGCGGTCGCCGCCGGTCGCATGAATACCGACAAAGCCGCCGCCGTTCTGTAGATAATTTTGCAGTGCTGTGCGTTGATCCGGAGTCAATACATCGCCGCTGACGTTATTCCAGACGATGACATCGAATTTGGCGAGATCCTCGGCGTTATGTACCGCGCCGCTACCCGAAAAATAAATCGACCAGCCATTTTGCTTGGCGAGTTGTTCGAGCATCAATGTGGCGGCAGGAATGGCCTCTTTATGAATGAAGCTATTGGTTTTTGAAAACACGAGCACAGCAGGGTGCGCTAGCGCCGGTACATCGGGGCGTGCTGTTTCGTAAACGGGCGTGCGGAAGAAACCCATATCGCGCATTGATTTGTAGTACCAGCCACCCGCTGCGGCAGCGATGACAACCAGAGCAATGAGAATACGTAAAATCCACTTTTTCATGGGATCGAAACCTCAATAATTATCGTGATGTAAAGCGTAGCGGGAGCGCCGTTTTGAGGGCGCACCAATGTATCAGTTGAATACATCAGGTGTAAACGATTACAGTTGCTCAGCCACATCCAACTCAACCAGGTGCAATGCTGCACTTTACGCGCATCCGATTCAGAAAATAAAACATGAGTTCGATTAAAGATGTTGCCCGCATTGCCGGAGTATCCACCGCGACCGTATCGCGTACGCTGGCCGAGCCCGAAAAAGTCACCACCGAGACGCGGCGCAAAGTCGAAGCGGCGATTCAACGCATCGGTTATGTCCGCAATGCGCTGGCTCGTAGTTTTCGTATGCAGAGCACGCAAACGATTCTGGTATTGCTGCCCGATATCGGCAATCCATTTTATTCGTTAATCATCCAGGGGCTGGAAGAAGTGGCGCAACGACATCACTACCGGTTGCTGATTGGCGATACGCAAAATCAGGCCGAGCGCGAGCAGGAATATCTGCAAAGCGTCCAGCAGCGGCAGGTCGACGGCGTCATTTCATTTGGACACACCCTGCCGATAATTCCCGAGTTCAAAGACGGCAAGCGTATTCCGGTGGTGATGGCCTGCGAATATTTGCATGACAGGGCTGTGTCCTCGATCAGTATCGACAATATTGCCGCAGCGGAAGTCGCCACTGAACATCTGTTGCAACTCGGGCATCGTCGTATTGCTTTTATCAATGGCCCTGCCCATACGCCGCTGTCGCAGGACCGGCTGCGTGGTTATCGGAATGCGCTGCGACGAGCCGCCGTTGCATACGATAAGAAGCTGCTCTGCCGCGGCGATTTTTCGCTGGCATCGGGTGAAGTGGCTGCGCAGGCGATTCTCGATAACGATATTGCTTTTACGGCGATTTTTGCCGCAAATGATGCGATGGCGATCGGCGCGATCAAAGTCTTGCACGCCCGCGGTTTATGCGTGCCGGAGGATGTATCGGTGATTGGCTTCGACGACATCGAATTTGCGCAATATGTCGAGCCGCCGCTGACCACGATTCATCAGCCGCGTCGCGAAATCGGTCGGGCAGCTATGCAGAAGATGATCGCTAAGCTCGCGAACAAGAACGAAAAAGTCGGACAGGTGGTATTAATGCATGAGCTGATACTGCGCAGTTCCACCGCAAGGTATCGGCAACGTTGAACGTTGAGTGTGTTACGACAATGTTAATTTTGCGCAACGCTTCGCTCGCGACGGGAAGACTTTTAAGTATTCGCGGCGCATCATGCGGATGTAGCGAACGATAAATATAACGACCATACGGAGACCTCACGATGTCGACTAATCAAGCGATGTTGAATCGCAAGCGTTTATTTTTTACCGCGAATCTTTCTCTCTTCATGATTGGTCTGGGATTTGCCGTGCGGGCGAATATTGCCGGCAATCTGCAGCGTGAATTGTTCGATCGGCTCGATCTCGCCAATTCGGCCGGTATGGTGGGACAGGCGTTGGGCATGACGTTTACCGGGTTTGCGCTGACGCTACTGTTCGGTAGTGCGCTGGTCGATTTGGTTGGCGCGCGCCGCATGCTGGTGTTCGCCGCCGGCGGCTTCATTCTCGGCAGTTTGCTGGTGATGCTCGCATCGTATTTAGCACTCAGCAGTGCGACCTATCCAATGGTGTTAGTGGGTTTATTGTTAACGGGTCTAGGCTGGGGCGCGGTCGAGGCCAGCAGTAATCCGATGGTCACCGCCATTTATCCCGACGAGAAAACGCATCGCCTCAATATTCTTCATGCGTGGTGGCCGGCAGGCATCGTCGCTGGTGGGTTGCTCGGTTTGTTGTTCGGTGCGATTAATCTGCCGTGGCAAATCAATCTGCTGATGTTGATTGTTCCCGCGCTTCTTCTTGCCTATCTCGTGCTAACTACAGACTTCCCCGTTACTGAGCGTGTGGCAAGCGGCTATAGCTATGGCGATATGTTTCGTGAGCTTGGCCGCCAGCCCATGTTTTTCTTGTGGTTCATCTGCATGATGTTGACTGTTGCTTCCGAGCTGGCCCCGGGGCAGTGGGTCGATCTGGTGCTATCGCGCGTCGTTGGTATTCGCGGCATTTTGCTCCTCGTGTACGTGAGTGCATTGATGTTTGTGATGCGCCATTTCGCCGGTGCGTTGGTTAAACGGTTTTCCGCGATTGGTTTGCTGACGATGGGCAGCATTCTCGCCGCAATTGGTTTATATGGCCTGAGTATTGCCAATTCGCCGATCACCGCATTCGCTGCCGCGACGATCTGGGGCATCGGTGTTTGTTATTTTTATCCGACCATGGTGGCCTCCGTTGCCGAACGTTTTCCACGCGGCGGCGCATTATTCATGGGCTTGATCGGATTTGCCGGCGGCATCTCGATTCAATACGTGTTGCCAAAGCTCGGTGCCATTTTCGATCAGGCCAAACTCGAAGCGGCCGGCGGCCTTGAAAAACTCGCGCAACTCTCGCCGGAGCAACTCGATGTGGTGTTGCGTTATGCATCGGTGCAATCGTTTCGAACGGTGGCGATTATTCCCGTAATTTTATTGCCAATATTTCTGTTTATTTGGTGGCGCGATCGCACCGTAAATGGCGGTATTGCACGCGACCAGTTAACCAAAAGTTAATTTGTTCGAGCTAAGGGTGCACTCTATAGTGCTTCACTATTTGAAGTTTTCGGCCGAGGAATATCATGAATCGTCGTGAGTTATTACGGTATATCGCTATCGGAGCCGGTACGGGATTTTCCGGCTCGCTGGCGCAAAATCTTATTGCTGGCGAATTGCCCACGGCGGTGCCATTGAAAGCGATTTTTGATGCGCACACATCGAAAATGGTAATGACGCTTGCCGAGATGATCATTCCGAAAACCGACACGCCCGGTGCGATTGAGGCGGGTGTGCCGAAATTCATCGAAATGATGGTCGCCGATTGGTACACCGATCAAGAGCGGGTCATTTTCTTTGATGGGTTGGCGTCGCTCGATAAATTCTGCGAACAGAAATTTAAGAAGACATTTTTGAAGTGTCATGCGGAACAGCAAACGCTCGCGTTGAAGGACGCCGAAGAGCAGGCGAAATTGTATCGCTCGTTCGGTGCTGCTGGGTTTGGTGGTGACTTGCAAGCAAAAACCGTCGATACGAAGACACCTTTCTTTAAAAAGATCAAAGAATTGACAGTGCTCGGCTATTACACCTCCGAGGTTGGTGCGCAGCAGGAATTGATCTACGACCCGATGCCGATGGTTTACGACGGCGATGTTGACTTCGTCAAGGTCGGTAAGCAGTGGTCGTGGTGAGTGCGCCAGCGCTCGGTAGATTTTCTTAGTGGAAGAGTGACGCAATGACTCAGTCATACGATTTCGATGCAATTGTGGTGGGCTCCGGTATAACCGGCGGTTGGGCGGCAAAAGAGCTTACCGAGAAGGGTTTGAAAGTGTTAATCCTCGAACGCGGCAGGCCATTGACGCATGGTAAGGATTACGTGACCGAGCATCTGGAGCCATGGAAGCTTCCGTTCGGTGGACGCGCACCGCGGGGCTTGTACGACTCCGATTATTACGTTCAGAAAAAGTTGTACGCGTTCGATGAAACAACGCGCCATTTCTTTATCAACGATCGCGAAAATCCGTACACCACGGCGCCGGGTAAACCGTTTAATTGGTTTCGCGCCGAGGTGGTCGGTGGCAAATCGTTGTTGTGGGGACGTCAGGTGTATCGTTGGAGCGACCTCGACTTCGAAGCCAATAAAAAGGATGGTCACGGTATCGATTGGCCAATTCGCTACAAGGACATCAAGGACTGGTACTCATACGTTGAGAAGTTTATCGGTGTCAGCGGTCAGGCGGAAAATTTACCGCAATTGCCGGACAGCGAGTTCATGCCGCCGATGCAAATGCACGTCGTCGAAAAAGCGGTCAAGCAACGCATCGAAGCGGCGTATTCCGATCGCAAAATGACGATCGGTCGCGTGGCGAATCTGACCGAGCCGCTCGGCGATCGCGGTGCCTGTCACTATTGTGGTCCTTGCCAGCGTGGTTGCTCGGTCGGTGCTTACTTCAGTTCGCACAGCTCAACGCTGCCGGCGGCGCAGAAAACCGGCAATTTAACGCTGCGCGCGAATAGCTTGGTCGAGGGTCTCGATTACGATCCGAAAACCAAACGCATTTCCGGCGTGCGCATTATCGATACGACGACCAAAGAAAAATTACGCTTCACCTCGCGCCTGGTATTTTTGTGTGGCTCCACCTTCGGTAGCTTGCAGGTACTGTTGAATTCGCGCTCCGCAGAGTTCCCCAATGGTCTGGCCAATAGCAGCGGCACGCTCGGTCAATACGTCATGGACCATACCGATTACGTTTCGGCGGTAGGCATTACAACTGAATTCAACGACAAATATTACAAAGGGCGTCGTCCCAACGGTATCTATGTGCCGCGCTTTCGCAACCTGAACGGTCGCGATGCAGATGCCGATTTTGTTCGTGGCTACGGCTTCCAGGGCATGGCGATGTCATCCGAATGGAAGATGAGTGCGATGCAGGTTCCCGGTTTTGGCGCCGATTACAAGCGCGCGTTGCGCAAGCCGCCGGTATGGACCATGGCGTTGATTGGTTTCGGTGAATGTCTGCCGTACAAAGACAATCAAGTCACACTCGACGATAAATTGGTCGACCATTACGGGATTCCGCAAATCCGTTTCGATGTCGAGTACAAAGATAACGAAAAGCGCATGCAGAAAGATGCGACCAAGCAGGCTGCAGCTATGTTGAAAGCCGCCGGTATGGCGCAGGTGATACCGTTGGGCCTGGGCGATGCGCCGGGCACTGCGATTCACGAAATGGGCGGCGCGCGCATGGGTAAGGATCCGAAACAATCGGTGCTCAATGCGCATAACCAGGCCCATGACATTCCCAACTTATTTGTCACCGATGGTTCGTGCATGTCGTCATCGTCATGCGTCAATCCGTCACTGACGTTTATGGCGTTGACCGCACGTGCGACGGACTATGCCGTTACGCAATTGCGCGCAGGAAAAATTTAAGTGGGCTTGGGCCGCTTGCGCAGCGCATGTCGCGGCCATTAAGGCCGCGCAGCAAGAATTCCCGCTGCGCTTGCAGTTGTCGGCAACCGATCGTGGGTAGACCTGTTCGGATCATTACTGGTTGCTGTTTGATTTCTCGCTAAGGAATTCCAATGACAAAAAAAATCATGCGCTACGTTGCTGCAGCTGGATTCGTATTGATGAGAATGATGGCTGTAGCCGAACCAGTTCAGCCAGCTGCAATCGACTGTCCGCTGGCGCGAGAGCCCTATTCCTCAAATACGGTATTAATTGATTTGCTGCTTGATCCGCGCTCAAAAGAGGTGCTGCAAAAGCTCATGCCGAGCGTGGCTAGATTCAGTGCCAAGCCGCCGACGTTTGCGGCAATTATTACACCTCGGCATCTTCCAGAAATGTTTTCAGTTACAACCGATAAATTGGATGAGCTGGATCGTGCACTCGCCGACATTCCGGTGACTGAGGAGGCCGCTGCGCAACGTTGTGCGCGCTACGACCATACTCCACCGGAATTACCCGATACGAAGGCGCATCCCGCAATATTGGTTTTCGAAAAAATCACCGGCTTTCTCGATGCGCCGTCGGTTAACGCTGCGCGTGCAGCGTTGCGCGAATTGGCATCGAAAAATGGCTGGTCGCTGATCTTTACCGATAACGGAGCGGTTTTTAATCCTGCACAATTGAAGAAGTTTGATGCCGTTATTTGGAACAACATTAGCGGCGATGCGTTGACTATTTCGCAGCAGGATGCGTTCAAAACCTATCTCGAACAGGGTGGCGGGTATGCAGGTATTCACGGGTCCGGTGGTGACTCGTTTTATGTATGGGATTGGTATGCGACATCGTTACTCGGAGCAAAATTTATCGGGCATCCGATGTGGCCGCAGTTTCAGTCAGCGGTGGTGAAAGTCGAAACACCCAAAACTGGCATCACCTCGGAGCTGCCCGACCAATGGACGATGACCGAGGAGTGGTATTCGTTCGCATCCAATCCGCGTACCACGGGTGCGCATATTCTCGCAACGATCGACGAAGCCACCTACGATCCCCGCCAGCTGAGCATGGGTGGAGACCATCCTATTGCCTGGACGCGATGCATCCGCGATGGTCGCGCGTTTTACACAGCGATCGGTCATCGTCCGGAGTCGTACACGGAGTCGAATAGTGCGAAGCTGCTGGAACAGGGCATCGCATGGGCTGCGGGGATGGGTAAAACCCGTTGTAAAAATGGTAACGAAAGCAAAACTCGTCGCTGATTTTTACCGCTGCATCGCAAGTGAATGGGTAACGAAAATCGATTAACTAAATGGAGAAGGACCATGAGCCATTTTTCTCGTCGTGATTTTCTCGCGGCCGCCGCGAGCACTGCCGCGGTCTCAATGTTACCTGCCTCGTCTGCCGTAAAAGCCGATCCGCTGAAGCTACCAGTGGGTGTGCAGTTGTACACGGTGAGCGAGGAATTGAAAAAGGATCTGGATGGCACGTTGCAAAAAATCGCCGCCATCGGTTATCGCACCGTGGAGACCGCGAGCTTTACCAGTAATATTAAAGCTGCGCAAATGCGCGAAGCGCTCGATCGCGCCGGACTGGCGTGTCAGAGCGCGCATTATGGTTTGCCGCAATTACTGGGTGGTGCGCAACAGGCTATCGATGACGCGCATCAGCTCGGGGCGAAATACGTGGTCTGCTCTGCGCCATGGGTTGCCGATATGTCGCGCTTCGCGAATGTGGCCAAGGGCAATAAGCCGGAGGCGGCATTCGCCGCATTGATGGGCAGTTTTACTATGGACGATTGGCGCTGGAACGCCGAGCAATTCAATAAAGCTGGCGAGAATTTAAAGAAGGCCGGCTTGCAGTTTGCCTATCACAATCACGGTTTCGAATTTAAAAAAATCGACGGAAAACTGGCATTCGATGAATTGCTGGCAATGACCGATCCGAATCTGGTCGCTATCGAAATGGATTGCGGCTGGGTGGCCAATGCCGGGCACGATCCGATCGAGTATCTGAAACGATTTCCAAATCGTATTCAGCTATTGCACGTAAAAGATATCAAGCGCAACGCGGGTGAAAATCTCAGCTTCGAGATGGAAGGTACTGAAATCGGTAAAGGCATTCTCGATTGGCCGGCGATTTTTAAAGCGGCAAAACAAGCTGGGTTGAAGGGATATTTTGTCGAGCAGGAACCGCCGTTTGCGCGCCCGCCACTCGAAGAGCTGCAGGCCAGCTACGCGTATTTGCATAAGTTAAGTTAATCTTCGAATTCGTTCGCAAAAAACGCCGTTCAATGTGAGCGGCGTTTTTGTTTTTGCCTCATTTAACATGACCGTCACATAGTAAGGCGCGCAGTGAGAACGGTGTACAAGTGGCAGGGGAGCTGAATCGGATCAGCCAGCGCGTGAGTACACTGGCCAATCGTTTTCAAAGCTGAACCTCACTACAATCGGCCAGTGCGAGGCGAGCCGGTGTCGTCGAGCATCAACACATAAGAGGTTTCGCTATGGCCGAGTGGCAGCATCGTTACGCGCATATCAACGGCATTCGTATGCATTATGTCGAGCAGGGCAGCGGTGTACCCGTTGTGCTGTGTCATGGTTTTCCGCATCTGTGGTTCAGCTGGCGTCATCAAATTCCTGCTATTGCGCAGGCGGGTTGGCGTGTCATCGCACCGGATATGCGCGGCATGGGTCAGACCGATGCGCCGCTCGCTGTCGAAGAATACGGTGTCGATAAGATCTGCGCCGATCTCGCTGGTTTGCTCGATGCGATCGGCGCGCATAAAGCGATATTTATTGGCCTCGATTTTGGCGCTTTTGCTATTTACGATTTCGCGTTGCGCATGCCGGAGCGCGTGATTGCCGTTATCGGCCTGGAAAATCCTGCCGCGCCGCATAATCCAGAAGTGCCGCCGCTGATCGAATATGCGGAAATCGCGAAGCAACATTTTCTGCACATCGAATATTTTCGCGAGCCTGGTCCAGCCGACCTTGCACTCAATGCGGCGCCGCGCGAATTTCTCCAAAAAGTATTTTATGCGTTGAGTGGTGCGTACGACATGGCCGCCGTATTTGCGCATCCACCCGGCACTACCTATCTCGATGCATTGCCGACTCCGCCGCCTTTACCCTGGCCTTGGATTAACGAGCTAGAAATGGAATTTTATGTGTCTGAATACAGCCGTTCCGGATTCACCGGTGGTTTGAACTGGTATCGCTCGATGGATTTGAAATGGCAGCAGCGTCGGCCGTATGAAAATGTACAAAGCGCGGTGCCGGCATTTTTTATTGGCAGTGAGCGCGATATCGATCTCGCTGCATTTCATGGCGATGATCCAATTGCACTGATGCGCGCGCAATTTCCCGATTTACGCGCGGTGGAGATGATTCCGAAAGCGGGGCATTTGGTACAGATGGAAAATCCGCAGGCGGTTAATGCTTGCCTGCTGCAGTTTTTGGAAACACTACGCACATAGATTTATTGAGAAGAATCGGTCGGTAAAAAAATCGATGTGCTGGAATTGGCACATCGATTTTTTTCACGGCATCATACGCTAATGGTGGTTTTCAAATCACCGATCAACGTGCGCGCGTAGCGGCCGGGGGCGTCTTCGAGGCATGGAAAATCTGCGCTTCCGGGTGCGCGTGCCGATACTCGATCGCCCGCCAACGGCGTAATCCAGTTCAGCCAATCCGGCCACCAAGAACCTTTATTTTCCGTCGCTTTGTTGAACCATTCCTCAGACGAGGTTTCGAGCTGATCGTTGGTGAAATAGCCATACCGGTCTTTTGTCGGCGAATTAATGACGCCCGCAATATGACCGGACCCGGCCAACACAAAGCGGGTATTACCACTCAGTAATCGGGTGCCGAGATAGGTGCCTTGCCACGGCGCAATATGATCGCTCATCGTCGACAGGAAATACGCCGGATTATCAATGCGCTGTAAATCGATCGGCGTGTTGTCGATCATCAACGTATTTGGTTTGGTTAAACCATTTTCCTGATACAGGTGACGCAGGAAAAAGGCGGCGGTTTGCATCGGCACGTTGGTGGAATCGCCGTTCCAGTGCAGCATATCCATCGGCACGGGATCTTTGCCGAGCAAATAATTGTGAATGAAGAAAGACCAGTACAAATTATTTTCGCGCAGCAAGCTGAAGCATAGCTGTGCCAAGCGGCCATCGAATACGCCTTGTTGCAACGGATCGTTTTCGAGCAGCTCGATCATTTCATTGGTGACATATACACCGGGTTCTCCAGGCTGACTGAAATCGAGCAGCGAGGTTAAGAATGTCATCGAATGGAAACCCGATTGACCGCGCGCTTTCAGCAGTGCCTGCGTGGTGGCCAGCAAGGTACCGCCGATGCAATAGCCGATCGCGTTGACCTGGCTTTCGCCGGTAATCTGCTGAACCACTTCGAGCGCTTTCGCCGGACCCTCGAGCACATAGTTTGCCAGCGTTTTATCGCGCAGCTGCGCATCCGGGTTGACCCACGAAATCACGAATACGGTCAGCCCTTGCTTGACCAGCCAATCGATCAGCGAATTCTGCGGCGTTAAATCGAGAATGTAGTATTTGTTGATGAATGCGGGCGATATCAGTACGGGGGTACGGAAAACGGTTTCGGTTTGCGGTTGATACTGAATCAATTGCATCAAATCGTTTTCAAAAACGACTTTGCCAGGCGTAGTCGCAATATTTTTTCCGAGCTCGAAAGCGTCGTGATTGGTCATCGACACTGATAGCACGCCCTGTGGGCTGCGCTTCAGATCCTTGAGAAAATTCTGCAGACCGCGATACAGGTTTTCACCTTTCGAATCGATGATGGCCTTGCAGACTTCCGGATTGGTTGAGATGAAATTGGTGGGTGCCAGCGAATTGGTCCACTGCCGCACCATGAACTTCACCTGGCGCTCCAATTGCGGATCGCTGAACTCCATGCCGCCGGCGATATTTTCGACGAAGCGTGCATTCAATAAATACGATTGCTTGATATGACGATAAAACGGATGGTCTTCCCATTCCTTGGCCTGAAAACGCGAATCCCCTTTGTTCGGTGCGATCACATCTTTTTCAGAGGGCATTTGGCCAAGAAATCGCTGCATGGTTTGCTGCCATAAATCGACGTGGCCGCGCATCAGTTCGAGTTGCTGATCGATCAGCTTGGCAGGATCAATACTTGCTCCTCCGGACAGCTTTTCCTTCCATTGGTCCGCGATCGGTATGCTCGCCTCGAACTTGCCGGTCTTTAGTTGATTGATCAAGCCTTGTTGAATCACATCGTTAAAGAGGCGGCTGAATTCTTCCAGATAATTCCATGCCGCTTTGCCATCCTCCGGTATTTGCATCTTTTTAAGCAGTTCATCGAGAAAGTTATTCATGGCACTACCTTAATACGTCTTAATTTCATTATTCGGCGGAGTCTGTTTCGGTAGTCGTCTTTTTCTGTGCCAGCGGGTTCACCAACGACCACAGCATCTTGTTGTAATCGACAATCGATTTCACGCCAGACGCAACTGTCGGGGTCAGTAGTTTTCCGAGCTCGGTGGTGTCGAATTTGGCGGTTTCCTGTTGCAGCCGGTCGATCAGTCCGGCTTGCAGCTTCGAGATATCCGGCAGGCCGTAGAGGCGACGTACTTCTTCAGGAGCGATGTCGATGGTGATTTCGATTTTCATGGCTGTGGTCCTGTGTCAGATGGTGAAGTCCATGTTGCAAATGATACGGTTAGAGCAGGTGTTACGGTGCGATCATTTACACTTTGTTACCGAATTACTCACACTGTTACCGTATAGTGCTTACATCAGTGCTGGCAGCCGTGTTTTGAAAGCGCTTCTACGAGTTAAATGCAGGAGCAAAGTTTCATGGGATGTGTCTCGTCGTTATCGGTAACAACTGTTCCCCAACCGAGTTATTGGGGTGCATTGATTGAGTTCATGAGTCTGCGTCAACAAAAAGGACGCATTGACGATTCGCACGTACGCGTTGCTGATGTGAAGGAATACGCCGATTCAGGCATAGCGGCAGCCCTTGACGTCGCCGATGCAAAAGCGAAATTCAGCGATCAGGATATCGAGGATTGCGGTTATCTAGGCTGGCTGGCGTGCGCCTATTGAATGTACTGCGGCAATTTTCGCCGTATTAGGACGCAATGCATAACCACCGCCACGCACCGTAATTAAACTGACCTCATCGGTCACCAGCGCCAGCTTTTTACGCAATCGCCCAATCAACACATCAATGGTGCGATCACCGACCGACCACGCCCGTCGCAGCGCGCTGCGACTTAAGCGTTCGCGACATACGGTGCCTGGCGCACTGCCGATCAATTCCTGCATTAGCGCGGCTTCGGTATCGGACAATTGCTGCAGCGATAAACCGCCATCGATCATTCCGGTCATCACATCGATCGATAAACCTGAAAACCCCAACCGGTAATGCAGATCAGGATGCGTGCTCGCGTCGTGATGCGAGGGCACTGCATGATGACGTCGCATCACGGCACGAACACGCGCGGCCACTTCCTGGAAATCGCATGGCTTGATGATGTAATCGTCGGCGCCGGCTTCGAGACAATGGCTTGCCTGTCTGCTGCATTCGATGCAGCTCAGCATAATGAGCGGCACGGTGCTGATGCTGCGAATTTTGCGGCAAATACCGCAACCATCGTCATCCTGCGAAAACATGCTCAGCAAAATCAGATCGGGATTTTCGTGCGGTAGCGCTGCGACGAGACTGGAGTAATCGTGAAAACACCTCACATTGAAATCGAGTGAGGCGAGCTGTTGCCGTGCGGTGCGACAGAAAATCATATCGTCATCGACAAGAAACAGATTCGTACTTTTTATTATTGGTGAGGCCATTTTTCCACCCGCTAATCAGAGGCAATCATCTGATAACGTGTCGCTGCGATGGCAGCAACGGCTCTTGATCGTTGAATCGAGTATCTGCCCAAAAAAAATGATTGGCAAGTTTGCATGCGAACAATTTTTTCCGCGCGCTATAGCTCATGTGTTAGAGCCAGGAACGAATACCTGGAATCGATCATTTCTCAAGCGATGGCTGTGTGTTGGAGGTTTGGCTCAAGTTTGCCGCTGGCCTCGTCCATAATGTGAATTGTTACCGATAGCGGCCTGATGTTTACATTTCGTTACACCGTTACCGCTGGCGGTAACATAGAATGGGCCTCGTGGTGGTATCAAGCATATTCACAAACGCATTCAATGAAGGTGATAGACATGGATTTTGCAGCATCGGTTAAAGAAAAAGCGGCAGCGACGTATCAGATTGGAGAAACGCTGAATAAGACAGTGGTCGATTCAGTAGAGCAACTGGCTCAGGCCGGTGTGGAAAGCGCCGGTTACTACAGCGGCCTCGGTGTACAACAATTGCGTGCTCTGTCCGCCGTCAAAAACGTCAATTCATTGCGCGAGTATTTCGGTTCGACGATCTCCGTTTTTGGTGAAATCACCAAGCGCGCGATTGCCGATGTTGAAATCATTGCCAAAGCAGGCGTTCAGTTGAAAGGTCAAGTGACCGATTTGGTTGGTACCAAAGCGGCAGTTGAGCCGAAGCCGGCTGAGCGTAAAGCAGCCAAGGTCTAATCGCCTCGCTGTAACGATTTTCTCGTAATTTTGCTTTAACGCGCCTTCGGGCGCGTTTTTTTTGCACGCGTTTTTTGTGACGGTTAGGCCCATGCGTTTGCTTGCGCAATCGCATGGGGTCCCTCTAATATGCATATGGCATACATATTATTTTATGCATAAATTTTTAGCTTTGATCGGCGCTGTACCGATCGCTTACGAGGAGAATCTTCATGCCGTCACTTCAGGAAGTCACCGAAGCAATTGCCCAGAAAGTGGCTTCGGCCAAGCCCTTCGGAAAAAAAATTAAGTTTTCGCTCGACGGGCAGATCATTTATCTCGATGGCACCAGCACGCCGCCGGCGGTTTCGAATGAAGACAATCCCTCTGATGTGACGATCAGTGTCTCGATGGATGACTTCATCAAGCTGATGAATAAACAATTGAATGCGCAGATGGCATTTATGTCGGGCAAAATTAAATTGCAAGGCGACATGATGGCGGCAATGGCGCTCAGCAGTATTTTCTAAGCGAACACAGCGTTTACACGGGGCTCAGCGCCCCGTTTTCATTTGTGCGCGTAATAACTTCCAATAAGAACCGCACCGGGTAGCAGCGAAGGGGTTTCAATCATGTCTGAGGATTGCGACGCATCGAAGCCCGCGGCCAACGGCCGTCGTGAATTTCTGAAGCGAACGGGAGTATTCGCAGCGAGCGCTGGTGTCACCACGCTCATAGGATGCGTGCATGCCGAACCGCTGCGCACGCGTGACGTGCGTCATTGGGATACAACTGCCGATGTGGTGGTGATGGGTTCGGGCGTGGCGGGCACCGCTGCGGCCATCGAAGCGCGGCGGGGCAATGCTGAAGTGCTGCTGCTGGAGAAATTCCATGTACCCGGCGGCTCGTCGAGTCTATCGGGTGGCGTCTGCTATATGGGCGGTGGCACACCGTTGCAAAAAGCACTCGGCTTCACCGATACGCTCGACGACATGTACAACTACATGGTGGCGGCGAGCGGAATATATGCCGAACAAGAACGCATTCGGTTGTACTGCGAAGGCAGCCTCGAACAGTTTCAATGGCTGCTCGATAACGGCATTGTGTATTCGCACGAATTCTCTGCTGAAAAAGAACTGACGCGCGGCAGCGCTTCGTTATATTTCTCCGGTAACGAAAAAGCGTATCCGTATCGCGATTTAGCAAAGCCGGCACCGCGCGGCCATCTGCCGTCCGCCGAAAATCAAACTGGTGGCCGGCGCATGATGCAAGCCTTGCTGGCATCGGCGAAACAACTCGGTGTGCAATTGAAATTGCGCGCGTCCTGCGAGCGGTTGATTCAGGAATCTGACGGTTCGATTGCCGGTGTGCAAATTATCGACGGCGATCAGATTCGACACATTCGCGCACGTAAAGGCGTGGTGTTGGCGGCGGGCGGATTTATTCATAACCGCGCTATGGTGAAACGGTTTGCGCCAGAACTTTATCAGTGCTCGGCGCCGTGGGGGCGTGCCGGTGATCTGGGTATCGGTATTCAGATGGGAATGAGTGTCGGTGCCGAAGTGTTGCGAATGGATCAGGGCTTCACCATTCTGCCGCTATATCCGCCGGAAAATGTGTTGCGTGGCATCGTCATCAATCGACACGCGCAACGGTTCGTGACGGAAGATTCGTACTATGCGTTTGTCGGTCACGAAATTGCGTTTCATCAAAATCATCACGCCTATTTGATTGTCGATCGCGACAGCGATTATCCGTGGACAGAAGATTTTCGTGTGACCGCGATCGCGCAAGCCTCCACCATTGCACAACTCGAACGCGAACTGAAATTGCCGGCCGAAGCGTTGCAGCAAACGGTCGTTTACTACAATCGTTTCGCAAAAAAGGGCGAGGATCCGTTGTTTGGTAAAAATAAAAACAATCTCGCGCCGCTGCAGAAAGGTCCATTCAAAGCTTACAAACTCAGCGGCCAGGATGCATTTTTTGTTGCGCATACGTTCGGTGGCTTGCATACGAATACCGATGCGCAAGTCATCGATGCCTGGGGCGAACCGCTGCCCGGTTTATATGGCGCCGGACGCACCGCGGCGAGTATTCCGGTATCACCGTATATCGCCAGCGGCGTATCAGTTGGTGACGGCGTGTTTTTCGGTCGCCGCGCTGCGCGTCATGCACTGCAGCGTAAGGTGTAGGAGGGGTGTGATGAAATATCCGCTAGCGATGTTGTTTTGTTTTGCCTCATTCATTGTTAACGCCGATGAAATTTTAAAAGGCGATATTGCGCGCGGGCGTCTCGCGTTTGGTTCGTGCCGTACCTGCCATCTGCCGGACAAGGGTGCTGGCAATCACAATGGCCCAAATCTATTCGGTGTTTTCGGTCGCAAGGCCGGTACGCGCGAGGGTTTTTTGTATTACTCGGACGAAATGAAAAATGCCGATCTGGTGTGGACGCCCGAGCTGCTCGATTTGTGGCTGGCGAATCCCGACAAGTTTCTGCCGAATTCTGCAATGATTTTTCCACCGATCAGTGACGCGCAACGGCGTGCCGATTTGATTGAGTATCTGAAAACTTTTCACGATTGACATTTGCCAGAGCGTCCGCTTTGGCAATGATTTCCCCCCGCTTCCACAGCAAGACAATTCTCCGGCTCCAACCACGTAATGCGCGGTGCTCCTTGCCGATCGGTGCATGCTTCATAAGATCGTCCTCATAGTTTAATTTGACAATTACTATAAACAATAAAGAAAATAGGTTTGGTGGAGCGTTATGGGTTTTTTTGGCCCACGAAGCTCTGCATTCCGCGCCTGCATAACAAAGGTTTAACGACAAATGAGCGAAGTGGTGACACAGGCCATGCCGGTAAGGCGCGGACGCCCCAGTCGATTGTCGCGAGAGATGATCCTTGCCGAAGCGCTGGCGGTGCTGACCGACACGCCACTCAGCGAATTTTCGCTGAGCCTGGTGGCGAAGCGTGTCAATGCCACGGTGATGTCGCTGTACACCTATTTCCCGAGTCGCGATGCATTGCTGCTGGCGCTGGCCGACGACGTATTTCGGCGCTTCGAGCGGCCAGCCACCGCTGCGCATTGGCGCGATCAGATCGAGGGCTGGCTGTGGGCGACCGTGCATCACCTCGACCGTTATCCCGTCGCGCTGAAACTCAGCATGTGGGATGGCCATATCTCACCGGGCTGGCTCAGAACCTGGTTGCCGATCGCGGCGTTGATGCGCGCGCAAGGCCTACGGGGAAGTGCGCTGGCCTTCGCGATGAGCTGGTTCACCACCACGGCGATGGGCTTCATCACCGCGCAAATAGCATCGCCGGCCAATCGCCAGCGCAGCGCGATCGCCTATAGCGAGGATTTATCGGCGGGCGATCAACGCCTCGCCGCCGAATTGTGGCTCGATCTCGGCGAACTCAATCGCGACGACATGCTCGCGTACGGGTTCAACAACATTCTCAACGGGCTGGAAGTGCTGGTGGCGAAAAACGCCGCCAACCAATAACTCAATCGATAACCGAGGTGCAACATGGCTAATTCCTATGATCTGGTGATTCGCGGCGGCCGCATTGTCGACGGCTCCGGCGGCGAGCCCTTCGATGGCGATGTCGCCGTGGTCGGCAATCGCATCGCGGCAGTAGGCAGAATCGACGGGCGCGGCGCACAGGAGATCGATGCCGCCGGCTGCATCGTCACGCCCGGTTTTGTCGATATCCACACGCATTACGACGGCCAGATCACGTGGGAAAACACGCTGACGCCGTCGTCGAATCACGGTGTTACGACGGTGCTGATGGGCAATTGCGGCGTCGGTTTCGCACCGTGCAAGCCCGAGGATCGCGAGCGCCTGATCAGCGTGATGGAGGGTGTGGAGGACATTCCCGAGGTGGTGATGACGAAAGGGCTGCCGTGGAATTGGGAAAGTTTCCCCAGTTACATGGACATGCTGGCGACGCGTCATGCCGATGTCGATTTCGCCGCGCAGGTGCCGCATGCGCCGGTGCGGGTGAATGTGATGGGCCA
>Ga0070669_100001171_pt1 | contig 19142 bp, 18 predicted proteins | sample KBSS53metaG_FD_64680 | JGI IMG/M metagenome (GOLD analysis project Ga0070669, IMG submission 64680) | Switchgrass rhizosphere microbial communities from Kellogg Biological Station, Michigan, USA - KBS S5-3 metaG | ecosystem: Host-associated > Plants > Roots > Rhizosphere > Soil ... | reverse complement strand
CGCTTGAGCCACTCCAACATCACCGTGCTGATCAACGGCGAATCCGGCACCGGTAAAGAACTGGTGGCCCACGCCCTGCACCGCCACAGCCCGCGCGCGGCCTCGCCGTTCATCGCGCTGAACATGGCGGCGATCCCGAAAGACCTGATGGAATCCGAGCTGTTCGGCCACGAGAAAGGCGCGTTCACCGGCGCGGCCAACCTGCGTCGCGGCCGTTTCGAACAGGCCGATGGCGGCACGCTGTTCCTCGATGAAATCGGCGACATGCCGGCGGACACCCAGACTCGCCTGCTGCGGGTACTGGCCGATGGCGAGTTCTATCGCGTTGGCGGGCACGTGCCGGTCAAAGTCGATGTGCGGATCATCGCGGCGACCCACCAGAATCTGGAAACCCTGGTTCACGCCGGGAAATTCCGTGAGGACTTGTTCCACCGCCTCAACGTGATCCGCATCCACATCCCGCGCCTGTCGGACCGTCGCGAAGACATCCCGACCCTGGCCAAGCACTTCCTCAGCCGCGCCGCGCAAGAACTGGCGGTGGAGCCGAAGCTGCTGAAAAGCGAGACCGAGGAATACCTGAAGAACCTGCCGTGGCCTGGCAACGTGCGCCAGCTGGAAAACACCTGCCGCTGGATCACCGTGATGGCGTCCGGGCGCGAGGTGCACATCAGCGACCTGCCGCCGGAACTGCTGAGCCTGCCGCAGGACTCGGCGCCAGTGACCAACTGGGAACAGGCGCTGCGCCAATGGGCCGATCAGGCCCTGGCACGCGGGCAGTCGAGCCTGCTCGACAGCGCGGTGCCGGCGTTCGAGCGAATCATGATCGAAACGGCTCTGAAGCACACCGCCGGGCGTCGTCGCGACGCTGCCGTGCTGCTGGGCTGGGGCCGGAACACCCTGACCCGCAAGATCAAGGAGCTCGGCATGAAGGTCGATGGCGGGGATGACGATGAGGGCGATGAAGGCTGAGACTCAGCGCCAGCCTGCACCGCCGCAAGGCACCGTGACCCTTAATCGGGCACGGTCATTGGCCCAGGCTTGCACTGTAAACAGCTGAAAATCCTATCCTGTGAAAAGACGAAGGCCCCGTATTACGGGGCCTTCGTCGTCATGTCGGGCTTTTTTGTTTCAAAACGAGAAAAACTGGCACGCCCCCTGCAATAACTCCATCAGGTGATTCGATTCACCCACCCTTTCGGGGGCCTTGGTACAGGCAGGCCGGGGATTCCCCTCTTTACACCGGACTCATCGAGTCCACCCTTTTGGGGCCCTTGATACAGGCAGGTCAGGGGTTCCTTCTTTACACCGGCTCAGAACGCGATGCGATGAGCCCGCCCGTTTCGGGAACCTTGGTACAGGCAGGCCGGGGATTCCCTCTTTTATTGCTCCCGGAGATGGATCTCCAGCCGCCAGCGGTCATCGACCGCCTGGCCGGCCCAATCGCCCTGCAGCGGCCGCGCCGCCACCAGCGTCAGCAACAATCCCCCGTCACTCAACCGCGTCCGCCAGTTCACGTCCTTGCCGTTGAACTTGAGCTGGCCTTTCTGCGCCTGGCCTTCGGCCTCGAACAACAGCGCAACGCTGCCATCGACGATCTCGCCATGCAGCTTCGGCTCGTTGTTGAACCAGACCGCCAGCCCGCCATCGATCACCTCGACCTGCTGCAAAACGGTCGGGTCAGGCGTGGTCAAACGGCCGATCATCATCCCGACCATCACACCGACGATCGCCAGTGAGGCCATCACCCGCGGGAATAGTTTCGAACGCGGATCCGCTTGCGGCGTAGAATGCGCGTCATCTTTACCTTCGGAGCCGTGCATGTTTCACGTCATCCTTTTTCAACCGGAAATTCCGCCGAACACCGGCAACGTTATCAGGCTGTGCGCCAACAGCGGCTGCCACCTGCATTTGATCGAACCGCTGGGTTTCGAGATGGACGACAAGCGCTTGCGCCGCGCCGGTCTCGACTACCACGAGTATGCCACCTTGCAGCGCCATGCCGACCTCGCCAGTTGCCTGGAAAGCCTCGGTCATCCACGGCTGTTCGCCTTCACCACCAAGGGTTCGCGGCCGTTTCACGATGCCGCGTTCGTCCCCGGCGATGCATTCATCTTCGGCCCGGAAAGCCGTGGCCTGCCGCCGGAAGTGCTCGACGCCCTGCCCGGCGAACAGCGCCTGCGCCTGCCGATGCGCGAAGGCTGCCGCAGCCTGAACCTGTCCAACACCGTGGCAGTGGCCGTGTACGAAGCGTGGCGGCAGAACGACTTCAAATAACACCGCATAACAAATGTGGGAGCGGGCTTGCTCGCGAAGGGGCCGCATCAGATGACATTTATGCCACCTGACACACCGCTTTCGCGAGCAAGCCCGCTCCCACATTGGACTTGCGTCAACGCTCAGATCATTTACTGAACGGTCGGGGTCTCGCCGGATTCCTGCATGCGCTGCAGCTCTTGCGCGTACAGGGCGTCGAAGTTCACCGGGGCCAGCATCAGGGCCGGGAACGAACCGCGGGTCACCAGGCTGTCCAGGGTTTCGCGCGCGTACGGGAACAGGATGTTCGGGCAGAACGCACCCAGGGTGTGGCTCATGGAAGCCGCGTCCAGGTTTTTGATCAGGAAGATACCGGCCTGTTGCACTTCAGCGATGAAGGCCACTTCTTCACCGTTTTTCACGGTGACGGACAGGGTCAGCACGACTTCGTAGAAATCACCTTCCAGGGCTTTCTGGCGGGTGTTCAGATCCAGAGCGACCGCCGGATCCCACTGCTGGCGGAAGATCGCCGGGCTTTTCGGGGCTTCGAAGGACAGGTCGCGTACGTAGATGCGCTGCAAGGAGAATTGCGGTGCGGTTTCTTCTTCGCTGGCTGCAGTGTTCTGTTGGTCAGTCATCTCAGATCCTTTCTGATCTTGGGTCTTTTAGGGTTCTTGGTTTGCAGGTGCAGCAGTTCAGGCCTTGAGCAGCGCGTCGAGCTTGCCGGCGCGCTCCAGGGCATACAAATCATCACATCCGCCGACGTGGGTGTCGCCGATCCAGATCTGCGGCACGGACGTGCGTCCGGCCTTCTGGGCCATGGCGGCGCGCACCTGCGGCTTGCCATCGACCTTGATCTCTTCGAAGGCCACGCCTTTGTTCGCGAGCAGGTACTTGGCGCGCGAGCAGTAAGGGCAGTAATCGCTGGAGTAGACGATGACGTCGCTCATGTCACTTCACCAACGGCAGGTTGTCGCCTTTCCAGCTGGAAATCCCGCCGGACAGCTTGGCGGCGTTGAAGCCGGCCTTCATCAGCTCGCGGGCGTGGGTGCCGGCGGTCTGGCCCAGGGCGTCGACCAGAATGATGGTCTTGGCCTTGTGTTTTTCCAGCTCGCCGATGCGGGCGGTCAGTTTGTCCTGGGGAATGTTCACCGCGCCAACGATGTGACCGGCGGCGTAGTCCTTGCTCGGACGGATGTCCACCACCACGCCGGCTTCCTTGTTGACCAGTGCGGTCAGCTCGCCCGTGCTCAGGCTTTTACCGCCGCCCTGCACCGTATGCGCCAGCAGCAAAGCCAGCAGTACGACGAAGATACCGACAAGAATGTAGTGGTTAGTGGCAAATTCAATCAGGTGAGCAACCATCGAAGGAGGTTCCAGGGCGTTAAAATGTCGGCCAGTATACACAGCCACTATGGTCGGCCAAACCCCGTCCGGCGGTGACGCCGCCGGAACTTCGCTTTAAACTCCAACTCCCTTTTCCATCGCCCTCTTCTTATTAGCCACGAGTGGATTCCATGACTACCACGCCTAAACCTTTGGTCCTGATGATTCTCGACGGCTTCGGTCACAGCGACAGCCCCGAATCCAACGCCGTCTATGCGGCCAAAAAGCCTGTGCTGGATCGCCTGTGGGCCACCGTGCCGAACGGCTTGATCTCGGGCAGCGGCATGGACGTCGGCCTGCCGGACGGCCAGATGGGCAACTCCGAAGTCGGCCACATGAACCTCGGCGCCGGGCGCGTGGTGTATCAGGACTTCACGCGCGTGACCAAAGCGATCCGCGACGGCGAGTTCTTCGAGAACCCGACCATCTGCGCCGCCGTGGACAAGGCCGTGGCTGCCGGCAAGGCCGTGCACTTCATGGGCCTGCTGTCGGATGGCGGCGTTCACAGCCACCAGGATCACCTGATCGCCATGGCCGAACTGGCCTTCAAGCGCGGCGCCGAAAAGATCTACCTGCACGCGTTCCTCGACGGCCGTGACACGCCGCCGAAAAGCGCCGCCTCGTCGATCGAACTGCTCGACGCGACCTTCCAGGCACTCGGCAAGGGCCGCATCGCCAGCCTGATCGGCCGCTATTACGCCATGGACCGCGACAACCGCTGGGATCGCGTGGCCCAGGCCTACAATCTGATCGTTGACGGCAAGGGCGAATTCAACGCCGCCACCGCCCAGGAAGGGCTGGAAGCCGCTTACGCCCGTGGCGAGAGCGACGAATTCGTCAAGGCCACCAGCATCGGTGAGCCGGTGAAAGTCGAAGACGGCGATGCCGTGGTGTTCATGAACTTCCGCGCCGACCGCGCCCGCGAGCTGAGCCGCGTGTTTGTCGAAGACGGTTTCAAGGAATTCGAGCGCGCACGCCAGCCAAAAGTGCAGTACGTGGGCCTGACCCAGTACGCCGCCAGCATCCCGGCACCCGCAGCCTTTGCCCCCGGCAGCCTGGAAAACGTGCTCGGCGACTATCTGGCGAAAAACGGCAAGACCCAGCTGCGCATCGCCGAAACCGAGAAGTACGCCCACGTGACCTTCTTCTTCTCCGGCGGCCGCGAAGAACCGTTCCCGGGCGAAGAACGCATCCTGATCCCGTCGCCGAAAGTCGCTACCTACGACTTGCAGCCGGAAATGAGCGCGCCGGAAGTCACTGATCGCATCGTCGAGGCCATCGAGAACCAGCGCTACGACGTGATCGTGGTCAACTACGCCAACGGCGACATGGTCGGCCACAGCGGCGTGTTCGAAGCCGCAGTGAAAGCCGTGGAATGCCTGGACACCTGCGTCGGCCGCATCGTCGAAGCCCTGGAAAAAGTCGGCGGCGAAGCGCTGATCACCGCCGACCACGGCAACGTCGAGCAGATGGCCGACGAATCCACCGGCCAGGCGCACACCGCGCACACCACCGAACCGGTGCCGTTCATCTATGTCGGCAAGCGTGACCTGAAAGTCCGCGAAGGCGGCGTGCTGGCGGACGTGGCGCCGACCATGCTGAAACTGCTGGGTCTGGAAAAACCGGCGGAAATGACTGGCACTTCGATTCTGGTCTGATATCAAAAACGCCCTGTAATCAGCCTGAAACGGCTTTTTATGACGAACGCCTCAAAGCAGTTGGCTTGAGGCGTTTTTTTTGCCGCGTCGGGCGGGCATACTAGGCCGTCCCTTACCCTGGTGCCGCCCGCCTCTATGCTTCGCGTCCTGATCGCCCTCGCTCTGACATGCCTGCTCCAACCGGCCTTCGCGGATGAGCGCGCGCAAACCCAACAGCAACTGGACGCCACGCGCCAGGACATTGCCGAGCTGAAAAAACTGCTGGGCAAGCTCCAGGAGGAAAAATCCGGGGTACAAAAGGAGCTCAAGGGCACCGAAACCGAGATGGGCAAGCTTGAGAAGCAGGTCGAAGCCCTGCAGAAAGAGCTCAAGAAGAGCGAGTCCGAGCTGCAGCGGCTCGATGCGGAGAAAAAAAAACTCCAGAGCGCGCGCACTGAACAGCAGCGACTGATCGCCATCCAGGCCCGCGCCGCCTACCAGAACGGTCGCCAGGAATACCTCAAGCTGCTGCTCAACCAGCAGAATCCCGAGAAATTCGCCCGCACCCTCACCTATTACGACTATCTGAGCCAGGCTCGCCTGGAGCAGCTTAAAAGCTTCAACGAAACCCTGCGCCAACTGGCCAATGTCGAAAAGGACATCGGCTTGCAGCAAGCACAGCTGCTGGTACAGCAAAACGATCTCGACACTCGGCGCGAAGCGCTCGACAAGGTCCGCAAGGAGCGCCAGCAGGCCCTTGCCAAGCTCAATGACGACGTGAAAGCCCGGGACCAGAAACTGGCCGCCCGCGAGCAGGATCAGGCAGACCTGTCTAAAGTCCTTAAAACCATTGAAGAAACCCTGGCCCGCCAGGCTCGTGAGGCAGAAGAAGCGCGGCAGAAAGCGCTCATCGCCCAGCAGGAAGCCGAAAAAAAGCGCTTGCGTGAGGCCGAGGCGGAAAACTCCGACGCCCCACGCAAACCGGTCAGATCGACACCCGGCGCTCTGGTGTCCAGCGGCGGCGAGACCTTCGGTGGCCCTTTTGCATCAAGTCGGGGAAAACTTCCATGGCCGGTTGATGGTCGACTGCTGGCACGCTTCGGCGAAACCCGTGGCGACGATGCCCGCACCAAGTGGGACGGCGTGATGATCAGCGCCTCCGCCGGCAGCCAGGTGCATGCCGTACACGGCGGGCGCGTGGTGTTTGCCGACTGGCTGCGCGGCGCCGGGCTGCTGGTGATCCTCGATCACGGCAACGGTTTTCTGAGTCTTTACGGTCACAACCAGACGCTACTGAAGTCGGCAGGTGACGTGGTAAAAGCCGGTGAGTCCATCTCCACTGTGGGTAACAGTGGCGGCCAGGACACACCAGCGCTGTATTTCGCAATTCGTCAGCAGGGTCACCCGAGTGATCCGGCGCAATGGTGCCGTGCGCAAGGATAAGCACGCCATCTAATTCAGGAGTTCGTTCGACATGCTGCATTTGTCCCGCCTTACCTCGCTGGCCCTGACGATCGCCCTGGTGATCGGCGCGCCTCTGGCGTTCGCCGCTCAACCGGCTCCGGCCGTCGCTCCGGCAGGTACTGCCGCGACTTCCAAGGCGCCGTTGCCGCTGGAAGAGCTGCGCACCTTTGCCGAGGTCATGGACCGGATCAAGGCCGCCTATGTCGAGCCGGTGGACGACAAGACCCTGCTGGAAAACGCGATCAAGGGCATGCTCAGCAACCTCGATCCGCACTCCGCCTACCTCGGCCCTGAAGACTTCGCCGAGTTGCAGGAAAGCACCAGCGGTGAGTTCGGTGGTCTGGGCATCGAAGTCGGCGCCGAAGACGGCTTCATCAAGGTCGTGTCGCCAATCGACGACACCCCGGCGTCGAAGGCCGGCATCCAGGCCGGCGACTTCATCGTCAAGATCAACGGGGCGCCGACCCGCGGCCAGACCATGACCGAAGCCGTGGACAAGATGCGCGGCAAGATCGGCCAGAAGATCACCCTGACCCTGGTGCGCGACGGCGGCACGCCGTTCGACGTGACCCTCGCCCGCGCGGTGATTCAGGTGAAGAGCGTCAAGGCACAGCTGCTCGAATCCGGCTATGGCCTGATCCGCATCACCCAGTTCCAGGTCAAGACCGGCGAGGAGGTCTCCAAGGCCCTGGCCAAGCTGCGCAAGGACAACGGCAAGAAACTCAACGGCATCATCCTCGACCTGCGCAACAACCCGGGTGGTGTGCTGCAAGCGGCGGTGGAAGTGGTCGATCACTTCATCACCAAAGGCCTGATCGTCTACACCAAGGGCCGAATCGCCAATTCCGAACTGCGCTTCTCCGCCACCGGCAAGGACGAAAGCGAAGCGGTGCCGATGGTCGTGCTGATCAACGGTGGCAGTGCCTCGGCTTCGGAAATCGTCGCCGGCGCCCTGCAGGATCAGAAACGCGCCGTGGTCATGGGTACCACCAGTTTCGGCAAGGGCTCGGTGCAGACCGTGCTGCCGCTGAACAACGACCGCGCGCTGAAGATCACCACGGCGCTGTACTTCACGCCGAACGGCCGCTCGATCCAGGCCCAGGGCATCGTCCCGGACATCGAAGTGCGCCGCGCCAAGATCACCAACGAGGCGGACAGCGACTACTTCAAGGAAGCCGACCTGCAAGGTCACCTGGGCAACGGCAACGGCGGCGCGGACAAACCGACCGGCTCCGGCGGCAAGGCCAAGGCGATGCCGCAGGATGACGATTACCAGTTGGCCCAGGCCCTGAGCCTGCTCAAAGGCCTGAGCATCACGTCCGGCCGTTGAGGATGTCTTTGCGTTTCCTCTTTGTCCTGCTGTGCTGTCTGGCGGGTGCTGCTTACGCAGAACCTGCCAGACCCACACCTCAAAAAGCCTACCTGACGCTGATCATCGACGACCTGGGGCAGAACCTGCCCCGGGATCGCCGCGTGCTGGCCCTGCCCGGCCCGGTCACCACAGCGATCATGCCCGACACCCCGCACGCCACCGAATTCGCCCGCGAAGCCCATCGCGCCGGCAAGGTCGTGATCCTGCACATGCCGATGGACCCGGCCACCGGCCCGTTCGCCTGGCATCCCGAACTGCCCATCGAAGAACTCGAAAAACGGCTGAATGCCGCGTTCAAAATGGTCCCCTACACCGCCGGTATCAACAACCACATGGGCAGTCGCATGACCGCACAGCCGGTGGCCATGGCGTGGTTGATGGGCGAGTTGCAGCGCCGCCACAAGTTCTTCGTCGACAGCCGCACCAGCGCGCAGACTGTGGCAGCGCAGCAAGCGCAAAAGATCGATCTGGCGAGTGTTTCGCGGGATGTGTTTCTCGATGACGAGCGCACAGAAGCGGCGATCCTGACTCAATTGCAGACAGCGATCAGTCTGGCGCACAAGCAGGGTTCGGCCGTGATGATCGGGCACCCTTATCCACAGACGCTGGCAGTGCTGGAGCGGGAACTGCCGAAGCTGAAAGCCCAAGGCATCGAGTGGATCGACATCAAGCAGATGATCAGTGTGCGCAGCAATCGCGCCACGGCCGCGCATGGCAAAGACGGGATTTATCGGTAACAAACCGACACACGCCCATAAATAGTTACCGCCTGACGCCTGCCCTCTTTCCGGATAGTCAGACCTGCCACAGGTCGCAACTCTTTCGAGTTGCCATTCAATTATCAGGATTGACTATGACTACCAACGACAATGCTTCATTGCGAGACAGGCCAATGGAGCCGATCAGGCTCGACAACCTGCTGATCAACTTCACCAGCGAATTCAACCGTATCTGGAACAGCAACGGCACACGGGCCAGGCCCGCCACCTTCTGGCGCCCTGCGCCGGCCCCCGATCTTCTGCCGGGATACTTTCCGCTGGGAGACATCCTCATCCCCAACACCACCTCCATCAACGGCGAAATTGTCGCCGCAGTGGTCTGCGAGGCAACGTTACAAGACGACGGTAACACCAAGGGCAAAGCACTCAGCCGACCCACCGACTTCGAACTTGTCTGGAAAGAATCCGGATCGGGAGCCGCCACGCGCACTTCAATCTGGCGCCCGATTGCGCCGCAAGGCTATGTCGCCCTGGGTATGACCTGCTCCAGCGATCACGGCAAACCCTCACTCAACGCCATCCGTTGCGTCAGGGCCGATCTGGTCGTTGCTGCCGACCTCGGTGATCTGCTCTGGAATGACAAAGGCAGTGGTGCAACGCTGAACTTCAGCGCCTGGAGCATTGATCCCCCGACCGCCGCGGCGGGCGAAATCTGCTTTGCGCCCGGCACCTTCATCGGCGCCCCGAGCCACAACAAACCGGCAACCGGCCCTTTCGCGCATGCATTACGGATACCGATTCCGGTTCAAGTCAGCGTACCTGCAGAAGCTCCGGTACTGACTGCACACATGAATCCCGAAAGTGCAGTGGCGAGAGTCACGCAGACTGCCCGCCTGCCGTGGTTTGCAGTCAGGGATTACGCTCAACCCAATGATGGATTTCACCATTCGCGTTACTACGATCTGAAAAGAACCGACCAATATGTGCTGGTCGGGTACGGCCGAAATGCCACGGAGCAGGCTCAGTCGATCAAATGGAAAGCGCCAAGGGCGCAAAATGCAGCGGCCATGCGGCTATTCAATCGCCATACCGCCGTCGAATTCACCAAGGCCTGGCCGGCTGCGATGCCCAGTGATATCCGGGCAACAAAGTTTTCGGCGTGCCTGCCGCGGGATTTCACTCACACCGAAACGTCCTCCAGCGAGTGGAGCGAATCGGGCCCTCGGGTCATCATCGCCATGGCGGCGAAACTCAAATCGGTCGCGGTGTATCAGATGGAAAGTCGATACGAGCTGTTCCGGGAGGATGGCACTGAAGTCACCGTCCCGCTTGGTTACACCGATGACACCCGTCTTGTCATGAGTGAATACCCGCCAGAAGCCGTCGAGACAGCAACCCCGATGCCTGTCATGGCGGCAAACCCGTCGACGGAAACCATCACGAGCGGCGCCGGCGTTGTTGCACAATCGTCGCCGGGCTCGTCGACTGCTACAGATAGCGCCCCATGATTTCGTCGACCACGCCTTCCTTGCGCATCTGATCGAGCGCGGTTTGAAGCTTGGCAACGGCTTCGTCCGGCACGTCCTTGTTCAGTGCCAGATACAACTCGGCGCTGTTGAAGCGCAGTACGGTTTTCAGCCCGGTCACGCCATCCTGCCGCGCCAGATAGCGCCCGGCCGGGTCGCCGGTGGCCCACAGGTCGATCTGGCCGCTGACCAGTTTTCTGGCGTTGTCCTGATCACGCAGGACCACTGCCGGCTTCAGCCCCTGCTTGGTCAGGGTCTCGGCAATCGCATCGCCCTTGTAGGCGCCAATCTTGTATTTGCGCGCGTCGTTGAGGGTTTCGAGGGTGATCTTGCTGTCGGCCTTGGCCAGCATGACCCAGTCGTCCGGGCCGATCGGGCCGACCCACTTGAAGAGTTTTTCGCGATCCGGCAGCCGCGCCATGACGAACGCGCCGTAACCGGGATTCTCCAGCGCCAGCTTGTAGACCCGCTCCCAAGGGAAGCGCAGGGTCAGGCTGTAAGTGATGCCGGCACGCTTGAACATCTCGCGCACGATGTCCGTGGCGATGCCGTTGATGTTTTCGTCCTGGGCGAAATTCTTGCCGTTCTTCGCCATGTTGTACGGCGGGAAGTTTTCGGTGAGGAGCACCAGATCGGTGTCGGGACTTTCTTCGGCGTGGCCGTTGTTGATCAACAACACAGAGGCACTGGCGAGGGCGAGAAGCAGGCGTTTGATCATGTCGGGCTACCGAAATCCATGGCGTGCCCAAGAGTGCCTTGGGTACGCCATGCTGTCCACTGGCCTGTATGGATGTTTAACGCATTACGATACCGCGGTGAGCCATGTAGGCCTTTGCTTCCTGAACGGTGTATTCGCCGAAGTGGAAAATACTCGCCGCCAGCACCGCGCTGGCGTGGCCTTCGAGGATGCCGTCAGCCAGATGCTGCAGATTGCCGACGCCACCGGAAGCGATCACCGGAATCCCCAGCGCATCGCTGATGGCGCGGGTCACGCCGAGGTCGAAGCCGTTTTTCATGCCGTCCTGATCCATGCTGGTCAGGAGGATTTCACCGGCTCCCAGACCTTCCATTTTCTTCGCCCACTCGACCGCGTCGAGGCCGGTCGGCTTGCGGCCGCCGTGGGTGAAGATCTCCCAGCGCGGGGTTTCGCCCGGGCCGGAGACCTTCTTCGCGTCGATGGCGACGACAATGCATTGCGAGCCGAAATGCTGCGCCGCTTCGCCGACGAATTCCGGGTTGAACACGGCAGCGGTGTTGATCGACACCTTGTCCGCACCGGCGTTGAGCAGGTTGCGGATATCCTGCACGGTCCGCACGCCGCCGCCGACGGTCAGCGGGATGAACACCTGGCTGGCCATGCGCTCGACGGTGTGCAGCGTGGTGTCACGGCCATCGACGCTGGCGGTGATGTCGAGAAAGGTAATCTCGTCGGCACCCTGCTCGTCGTAGCGACGGGCGATTTCCACCGGGTCGCCGGCGTCACGGATGTTTTCGAACTTCACACCTTTGACGACCCGACCGTTGTCCACGTCCAGGCAAGGGATGATGCGTTTGGCCAGCGCCATGGTCAGTCCTCAGCCTTGGTACGAGTCGCAGAAAGCTTGCGCTTCAGCGACGTCGAGAGTGCCTTCGTAGATCGCCCGGCCGGTGATGGCACCGATGATGCCCGGTGCCTTGGCGTCGAGCAGCGACTTGATGTCACCCAGGTTGTGAATGCCGCCGGATGCGATCACCGGGATCTTCGTGGCAGCAGCCAGCGCAACGGTAAACGGCACGTTGCAGCCCTGCATCATGCCGTCTTTGGCGATGTCGGTATAAACGATCGAGGACACGCCGTCGGCTTCGAACTGCCTGGCCAGGTCGATGACTTGCACGGTGCTGATTTCAGCCCAGCCATCGGTGGCGACAAAACCGTCTTTGGCATCCAGACCAACGATGATCTTGCCCGGAAACGCACGGCAGGCTTCAGCAACGAACGCCGGATCCTTCACCGCTTTGGTGCCGATGATCACGTAGCTGACGCCAGCCTTGACGTAATGCTCGATGGTTTCCAGCGAACGGATGCCGCCGCCGATCTGGATCGGCAGGGTCGGGTAGCGCTTGGCGATCGCGGTCACCACTTCGCCGTTGACCGGCTGGCCTTCGAAAGCGCCGTTCAGATCGACCAGATGCAGACGACGGCAGCCGCCCTCCACCCACTTGGCAGCCATGCTCACCGGGTCATCGGAGAACACTGTGGAATCTTCCATGCGGCCCTGGCGCAGACGTACGCAGGCACCGTCTTTGAGATCGATAGCGGGAATAATCAGCATCTGGCAAACCTTCAAATTTGAATGTTCAGCTTGGCTCGGAAATCAGTTTTTCTCGAGCGCCCACAGGTCGCTTTCGATGCTTTCAAACCGCTCCTTGAGGTGGGTCTGCACATCGAAAATCGCCCTGTTGTAATAGTGCGGAGCAATTTCGCGGGTAAACAGCTCAAGAATTTCCGCCGCCTCGAACGAACCCAGGTCCAGTTCGAAACGATCCTCCATGAACCGCTGAATCTTGCGGTTGGCCTCGCTCTCCTGCTCGGGAGTGAGGGTCAGGATCGGCGGTTTGGATTTCTTGACGGCCATTTACCAGCGACCGTCCCACGCCGCGAAGTTCTGCAGCAATTGCAGGCCATGGGTATGGCTCTTCTCCGGGTGGAACTGCACGGCGAAACGCGAACCTTCGGCCAGTGCCGCAGCGAAATCGACGCCGTAATGACCGCTGCCGACCACCTGCCGTGGGTTACCGGCGGCGATGTAATAGCTGTGCACAAAGTAGAAACGCGCCAGGTCCGGAATGTTGTGCCACAACGGGTGATCCACCGCCTGCTTCACTTCGTTCCAGCCCATGTGCGGGACTTTCAGGTGCTCGCCGTCTTCATGCAGGTCTTTGCCGAAGAACTTCACCGCGCCCGGGAACAGGCCGATGCAGTCGACGCCGTCGTTTTCTTCGCTGGAGTCGAGCAAGGCTTGCATGCCGACGCAGATGCCGAGGAACGGACGGTCCTGGCTGACCTCACGTACCAGCGAATCGAAACCGAGGCGACGGATCTCCGCCATGCAATCGCGAATCGCACCGACACCGGGGAATACCACACGGTCAGCTTCGCGGATCACTGCCGCATCGCTGGTGATCAGCACCTTGCCGGCACCGACGTGCTCGAGGGCCTTGGCCACCGAGTGCAGGTTGCCCATGCCGTAATCGATAACTGCAACCGTCTGCATTACAGGACGCCTTTGGTCGAAGGCATCTGGCCGGCCATGCGCTCGTCCAGCTCGACGGCCATGCGCAACGCGCGGCCGAATGCCTTGAACACGGTTTCGATCTGGTGGTGGGTGTTGGTGCCGCGCAGGTTGTCGATGTGCAGGCTGACCAGCGCGTGGTTGACGAAGCCCTGGAAGAATTCCTGGAACAGGTCGACGTCGAAGCCGCCAACGGTGGCGCGGGTGTACGGCACGTGCATCTGCAGGCCTGGGCGGCCGGAGAAGTCGATCACCACGCGCGACAGCGCTTCATCGAGCGGCACGTAGGCGTGGCCATAGCGACGGATGCCTTTCTTGTCGCCAATGGCTTGCGCGAAGGCCTGGCCGAGGGTGATACCGACGTCTTCCACCGTATGGTGGTCGTCGATATGCAGATCGCCCTTGCATTGGATATCCAGGTCGATCAGCCCGTGACGGGCGATCTGATCCAGCATGTGCTCAAGAAAAGGAACACCGATATCGAATCGGGCCTTTCCGGTGCCATCAAGGTTGATCGAGGCTTTGATCTGGGTTTCCAGAGTGTCGCGCTCGACAGACGCCTTACGTTCGGCCATCACCAGCTCCGCAAAATCATTGGGCGAAAAAGGCAGCCATTATAGGGGCGCGGGGCCGAAACAGAAACACGATAGGTGGAATGACTGACGGATAGAACCCCGTGCTGTCGGGGATAGACATGTCCATACAAGCCATTTCGGACAGCCCAAAACAACTGTGGGAGCGAGCCTGCTCGCGATGAGGGTCGTACATTCAACATCACTGTCGACTGTCAGACCGCTATCGCGAGCAGGCGCGCTCCCACAGGATTTGGCGCTGACCTGAAGATTTTCAGGCCAGCGCTTGGCTACTTAGTGGAACAGAACCGCCGTCTTCTGCAGGGTCACCCACACACCCCACGCCAACGGAATCCCCACCACCAGCCACGCAGCGATCGCCAACGGCTTGCTGCCCGGCGCGGCTTTCCACTCCAGCACGGTGCTGGCGTCAGCACCCTTGTCGTGGCCCAGCGCCTGTTCGGCCGCCAGTTCAGCGTCGGTCATGAAGTACTTGTCGGCCACCGGGCGTACCAGCAGGTTGCACAGGAAACCCAGCACCAGCAGGCCGGCGAGGATGTACAGGGTGATGTCGTAAGCGGCGGCGCGTTCAACGCCGATGCTCAGCTGATACTCACGCAGGTAGTTCACCAGCACCGGACCCAGCACGCCAGCAGCAGCCCAGGCCGTCAGCAGACGACCATGGATCGCACCCACCATCTGCGTACCGAACAGGTCGGCCAGATACGCCGGAACGGTGGCGAAACCACCGCCGTACATCGACAGGATGATGCAGAACGCCGCCACGAACAGCGCAACGTTGCCCAGGTGACCGAGGTTCGGGATCAGCGCGTACAGCGCAAAACCCAGTGCGAAGAACACGAAGTAAGTGTTCTTGCGGCCCAGGTAGTCCGAGAACGAGGCCCAGAAGAAACGGCCGCCGATGTTGAACAGGCTCAGCAGACCGGTGAAACCGGCCGCAATTGCAGCGATGGAAGCCAGTTGACCGGCGTCCAGCTGACCGAACGGCAGATCGTTACCCAGCAGCTTGCCGCCGAACACTTCCTGCAACAGTGGCGAAGCCATGCCGAGGATGCCGATACCGGCGGACACGTTCAGGCACAGCACCAGCCACACCAGACGGAATTGCGGAGTTTTCCACGCTACATTCACGTGAACGTGACGGTGGGTGATCATCGCGTTCGACGCTTTCTTCGCCGGCGCGGTCCAGCCTTCAGGCTTCCAGCCGGTTGGCGGTACGCGGTACGCCAGCGCGCCACCGATCATGAACACGAAGTAGATCGCGGCCATGGCCACGAAGCTCTGCCACACGCCGACACCGGTTGGCGAAGCGAAATGACTCATCAGAGCGGTCGCCAGTGGCGCACCGACCATCGCGCCACCGCCGAAGCCCATGATCGCCATGCCGGTCGCCATGCCGCGCTTGTCCGGGAACCACTTGATCAGGGTCGACACCGGCGAGATATAGCCCAGGCCCAGACCGATACCGCCGATCACGCCGGAGCCGATCCACATCAGCCAGATCTGGTGGGTATAAATACCCAGCGCAGAAATCAGCAGACCGCCGCACCAGCACAGTGCCGATACAACACCGGCCTTGCGAGGTCCTGCATGTTCGAGCCAGCCGCCCCAGATCGCTGCCGAGCAGCCGAGGAAGATGAAGAACAGGGTGTAGATCCAGCCGAGCATGGAGATCGGCCAGTCGCATTGCGACGAGAAGACTTGTGCGATGAAGCTCATGTCCGGTGCGCAAGCCACCGGAGCAGTGACGCCCAGCGCCTTGGACAGCGGCAACCAGAACACCGAGAAGCCGTAGGCCATGCCGATGCACAGGTGAATGGCCAGAGCGGCCGGCGGGACCAGCCAACGGTTGAAACCGGGCTTGGCGATGATGCGTTCCTTGGACAGGAACCCGGGCTGATCGGCTTTGAAGCCGTCCGCCGTAATGGTCGTGCTCATTGTGTATCCCCCAATTATTAGTATGGTTCGCCAGCCACTGCCCACCCCGGCCTTTATGCACGCAGGCATGACCGTTTTTTGCGGGTGAAGCTCCTTGAAAGCGCGACGTTAAGTCGCAGATGGGCGGACGAACGGGCGAAGGTTACCATTTGCACGTGACAGAAAAACCAAACTGATATCACCTTTTTCATGTCATCTGATCTCAGGACGCCCGGGAACCCCGATGCCGATCGTTGTCGAAGCGCTGTATATCGCGGTTCAGCAGCCTTGACGGGGCACCGCGACAGCGAGGGTTGATGCAGCGCTATACTCCCCGGCTAAATTACGAATTCGACTACTTACAAGGACTCGCCCATGAAAGCGTTCGGCAAAATCCTGGGTCTGGTACTTCTCGGGCTGTTGCTGATCATTGTGGCGGCGGGCTTCGCCCTGACCCACCTGTTTGATCCCAACGACTACAAAGACGAGATCCGCCAGATTGCCCGCGACAAGGCCCACATCGAGCTGACGCTCAATGGCGATATCGGCTGGAGCCTGTTCCCGTGGCTCGGCCTGGAACTGCACGAGGCCAGCGTCGCGACCCTGGCCAAGCCTGCAGAACCGTTCGCCGACCTGCAGATGCTCGGCCTGTCCGTGCGCGTGCTGCCGCTGCTGCGCCGCGAGGTGCAAATGAGCGACGTGCGCGTCGAAGGCCTGAACCTGCGCCTGAGCCGTGACAAGAATGGTCACGGCAACTGGGAAGACATCGGCAAGGTGCCGGCTCCCGCCGGAAGCACACCGCCAGCGACCGCCGGGGAAGCCTCTCCAGCAACACCGGCCCCGGTGGAAAAACCGGCCCAGCCGATTCGCCTCGACATCGACAGCCTGACCGTCAACAACGCCCGCGTGGAGTACAACGACGAGCTGACCGGCAAGCAATTCAGCGCCGAAAGCATCCAGCTGAGCACCGGCGCTGTTCACGATTCGACCAACATTCCGGTCAAGGCCACCGCGTTCCTCGGCACCAACCAGCCGGCGCTGCGGGTGCGCACCGAGCTCAACGGCGAGCTGCGTTTCGAGCGCGCCCTGCAACGCTACAAGTTCGAAGACCTGAAGCTGTCCGGCGAAGTCGCCGGCGATCCGTTGCAGGGCAAGACCGTGACCTTCGCCGCCCAAGGGCAATTGCTGCTGGACAAGGCCGCCAACGTCGCCGAATGGACCGGCATCAAGCTTTCGGTCAACCAGCTGCGTGCCCTCGGCGAGCTGAAGGCCAATGACCTGGACAAGACGCCACAGATCAGCGGCGGAATTTCCATTGCCCAGTTCGATCTGGCGAAATTCGTCGACAGCATCGGCCAGACCCTGCCAGCCATGGCCGAAGGCAGCCTGAGCAAGGTTGAACTGGTCAGCCGTGTCGCCGCGACACCGACCAGCCTGGCGCTGGACAACATCAACCTGAAACTTGACGACAGCAGCTTCAGCGGCCGCATCGCCGTCGAGGATTTCGCCAAACAATCGCTGCGGGCGGTCCTCAAGGCAGACACCTTCAACGTCGACCGTTACCTGCCGCCGAAATCGGAAAAAGCCAACACCGCTACCCAGGTCCGTCAGGCCGAAGTCGCCAGCACCGAAGCCGATGCGATGGCCGGGGCCGGCAGCACCCCGCTGCCGGAAAAACCGAGCAAAAGCGCCTGGAGCACCGAGCGCCTGCTCCCTGTTGAGCGCCTGAGCAAGCTCGACGTCAACGCCGACCTGACCTTCGGCCAGCTGACCCTCGACAAGTTACCGATCCAGAACGCCGCACTGAAAGCCACCGGCCAGGGCGGCCTGCTGACCCTGGAGAACCTGCGCGGCGAGCTGTACAACGGCGACTTCGAAGCCAAGGGCACACTGGACGTGCGCCAGACGGCGCCGGTGCTGAACCTGCAAACCCGGATCAACCGGGTGCCGGTGGAGAAAATCCTCGAAAGCCAGGGCAAGAATCCTCCGGTCAAAGGTCTGGTCAATCTCACCAGCACGGTCACCGGCAGCGGCAACAGCCAGCAGGCGCTGATCGAAACCCTCAACGGTAACGCCAGTTTCGTGATCAACAACGGCGTGCTGCTCAACGCCAACCTTGAGCAGCAACTGTGCAAAGGCATCGCCACCCTCAACCGTAAATCCCTGAGCGGCGAACCGCGCGGCAAGGACACACCGTTCCAGGAGCTCAAGGGCAACCTCACGTTCCGCAACGGGGTGGCCAGCAACCCGGACCTGAAAGTGCGCATCCCCGGCATGACCGTCAACGGTGATGGCGATATCGACCTCAAGGTGCTGGGCATGGACTACCGCGTCGGCATCATCGTCGAAGGCGATACCAGCGCCATGCCGGATCCGGCCTGCCAGGTCGGCGACAAATTCGTCGGCATCGAATGGCCGCTGCGTTGCCGAGGCCCGCTGGAGCTGGGTGCCAAGGCCTGCCGCGTGGACAACGAACGCATGGGCCAGGTCGCGAGCAAACTGGCCGGCGACAAGATCAGCGAAAAAATTGACGAGAAACTGGGCGACAAAGTCAGCCCGGAACTGAAAAACGCATTGAAGGGGCTGTTCAAGCGATGAGAGCGGAGCAGTTTTCCACGGCGGTGCTGGAGTGGTTCGACCGCCACGGCCGCCATGATTTGCCCTGGCAACAGAACATCAACCCGTACCGGGTGTGGGTGTCCGAGATCATGTTGCAGCAGACCCAGGTCAGCACCGTGCTCAATTACTTCGACCGCTTCATGGCCGCCCTGCCGACGGTCGAAGCCCTGGCCGAAGCGCCGGAAGACGAAGTGCTGCACCTGTGGACCGGGCTCGGTTACTACACCCGCGCGCGCAATCTGCAGAAGACCGCGAAGATCGTCGTCGGCCAGTACGGCGGCGAGTTTCCCCGGGATGTCGAGAAACTCACCGAGCTGCCGGGTATCGGCCTGTCCACCGCCGGCGCGATCGCCAGCATCAGCATGGGCCTGCGCGCGCCGATCC
>Ga0070669_100001158_pt1 | contig 19275 bp, 14 predicted proteins | sample KBSS53metaG_FD_64680 | JGI IMG/M metagenome (GOLD analysis project Ga0070669, IMG submission 64680) | Switchgrass rhizosphere microbial communities from Kellogg Biological Station, Michigan, USA - KBS S5-3 metaG | ecosystem: Host-associated > Plants > Roots > Rhizosphere > Soil ... | reverse complement strand
GACCTCGACCGAGAACAAGATCGCGTTCGCGCGCCAGCTCTACAACGACCAGGCGACGAACTACAACACGGCGCAACAGCAGTTCCCGACCAACATGGTGGCGGGCGTGGCGGGCGCATCGCCGGCGGAGCTGTGGGAGATCACTGACGCCGCCGAGCGCGAGGTGCCCAAGGTCAACCTGGCCGCGACGTAAGTCGTGACCGACGGCGGCGATCTGTTCGAGCAGCAGCGCGCGAACCGGCGCGGAACGGCGTGGCTGATGCTCGGGTTCGTGGCGTTCTTCGCCTGGCTGGGCTTCGGCGGCGACTTCGTCCTGCGCGAGATGACGCGCGACGCGGCCGCCGGCGAATACCACCACCTCTTTCCGTGGATCACGATCGGCACCGTCGCTCTCAGCGTCATCGCCATCGTGTACGCGTGGTCGACCGGACCGCAGAACGTTCTGTGGGCGACGGGCGCCCGGCTGCTTCAGGACCCCGCCACGCCTGAAGCGAAGCAGCTGGCCAACGTCGTCGAGGAGATGGCGATCGCTTCGGGATTGCCGGTGCCGAACATCTACGTCGTTCCCGACGCGGACCCGAACGCGTTCGCGACCGGCTGGAACGAGGAATCGTCGTCGATCGTCGTGACGGAAGGGCTGCTCCGGATGTGCTCGCGTGACGAGCTACAGGCGGTCATCGGCCACGAGATGGGGCACATCAAGAACCTGGACATTCGGATGATGACGCTGCTGGCCGCGCTGGTCGGCGTCGCCGCGCTGATCAACGACGGCGCTTCGCGCTTGCTGAGGAGCAGCGGCGACTCGAGCTCATCGTCCACGTGGTCGTCGTCGTCGTCATCGGGTTCGTCGAGCTCGTCGCGTCGAAAGGGCGGGGGCGGAACCATCGTGTTGATCGTCGCCGTCGTCTGGATCCTGTCCATCCTGCTGGCGCCGCTGATCACGCGCCTGCTCGCGCTCGCGGTCAGTCGGAAGCGGGAATTCCTCGCCGACGCGATGAGCGCGCAGTTCACGCGCAACCCGGGCGCGCTCGCGAACGCGCTGGTGAAGATCGACGGTGCCGACGCGCCGACGACCAGCATCAACCGAGGCGTGGCGCACCTGTGCATCGCCGATCCGCTGGGTCGTTCCGTCAACGGGCGCCCCGGATTCTTCGCGGATCTGTTCGGCACGCACCCGCCCGTCGAGGAACGCGTCGAGCGGCTGCGCGAGATGGCGTACGAGCCTGGCCCGGCCGGCGAGCCGGTGCCCGCCGGCTGATCACGAGAACGTCAGACGACGTCCGCTGCTTCGGGATCGAACGTGGTGCGGTAGGCGGCGCGCAGGCGGACGCGGCGTTCGAGGTCCTCGATGACGATGTCGGCGACGTTGACGCCGTACAGCTCGTGGACGGCGTGGATGCCGCCGGGCGTGAACACGTTCAGCTCGAGGACGCGATCGCCGACGATGTCGACGGCGACGAACGTCAGTCCGTCGGCCAGCAGCTTGGGACGCAGGATGTCGCAGATGCGCGCCTCGACCGGACCGAAGTCGCACTTGCCGCGCACCGCCGATCCGGCCTTGGCGCCGTTCGGCCCCGTCACCGCGCGGCGCCGGTAGATGGCCACGCGATCCTCGACGCGGATCGGTTCCGCGTTGAGCAGCAAGAGACGCTTCTCTCCCTGTTCGGCCTCGGGCAGGTATTCCTGCGCCAGCGCGTAGCCTTCCTTGGTGACGGCGCTGATGATCTGGTTCAGGTTCGAGACCTGCCGGCGCCTCAGGTAGAAGACCTGCTCGTTCCCGCGCGGCGCCAGCGGCTTGATCACCGCCGGTCCGTCCAGCTCGCGCAGGAACGCCTTGAGGCGCGCCTTCGAGCGCGACACCAGCGTGCGCGTGCGGATGTCCGCCGGGAAGTCGCCCAGGTACATGCGGCTGCCGGCGCGGCGCAGGCCCTCCGGATCGTTGACGACCAGCGTGCCCGCCAGCCGCAGGCGCCATCCGAAGTCGATCAGCGGCGCGCCCGGGCGCGTCTGCCCCTCGCGGATCGGGTTGTAACGAAGGCAGACGACGTCGAAGCTGCCGAGCGTGTCCTCCTCGACGACCGCCTCGTCGGACGCGAGCGCGTGGGCGTACTGCGCGGTCGTCGTGTAGTCGCCGGCGCGCACCCGCGCCGTCGTCGCCAGCACGTTGTTGTCGTCGAGGAACGAAAGGTCGTCGACCGACACGAAGCGCACGTCGTGCCCGCGCCGGTGCGCCGACAGCGCCAGGTAGACGCCCGCGTAGTTGGGCTGCTGATCGCGAACGTCCGCGACGACGAAACAGATGCGCATGGTGGGCGGCGAAGGGCCCGCTATCGTAGCATCAGCGGTGCGCGCGTCGATTGAAGAGCCGCGATGGGGACCCGGCGGCACCTAGCTGCAGAGCATGGCGCGAGCTCCGGTCATCGTGTTCGGGTTCGTCGCTGTGTCCGCGCTGCTCGGCGGCAGCGGGTGTGGAGGCGGGAAGGGCGCGGCGGGTTCGAGCGGCAACGGCGGTGCGGCGGGAATGGGAGGCGCCGGTGGCGCGGCGGGACGCGGCGGCGCTGCGCAAACGGGAGGCACCGGCGGCGTGGCGGGAACAGGAGGCAGCGGTGGTGCGGCCGGAGGTAGCGGTACGACGGGAACCGGAGGCGCCGCGGCCGACGCGGGCACGACAGGCTCTGCCGGGGGCGCGGGGACAATCGGCGCTGCCGGCACGGGCGGCCCCGGCGGCGACGGTGGCCGAGGCGGCGCGGCCGGCACGGGCGGTTCCGGCGGCACCGCCGGCACGGGAAGCGCGACGAGCTGCACGTTCGCCGTAACCTCGTCCTTGTCGACGGCGATCCCGACGGTCGGCATCGTCACGTTCACGACCGATCTCGCCGCCATCAGCAGCGCGGAGATCCGGTTTGGACTCGCGTCGACCGGTCCGACGATGACGGCGCCCGTGGATCTGACGAAGCTTGATCATCGCACGCTGCTGCTGGGCATGAAGGGGAGCAGCGCTTACGTCTTCCGGATCGTGGCCACCTCCGCGGCGGGGACGTGCACCAGCGCGGACTACACGCTGATGACGGGCTCGGTGCCGGCCGGCGTCCCAAACAAACCGCCGACGATGCGGGACCCCGTCCGGCAGGCCCGAGGCTTCATCCTCAGCTGCAATACAAATGGGCTCGGGCCCATCTTCATCATCGATTCGGACGGAGCGCCCGTCTGGTGGATGGCAATGCCGTTTCAGGGCACGGCCACTCGAGCGCACATGAGCTGGGATGGCAACGACATGTACGTCGTCTGGGGCAGCGCCGCTGGCGCTTCCGGCGACGTCGCACGCATCTCGATGGACGGGCTCGTGGTGGAAGAGAAGCTGTCCGGGCTCAGGACCGCGCACCACGACCTGACCGCGATCCCGGGTGGCGTCGCGGCGCTGCTGACCAACTCCGTCGTCGAACGATCCGGGGACGGGACGATCACCACCGCGATCCCTGACCTCATCGCGCTATACGGGAACGGCAACCATTCCAACTCGATTCACTACGATCCATCGGACGACAGCTACACCGTCGGCGATACCGGCTCACACCTGTACGCGAAAATTACCCGGCAGGGAAACCTCGTCTGGCAGTTTGGCGGGGCCGGGCCGAAGGATCCGAGCAAGGCGTTCCCGGGGGTGCCGCGCTGGGAAGTCGCCCACGGTCACCATCTGCTCTCCGACGGCACGTTCGTGTTCTTCGACAACAACTACCTCGACCCCGGGACCGTCGGCGCGATCGCGCGCGTCTTCAAGCTCGACACGACGACCATGACCGCGACGAGTGTGCGCTCCTATCAAAGCGGTCTCAGGACCAACACGCTCGGCGACGTCCAGTTCTTGCGCAACGGGGACATCCTCATGACCGTGAGGGAAGCCGGGGCGATTCGCGAGATCGATCCTTCCGGTCAGGTCGTGGCGCAACATGCGCTGGGCATCTCCCTGGGCTACAGCGAGTTCCGCGAATCGCTCTACGGCCCGCCCCCGTACTGACGCGCGCGACGGGAACATCGCCGGCGCCGCGCGTTGTCGGGTCAGGAGGGACCCATGAGACAGATCGGGGGAGGGAAGATTGTAGCGATTGCGGGTGCCGTCGTCCTGGCCGCGGGCGTGGCGTACGCGGCCATTCCGCACAGCGTGACGGGCGAGATCGCCGCCTGTTCCGGCAAGAAGGGGGAGTTGCGGGCGATCGACGCCGAGGCGGGCGACGTGTGCGGAACGAAGGAAACACCGCTTTCATGGCCCACGCGGCAGCAGTCCACCGTGCGCACGCTCGATTACCTCACCCATCAGGGTTACGGCGACGTCGCCACCGTCTTCTGCGCGGCCGGCGAGGTGGTGACGGGCGGCGGTTATCAGCTGGTCGGCGGCATCCCCGTCGACCGCGTCCCCAGCGTGCTCGCCAGCCATCCGGACGGCGCGACGTCCTGGCAGGTCATGTGGCACTTCACGCCCGACAACGAGGAGTGGCTGATCTACGCCGTCTGCGCGAAGCAATAGTCGCGTTGACAGCCGGCGTGGCTGCCGGGCAGGCAGGTCTGCGTCTCGCTGTCGCCCTGACTAGGACCCGCACAGCGAATCGACGGCGGAATAAACGCCCGGCGCGATTCGCGAGCCCGGGCACAGCGCCAGGTAGATGCACTGAACGGCGCCGTTCGACATCAGGACCCACACCCGCGCCGGATTTCCCTGGCACGTGCCGGTGAAGACCTGGGAGACGAGGCATACGTTCGTGCCGGCGACCGGAGCGAGATCGTAGCCGCCCGCGCGACACGCTTCGCTCTTCACGCTCCACTGCGCATCGGTCAGCGTGGCGGGCAACATTGTCGTCGACGTGCTGGCCGCGCCGACCGTCCCGATTCCGGCGGCGAGCAGCGCCTGGCGTGCCACCTCGAGATCGCAGCCGGCCGCGACGCCGCCCGTGCCGCCGGCACCTGCGATCGCGTCGCATGCGGCGGTCGTGCCTCCCGAACCACCTCCGCCCGTTCCGGCAGCACCGCCGCTGCCGCCCGAGCAGCCCGACGTGTCGAAGCCGCAGTCGCTGGTGCAGCGGAGCGTTCCGGTCCCGAGGCCGCGGCTCGCGCAGGTCGCGGTGCCGAGGTCCGCGCCGTCGCACCACTCCACGAATGAGTTGCTGCAGTCGATCCCGAGCCCCAGGCTGACGTAGCACGGGTTGCGGACACCGTTTCCGCACTGTCCCGGACAGCGCGAGGATTCGGGATACGTGCACATGACACCAGAGGGTCGGCCTCCGGTGCCGCCACCGGCGGTGGTTCCGCCCGAACCGCCGCCTCCCGAGCCGCCCGAGCTCATCGTGCCGCCGGAGCCGCCGGCGCTCGTGCCGCCCGATCCGCCGGCACCGCTAGTGCCACCGGTGCCACCGCCAAGCTTGTCGGAACCGCAGCCGCCCAGGAGAAATGCTGCCAACAGGATGCGAAGGCGGGGCTTCATGGCGCCGCTGCCAAAGCAAGTCGTATTCCGAGCGAAGGCCGGAATCGGCGGGCGCATCGCGGTGACGCGGGCCCGCGGCGCCGGTCAACCGCGACATTCGCGTCGCACCCCGCGGTCACGAGGCGCCGCTGAAGGCGTTGCGATATTTGCGCAAAATGTCCGCCAGCCTGTCGAGGGGCAGGGCGGGCGCGACGTGGCCGGACTGGCCCTTCATCTCCTCGGCCATGCACAGCGCGTTGACGATCGCTTCCTCGGTGCACTCGACGACGGCCTCGTAAAGCGGGTCGCACGCTTCGTCGAGCAGCACGTCGATGGTGGCGGTCATCTTGGACGTCTGCCGGGGAACGGCGTTCGCCGTCGAGAAGCCGACGATGATCTCGCCCGAGTTATGGGCGGCGAAGGAGCCGAGACGCCCTATGCCGAGCGCCGCGCGCTTGCACAGGCGCACCAGCTGTGACGACAGCAGCGGCGCGTCGGTCGCGACGATCGTGATGATCGATCCGGCGTTGTGCTCGCGCCGGGGCACGCGGAACAGCGGCGCCAGGATCTCGCCCACCGGCGCGCCGTCGACGCGCAGCGAGTGCATGACGCCGAAGTTCGACTGCACCAGGATGCCGACCGCGTACTCGTTGCCCTCGATGGCGACGCGGCGCGAGCTGGTGCCGATCCCGGCCTTGAAGTCGCACGTGACCAGACCAGTGCCGGCGCCGACCGACCCCTCGGCGACCTTGCCGCCGGTCGCCTGCTCGATCGCCTTGTAGACGTGCTCGGAGCGGACGTGGCGGCCGACGGCGTCGTTCAGCCACGAGTCGTCGCACTCGCCGACCAGCGGGATGACGACGTCGTCCTCGCCGCCGATCTTCGGCCACTTCTTCGTCATCCACTTGACGGCGGCGTCCGACACCTTGCCGACGGCCATCGTATTCGTGAGCAGGATGGGCGTCTCCAGCAGCCCCCACTCCTGCACCTGCGTCAGCCCGGAGACCTCGCCGGCCCCGTTGAGCACGAAGCCGCCCGCGAGCACGCGATTCTCGAAGATGTTCGGACGCGGGATCACCGCGGTGACGCCGGTGCGCACCGGCCCCTTGCCGACCTCCAGCGGTCCGTCGCCGACGACGATCGTGGTGTGGCCGACGCGCACGCCGCCGACGTCGGTGATCGCGTTGGCGCTTCCCACCGGGAAGTGCCCGATGGAAAACCCCAGCTCGCGAAGGCGCGCTCTCATTCGGGGTGGGGAACCGCTGGGTCGTCGTTGGGAGTTGCTGCTGTTGCCGGCGCCGGCGTTTTATCGCCGCTGCCGTTTCCGTTGCCGTTGCCGCTGCCGTTACCGTTACCGTTGCCGTTGGAGGCGCCGTTGCCGTTCGCCTTTGCCTCCAGCTTCGCTTCGCTCTTCGCCTCGCGGCGTTTCTCGCGCAGGCGCTTGAGGCCGCCTTCCAGGATCTCGCCGATCAGGTTGCGGTACTCGATGCCGGCCGCCTGCGCGATCAGGCACAGGTCCGAATAGCCAGGCGTCAGCCCGGGCAGCGGGTTCACCTCGATGACGTAGATCTCGCCCTTCGCGGTCATGCGCAGGTCGACGCGCGCGACGTCGCGGCAGGACAGCGCCGCGAACGTCTCGCGGCACACGCGCTCGATCGCCTTCAACTCGGCCGGCGTCAGATGCGCCGGGCATTGATAGGAGACGTGCTTCTCCCACTCCTGCTTGATCTGAAAGTCGTAGACGGGCCGCGTGTTGTTCTTGTCCTTGAACAGGATCTCCATCGGCGGCAGCACGCGCGGGCGCCGATCGCCCAACAGGCCGACCGTGAACTCGCGTCCCGGGATGTAGACCTCGATCAGCGCCGGTTGCCGGTAGCGGTCGATCAGCTCGCGCACGACCGCCCGCAGTGACTCCTCGTTGTCGACGACCGACGCCGACGCGCTGACGCCCTTCGACGACCCTTCCTGATTCGGTTTGACGATCAGCGGGAACTTCAGCTTGGACGACAGGCGCTCGCGTCCCGTCTCCATGACCTGGAACTCCGCGGTCAGGATCTCGTGCTGCAACAGCACGCGCTTCGACAGCGCCTTGTCGAGCGCGATCGACAGCGTCGCCGCGTCCGATCCCGTGTACGGGATGCCCATCAGCTCGCACAGCGCCGGCACCGCCGCTTCGCGGTTCCGGCCCGCGACGCCCTCGGCGATGTTGAACACCAGATCGACAGGCGTCTGCATCAGCTGCCGCGGCAGCTCCGCCGTCGCCTCGAACAGCGTCACGTGGCCGTAATGCTCCAGCGCCTCGCGGATCGCGTCGATCGTCTCGGGCGCGTCGTACTCGGCCTCTGCGTCGTTGCCGCCCTTCGAATCCACCCGCTTGACGTTGAAGGTGAAGCCGATGCGCAGCGGATCGGCGGGGCGCCGACGGCGCGCGCCCGGCTTCACCACCAGCCCCTGGCGCAGCGCCGCGCTCTCGACGATCGCGCCCAGCGTCTCGCCGAAGTCCAGCCCCTCGCGCGCGGCGGCGGCGTACAGGCTGGCGCCCGGCTCCAGCGACGGCAGCGCGTTGACCTCCAGCAGGTAGAGTCGCCCGTCCTCGCCCACGCGGAAGTCGATGCGCCCGAGATCGCGCATGCCCAGCGCGCGGGCCGCCTGCTTCGAGATCGCGCGCAGCCGCGACACGACGTCGCGCGGGAGATCGGGCGGACAGCGCACCGACACCTTGCTCGCGTCCGCCGATTTCAGACGGTAGTCGTAGAGATTGAAGCGGCTGCGCGCCGACGGATCGACCAGGTAATCGACCGGCAGCAGCACGCCCTCGTCGCCGCGCCCCTCCAGGAACGGCACCGTTACGTCGGTGCCGGCCACGAACTCCTCGACCAGCACGCCGTTCGGATACGCGCGCAGCGCCTGCGGCAGCACCTCGGCGAGCGCGCGCGCATCGCGCACCACCGCCTCGTCGCCGATTCCCTTCGAGGATCCTTCGTAGTTGGGCTTGACGATGACCGGCAGCGCGAGCCCCAGCGTCCCCGGATCCTTCACGCGCCGGAACTCCTCGGGCGTCACCAGCCGCGCCCGCGGCGTGTCGATCCCCTTCTGCGCCAGCACCATCTTGGTGAGCCACTTGTCCAGCGTCACCGTCAGCACGTACGCGTCCGATCCCGTGTACGGAAACCCGAGCTCCTCGAACAGCGCCGGGTAGAACGCTTCGCGCGCGCGCCCGCGCCGTCCCTCCGCGGTGTTGAAGATCAGGTCCGGGCTGAACGATTCGATCCGTTCAGCCAGGCGCGACGCGGGACCGGTGACTTCGATCTTCTCGACCTCGTGGCCGCCGGCGCGCAGACCGGCCGCGATCGCGTCCACCGTCTCGGCGCTGTCGAACTCGGCTTCGTCCTCGCTGTCTGAAAGGCGCAGGTTGTGTGTGAAAGCGATCCGCATGTAACGACGACGCCCCTCAACCTAGCAGGATTCCGCCACGGCCGCCGAGCGCTTCCGCCACCTTCTCGCCCAGCTTCTTCAGATCGTCGTTCGGCCGTACCAGATACGCGTCGACGCCGACCGCGAACGCCTCCTGCACGGAGTCATACGACGGGTACGCCGTGTACAGCACCGACGCGCAGTGCGGCAGCAGGCGCTGCGCGTGCTCGATGACGCGCAGCCCGGACCCGCCCGGCAGGTGGCGATCGGCCAGCACCAGATCGAAGTGCGCGTGCTTCAGCAGCTCCAGCGCCTCGTCGCCGTCCTTGGCCGCCGTCACGTGGTGGTTCTTGCCCAGGTACTCCGCCAGCAGTTGCCGACGCTGGCCCTCGACCTCGACGAGCAGCACGCGTCCCGCGCGGCCCGCGGTGCGCGTCGGCTTCGGCCGCGCCAGCTGTTCGTCCCGTCGCGACAGCGCCCGCCGGATGCGAAAGCGCAGATCCTCGACGTCGCGGATCGGCTTCTCGATGTAGTCGTGCGCCCCGATGTCCAGAGCCTCCACGGCCGAATCGAACGAGCTGTAACCGGTAATGAGCACGATCGCGGGCGCGGGATTCAGGTTGCGTGCGGAGCGCAGCACGTCAAGACCCGACGCGCCGGGAAGGTTCTTGTCCGTCAGCACCAGATCGAAGCGCCGCTTGTGCATGAGGTCGATCGCTTCCTCGGCGGACGCCGCGGTCGTCACGCGGTAGCCGCCCCGGCGCAAGGCCTCGCGCAGCACGGTCAGCACCACGGCCTCGTCGTCGACCACCAGCACCTCGTGCCCGGTGGGGACGACCGCGCCGTGCGGCTTCGGCGTGGTGGCGTCGGCGATCAGCTGGACGTCCACGTCGCGCTGGGGCGTCGGCGCCCGGCCGCGATCGGCGCTGGTCAGGATGCCGTGCTTGCCCAGCGCCTCGACGATCTTCACGCCCAGGGCTTCCCCGTGGCGGCGCGCCGCGGCGGCGGCCGCCACCCGCCCGAGCAGCTCCGTCTGGGCGCGCGTCAGGTACGCGCGGGCGCCGCCGTAGATCGCGGCCGCCAGCCGATCCGCCGTGGGGGCGTCGTCGACCACCACCAGCGCCGCGCCGGCCGCCCGCGCGCGGGCCTCGCCCAGCCGGGTGTCGGGCGCGTCGCTGGCGCGCAGGCCCACCACCGCGACGTCCGGATTGGCGTCTTCGCCCTTCGTGCCGGCCGCCTCGGCCAGCTGGGCGTCGCCCATCACGATGATGGTCGGATCGCGCTTCGATTCCTTGACCAGCGCGTCCAGTGTCGCCCCCAGCTCGGGGGCCGCGGCGGCCAGCTCGTCCTTGATGCCGCCGTACGCGTTGATGACCAGCAAGCCGCGCGTGCGCGCACGGCGGAAGCCGGCCAGGCGCTTGACGTGCGCGCGCAGCAGCGCGTCGACCTCGGGCAACGGCTTGGGCAGGACGGCGGCGACCTCGCGCGCGAAGGCCTGCCCCGCCCGCGTCGGATCGCCGTCGCCGATCAGGACAAGGTCGGTGAACGGCCGCATTTCGCGCCAGGCCGCCAGCGGATCGCGCGCGGACGGCGCGGCCTGCAACTCGGCGTCGGGGAGGTCCAGGATGGCGAGGTCGAATGATTCGTCGGCGAGCCGCGCCAGGCCCTCGGGCACCGAGCCGACCTCGAGCACGAAACCCTCGCTGGTCAGCGCGCCGGCGATGCGCGGCCGCTCGACGCCGTCGCCCAGCGCCACGAGGAATCGCTCCTGCCCACCACGCGCAGCGTTGCGAAGCACCTCGAGCGGCTGGCGCGGGCCATCTTCGTCTGCCATCGAGCGACGCGATTGTATCGCGAAATCCTCGCGCGAATGGCGTCGATCTCGGGTGCTGTCCGGAGGGTGTCGTGTAGACGAGGTTTCCGGAAGCGGTGGATGCAGCCGGCTCGCGGCCGTGTGAGAATTAGATTGAAGGTCGGAAGCGTCGCAGGACCCATATGGCAGAACGCGATCTTACGGTGAGCAAGAACGATCGGAGCTCAGACGACTGGGATCGCGGTACGACCACCCGCGCCGTGACGAACGACGTCGCGCGCGGCGGGGTAGGGACCTGGCTCGGTGCCCAGATCGAGACCGCGATCGCCCGCCTGACCCACCGCTTCTCCCGGTGGCCGAGGGGTGGTGGCGAGGACAGCGACGAGGAATCGACCGCGCTCGTACGGACGGGGGGCGCGCTGGCGCGCTGGATCTCGTTTCCGCGCGGGGTGCGCCTGGCGACGGCGGCGACGTCGTCGGCGGCGGCGGGGCTGGCGGCGTGGGGGATGCTGGCCGTGGCGGCGAACGATCTCGGCATCGCGGCGGCGGCCGCCGGCGCCGCGGCCGCGCTGTCGACGGCGTGGGGGCCGATCGCCGTCCGGCTGGCCAGCCGCATTCACCGCCTGGTGGCGCGGCGCCGGCTGGTGACAATCGCCGATCTGCGCGCGATTCCCGACCGTCGATCCGTTGCGGTGCGCGGGGTCGTTGTCGCGCAGCGGACCGCCGCGTCGGCGCTGGACGGACGCGCGGCGGTCTGGTCGTTGACGCGGTTTCGCGGCGGCGGCTGGCCATCGCGCAGCTTCTTTCACGAGTCGGCCTTCGATTTCCTGCTGGACGACGGCACCGACGAGCCCGTCTGGGTCGAGGTGGCGGGCGGCATGCTGATCGAGCCGTTTCCGCCCGAGGAGCGCGTGCAATTTCACAGCACGACGCTGCTGGAGCTGGAACACCCGTTTCTCACGCGCCTGCGCATCGACAGTCGGCACGTGCGCGCTTCCGAGATCCAGATTCTTCCGGGCGACGCCATCGAGGTCGTCGGTCGGTTGTCGCGCCGTCTCGATCCGACGGTGCGATCACAGTCGGGACGAGATCCGCCCCAGCGCCGCACACTGCGATCGGGGACGCGTGTGCCGGTGTTGATCAAGAAGCTGTCCGCGTCGGACGCGGCGCTGGCGCGCGTGCGTCGACTCGCGCCTCCGGGCCCGCCGGTGCTGTCGCCCGGCGAACCGCCGCTACGCCGATTCTGACGTCTCTGCGCGCGGCGTATCATTGCGGGAGGGTTCGGACTGGCGCCCCAATTGCACCTCCTGCACACTGCGCAAAAGGCGGCCTCCTCGTCGCCGCGCAGGGCAACATGACGACGAAAATATTGGTTGTAGCGACTGTTCTTCTGGTTCACACCGCTGCGGCGCAGGCGCAACAGTCTGCCCCGGTTCCTGACGGCACCTCTGCGGCTGAGTTCCCGCCCGCCTATGCACCACCCCCTGGATACACGCCGCCTGCGGGCGCGCAGCAGCCCTACTACGGACCCGGTCCGACGTACGGCGCGCCGCCGCCCGCGTACAACGCGCCCGGTTACGCGCCGCCTCCGGGCCGCTATCCTCCGCCCAACTACTACTACCGCTATCCTCCGCCGCCCCCACGTCTGGTGACCGATCGTCCGTTCACGCTCGGCGGCGGCATCGGTTTCGGTGGACTCAGCTTCAGGGACGCGTACGGCCAGACCACCACCGACAGCGCGATGGCGTACACCTTCCGGCTTGGCTTCGGGCTGCGGCCCGGGCTGCTGCTGCTGTGGGACGTCGAGGGCGCCTTCGTCAACAAGCGCGACGGATCCAGCGTCTCGCAGACGGCGAACCTGGCGGCGCTGCAGATCTTCGCGACGAATCGGCTGTTCCTGAAGGCCGGCTTCGGGCTCGCCGAGGTCGTCCAGTACGACACGGTCTCCAACTGGGGCGGCGCCGCGATGGCGGGCGTCGGCCTCGAGTTGATCCAGGGATGGCACTGGTCGCTGGACATCGAGGCGACCGTGACCGGCGCGCGCTACAGCTACAGCACCGGAAACGAGACCTGGACCAACTGGTCCCTCGTCAACTTCGCCATCAACTTTTACTAGGACCCTCTCGGGGTCCTAGGACCCAAGCTATTTCGCGGCCGGCGGGTCCGGTTCGAACGCTTCGATGACCGGTTTGCCCACCATCCCCTTGGGCGCCGGATAGCCGAGCACCCACAACGCCGTCGCCGCGGTGTCGGTCGTGTTGATCTCGGCTTCGATCTGGTGGCCGGCGCGAATGCCGGGGCCCCACGCGATCCACGGAATCAGGCGGTCCTCAGGGATCTTGCCGTCGTGGTTGTGGCCGTGGCCGCCGTGATCCGCCGAGATGATGAAGAGCGTATCGCGGTCCAGGCCGGCGGCGGCCACCGCGTCGAGCAGCGTACCGAGGCACTTGTCAGTCTGGCGGATCGCCTCGAGCTGCGGGTCGGACATCCAGCCGTCGGAGTGGCCCAGATCGTCGGGGTCGGAGAAGTGGATGAACTCGACGGCCGGCTTCTTCTCGACGAAGTAGCGTGCCGCCTCGTCGACGACCTTCCTGCAGAAATAGCCCGGGCGCGACACGACGTCGACCGATCCCGGGTGGGCGATGTGCTCGAGCTTGCGCTTGCCGATGAAGGCGGCGGAGCCGCCGTTCTTGGCGGCGGCGTCGAAGACGGTCGGAACGTGGATGTAGCCGCGGTCGGGGTGCCACGAGTTCCAGAAGAGGCCGTGTTCTTTGATATCGAACCCGGACAGCATCGCGGCGTGCGATGGCAGCGTCGACGCGCGCCGGATGGTCCGGGCGCGCAGCGAATACGCGGCGCGCTTGAAGATCGCTTGGTGAACGGGCGGCTTGACGCCCGTCAACGCGTCGGGCCGCAGGCCGTCCTCGCTGATGATCACGACGTGGCGAATCGCGGCTCGCCCCACTTTCGCGGGCGGCGCGGCTGCCTGGGCCGGGGCTGGTGCGGCGGCTGGTGCGACGACGGCCGGCGCGGCGACCGGCGGCGCCGCTTTTTCGGCCTTGCGGCGGCAGCCGGGGCCGGCGCCGATCAGCGTGCACACGAGCAGAATCGCGACGCCATTCACCCGCACGATCCGTGAGCCTATCAGACAGCCTTGCAGCTTTTTCAATTTGCCTTAACCTTGCGCCATCCGAATTCCATGTCCGTCGCCGGGCTCGTTCGCCCGGCCCCCCGCGCCGTTTGCGCGCCTCTCGTTCCTGCTGGTTCCGCTTTGACTGGTCCCACACAGGCTGGTCTACGCGTCACCGTCACGCTGGTGGCCGCCCTTCGTCTGGCCGCCGTCGGCGGCATCGTGACGGGGTTCAGCTGCGCCCACGTCGAGCCCACGCCTTGCGGGGCCGACACCGACTGCAAGCTCAATCGGCTGTGCGACGCGGGCCGCTGCGTGTGGCCCGGCGACACGAGCCGCCCATCCGTGACGGCGCCGGGGCTCGGTCCGTCGGTGCCATTACCGCAGTACGCGATCGAACCGGCGCAGGCGATGTTCCGCTTCGGTCCGTCGCACCGCGGCCGTTCGCCGTTCGCGTTGCCCGCCGCGAAGCCCGCCGTGTGGTGGACGTTCGCGGTCGGCGGGCCGATCGTGTCGTCGCCGGCGCTTGCCGCCGACGGTTCGGTGCTGGTCGGCTCGCAAGACGGCAAGCTGTACAACGTCGCGCGCGACGGGGCGCTCAAGTGGTCGTACGCGACGGGGGACATCATCTTCAGCTCGCCCGCCATTGGACACGACGGCACCATCTATATCGGCTCGGACGACGACCACCTTTACGCGGTGAGCGGTATTCCCGTGAAGCCGCGCTGGACCGTCCAGATGGGCTCCTGTCCGCAGCGGGTCGGGATTGGCCCCGAGGCCAGCCGGTGCGACGTCGACGCCGGCCCGACCATCGGACCGGACGGGATCATCTACACCGGCGGCGACGGCATCTACGCCATCAACCCGGACGGCACGCTCCGCTGGCACTTCGTCACGGGCGGGCACGTCTCGTCAGCGCCCGCCGTCCTCCCCGACGGCACGGTGGTGGCGGGCTGCCAGGACGACCTGGTCTACGCCATCGCGCCCAACGGGCAGAAACGATGGGATTTTCGGGCCGGGGCCGACGTCGAGGCCGCGCCCGCCGTGGGTGACGACGGGACGGTCTACATCGGCTCCGACGACGACAAGCTTTACGCGCTGGCGCCGGACGGCAAAATGCTGTGGGCGTTCACGACGGGCGGCGACGTCAGGTCGTCGGCCGCGGTCGGCAACGGCGTCGTCTACGTCGGTTCTTTCGACTCTCAACTTTATGCCGTCAAGCTCGACGGCACGCTGGCGTGGACGTTTCGCGCCGGCGATCGCATCGTGTCGTCGCCTCTGGTCGACGTCCGCGGCGCCATCCTGTTCGGCTCGCAGGATGACCGCCTTTATTGTCTCGAGCCTGACGGCCATCTGCGCTGGTCGGTCGAGCTCGGCGGTGACGTCGACAGCTCGCCCACCCTGGCGGCGGACGGCACCATCTTCGTGGGCTCCGACGATCGCAAGCTTTACGCGCTGCGCGCGCCGGCGGCCTCCAAATGAAATAGGAACTCAATCAATTGACAGTCAATGACACACCGGGCGGGTCCGGCTTCTCCGGCCTTCCCACACGAACTCTTTCAGGTCGCATCAAGATTCACCCTGCCGGGTACGGCTTCGTCGTCCCCGACGACAAATCCGAGGACGTTCACGTCTCCGCCCGCAACCGCGGCGCCGCGATGGACGCCGACACCGTCGAGATCGAAGCCTGGCACGCTGTCCGCGGCGTCGAGGGCCGGGTCCTGCGCGTGCTCGCGCGCGGGCGCGCCAAGATCACGGGGCAGCTCGCGCGCCGGGGCAAGGAGCAGGTGCTCCAGCCCGACGATCCGCGCATCGCCGGCCCGGTCACCCTGCGTGGCCCGATCCCGAATGCGCGCGACGGCATCGCCGTCGTCGCAGAGATCACCAGGTATCCCGACGTTCCCGACGGCCCCATCGAGGCCTCGGTGCTCAAGGTCCTCGGCGATCCCGATGACCCGCGCACCGAGGTCGAGAAGGTCCTGGCCTGCGCCGACGTCGAGGAATCCTTCCCCGACGAGGTCGCACGCATCGCGGACGGGATGCCGACAGAAGTGCGCGACGCAGACCGCGCCGACCGCACCGACCTGCGCGACGTTCCGTTCACCACCATCGATCCCGAGACGGCGCGCGACTTCGACGACGCGGTGGCGATCGAATCGCTGCCACACGGCGGGTCGCGGCTGTGGGTCGCGGTGGCGGACGTCTCGCACTACGTGCGCGAAGGCTCGCCGCTGAACGCCGAGGCGCTGCGCCGCGGCTGCAGCATCTACCTCCCCAGCCGCGCCATCCCCATGCTGCCGGAGCCGCTGTCGGCGAACATCTGTTCGCTGATGCCCGAACAGGACCGGCTGGCGATGGTCGTCCGTATCGATCTCGACCGGCAGGCGCAGCCGGTGGCCAGCGAATTCTTCACGGCGGTGATCCATTCGCGCGCGCGGCTGGACTATCCGGGCGTGGCGGCGGCGCTGGGCGGCGACACGCGCGGCAAGCGGAAGAAGTACGAGCCGTTCCTGCCCGACCTGCGCGCGATGGATTCGATCGCGCGTCAGATGCGCGTCGCCCGCATCGGGCGCGGCGCGCTGGACTTCGACCTTCCCGAACCGTTCATCGAGCTGGATCACGACGATCCTCGCCTGGTGCGCGCGATCAGGAAGTCGCGGCGCGATCCTGGCGAGCGACAGGCGTATTCGATGATCGAAGAGTTCATGCTGGCCGCGAACGAAGCGGTCGCCCGCAGTTTTCACGCGCGCAACGAGGACACCCTCTGGCGCATCCATGACGCGCCTGATCGCGCGCGACTGGAGGAGTTCGCGGTGCTCGCCCAGAACTACGGCATCGCGATCGATGTCGACGCGGCGCGCACGCCCGCGGGCCTCAAGAGCGTGCTGGACCGCCTCAAGGGTCATCCCGCCGAGAAGGCGCTCTCCTTTCAGCTTTTGCGATCGCTAAAGCAGGCGACCTACGACGTCGTCAACCTGGGACACTTCGGGCTGGCGTCCGCGGACTACCTCCACTTCACATCGCCGATTCGGCGCTATCCCGATCTGATCGTCCACCGGCTGCTCAAATCCAGGCTGGCGGGCGAAGGAAAGCCGGCCGGCGGGTTCAAGCCGCCGGCGGTCGCGCCTGTGCCGGACCGAGGCGCGTTGCAGAAGATGGCCGCCGATTCGTCGTTCTCCGAGCGCGCGGCGATGGAGGTGGAACGCGAGGTCGTCGACCTCTATCGCGCCTTCTTCCTGCGCGATCGCATCGGTGACGTGTTCGACGGCGTGATCTCGGGCGTCGCCGGTTTCGGTGTGTTCGTAGTCGTCGACGATCCGTTCGTCGAGGGGTTGGTCCGAGTCGAAGCGCTGTCCGACGACTACTACGTCTACGATGAAGCGGCCTGCCGGCTCGTCGGACGCCGGTCGGGGCGCACCTTTGCGCTGGGCGACGCCGTCAAGGTCGAGGTTCAGTCGGTCAGCGTGGTCCGCCGCAAGGTGGACTTCGCGCTGGCCGGCCACCGCGCGCGCTACCACGACAGCCACGGCGATCGCTTCGGCCGGCGCGACAAGCACGGCCGCCGCGACAAGCGGGGGCGCCCCGAAAAGCACCAGGAGGCGCATGACCGCCCGCGCCACGGCGAGCGCCCGCATGGCCGAAAGGAAAAGCGGCGCGCTAACATTCCCGGAGGAGGAAAGCAGGGCCACGACCGTTCCGGAGGCAACCGGCGGCGCGGCAAGCCGAAGAAGAAGCGATGACGACGATCCGCGAGCGGCTGGAAGACGACGAAGAGCGTGTGCTGTCACCCTTCGCCCAGCGCAGCCGCGCCAGCAAGGGCCGGGCGCGCCCCGAGCCCCCCGATCCGGTGCGTCCGATCTTCCAGCACGATCGGGATCGCATCATCCATTCGAAGGCGTTCCGGCGCCTGGCGGGCAAGACGCAGGTCTTCCTGGCGCCCGAGGGCGATCACTACCGGACCCGCATCACCCACACGCTGGAGGTGGCGCAGATCGCGCGCACCGTGACGCGGGCGCTGGGCCTCAACGAGACGCTGACCGAGGCGATCGTGATGGGCCACGACCTGGGGCACACGCCGTTCGGCCATGCGGGCGAGAAGGTGCTGGCCCGGCTGATGCCCGACGGGTTTCACCACGTGAAGCAGTCGCTGCGCGTGGTCGAGAAGCTGGAACGCGACGGGCAGGGGCTGAACCTGAGTGTCGAGGTGCGGGACGGCATCCTGAAACATTCGAAGGGAAAAGGGCACATCATTTCGGACAACCCGAACCTGATGGCGATGACGCTGGAGGGACAGATCGTCCGCATCAGCGACATCGTCGCCTACGTCAACCACGATCTCGACGACGCCGTGCGCGGCCGCGTGGTTGACCCGGCCAGCGTGCCGCGCGCGATCCTCGACGTCCTGGGCGACACCCACGGCGAGCGGATCGCGCGCATGGTGGACGACATGGTGTCGGCCTCGCGCCTCGAGGAGAAACGCCAGATCCGGATGACCGACGAGGTGCTGGACGCGCTGATCGCGCTGCGCGACTTCCTCTACGACACGGTCTACGAACGGCCGGAGATCCGCGGCGAATTCGAGAAAGCGCAGCGGATCATCACCGAGCTGTGGGCGTACTTCCACGAGCACGCCGACGAATTCCGAGCCAAGCACTGGCCCAAGGGAATTCCCGAATCCGACGGGCTATCGCGCGCGGTCGCCGACTTCATCACCGGCATGACCGATCGCTACGCGCTGCGTGTTTACGAGGAGTATTTTTTGCCGCGCCGCTGGCCGGTGTTCTGACGCGTCTGACGCGGATTCTCGACGGGAATCGTCGAGAACTGCGAAGGTTAAATACACCTACACGCGTTTACGAAGATTGTACGACCACGAAACGTCCAGTTAACGGAACGGGCAGTAATTTTGTTTGGTTCGTCGACTTTCTCGACGGAATCACGATGCGCCCCGTCGGATCTGGACTTAGAACCCTCGTCGTCACGCTGGACCCGAAGCGCAATGAGCTTCAGAAGGACGCACCGGCGGCGATGCTGCGCACCCTCGGCCATGCGGTCGAGGTCGTCGGCTACGATCTCGCGGAGGTCCGCGGGGCGGTAGACGTCGTGCTCGTCGAGGCCGGGGAGCACCTGGAGATCGGCCGTCACGCCATCCGCCGGCTGCGCCAGCGCCCCGAGCTGGTCGCCGCCCGCATCCTGCTGTGCATCGAGGTGGGGCGCGTCTCGGGCCTGGATCCCGAGATGGGCGCCGACGACTTCATCCTGATGCCGGTCACCACCGAGGAGCTGTCGGCGCGCCTGCGCCAGCTTCACGCGCGTGACAAGCGCCCGGGATCGCCGTTACAGGTACGTTACGGCGACATCGTCCTCGACTGCGAGATGCGTCAGGCGTACCTGAACGGACAGACGCTGGGGCTGACGCCGTACGAGTTCCAGCTGCTGCGCTTTCTCGCCGACCGGGTGGGGCGC
>Ga0070669_100001155_pt1 | contig 19295 bp, 11 predicted proteins | sample KBSS53metaG_FD_64680 | JGI IMG/M metagenome (GOLD analysis project Ga0070669, IMG submission 64680) | Switchgrass rhizosphere microbial communities from Kellogg Biological Station, Michigan, USA - KBS S5-3 metaG | ecosystem: Host-associated > Plants > Roots > Rhizosphere > Soil ... | reverse complement strand
ATAAGAGAAGTTCGGTTCGCAACCTGAGCTTGTCTCAGCGACGAGCGAGATGGTGCCGGTTGGCGCAACTGTAGTGACTTCGTAGTTTCGCGGAGTCAATGGAATCGCACGATCAAGGCCCACTTCATCATAGATCAATGCTTCATAGAGATCTCGATTGGCTTCGAGCTCAGGCATTGCACCCTTCTCAGCGCCCAGAGCCAGAGAAGCTTTCCAGGACTCTTTTCTGAAGAAGTCCATCATCTTATCGGCATAGATCGCAGATTCCTCAGTTCCATAAGAGATCCGCTTCTGTAAAAGCAGGTCCGCGAATCCCATGACGCCAAGTCCCACCGGACGGGTTCGCCTCACCGTGTCAGTAATTTGTTCGAGCGGCCATTCGCAAACGTCAATCACGTTGTCCAGAAAACGTACTGTCCAGTAGATGTCGCTGGAGAAGCGATCCCAATCGATGTCATCCGTGGCTTCGTCGTAGTATTTGGCCACGTCAATCGAACCTAGATTGCATGCGTTAAAGTCATGAAGCATCTGCTCAGCGCAGGGATTACTGGCTTTCTTCGGTCCCATTGAATTGCGCAGAGGATTGTGGCGATTCACGTTGTCGATGAAGATAATCCCTGGCTCCGCCCATTTGTGAGTTGAAGAAATAATTCGCTTCCAGATGTCAGGAGCGAAAACCATTCCCGGCTGAGGTGGCGGATTGCCGTTGTACGTGTAGGGTCCACCTTCTCCATTGTTGGCCTTAGGATCGAAAACATCCTTTGTCCAGGAATTTCCTTCAAACTGCGTGTCAAACCATTCACCTTTTTCAACCGCATTGAGAAATGCATCGGTGACGGTAACTGAAATGTTGAAGTTGGTGAGGCTCTTCTGATCGTTCTTCGCGTGAATGAAGCGCAGGATATCAGGATGTTCGACGGCCAGAATGCCCATGTTGGCGCCTCGTCGGACACCGCCCTGCTTTACAGTCTCAGTCATTGTATTGACGATCTGCATGAATGAGACCGGACCGGATGCTACTCCACGTCCTTCACCTACCGGAGTTCCTGCTGGCCGCAACAGCTCATACGTCATGCCTGTTCCGCCACCGCTTTGATGAATCAGAGCACACTGTTTTGCGTGCTCCATGATTCCATGGAGCGAATCCGGAACAGGGAGAACAAAACACGCAGCGAGCTGTCCTTTAGGTTTGCCCGCATTCACGAGGCAAGGAGTATTCGGAATGAATGCTCGAGAGAGCATCAAATCCATCATAGCGATTGTGAATTGTTCTCGCAGCGGAAGATTTGTTTCAGCCTTTGCGACATGCGTTACCACGCGTTTGACAATGTCGTCCCACTGTTCGAGAGCAGTCCCGTTTAGATCCTTCAACGAGTATCGTCGGGCAACGACTCTCTGCGCGTTTATCCCCAGCCGCTTCTGAGCTCTCGAAGAAGGGCTAACGAACTGAATCACTTTGTGCTTACTGACGCTCATCGTAACCTTCCTGCTTTTTCGATCAATTGTTCTATTGTTATTTTACTCCGCGTCACAGGCATCGCCGAACCTGATTGCCGCTCTCTGATCGCCGGCTCCAACTGACACTCCTGCCACTCCTAAGAGGAAAGCGGCACTTACTTTTTGAATGGCTGAGAGGAGTTTTGATCAGCGGCACCCTCGCCTGTTCATTCTCAGGGCGCCAAGCGGGACGGAATATAGTCCACTAAATACAGCTTGTCAATCCAAAAAAACACCTAGATGTTGTGGTGTTTCCCAAACTACAACAACAACAAAAACTTACCTAGTTAAACTAAAATCTTAAGACCAGGTAGCGATCAGAGGAAATTGTGAGTGGAACCTAATCGGTCAGGAAATGCGATGGCAAAATCGCAAATCCTGACCGTTCGAGTAGGAAGATTAGCGACGGGCAGCCGACGCTGGTTTTAGCCTAGCGCTAACTGCATCCCAGTCAATGTTTTGGAAGAATGCCTCGATATACTTCGGACGCTCTGCGGGCGCATAGTCAAGAATGAAAGCGTGCTCCCACACGTCCATCGCAAGTACAGGCTGGAACCCGGCCACGTTGCCGATTTCGTGCAAAGAAACCCAGTGGTTTGAAATGGAACCAGACGATGGGTCCTGGAAACAGATCGCCCAGCCTACACCCCGCATTTTCCCTACGCCCACAAAATCTGCCTTCCACATTTCGTAGGTTCCGAAACGGGATGCTGCGGCCTTATAGAACGGTGAATTGCTATCCGGATCGCCCGTTCCATCTTTCTTCATATTCCCGAAATAGTATTCGTGGAGAACCATTCCGTTGTACTCAAACCCGAGGCGTCGAGTGAGTTCTGCATATGCTGGTGACTCAATTTCGCTTTTTTGAATCAACTCCAAAATCTGGTCATTGAGTGAATTTGTTCCTTTGACATAACCCTGATAAAGCTTGAAATGCATTTCGAGCGTTTTGTCCGAGATGCCCTTCAATCCGCTGAGATTGTAATCTTTCGCCTTGTAAATGATTTCAGACATACACCTCCTCCTTTCTCAATATGATAACAGAGAAGGCGGGGAGGCGGGGAGGCGGGGAGGCGGAGAGGCGGAGAGGCGGAGAGGTAGAGAGGTAGAGAAGATCGGAAGCTTCGTCGCTTTCCTGCCTCCCTGCTTCCCTGCCTCTCTGCCTCCCCGCCTCCCTGCCTTCTTACTTCGTTCCCACAATTATGTAATCGCCATGCGAGGTACCCATAAGGAAGAGCATCGGCAATGAGAGCCACGCATTCGTTCGAGAGGCGAGAAATGCTTTGCGTGCGAGTTCAGCAGGAGCAGCTGTACCTTCAATAGTTGCTGCAATGATCTTCTTCTGCGCTCGCCAGATGATTCCCCAGACATTCAACATCATCCAGACACCCATCCCGCCGCCAACTCCAATTGAGAATGTCTTGTTGTCTGCATGGGGCAATAAGTAGAGTATTGCCGCGATCAGCACAATCACCAGAACAGCAGACACAGCAGCAATCACATATCCATTGTTCACTTTGTCGATGGTGAAATAGAGGATGGCGTAAAGCACAAGAACCACGAGCAGCCATTCACCCAGCCAGACACCTGGGTTTTCGCCAACATTTCTCGCATTCGAACCAACAATGAATGACCCGTAGTAGCTGAACCCAGCGAGGACAGTGACAACGGCACCCCACCTGAAATACCAGAGCGCTCTGGGCAGCAACTCCGGGATCACAATCTTCTTTGTTGGTCCATCGAGCTTCTTCATGAGAGGCACGTTCACGAGGTTGAAAAAGTAGAGCAATCCGATCCAGAGCACACCTGCAACAAAGTGAGCCCATCGAAGAAGTATTCGGCTAAGCTCGCCAGCACTCGGTTCGTGAATCGAAGCACCGCTATCTGGCTGGAGTAAGAAGGCAAAGACTACCGGCAAATCAGCCAAAGATCCTGTCAGCATCGACTATTCCTTTCTTGCGAATCAGTAAGGTTGGTTCTTCTCGAGGTCCAGTACTTCAGACCGTCGGAGGATGGTTTTGCCGCACAAAAATATTCCCGAGGGATGGCATTGTCAAACGTTAACGTTTCGTGAATGGATGTTCGAAGCTAACGTAGAGAAATATTCCATGATCGCCATGACTTGGCCCAACACCAATTGGGAAAGCAATGCCTGGAACGATCTGCAGGCCGTTGGAGAAGTTATGCGCCCAGCGAAACCCGGGATTCAGAATGAACGAATAATCATGACCGGTCCTTCTTGCGGCAGCAATGAAGTCGGACTTTACGTAAACGGCTTCAAGCATCAGGTTGAATCGATGGTTTACCTGCCAGATGAGACTGTCGCCGATGTTGTAACCGTGCAGGGCAGCCGTCTCCCCTTTTGCATTGTGAGCCGACGGAACATAAGTAACACCGGCGTTCACGTGAGTCACGACTTTGTCGTGCAACACTATGCTTACCGGAAAATTGAACTGCAGCCCGTTGCCGCCAGTACGCAGCCCGACTTCCTCAAACCCAGTTCGAAGTAGCACCGATACCCGCGGTGAAATGGCGACTCGCGTGTCTCCACTTCCAACGAGCTGATACCGGTAATTCAACAAAACATCGCCGATACCGGTGTCGAGCTGTGGCGCGACGACGTGGCCAGCAAGAAATGTAACACTGAACTGGTGCTTCTGACTGAAAACTGGCCACTCATCTGTAAAGCTATATACCCAACTCCCATCACGCTGCCGGGCGAACGACGAGATGTGCTGCACGATTCCTCGCTCCTGATTGTAGGCTTCTTCAATCAGAAAGCTGTTGTCCTGGATTATCGGCGGAGGCTTGGGCTGAGGCGATGACGACGATTGCGCAAAGATCGGCGCGCATAAAGCGAAAACGCATATGGCCTGGCTGATCATTGCGCGCTTGAAGAACGGGTATACCAAATCATTCAGCGAGTTCATCAAGTGAAGAGGTGATACTAGTCAGATAGTTTGAATCGGACCCAGACGGGAGAATGATCGGAATGGGTAATCTGGCTGGCAACGCCGTTCGCAGTTACTTCGAGGCCTCGCAACCAGATCCAGTCAAGCTGCATCGCAAGCATCAAGACGCGCCAGGTCTGTAATCCATCGACAAACGGCGTCGAGAAACCAGCTGACGTAAACAAACGCCGTGCATCCTGATTGTTTCGAATCGAGACAGTGTTGAAGTCGCCAAGAAAAACGGCCTTATGAATTGACGGATACTTTGAAAGCGATTCCACAAGCGCGGCAAATTGCTCGGCTTTTTCTTCGGGAGACATTCGATTCTCGGCGTGAATGCAATAGACCCGAATCTCTTTCGAGCAAATCTCAATGGTTGCACCGATCGCAACTCTTCTGCGGCCACCGGGACCCTTGTTAGGAAGGACAACAGGTTCTACATCCTTAATCGAATGCTGGCTCAGGAGGACAACTCCCGTTTCTTCCTCCTGATCATCTTTGGTTGAGGGCGGCGCAGCCCAGACATAAGACATTCCAAGCTGATCAGCGAGAATACGGGCATTGTTGACGTAACGGCTACGTTTCTTGCTGCGATCAACTTCCTGCAACCCGATTATGTCGGCGTTGCCGATATCACGGTCATCGCGCAGTGTTCCTGCAAGCTTCTCGAGGTCCGACCCTGTCCGGTGTGCAATGTTGTAGCTGACGATTTTGACGTCGCCAGAGCAGGAAATGGAGCGGTGCTTTGCCGGACTACCCTGTTCGACAAGCGCGGTTACGCGTGAGTCGGGCAGGACGACGGCACAACATACCACAAGAATTGTGATAGCACGCAAGACAATCATCGCAGCGTGGGCTTATCTTACGCGAAAAGTTCTGAAAAGAAGAAAAGGGGCATTTGGAAATGCCCCTTTTGACTTGAGAAAAATCGAGCTTTCGCCGGATCAATTAATTCTCTGCTTCGATCACGGCGAATCGAACGCCTGCCTGGTTACGTACCCTCAGCAGGACACTCTTCTTACCAATCCTGGCAATTGCTGAGTTGAATTCGCTGATGCTCGTAATAGGCTGCCGCGCAACCTCTTCGATCACATCGCCCGTTCTCAACTGGTCGGAAGCATTGCTTTCGGGATCGACTGAAACCACTACGACTCCGCGAGCATCATCCTTAAGGCGGTACCTTCGGATATTTTCAGGGTTGATATTGTCCACTCGAACACCCGACATCGCGCTTTCGCTTCCCGGCGATCCTGAAGACGGAACATCAGGTTGAGCTGACGCCAGAGCCGATGTATCGAGCTCCTCGAGTCTTGCCGAAAATTCGCGCTCGCTTCCCTCGCGCCAGACCCTCAGTTTCACGGTCGTGTCAGGCGCTGTTTGCGAAGTCAGATTGCGAAGCTGGTTACTGTCTTCAACCTTCTGACCCTGGAACTCTGTGATTATGTCACCTGCTTTGATACCAGCTTTATCAGCCGGCTTGCCCAGATCGACCTCCTGCACAAGCGCGCCCTTGCTGCTCTTGTAGCCAAGCTGTTCGGCAACGGCCGGATCCACAGCGGTCACTCTCACACCGAGTATCCCGCGACGAACCTTTCCAGTGCGAATCAGCTGATCCATTACTGTGCGGGCCATTGTCGATGGAATGGCAAAACCGATACCGATGTTTCCACCGCCACCCAGACCGCCAGAAAGAATCTGCGAAGGAATTCCAATCAATTCACCGCGCAGGTTCACAAGCGCACCACCTGAGTTTCCACGATTGATCGCAGCATCTGTCTGAAGGAAGTCTTCGTACGTTGCGTTACCGCCAGTGCCCGTCGTACGGCTCTTCGCACTGATGATCCCCATTGTTACCGTCTGGCCTACGTTCAGAGGATTACCAATGGCAAGAACCACATCGCCAACGTCAACCTTTGAGGAGTCTCCAATGGGTACTGTGGGAAGCCCCGAACCCTCGATCTTGAGCACAGCAATATCACTCCGCGGATCGACTCCAATCACCTTCGCCATGTGTGAACTCTGATCGTTGAGCTCGACGTTAACTTTCTCAGCTCCGTCGACCACATGATTGTTCGTCAGGATATAACCATCCGGGCTAACCAGAACTCCCGAACCGACACCGCTCGGCTGAAGCCTTCCACGGCCCTGATTGTCTGGCTGCTGCGGGACTGTTCGACGTCTCGGCGTCATCTCATCGTCCTGATCAGGCGCGCCGAAGAACTCCCGGAAAGGATCCATGAACTGCGACCGGGTAGCACGCTGACGGCTCTGCGTCCGAATAGTGACCACAGCCGGCGTCACAGCTTTAGCCACCGCCGAGAAGCCGGTATTGATGTTGAGCGGCTCCTTAACCGACTGGTCCGCGGCATAGTAGACCGGAACCTTGTTGTCACCGCCAAACGGGGTCCATCCGCGAGCAGTAGCGATCGAACCCATTAAGGCGCCGACAACCATAATTGCCGCTGCTGCCAGGCTGAGCATCAGCTTGTTCGATCGATGCCCCTCCCGACCAATCAAAATATCATTAACGTCATTCACACCTGTTTGCATAAAAATCCTCCAAACGAACGTCAATTTATCACGCTCGGAGATTCTTTCAAATCGCGACCTGTGCTTTCTCCTTCATCGTTGCCTCGACCTCGAGCGCCTCCTTGGGAGCACCGCTCGTTAGCACATCGTACCCGGTCTCGGTAACAAGGATATCGTCCTCGATCCTTACTCCGATATTAAAATACTCTTCGGGAACCCCTTCTGTGCCTTCGGGAATATAAATTCCGGGCTCTACAGTAAAAACCATTCCTGGCTGAAGTTTTCGCCACTCATCTCCGACGCGATAGCGTCCGGCGTCATGCACATCCATTCCTAACCAGTGTCCTGTCCGATGCATGAAGAACTTCCTGTAGTTGCCTGACTCGATGTTCTCGCTGCGATCTTTGGGCAAAAGACCCAGATTAATGAGTTCGTCCGTAATCACCTCAACGGCCCTCTCGTGCAAAGCCATAAAACTGACACCCGGCTTTACCATCTCTATCACTTCTTTTTGCGCAGTTAGGACAGCCTCATAAATGTCCCGCTGGGGCCGCGTAAATTTTCCGTTTGCCGGAAAGGTTCGCGTGATGTCCCCCGAAAAGAGTTCCCACTCAGCTCCAGCATCGATCAGCACTACATCGCCGTCCTTCACCTGGCATTGATTTGTATTGTAATGAAGAATCGTCGAATTGAATCCGGCTCCTACGATCGACGGGTATCCCGGCGAAGGCGCGCCCTGCTTGCGAAAGACATATTCAACCACTGCTTCAAGCTCGTATTCGTACATCCCGGGCCGGCAAGCTCGCATTGCAGCTACATGCCCCTCGGCGCTTATAGCCGTGGCGCGCCTGAGGTCGGCAATTTCCTTCTCGTTCTTAACCAACCGCATTTCGTGAAGGATCGTGCCAGGATCAGTGATCGTTGTTGGCCATTCCGTCCCGCTACGAATCTGGGCCTTTAGACGATTGATGCACGAAATGATTGTGTGATCAAAACTCTCAGAGTGCCCCAATCGATAAAGTAGCTTTGAATGTCCGGCGAGATATGACGGGAGGACTTCCTCAAGTTTCGAGATATCAAAGGCGGCATCGGCTCCATACTGATTGATTGCGCCTTCGACTCCGGTTCGGATTCCGGTCCAGATTTCCTCTTCTCGCTTGCGCGGTCGAACGAAAAGAACGTAGTTGTGCTGGGAATGCGATCGACTGAGGACCGCAACGCAATCCGGCTCATTCAGTCGCGTCAGGTAGAAGAAGTCAGTGTCCTGACGGAACTCAAAATCGCTGTCGCCGTTTCGGCGAACGTCACGAGCACTGGGCAAAACTGCCACAGTGTCTTCGTCCATCGTTTCAAGAAACTCAAGGATGCGAGCAGGTTTCATCCAACTATAAGTCCTTCCATAGTAATTGCTTTGATTCGACCTCTTTATTGTGACTGTATTGTTGTTTGATTCAAAGCAATCCTGATAATCTCTCCAGGATGACAATCAGTGCAACCTTCGTTCCGAGCCAAACCGAGGTGTCGGGCCTTGTTGAGCGCGTTGCATCGCGCGACCATCTTAGCCACGACGAGTGGCTGGCACTCATTTCTCACTGTCCGACTGAGGAGCTGCAAACCCTCGCTGACTCATTTCGTGCCGAGCTACATCCTGACAATGTGGTGACCTACGTTGTTGATCGCAATATCAACTATTCAAACGTGTGCTTTTCGGTTTGCAACTTCTGCGCGTTTTATCGAAAACCCGGTCACCCTGATGGATACGTTCTTGAGTACGAAGAGATCTACAGGAAAGTTGAAGAAATGCTCGAGTTGGGGGGAAGCGGTGTCCTTATGCAGGGCGGGCTGCACCCAGATCTCCCGCTCGAGTATTACACCGGATTGCTGCGGGAGCTGAAGGCTCGCTACGGCATTCATCTGCATTGCTTTTCTCCGACTGAAATTTACGGCCTCTCAAAGACTACCGGTCTCAGTTACGAGGCTGTATTGAAAGAATTAAAAGAAGCCGGACTCGACAGCCTGCCTGGAGGCGGTGGCGAGATCCTCGTGGACGAAATTCGCCGCAAGCGTCGCACCGAATGCAACGGCCAGGAGTGGCTCGATGTTATGGAGGTCGCGCATGGCCTGGGTATCCCGACTACAGCCACTATGATGATCGGCTATGGCGAGACTGCTTCCCACCGAGTGCAGCACCTGGAAATGCTCTATCAATTGCAAAGCCGTACGGGCGGATTTGTGTCGTTTATCCCCTGGACATTTCAGCCGGACAATACGCCCCTCGGACGGATAGTGCCGAATCGAATGCCTGGCGAGGAATACCTGCGATGGCTTGCACTCTCTCGGGTTTACCTGAATAACATTCCTAACCAGCAGGTCTCCTGGCTAACGGTTGGCCTCGCAGATGGAAGGCGAGGATTGCATTTTGGCGCTAATGACATTGGCTCCACGATGATCGAGGAGAATGTGATCTCAAAAGCCGGCGCAAATCATAAGGCTACGGAAGAAATGCTTCGAAATGTCATTATTGAAGAAGGCTTTCACCCCGTTAAGCGCAAGGCAGACTATACCCGTCTTGTAGACTGAGAACCTGACGACCTGTTCATTGAGGTTAGGCGATGTTCTAACTTTATAAGTTTTTTTTATAGGCTGATAGATCTTTGTCATTGGACAGTGGGTGCTTCGGGTCGTATCTTGCGGCATCCCAAAATAGACTTCGCAAGTACGCGAAGCGCGGCACAAAAGACGCGTAATCACGATATTTCGCGCATTTATTCAGCAGTAATGATCTTCCACTTGACAGACAACCGAAACGGCTTCCTGGTTGGAGCGCTTAAGTCGCTTACGTTGCCGTCGGACCCGATTTGGGGACCGTCGGTAACCGTATCGACTATTTCCATAAAGTGTTTAGGTGACGCTGGCGGTTAAAGCCTCAAGGAAAAGAAGGAAACAAAAGGCCCCAGCGAAACCAAAAAAGGAATCTCTGGGGCTTTTGGCTTTTTAGGCAGGACTGGGCAGGACTGGGCAATAAAGATGACGCTTCTTGAATTACTGGGTCTCGAAGAGGAACACGGCGCGTGCGCAATCATCGCAAATGTAAAACGCGATGGGCGCGCTTCACACGGCAACGTTAAGCGCACCCTCGAAGCGCTGACGAAGATGGGGCACCGTACAGGAGAGATTGCTGGTGAAGGTGACGGCGCGGGAATACAGACTGACATTCCAAGGGAAATCTGGTCGCGTAGACTCGAGGAAAACCGCCGCGACAGCTCGGTAGTAAACAATCCTTACTTTACACTCGCGCATATCCTGCTTCCGGCAGCCGAGCGCTCATCACATGCCGACATAAAGGCACGGGCAATCGAGATCATCAAGTCCGGCGGCCTCGACATTGTATGGGAACAGAAAGCCAATACGCGGCAGGAATCGCTCGGACCGCTGGCCCGCGCCAAAGAGCCTGAATACTGGCAAGTTGCGATGCATCCCCAGGGCGACACGAGGGCTGAGAACCGCGACACATTCCATATCCATCTTGAACTCGAGCGAGAACTCCCGCTACACGTAGCGAGTTTCAGCAAATCGAGCTGCGTCTACAAAGTTCGCGGTGATGCAGAAGCGCTTCGTCGCTACTTCCCTGAGCTCTCACATCCTGAATTCAAATCAGCGATCACGCTCGGACACGGTAGATATTCGACCAATACCAATTCTGCAGCTGAGAAAGCTCAGATGTTTTCGACGCTGGGTCATAACGGCGAAATCAACTCGATTGATCGACTGACGCGCGAATCGATAGGCCTTGGATTTCAACTTCCTACACAGGCCAGCGACTCGCAGATTCTCGATCGTGCCGTCGAGAGCATGATGTTCCTCTATGGCCTTTCGTTAATGGAAACGGTCGAAATACTTTTCCCGCCGGTGTGGAGTGAGAGCGAAAAGTTCGATTCGCCCATGAAGGCATTCCATCGTTATTTCCGGCGCGCGTTCGGATCCTTGTCGCAAGGTCCCGCCGCAATTATCGCGCGCGAAGGTGATGAGATTGTCTTCAGCTGTGACGCACTCGGTCTGAGGCCGCTCTGGTTTGGGATGACCGAAAAGGAGTACTTCGCTTCATCCGAAAAAGGCGTAGTCACGCTCGAGGCAATGCTTTGTGATCCGCGTCCGCTTGCACCAGGCGAAAAAATGGGCCTGCTCCTGCATCGCAACGAAGGTGTTGAGGTTTTTGAACATCAGGAGCTTCAGGGCCGAATCTTCAAACTTTCGGAAGGGAAATTCGACTTTCATCGGCTGAATCAGTTCGTGGTGGCATCACAGGCTTTCGGAACCTCTGAAAGCAAATCTGAAGATGAAGAAAACATAGAAGTAGAAGCTGTACAGCTTGAAAATGAGTCGCCTGAAGATGCCGTTGCCTACGAGGATGAAAAGAAGGAGCGCATCCTCAAGATTGAACGTACGCTGGCCTCCACTGATGCACTCTCTGCAATGGGGTGGACGAAAGAGGAAGTTGACAATCTGATGTCCTCCGTCACGGGTAAGGACCCATTGAGCGGCCTTGGATACGACGGTCCTCTCGCTGCGTTCTCAAAAGTCCGCAGGAATCTCGCTGACTATTTCCAGGAGCGCGTAGCAGTCGTAACAAATCCTTCAATCGATCGCGTGCGTGAAGGTGATCACTTTTCTCTTCGTGTTTTCCTGGGTCGCAAGCCATCGCTTACCGAAGGCGGTTCCCTGGTACAGCAAATCGAGCTGGGGTCTCCAATTCTTCTCGGCGGTGTAGTGGGAGACAGACCAGGTGTTGCTGCAGCTCACAAGAAGATAGCTCAGGAATTCTCGTCCTGTCTGATCGACGATATTGAACTCGAGTTCAGCGTTTGTGAGGCTGAGGCGTCAATCGATTCGTTTTCAGCCGAAGGCTCGATCAGACGATCCCTGCGCCAGTCAGTTCGCGATGGACTTTCTCGATCCGCTCGCCCTGACGTCCGTCCTGATGGGCTGCCGACCGGACTCGTTTCACGAACAATCGAGCTCATCTACAACGAAGACGAAGCACTTTCAGCAGCGCTGGAGCGAATCACGCGGGAAGCGCGAGAGGCTGTTGAATCCGGCGTGACTCTCATCGTTCTTGATGACTCGCGAGCTTTCAGCGAACGCATTCTTTTTGTCGACGCACATCTCGCCCTGGCCGCGGTCGATCGCGCACTCAATCAATCGGCAACCCTATCGGTTTCTGGATGTGCCGTCACTGCAGAAATCTCGCACGGCTCGCCGGACGGCCGCGGCCTAAGACGCGAAGCAAGCATAATCCTCAAATCTGGCCAGCTTCGTAATCTTCACGACATCTGTTGCGCTCTTGGGTGTGGCGCCGATGCGGTCAATCCGTATGCGATGTTCGAAGTCGCGCTGCGTGATGCGGCAGGTTTCGAAGATGCGGCCAAGGCGCTGCGAAACTGCTTTGCGCTTGAGCACACCGGCATCGAAAAAGTCATGTCAACCATGGGCATCCACGAGGTGGATGGCTATGGGCGGCTCTTTGCTTCTATTGGTCTTTCAGACGAAGTTGCATCGATCTTTGGAATCCGGAACTACTGCGGAAGTGACAAAGCCGGCCTGACACTTCAAAAACTTGATGATGAAATGCGTGCGCGGCTGGCAACTCGACGCAGCCACGACGACAAACCACCGGCCAGGCTTATCGGCACTTCAGGTCTTACAAGAGAATATCGAAGACAACCTTACGTGTGGAGTACTGCCGGTAAGGTTGCACGCAAAGAAGAGCGTTACGAGACCTTCGTCCAGAAGCTCAGCGAGATCGAGCATGGACAGCCTGTGGCTCTTCGTCACCTGCTGGACCTGCAGGAGCGCGCGATTGTGACACGCAATCTTGCCGATACGCGCATCGGCAATCACAGCGCGCCTATTTTCTTCGCTGCCATGTCATTCGGCTCACAGGGCGAGACCACTTTTCGTGCCTATGCCGAGGGAGCCAAGAGGCTCCGTATTGTCGCCATGAACGGAGAAGGTGGTGAGATCCCCGACATGATGGGCCGCTATAAGGAGTATCGCGGCCAGCAGGTGGCTTCGGCTCGATTCGGGGTCAACATTCACCTGCTCAATTGTTCTGATTTCATCGAGATCAAAATTGGTCAGGGCGCAAAACCCGGAGAGGGCGGTCACTTGCCGGGATTCAAGGTTACAGACTTGATCGCCCAGACTCGTCACACTCCAAAGGGGATTGATCTCATCTCGCCCTCAAACAATCACGACATCTATTCGATCGAAGACCTTGCGCAGGTTATCGAGGAACTGAAGACAGCCAATCCTCACGCGAAAGTCTCGGTCAAGATTCCCGCTGTTCCCTTTATTGGACCGATTGCAACCGGAATCGCAAAAGCACGCGCAGACATCATCGCAATCAGCGGATATGACGGCGGTACCGGCGCTGCGCGCAAGCATGCGCTTCGGCATGTGGGAATGCCCGTCGAGTTGGGCGTCAAGGAAGCTCATCGCGCCCTGGTAAAGGCCGGATTGCGCGATCGCGTCGAAATCTGGGCCGACGGTGGCATCAAGTCCGGGCTGGATGTAATCAAATTGATCCTGCTCGGAGCGAACCGGGTTGGTTTCGGAACTATGGCAATGGCCTCGGTTGGATGTACGAGTTGCCGCGAATGCAACACCGGGACGTGTCACGTCGGAATTACTGCTCATATTCCGAGCGTCGAAGCTGCAACTGCCATCGGCGTCAAAAAGTATGCTCCCCGCGAATACGACAAATCTGTAGATTCACTGGTCAACTTCTTCAATCATGTAACTAATGAGATCGGAGTACTCACGATGCGCCTGGGCTATACACGGACCCAGGATCTGGTTGGACGCTCTGATCTGATGAAGCAGACCCGCGGGCTTGATTCAATCGATCTCGAATACCTGCTTAGTGATGTCGGAGCAAAGGATTCCTTCGAGCCTGAGCCATTGCGCGACGATCATATCGGCCGCGCATATCGTCCACGAACTTCGCTCACAAAGATCGTCTCTGATGAAATCTACCAGCTAATTGAAAAAGGCAAGTCGATTGCGATCTTTGAAGACGACAAGGTCTCATCGGTAGATCGCTCGCTCGGAACGCATCTTTCAGGAAAGCTCGCGCGAGCCCAGGCATCCGGAAAACTTCCAGCACACTTCAAGCGAGCAATGCTGCACTTTACCGAAGGATCAATTTCAGGCAACGGTCTGGGAGCCTTCAACGCGGAAGGTGTAGACATCATTGTTGAAGGCGGTGTTCAGGATGGCGCCGCGAAGAGCAGCTGCGGCGGAACGATCGCGATCCTGAAAGGCGTCAATCACGATGGTATTCGGGTCGATGGATCGGTCGGCAAGTGCTTCGCCTATGGGGCTCAGGGAGGTACGCTCGTGGTTCAGGGCGACGCCGACTCTCGAAGTGGAATCAGGCTCTCTGGCGCAGATCTCATTATCGCCGGAAGACTGCGCGAACCCCTCAGAGACGATCTTGGCTGCATTGCCTCGCGAGCAAATATCAAAGGATTTGCATTTGAGTACATGACGAGCGGCCGGGGCCTGGTCCTCGGCGATCCCGGACCCTGGTTGTGCTCCGGAATGACGGGCGGAATCGTCTACCTTCGAGTTGATGAGATGATGGGACTCAACGAAGACGCATTGAAACGACGGCTCGCGAGTGGCGCTGATGTGGTCATCGCGCCAGTTGAGGGCAGCGAAGATGAGCACAACATCAAAGAACTGCTCGGCAAATACATCAGTGTTCTTACGAACCGCGAACAAAAAGACGACGTCGATGAAGTACGAGTAATGATGCAGAACTGGAAGACGTCGTTCGTGAAAGCCGTCCCGCAGACGAAATAAGACTCACGCGAAGGTTGGTTTCTTCTTCGCGTGAGATCATCAGACAAAAACGTAACCTGCCTGATCTGTTCTTACGATTCTGTTGGAATCAATCACTCCCTCCCGACATTAACTACTGCAAACTAAGCACTTAGCTATATGGCATTGCACTTGCGATTAGGTGTGATGTCAGAATGCAGATCAACCTCGCAACCATCGAAAGACAAGCCGACGAAAGGCTCAGGGGACTCGAGCGCACGCCGGGTCACGCTGACCGGGTCGATGCCTTGCGACGTTTCCTAAAAACCGAGACGCATCGATTGCAGTTGCGACATCGTTTTGGTGTGAGCGGCGCTGATGTCGTTCGCGCTCGAAGTCTGATCATTGACCTGATAATCCAGCGAATGGCAACAGCCAGACCATCCGGGATTGCCATGATTGCTCTTGGGGGTTACGGACGACAGGAGCTGGCACCGCAATCTGACATAGACATTCTGTTCGTCTACCACGGACGCAATGATGCCGCGAAGGCGCGTGAGCTCAGCGAAAGCGTTCTATATATCCTCTGGGACATCGGACTGACGGTCGGACACAGCCTGAGATCGCTTAAGGAATGCGTTTCAATATCAAAAACGGATTCCTGCTCGCGAACGTCACTCATCGATGCCCGCTATATCTGGGGAGATAGCGATTTGTTTCGCGATCTCACAGGACAGCTGCAGAGACACGTTTTCAACGAAGACTCGAGGGCGCTCCTCGACGAGCTGATTCAGGAAAGAACTGAACGTTATGAGAAGTTTGGCAGCGTGGTCTGTTTGCAGGAACCCAACATCAAGGAAACGGCCGGTGGATTGCGCGACTTCCAAACGATGCTCTGGGCAACCCGGATCGCGTATGGCCGTACGAGTCTCGAATCTTTAGTGGAGGCAAACAAGGTGCCCGAAAGTGAAGCAAGGGGTTTGGCAGCCGCTTATGACTATCTCTTGCGAGTTCGCAACGAACTTCATTTCCTCACGGGGCGACGGAGTGATGTGCTGTCGCTCGATGTCCAGAGACAAGCGGGAAAGAACCTGCGATTTCAGGATTCTGAAAAGCTCCAGGCATCGGAAGTTTTCATGCGCGACTACTACCTGAATGCACGAAAGCTTCATCGCTTAACGAGCATGCATTTTGAGAAGGCGACGCGTCGGCCAGCCGGCAGAAGCTGGTTGAATCGCGTCCGATATACGGCGGCGCCCGGCGGTTTTGTGATGCGCGATGGTGAGCTCGACATGGCTCCGGGTAATTGTTCACCGCTCGGAACGAGTGGGATGATGCTGGCTTTCAGCTATAGCCAGGCGACCGGGGCAGCGTTCAGTGGCGGTCTTCAGGAAGCAGTGCGAGCGGGATTGACTCAGATCAATCGCACATATCGCTCATCGGAGGGTGCGGCCGCGTCGTTTCTCAAGCTCCTCGGAATCAGAGGGCGCGCGGCGAATGTCCTCCGATTGATGCACGACAACGGATTTCTCGGAAAGTACATGCCCGAGTTTGAACGGATAACGTGCATGGTCCAGCACGATCTCTACCATCGGTACACGATCGATGAGCATACCTTGAGAACCATCGAGACTCTCGATGAGCTTGCCAATTCACGTGGCCGAACGCTGGAACGTTATCGTGATGTCTACCAGGAAATCGAAGATCCGGTTGCGTTGCATCTGGGCCTGCTGTTCCACGACATCGGCAAAGGACTCGGTGGCGGACACACGGAAAAAGGTGTGCACATTGCTGAGCGCATCTGCAATCGCCTGCATCTTGATCAAAGCGCTACAGACAACGTGCTATTTCTCATCAAACAGCACCTGATTATGTCTCATATCTCGCAGCGGCGAGACCTCGCCGACGACAAGGTGATCGAAGGTTTCGCGCGCCAGGTTGGGACGATCGATCGACTGCGGATGCTTACGCTGCTGACATACGCGGATACAAATGGCGTCGGCCCGGGCATCTGGAATGAGTGGAAGGATGCGCTGCTCTGGGAGCTCTATCTCAAAGCGCTCGACAAACTGCAGCCTCACGCAGCTGGGGAATTCTCGTCCGAATCGTTGAAGCAAAGAATCGGGCAGATGCTTGCGAGCGAAGTTGATATCGATACGGTTAGCGATCATTTCGACCTGCTGCCCGAAGGATATGCGCGCCACACGCCACCGCAGGTGATCATCGAACACATACGGCTCGCATCGGCACTCAAGTCACGGGTGGTAAAGACCAGCTGGCGTGTAAATGTCCAGGCTCGCTGCACTGATCTTCACATTTGCGCTCGAAATCGCAGAGGACTATTTGCGGGTATTGCTGGAGCGCTCACTTCACAGGGCATCAACATTTTGAGTGTGCATCTCAACACGAGATCTGACGGGGTCGCTGTCGATTCATTCAAGGTCAGGGACACCGCGGGTGAGCCGATAACGGATCCAATTCGCTGGGAAATGATTGAAAACGAAATCAAGAGAGCGCTCTCAGGCGAGCTTGATGTTCCCGGCGCAGTCGCGCGAAGGCTGCGAACACAGGCTTCACGGCTTGGACGAAAGAAGAGTGATGCGGGTGTTGCAACGCGAGTCACCTGGGATAACGAATCGTCCGAGCGAAGCACGATCCTCGAGGTAAGGACGAGCGATTGCCTTGGCCTGGCGTATCGCATTTCAAGCACGCTGGCGGCGATGGACCTGGACATCGGGTTCGCGAAAGTAGCGACCGAAAAGAATCTTGCTCTCGACATTTTTTACGTGGCCAGAGAGTCGGGCGAAAAGCTGAATGATGCCGATCTACCCGAGCTTGAAGAAGCAATTCGCAATGCGCTGGATGAACCGACGACTGGCAAGAACGCAGGTCATTGAAACTCACATTCCACACGGAGGAAAAACCACGATGAGAAGGCTCGACACTTTGCGCCAGGCCGCCTATGGCCTTACGGCTGTACTGGCAGCGCCGCTGATCGCCCTGGCTCAGACACCATCGATTGAGGACCGGCTGGCAAAAGCAGAAGCAGCAGTAGCAGGCGCTCAATCAGCAGGTGACAACGCCTGGATGCTGACAAGTTCCGCTCTCGTTCTGATGATGACAGGTCCCGGACTTGCTCTCTTCTACGGAGGACTTGTTCGCAAGAAGAACGTGCTCGCCACGATGATGCAAAGCTTCATCATGATGGCAATCATTACTGTCCTGTGGGCGATTTATGGCTACAGCATAGCTTTCTCAGAGGGCAATGCCGCGTTCGGCGGGCTGAGCTATATCTTCCTCAAGGGTGTTGGTGCTGCACCAAATGCTGATTATGCAGCGACCATCCCGCAGCAGACCTTCATGGTATTTCAGCTGATGTTTGCAATCATCACGCCCGCGCTTATCACTGGCGCTTTCGCCGAACGCATGAAGTTCAGCGCAATGTGCGCATTCATGATTCTTTGGGCGACGATCGTTTACTTCCCGCTTGCGCATATGGTCTGGGGAAAGGGCGGCTTCCTGAACGCTTTTCTTGGAGGCAGAGTACCCGCTCTGGATTTTGCCGGTGGCACAGTGGTGCATATTTCATCTGGCTTCTCGGCGCTCATTTGCGCGCTCTATCTCGGAAAACGTCTCGGATATCCGCGGACTTTGATGCCGCCACACAGTCTCGTCCTCAGCTTTATTGGTGCCTGCCTGCTCTGGGTAGGTTGGTTTGGGTTCAACGCCGGAAGCGCCGTAAACGCAGGTGGGCTTGCTTCGAGCGCGTTCGTTGCAACGCATTTCGCAGCGGCCGCAGCAGCTCTGGGATGGGCACTGGCTGAATGGATTCGCCAGGGCAAGCCAACAGTGCTTGGAGCAATCTCAGGCGCCGTGGCAGGACTCGTCTGCATCACTCCAGCATCGGGCTTCGTAACTCCGATGTCAGGATTGATCATTGGTCTTATTGCTGGTGTTGGCTGTTTCCTGGCAGTCACAGAGGTGAAGAAGCGATTTGGCTACGACGACTCACTTGATGTTTTTGGGGTTCATGGCGTGGGCGGAACACTCGGCGCCTTGCTTACAGGCGTATTTGCAACGAATGCGGTTAATGCGGCGTTCAAGGACAGCGCCGGAAATCCACTTCCGGTCGGTCTGGTTGATGGTCACGGAGCTCAGGTATTGAACCAGGCAATTGGCGTGGGTATTTCAATAGCGCTCGCAGTCGTCGGAACTTTCGTGATTTTGAAGGTTGTCGATCTCGCGATTGGCGTGCGCGTTAATGAGGAGGATGAACTTCAGGGTCTCGATCTCAGCCAGCACGGCGAGGAGGGATACAACATGGATCTCGACCTCGTCAGCGGCGGCTCCACATTTCGCGCCGCAACTGCGCCTCATATGGCCTCTGCTGCGGCAGTGACCGAGAAGTGATGGCCTGAAACAAACTGGAGGAATATAAATGAAAAAGATAGATGCGATCATCCGCCCCCACCTGCTTGAGCCTGTAAAGGACGC
>Ga0070669_100001151_pt1 | contig 19322 bp, 16 predicted proteins | sample KBSS53metaG_FD_64680 | JGI IMG/M metagenome (GOLD analysis project Ga0070669, IMG submission 64680) | Switchgrass rhizosphere microbial communities from Kellogg Biological Station, Michigan, USA - KBS S5-3 metaG | ecosystem: Host-associated > Plants > Roots > Rhizosphere > Soil ... | reverse complement strand
GATCCCGTTACGCTCGCCGGGGTAACGCTTGCCCTCGTCGGCACGGCCGCGCTGGCGAGCTGGTTCCCCGCGCGGCGCGCCGCGCACGTCGACCCGGCGGAAGCGCTTCGCGCGGAGTAGCGGAAGCGGTTCGCTGGAGAAGCTCGCTGATCTCGCGCGACCCGGCGTCCGTCGTCGGCGCTTCGCGTAACGCTATGGCCTGAAGCCCGCCGCGGTCCACAGGGCTGCACTGTCGAACATCTTACCGCCCTTCATCACGAACCGGACGGTGCGAACGTTCGAGATGTTCTCGAGCGGATTCGCGTCGAGCACGAGTAGATCGGCGCGCTTGCCCCTCTCGATTGTGCCGACGTCGTTGGCGACACGCATCGCTTCCGCCGCGACCGCGGTCGCGGCACGGAGTGCCTCCATCGGCGTAAACCCCGCCTTCACATACAGCTCGAGCTCGCGGTAGACGCTGTACGCGGGGATGCCTTCGTCGGTGCCGGTGATGATCGGCACCCCGGCGTCGTGCGCGGCCTTGATGTTCGCCAGCGTCCGCGCGAGGCGAGCGTGCGACGTCGCGGTATCCGACGGTGATTGGCCGAGCGAGGCGATGCGGTTCTGGAGCATTGGCGCAGGGAGGTGCTGGAGCACAGGCTGGATGTTCTCCATCGGCTCCTGCGCGGACTTGCCGCCGATCTCACCCCACGACGCCGTCGGATCGAAGACGGTTTTCTTCGCGACGAAATGCGCGATCTGTTGCTTCCCTTCCTCCGTCGTGAGATCGCCGCGCACGGGGAAATGGGCCAACTGATCCATCCCCGAGTCGATCGCGGAGTGAAGATCCATCGACGTCGGCACGTGGCCCGTGCACGTCATGCCCTGCTTGTGCGCTTCGGCACAGATCGCCGCGGTCACATCGGGTGCGAGGGCGAGATAGATCTTGATCATCTCGAACCCCAGCTGATGGTAGCGGCGCACGATCGCGCGCCCCTCGTCAGGCGTCGCTGCACTGAATTCGCCAAAGCCCTGTGGACCCGGTCCATCGATCAACCCCGCGAAGAACAGATTCGGACCTGTCACCTTTCCGGAGCGAATCGCGCTCCGCATCGCGACGAGGAGCGGCCACTCCGCGCCCATGTCGCGCACGGACGTGACGCCGGCGGCGATGTAGGTCGGGATCCATTCGATCTGGTGCAGATGCGCGTGGTTGTCCCAGAGGCCGGGGATGATCGTCTTGCCGGCGACGTCGATTCGGCGCGCGCCCGGCGGGACCGGCGTGCTGACGCTCGGGCCGGCCGCGACGATGCGACCCTTCTCGACCAGGACAGTAGCGTTAGGTATGGCAGGCGCACCGGTCGCGTCCACCAGCGTCGCGCCGACGAGCGCAAGGCTGCCTTCGGCCAAAGGCTTCGTTCTCGACGCAATGTCCAGGAGCTCCGCCATCTGCGCCCGAGTGGCGAGGTCCATCAGCTCATCGCGCAGCGGCAGCAAGGCGGCGCGCACGGTCTTGAAGGACAAGCCACCTCCGCCGCCGGTCGCGAACATCGCGAGGCGCCCGTCGCCATCCAGCCACAGGTAGTTGATGCCCCAGATCACGCCGTCGATCGTGTATCGCGTTAGGTATACGCGATTCGTGCCGGAGCCAACGGTGTCGATGCCGCGCTGTCTGATCGTCACAGGATTCGGATCTCCTGGAACGACCGCGATGGTCCTGGGGCGTCCGTGCGACTGCCAGTAGCGGATGAGTGCGAGATGCTGCGCCGTAGGGAAGTACGATGACACGGCGTACGCCACCGCGGGGATGGTGACGTCGGCGGCCTTGCCGCCCCTCACGACCTTCGCGCGCGCGCCATCGAACTCCACCGAGGCCAACACGGTGCGACTCGAATCGGTGATGCGCACCGTCTCGAAGGTCCTCAACGCGTAGTCATTCCCGGTGGTGAGGGTCAGCTGCGTGTGATTGCGTCGGCCGCGGTCGACGTAGTCATAGTCCGACGTCAACGTCATGCCGCCATCACTTGGCGCGAGCTCGTAATGCTCCCAACCCGCCGGGCGCCCGATATAGAGAATTCTCAACGAATCGACGATCGCGGTGGTGGCGGCCACCGGAGTCGAGTCGCGGCGAACGATGCGGGGCGCGATTGGCGCTGTGGCGAGACCCAAGCTCGCGAGCAGTAAGAAGCGGCGAATCGACATGAGATCTCCACTGGAGCAACGCGGATCTGGCACGGGCAGACGCGGCGTGTCGGAGAAGGTATCGCCCCGCAGCCGTACGGTGAATCCCATCGAGTCGCTGCGGAGCGACTAACACCATCCGAGCAACTGGGAGTGCCCTCGCAGGACCGGCTGACGATCGCCAGCTTTGGCGGGGTCCGACAGTGTCTCGCGAGGAGCAAATGATGTCACTCCTGCATGCAAGCTCTGCGACGGCCCTGCTCGCCGTCGCGTTTTGCGCCGCGCACGTGGCCGAACCCTCGAGCATGGAGGCGCAGATCTATCACCTCGAGGAGATGAACACCGAGCAGATTCGCGCCCTCGATCGCGCCCGCACGGTGATCATCATGCCGGGCGGAATCCTCGAGCAGCACGGCCCGTATCTCCCGAGCTGGTCCGACGCCTATTTCAACCAGCGCCTCGCGTCCGATCTCGGGACCGAAATCGTCAAGCGTCCGGGTTGGAAGGCCGTCTTCTTTCCCGTGATCCCGTTAGGGTCCGGCGGCGCCAACGAGATCGGCGAGAAATGGTACTTTCCCGGCAGCTACACGATTCGCCCAGCGACCCTTCGTGCGGTGTACATGGATCTGGCGACGTCGCTCGGCGAGCAGGGCTTTCGTTGGGTCTTCGTCGTGAACGCGCACGGCAGCCCAACGCACAACGTCGTCCTGGACCAGGCGGGCGACTACTTCCGCGACACGTTTGGTGGACACATGGTCCATGTCACCGGACTGCTCACGTCGGGTGCACCGCTGGATTCGATCGCGGGTAAGGCGCTGGCGTCGGAGGACGGATTCACGGTGCATGCCGGACTCACTGAGCATGCGCAGGTCATGGCGCTACGCCCTGACCTCGTTCCTGCGTCGATCAAGAATGCGCGGACGATCACGGCGAGAGATTTTCCGGACCTCGTGCGCATCGCTCACCAGACCGATTGGCCCGGATACGTCGGCGCGCCGAGACACGCATCGGTTGCACTGGGACAGGCGCTGCTCGCGCGCGAGCTGCGCGGTTCGGTCGAAGCGGCGATGAAGATCCTCGATGGCACCGATGAGCGAACGATGCCGCGCTACAGCAAGATGATCTACACCGTGCCGGGCGTCTCGGCGGTGATGGACTCGTCAGCGAAACACGAGGCCGCGGTCGAGGCGCGGCAGCAGGCATGGCTTGCGCGTCAGCGTCCTTGAGGGCGCCCTCGCCGTTCCATTTTGTCTCACGGAAGGTTCAACGCTCGCACCAATGCCTGGACTCGAGGATGGGTCGCGATAACGCCGTACTTCGGTGCGAACCTGAGATACGTGACTCTGGGATCGCGGACGGCGCAGGCGCGTTCCAGCTGCGCGATTGCGGCCTCGCGATCCCCCAGGTCCAGGAGGACCATTGCCTGTTCGAACGCCGACACGTATTTGCCGTCGCGAGCGCGGACACGGAGACGCTGGCTGTCGATCTCAGCCAGCCCGCGCTGCGCGTTGCGGTATCCCGATTCCCCTCGCGCGGCGGCGACGACCTTCGCCTTCTCGGTATCCCCAGCGATCGTGAATCCCGCACCCATTTCACGGAGGGCGGCGTCGTATCGTCCCCGGCGCGCGAGCGCACCAGCCAACTCCTCGCGCGCGCGCCAATATGTGGAGTCGAGCCGCAATGCCTGGCGCAGCTCGACGATGGCGTCTTCGTCCCTGCCCGCGAGCGTCAACGTGTAGCCAATGGCCCAGTAGTAGTGACGGTACAGTTGGTCCATCTCGCGGGCTCGTCGATACTGGGCCAGCGCCTCCGGGAACCTGCCTAACGATCGAAGGTGGATGGCGTAGAAATTTCGGATATACGCGTCCTCGGGATCGAGCGCGATCGCTCTCCGAAACTCTTCCTCTCCTTCTCTCCAACGGTATTGGTAGAACGAAAGGGTCGCCGCCAACATGGCGTGGCCAAGACCAGACGCAGAGTCGAGCGCCACCGCTTTCTTTGCCGCGGTCTCTGCCTTGGCGAGAGCCTCGTCAGCCGGCATCTGGCCGTACCACGCGAATCCCTGGTAGATCTGGGCTAGTACTGCGAACGCGTCACCGTAGAGCGGATCGAGTTCGATCGCCTCGTTGACGAGTCCTAGCGCCCGAGTGGTCGCCTCGTTGTTGCGCTTCGCGATGTAATACTGCGCCTTCAGCAACAGGAGATAGGCCTCAGGATTAGAAGTGGATGGGCGTGCGAGGCTTCCGGGTGGCCGGCGTGGAGTCGCCGGTGTCAAGCTGGCGGCGACGTCCGCGACGATTGCCTGTTCGGTGGAGAGAAGCGCGGTGGGTCGGAACGCGTAGGCGTGGGTGACCGTCGGGGCGCCGCTCGCAACGTGGACGAGATTGGTCTCGATAACGAGCGAATCCGGGGCATAGTGCGCCACTCGCCACGTTAGGCTCGCCCTGGCCCCGGCGGCTCTCGCGACCTCACGGCTTTCCGCTTCACTTCCACGCCGCCTTCGATCGGATACCAACGCGGCGCTGAGACCAGCGGCGCGTGACAGGCGACGGGCCACGCCTCGGGTGATGCCTTCCGCGAGCATGTCGACCGTGCTATCGCCGGTCGCGTTCGTGAGCGGCATCAAAACGAGGGAAGGCGCGGCTGGTGACGCCTCCAGCCTGCGATCGAGCCAGAGTCGCACGACCCCAGCCCCTGTGGCGCTTGCCGCAAGCAGAACGATCGCGAGGAGTGCAACAAGAGGACGTCGTCGCTTCGACCCGATCGGGGAAGCCGCGCTCGGGGCCGTCAGGCGAGTGATCGAACCGACGTCGCGCATGACCACGGGCGACTGACGCCCGCTCGCCTTGCTGGTGCGCACCTCGGATACGAGACGGATGGTCTCCGCTGACGGTTCGGTGCCGTAGTCCTCGATGAGCCGCTCCCGAAACGCAGCATAGGCCTCCAGCGCGCCCGCTCGATCTCCGGCAGCCGCGAGAAGCTGAATCAACCGGCGTTGGGTCGCTTCGTCGTTCGGCGAGAGGAGGACTGCGTGTCGCGCCCACTCCACAGCCGAGACCAGCCGACCGACGACGGCGTCGCGTTCCGCCAACGCACTCGCGGCCCGTGTCGCCTGCTGGCGGCGACGAACGCGCTCGTCATCCAGCCATCGCTCGAGCTCCGGGGCAGCTCCCGCAACGAACACGCCCTCGAGCAGGTCACCGCGGTGCAGCGTGAGCGCTTGCTCCGGATCCCGTGACGCGATCGCCTCGTCGAAGGCAACAGCGTCACACCACAGGTGGTCAGCGGCGACGCCGATCTCTTCCTCGCCACGCTGCGTGAGCACGCCACTGCCGAGTTCATGGCGCAGCCAGCTCAACGCTTGACGCAAGGAAGCGCGTGCTGCTCGTTGATCGCCCTCGGGCCAGAACAGTCCTACCACGGTGTCGCGCCGACGAAAGCGATCACGACCCGCCAACGCCAGGTAGGACAGAAGCGCCAGGCGCTTCGACTGCGTGATCACTGACCGCACTTCGCGACCCCGCGGGTCGCGCACGTCCAACGGCCCGAGGACCAGCAGACGCAAACGGCCGGTCGGACCCGCGGTCACACGCGCCTCCCTTCCAGGTTGCGCATCGGTCACGTCGAAGTGACGTGGGCGGGGCATCGTCGCCAGTACCTACTCTATCCCGCCGGTATCGCCCGGGCTAGAGACCTGAGCCCCTCCGCAGCCGGCAGGGGAAGTGTTGCCGTGCGCTACCGGCCGAATTCGGAGGTCGTGTGGGACTCACGCACCGCACTCTGATGGCAGGAGGGACAGGTCTTCCCCTCACCAGCGCTCCTCACGGCAGGAGCAACTACCGGAGGCTCTCGATGCAGCGCCCAATCCCGCGCCTGTTGGCCATGACCTTCGCTATCGTGGCGTGCTCGGACCGACCCACCGCAACCGGCCCAATCCCTACCTCCCCGAGCGAGAACGCCGTCAAATTCTGGGACGACAACGCCGCCGTCTACTGGAATGGTGTCGCCAACGGCCTCGCTGTGAAGTACGGCAAGAGTCCGTTCGAGACGATCCGCGGCCTCGCCATCGTGTCCGTCGCCGACTACAACGCCGCCGCTGCTGCCGAGAAGGCGGGAACGGGCAGGGTGCACCCATCGGTGCATGCGGCGATGAGTGCTGCATCGGCAGTTGCGCTGACCTACCTCTTCCCGGGTGAAGCGGCCGCGCTCGAAACGCAGTTGGACGAGTACCTGGCTGCGGGTGGTGTGGGCCTGGCGACCGCAACACCGATGTCTCGTCAGGTGAGGTCATTGGACGTGACATTGCCGCACAAGTCGTAACGCGGGCCCAGGGGGAACAGGTTCTTCGCTCCCTGGACCGGTACGGTGCCGACCGGTCCTGACAAATGGTTCAGCGCCACTCCGCCGGTCGGCGCGATGTGGGGTCAGGCGAAGACCTACTTCCTGCTATCGGGTGACCAGTTCCGTCCGCCGCCGCCACCCGCGTTCGGTTCGCCGGAGTTCCTGGCGCCGCTCGCCGAGGTTCGGCGGATCGCCGACACGCGCACCACGGAGCAGGACCGCGTCGCGAAGTTCTGGGCCGCCAACGGGCCCGGTTACTATTACGGGCAGGCAACGACGCTGGCGGTGAAGTACCGCCGTACCGAGCGCGAGACTGCCCACCTGGCGCTCATGAACATGACGGCGTTCGATTGCGTCGTTGCCTCGCACGACACGAAGTTCTTCTACTGGCTGCTCCGCCCCATCATGGCCGATCCGCTTATCAAGCTTGCGATTCCGATGCCGAACTTCCCCTCCTACGCATCGAACCACGCGGTGATCTCGGCCGGCATGATGAGAGTGCTTGGCACGAGCTTCCCACCCGAGGCGGAACGGCTCGACTCGCTGGCTGAGGAAGCCGCGCTCTCCCGGATCTACGCGGGCATTCACTACCGCTTCGACTCCGACAACGACGAAGCTTATCGCGTCTCGGCCATCCTAGGGCGGACGATCGGTCGCTACGCACTGAACCACGACGCGGTGGGCCACAACGCGTTCGCGCGCAGATAGCAGCGCGGAGTCCCGGGACTTCGGCACCGAAGCATGAGGGCCCGGCCGCCCTCGCCGCCATTTAGGTCTCACAGTCACCAGGCACAGCCGTCAGGTGCTTGACTCAGCGACGGGCTCTAACATAGACTGTCTATGTCAGAGCCGTCGCTATGAGCGATCCAATCCCACCAGGCACGTTGGACATGCTGATCCTTCAGACGCTCGCGCGTCTCGAGGAGCTGCATGGGTTTGAGATCGCCGACGCCATTCAAGGCGCGTCGGCGGGTGTGCTCCAGGTGGAAGAAGGCTCCCTGTACCCCGCCCTGCAGCGCATGCTCATGAAGGGATGGCTGTCGGCGGAGTGGGGGAAGACCCGCGACAACCGCCGCGCGCGCTACTACCGCCTAACGGCTGCCGGCCGTAAGCAGCTCGCCCGCGAGAAGGAGTCGTACCGGCGCGTGACGTTCGCGATCGGCCAGATCCTTCAGCCCGCGCCCGAATGACGATGATCCGCGAGATGCTCCGCCGGCTCTCGTATCTCCTCCGACGCGAGCACTACCTGTCCGAGCTCGAGGAGGAGATGCGTCTCCACACCGCGTTGCGCGCTCAGGCGATGCAGGACGCAGGAATGGACGCGGCGCAAGCGAGCGCCGAAGCGCGACGACGATTCGGCAACACCACCAAGGTGACGGAGGCCAGTCGCGACATGTGGGGGCTCGGGAGGCTCGATCAGATTGGTCAGGACGTTCGGTTCGCCACGAGACGCTTGCGCGCGCGCCCCGGACTCAGCGGACCGGTGATCGTGGTGCTCGCCCTGGGCATCGGTGCGACGACGGCCGTGTTCAGCGCCGTGGACGCCGCGATGCTCCGGTCGCTTCCATTCCCGCGCGAGCACGAGCTCGTGTCGCTGACCAACGCCGCGGTGCCATTCGGGCCGGAGAGCAACGAGCGGGATCAGGGGCGAGGCCTCGACCTCGCCGACGTTGCCGACATGACGAACATCTTCTCCGGCGCGGCGGCCTACGCATCCGGAGGAGTCAATCTTTCGGATCCCGATCGACCACTTCGGGTGAAGGCCGGTGTGGTCACGGCGACGTTCTTCCCAACGTTAGGTGTGACTCCGTTCAGTGGTCGCACGTTCACGGTTGAAGAAGGTCGGCCAAATGGACCGCTCGCCGTGATCCTCTCGCATGCGCTCTGGCAACGGCAGTACGGCGGGTCGCCCATGCTGGGGAAGCGCATCATGCTGCACGGGCGATCGTATACGGTCGTCGGCGTCATGCAACCGGGATTCGACTTTCCGGATGAGAGCGATCTCTGGATTCCAATGTCGGTTCCCACGACGTTCGCGACGTTCGAGCCGTTCCGTGGTTTCCTGCCGTCGCGCGTCATCGCGAGAGTGCGGCCTGGGGTCTCGATTCAGGCAGCGGCCGGGCAAGTGCTCGCACGATGGCGCCAGGTCGCGGAGCCAGCGCGCGGTGAGGAACGCGACAACCTGAACTTGTTTCTCGACGAGGTGCGTGCGGCAGGCGCGGCCGTGCCGCTTCACCGCGAGCTCCTCGGCGATCGCCGGCGCGCGCTGCTCGTGCTGCTCGGCGCCACGGTGTTGCTGATGATGATCGCCTGCGCCAACGTCGCGAACCTGCTCGTGTCCGACGCGGCCGTCAGGCGACGCGAGATCGCCGTGAGAGAAGTGCTGGGCGCCACACGCCCTCGTGTCGTGCGCCAACTGCTGGCCGAGAGTGTGCTGCTGGCGCTCGCCGGAGGTATCGTCGGCATCATCCTCGCGCCGGCCGCGCTCACGATCGTGCGCGCGATGATGCCGGCCGGCCTCGCGGGAGTAGCGCGGGCGCAACTCGACCTGCGCGTGCTCGGCTTCGCCGCCGTGTTGGCGATCGCGACCAGCGTGTTGTTCGGACTTTGGCCGGCGATCGGCGCGACCCGAGGCGACGCGAGCGCTGCGATCAAGTCCGGTGGAGGACATGGCGCGACGCCAGGGCTAGGCAGGGTCCGCCGAGCGCTGGTGGTCGTCGAAGTAGCGCTCACTGTGATGCTGCTCATCGCAGCGGGGTTGATGCTCCGCAGCTTCCAGCGGCTCATGGCCGAGAACACGGGCATGAACCCGGATCAGGTCGCGACGCTGGAGACGAGCTTCCCGCGGAACACACCTGATTCCGATCGGCGTCGCATCATCAACGGTGTCGTCGATCGGCTGTCCGGGCAGCCGGGAATCGTCGCGGCGGGCGCCGTGAACGATCTCCCGTTGCGCGGTGGCGGAGGCATCTCGGTGACGATCGACGTACCGGGCGCACCGCCGCTCGAGCGAGGCGAGTATCGCATGGCACGCTTCCTGTTCGCGAGCGGCGGCTATTTCGATGCGTTAGGCATCACGAAACTTCGGGGTCGTACGTTCACCACGAATGACGCAACCGGTCCACCGGTCGCGGTCGTGAGCAATGCGATGGCCGAGACATACTGGCCCGGTCTCGACCCGTTAGGGCGTTACTTCACGCTTCGAGGCGATACATCGCGCATCACGGTCGTCGGGATCGTCGCGGATGTGCGGGAGGCTGGGCTGGACAAGGCCCCGTTCCCGCAGATGTATCGACCGATCGACGTCGGCCCACTCAATGCCGCGGTCGTCGTTCGCGGCACGCTGCCACCGCGCACGCTCATCTCGCGGTTGACGGACGCGATGCGTGCCGTCGCACCCGGGCAGCCTGTGTACAACGTGCGCATGATGGAGCAGGTGATTGGTGCGTCGGTGCTGCCTCGCCGGACGAATACGATGCTGATCGCGTTGGTCGCCGGACTGGCGTTGATGCTCTCAGCACTCGGCGTATACGCGGTGGTTGCGTACGCCGTCGCACAGCGCACGCGGGAGCTCGGCATCCGCGCGGCGCTTGGCGCTAGTGGCCGCGACCTGCTGACACTCGTGTCAGGTGAGACGGTGTTCGTCGTGGGACTGGGCATCACGATCGGTCTCGCTGGCGCGTGGGCGTTGAGCCGTGTGCTGGCGTCGCTGCTCTATGAGGTGGACCCACGCGATCCCGCGACGTTCGTGATCGTGCCGCTGGTGCTGCTGCTGCCGGCGGTTGCGGCCACCGTGATTCCGGCGTTGCGAGCCGCGCGGGTGGACCCGACCCAGGTCATGCGGTCGGACTGATCTCACGCGTCACAGGACCGCACACATCCGCGGGCGCCTCGGAACTGAGCGGGAAGTAGCGGGCCCTCGTCTCGTCGGCCCGCCGCTCGATTTGAAGCGTTAGGCGAAGACACGGAAGCCCGCCAAGTCCCGCGATTACTCCCCGAATTGGGAGGATGAAGACTCCCCATCGGCGCGCTACGAGCATGGCCGCCTTGGTCTGCGCCCATGCGTAACCAATGCGATCGCGATCCGCCGCACGATCGGCGCAACATTCATCACCCATTGGATTGAGGCATTTCATGGTCAAGCTCGCCCGCGCCTTCCCGGCGCTCACCCTCGCCGCCCTGGCGGCGTGCCAGGACGCACCCACCGGCAAACCGATGAGCAATGCTCCGCCCTCGGCCAATCTCGCGCAAACACCGGACGGTCAGGTGTTCCGCGTCAAGTTCGATGAGCTGAACAACTCGGGAGTGAATGCCGAAGCGACACTCCAGGTGCGCAACGGCGATCTCACCGTCACGCTCGATGCGGTTGGGCGCGTTCCGCAGCAGATCCATCCGCAGCACATCCACGGCTTCGCCGCCCAGGCGTCGGCGTGCCCCACCGCGGCGAACGACACCAACGGCGACGGCATCATCACCTTCGCCGAGGGCTCGCCGGCCTTCGGTCCTGTGCAGGTGGACCTGCAACCGTATCCGACGCCCGAGAACGCTGCGGGCGCGACGCACTTCCGCCTGACGTTCGTCGCGAACGACGTTCCGTTCACAGCCTCGGAGCTGACGCAGAAGACCATGGTGCTACACGGGGACTTCTTCGGTGGAAGCTACGACCCGTCACTCCCGGTGGCGTGCGGCCGCGTGGAGGCCGTGAACTGACCGAACTCCGATAGAACAGCGAGCCCGTCGCGTTCGCGTCGCGACGCCGCGATGCGAACGCCGCGCATTTGCAGGTGTGGGTGCGCTTCGGATCGTTAGGCCAGGCTCAGACGATAGATGGCTGCCTCGACCAAGGTCCGCGCCCTAGTTGGCGTTCTTCCAGAGGGCACACCACTCTGGAAGAAGGCCGACCAGAGACGATCCCCGACCCGACGCGGACCATTTCCGCGGCCCGCAGTCCATGTACGAGGCACGCGGATTCCAACCGATCGAGGTGCCGGGCCGCTATACGGTGATGCGCAGGCCCGTCCGCTGATGTGAAGCTCACGGCGGCGACGATGCCCTCCGGGTGGCTGTTCGTATCGATGCGTCGTCTGTAACGACATCGTCTGCGTGCCGACGGGCCGATTCCTGCGCGGGAGTTTCGAATGTTATCGTGGGGACCTGCCAAACGGCGCTTTGGGCGCTCAATCCTGTCGTAGCGCCTGCAACGGATCGGCTGCGGCCGCTCGATGCGCCGGGGCGGCCATTGCAGCCACCGCAACGACAACCAACGCGAGCGGCGCAGCCACGAAGCTGAATGGATCGACAAATCTGGCCGGCAGCGCCCGCGCCGCCATCCGGTCGACGATGACCGCCACGACCCCGGTGAGCGCGACGCCGAGCGCCAGCCCTACCACGACGGGCGGCGCGTTGGTCCCGACGATCGTGAGATGCACGTCTCGCCTCTGCGCACCTAACGCGAGTCGAATGCCCATCTCCTTGGTCCGTTGTCGCGCGGCGAGCGACACCACGCCGTAGACGCCGACGAGCGCGAGCAACGCCGCAAGGAGGGCGACGCCACCAGCGACGAGGCCCATGCGGCGCAACCCGGCCGTGACGAAGTCGACTGAGGACTGGATCGTTTCTGGGGATACTGCCGCGTTGGGAAACCGCCGTCGGAGGCCAACGACGATCGACTTCGCCATTTCATTCGCGGCTCCCGAGAAGCGCACGAATGCATGATACCGCGCCACCGCCGGCGCCCACGACCGGTAGACCATTAGCGCAAGACCAGGATCAACAGCGGGGCTCGTCGCGTCTTCGGCGACCCCGACGACCTCGAACGCGAGCGTGCGATCAACAACGAGCCGTTTACCGATAGGATCCTCATGCGGCCACAACTGGCGCACGACTTCGCGTGACACGACAACGGAGCACACGCCTGAGACGCACGCCGTATCGGCGGCGGCAATCGCTCGCCCTCGCAGAATCGGAATGCCGAACACCGCGAAGTAGTTGGCCGAGACCTGGACCGACGGCAGCTCACGACGGGGATGGCCGGGCGGCGTGACGACCACGGAGCCCAGGCGCTCGTCATTCGCCGGTGGGGCACTGCCGAACGCCACCGCCTCGACCGCGGGGAGCTCGCCCAGCGCCGCGGCCAGCTCATCGTGATAGCCGTTCCAGGCGTTAGGCGTGATCGCGCGGTCAGCCGGAACGAGATTCGGCATCATCACCTGCCGCATCTCGAAGCGCGGCGGATCCGATGCGACACGCGCCGGAATTCGCACGAGCACCGCCGCCCCGACCAGCAGCATCACCGCCGCGCACATCTGGGCGCCAACGAGCATCGTACCCAGCCTGCGTCCGTGTCGCCCGTGGCGGCGGAGCCCCTTGAGAGCAGTGACGACGTCGACCTCGAGCGCCGCACGTGCGGGGGCCACGGCCGCGACGACACCGAGCAACACGGTGAGCAACACGAGAAACGTGAAGACGGTCCACCGAGGCTGGATTGGGAAACCCGCCGAACGTTGGACGATCCAGTCGAGGAGCAACCGTGGCGAACGGTACGCGATGTAGGTCGCGATGGTTCCCGCGACGCAGGCCAGGAGAAGCGTTTCCGTCAGCAGCATTCGCACGAGACGCGGTCCGTCCGCCCCAAGCGCGGTCCGCATGGCCATCTCGCGCTGGCGGGCATCCGCCCGCGCCACGAGGAGGGACACGACGTTGGAGCACGCGACCAATGCGAGACACGTGAGCGCGGCGAGTGTGAGCGCCACCACGGCGACGACGACCGCCGTGGTACCCGGTTTTTGGAGCAGCGAACCATCGGTGATCCACGGGATGGTGTGCCGGCCCGGCCGAAGCAGATCCTGTCGCGTCGCAAGGACCCTGATCTCAGCGCGGACGTCGCTGCGCGAATAACCGGGTCGCAGTCGACCATCGAGATTCAAGCGGATGGCGTCAGGCGCGGACGGCTCGTCCGGACCCAGTCCCAGATACGCGCGCGTTGTGTACGGCAACCAGAGCTCGGCGCGATTGAGTTGTCCGCTATACGTCGCTGGCGCGATGCCGACGATCTGGACAGGCCGTCCATTGTATCGGATGACGCGGCCGACAACATCAGCGGCCGAGAGTCGATTTCTCCAGAACGATTCGGAGATCATCGCGACCGGCTCTCGCGCAGCGCAGTCTTCGGCGCGGAACGCGCGTCCCGCGACAGGGCGGCCGAGTGCGTACACATCGAAGAACTCGCACGTCACGAGTAGCGCACCGACAGGCGCGGGATCGCCATCGACCGTCGCCCGCACACTTTGCCAACCGGCGAGCACACGCAATGCACGACTGCCGTCGCGATAGGCGAGGTAGTCCAACAGCATCGTCGGGCCCGGGAAGCCAGGCGGCGTGGAGTCAGTGCCGTACGACGAGAGCACGCGCACGAAGGTTCGGGTGTCGCCTTCGACGCGCGCCCGAAGCGACACCGCGTCCAAGACCGCGAACACGCCGCTGCTGATTCCGATGCCGAGTGCGAGCGTCACGACGACCGTCGCCGACAGCAGCGGATTGGCGCGCACGTTTCGCAGCGCGAACGCGAGGTCAGCACGGACTTCGTCGATGACGCGCAGGCCACGCGCTTCTCGGCTCATCTCCTTGTAGCGTTCAACGCTACCGAACTCCATGCGGGCGGTGCGTAATGCGACGTTACGCGTGAGGCCCGCGCGCTCGAGATCATCGGCGCGATGCGCGATGTGACCGCGGAACTCGTCGGCCATGTCGCGCTCGAATCGCGCACGCATGACGGTGGCACGAATCCACGAGCGGATGCGCGTGAGCGCGGGCATCACACGGCCTCCGGAGCGACGGTCAAGGCGGTCGCGATTCCCGCGACGAAGCGATTGCAGCCGACCGTTTCTTCGCGACGCTGCTTTCGGCCGCCGCGCGATACTTGCTCGATTCGAAGGAGCACCCCGTAGCCGTGCGGCCTCCGCGACGAGACGGCCCTAAGAATGAGCAGGTCGAGGGTGCCGGGGAGCAGTTCGGCCGACGGCGGCATCACACACTCCTAGTGAGCTTAGGAGTGAAGCTAAGGTTCTCTCCTAAGCTGTCAAGGAGACGCGCATTGGACGCGCCCGCTTCTCACCTCAAGGTTGATCACCAATCTCGGCAATCTCGCTGCACAGCGGTCACGCTCGCCCGCGCCTTGCCGGTGCTCACGCTCGCACCGCGGCGAACGACACCAACAGCGACGGCATCATCACCTACGCCGAGGGCTCGCCGATCTTCGGTCCTGTACAGGTGGATCTGCTACCGTGTCCGACGCCCGAGAACGCCGCGGGCCCGACACATTACCGCCTCACGTTCGTCGCGACGCGCGATGGTGGACGGCGGTCGTGCGGCCCATATCTTCCCGCCGCCGTCTCGACTGCAATTGGCTGGCGGCTCGAGCCGGACGGAACCCCCAGTGGTTGTCAGGACCTCGCTCGATTGAGTTCTCGGAGGGATCCATGCAGGTCAAATGCTTCGGATGTGCCGCGCTCGTGGAAGCGCACGACGTCGACGCCGTCGCGGATGCTTTCGTGGTTCATGGCCAGGAGAGTCACGCCTGGTCGTACCCCGCAGAGGCGATCCGGAACTACGCCCGCAACTACGCCGAGGCGACCGAACGACTCACCGGGAGCACGGAGCGACTGTCCGAGATCGCCGACCTCGCGGTCCATCCGGTGACCGAAGATCGCGTCGACGACTGGCTCCGGTTCTTCGATCACGATGCCTTCGCCGACAACGCTGATTGGGCCTCGTGTTATTGCCTCGAGCCTCATGTGCCGGCAACGCCCGACCTGCCTGAGCGCCTATGGCGAGACTCGCGTGCGAACGTTGCCGGGAGACTCCGGTGTGGTGCGACGTTCGGGTATCTCGCGTACGTGGGCGGCCGGCCGGCAGGGTGGGTCAATGCCTCGTCGCGCTCCGATTACGGTCTCTACCGACTTGTCGATCCCGACGGACCGGCGCCGCGGTCCGTCATCGGAGTCTCGTGCTTCGTCATCGCCCCGCCGTTCCGGCGGCACGGGATCGCCTCGATACTGCTCGATCGCGTGATCGCGGATGCGTCGGCCCGCGCTGCGTCGTGGATCGAGGGCTATCCCCACAACGAACCCGAACAAAGCGACGCGGGCCATTTCCGCGGCCCGCGCTCTATGTACGAGGCACGCGGATTCCAATCGATCGAGGTGCGGGACCGCTATACGGTGATGCGCAGGCCCGTCGGCTAAGCGCCAAGGCGCCTTCTCAGCAACCGGGCAATCTCCCGGAAACTCTGATACGACAACCCCGCCTGGCCGAGGTGGAAGGTGAGCGGGCGCCGCCGTACCGATGTGAAGCTCGCGGCCATAACGCGGGTCACACTTTCGTCGGCGTAGACATCCAGGATGAACGTCAGAGTGTCGGAGAGATTCTCGGGGGCGGTTCGGAGCAGACAGGTGGCGAGCAGCGCTCGCAGGTCGTCGGCACGCCGCCAAGTCGTTAGGCGACTGGGCTCATGAACGGTCTCGAAGTCGAACCAGTGGGCGACGCCCGCCTCGAGGTCGACGATCACGTTCTCGGCCATGGCGTCCCCGTGGGTGCATCCTCGGGCGTGGAAGCCGGCGAGGGCGACGACCGCCAGTTCGATGGCCCTCTGCCGGACCGACTCGTCCAGCTCGGGATCCTCCAGCAAGGTCGCCAGCGTCTTCCCAGGGAGACGAGGCAGGATGAGCGTCCCGCCGGCATCGACCCGAATCGAATGCCCCGTTAGGCTCGAGTAGAGCTGGCGCTCCCGCTCCTCCCAATCCCGCTGGGGGAGGACCCGCACGCCGGTATCGAGAAGCCTAACGAGCGGACCGCCGAGCCAGACCAGGAGAGGCGCGTAGAACACGCGGTGCTTTCGCACCTGAAGCTCGCCATCGTGCTCGACGATCCGAGCCGTCGAGTACCTCGCGGCCCGAAGCAGCCGCCCCAGACCTGAGCACAGGAGAAAGTAGGCGCGCTCGCCTAGCTCCCGCACATTCGATGTCATCCCGAGCGACCGCGAGGGATCTCGCGTGCGATACTCGTGGCGAGTCTGGCCACGAAGTCCCTACAGAAGATCCCTCGCGGCCGCTCGGGATCACAGAAGAGCTCGGGTTGACAGGTCGGCGGCATCAGTCCCCGGCGACCACGCAGGCGACACCGATGAGGATCAGCACCGTGCCCACACCGTGCAGAAGACGAATCCGTTCCCCGAAGACGTAGACGCTGGCCAGCGGGATGAGCACGTAGGTGAGGCTGGTCAACACGTACGCCCTCGACAATGGCGTGACTCGAAGAACGTACAGCCAACAAATCGTCGACGCGCCCCAGGCGATGAGCCCCAACAGAACATGCTTGTCCCGCGCGGCGGCGAGCAGGAATTCGTGGCGACCCAGCCCGGCCAGCGTCTGAGCGCCGGACTTGAGGAAGAGCTGTCCAACCACCGAGAACGCGACCGCACCCAGGATCAGGACCATCGTCTTTCCTTGCATGATCAATCGCCTGCCTCGTGTCGAATGCGATCGTACCCATCACTGCGCGCCCAGTCGAAAAGAACGACCGAGACCCATTTCAGAAACGTTCGAGCGTACCCGAACGGCTGGAGTTCCATCCGGCGGCTGGAGGTGCGCGCCGTTAGGCTTCGATCGTACAGGAAGCGCTCACGGTGGTGGCGGAAGGCCGTCCCCGTCAGTGGCCATTCCTCGGCGATGACGCGAGACTCGTCGAAGGGGCCGTAGCGCTCGAAATGCGCGCGATCACAGCTCATGAATGCCGGCATCGACTTGGCCCTCGCCAGTGGGAGTTGTCGCGCCAGCCCCCAGAAGCTCCACCAGGCCCAGGCGCGGATTCCGGGCTCGCGAGAGGCGAGCCGATAAAGCACCAGGCACCTGTCCTCTTCCTCGTGGAGCTCCAGGATGCGTTCGACGGCGTTTTCCGGAACGATGGTGTCCGCGTCGACGAAGCAGAGCACCCGCCCGGAGCTGGCCGCGGCCCCGGCGTTGCGCGCGGCGGCGCAGTTCCCCCCGACGCCAGGGATCAGTCGCACGCCGACGTCATTGGCGAACTTGGCCACGATCGCCGCAGTGGCATCCTCGCTCCGGTCGTCTGCCACGATGACTTCGAACGGCGTGTCCGCGAGCCAGAGACCGTTCCGCGAGACGCCCGAAGCCCGAGCCACGCTCGTCAGGATTGCCTCCAGCACCTCGCCGATCAGCGCCTCCTCGTTATGCGCGGGGATCACGAACGAGAGACGAGTTTCAGCCATTGCGCTCCAGGATCCACCCGGCCACCACGAGAGCGCGGCCGGGGAGCACTGGCCGCTCCCGCCGCGCCCGGATCTGCAGCCCGGCCGCTAACACTTCCCGCCGAAGCGCCTGGGCGGTGAAGAAGCGCCGGGTCTGCATGGTGAACTTCGCGTCCGGAGGGACGTAGCCGACCAGCTTCGAGACGTGGAATGCCACGTTCGTCCAGAGGAACTCCCGGCCGCGATGCCAGGCGTGACCCAGGCGGCCCGAACACAGGGTCTGCACGACGATGATGGGGCCCCTGGTGACGCGAGCCGCTTCCGCCAGGACAGCGGCCGGGTCGTTCGGGTAGGCAAGCACGAAGAAGAGAAGCGCCGCCGAGAACGTTTTCTCCTCGAAGGGAAGGACTCCGTCGGCGATCAACACCGGAGGCCGTCCCACGACATGTATGTCGCTCACATCGGCGGTCACCACCTCGAGCCCCATCTCCCGCTCCAACAAGGCCGAGAGGTGCCCGGTCCCCGAGCCCAGGTCCAGAACAGCACCCTGGTCAGGCAGCCACGCAGCGACCTGGTCCAACAGCTGACGGGCGCGCCGCGCCATGACGGCGTCAAGCAGCAACTTCAACATCGCTCCCCTCGAGCAATCCCGCCGTCGTGACGGGTTCGTATCCGGCCCCGAGGAGATCCTTCGTTAGGCGGAGAATCGTCGGCCAGAATCCGCGCATCAGGTCTCTCGGGTGAATCGCCAGGCTGGGGACTCCACGGTCCAGCGACTGGGACACCCGCCCGAGCCCGTGACCGAGGTGCCCGAGCCAGCCCCAGCGGCCGCAGTCCCAGGACCAGGTTGCGAGGGGAACCGTTCGCCCCGTCCGTGACTCGAGGGAGAAGAAGCCCAGGACGTGCTCGAGCCCCACCATGCACCCGCCTAACGCACGCACGTGCCCCGGCTGCCAGGCCGGTGCGAGGAAGCCCCGCGCCGGCGTCCCGAAGACCTCGGTGAGGACCCGCTGGCCACGCTCGAGGATCGCTCGCGTTTCTTCGAGGTCCATGCCGTTCATCTCGTCCGAGCCCTCGGCGAGCCACGTGATGGGTCCCCAGCCGCGCTGGCGTTGATGGAAGTAGCCGTGAAGGAGCAGTTCCTCGGCGCTGTCCCGGAGCAGCCGACAGTAGTCGGGATGCGCCGTCAGGTGCCACTGGCGATGCCAGTTGGGGACCACACCTAACGAGAGACGACGCCCCACCAGAGGCGCGAGGTCCCGGATCATCACCCGCGTCTCACGGGCGTAGGCCGGCGTGGCGTCGTGGATACAAACTACGAAGGGCCGCATGCATCGGGTTGGAGCGTAGAGCTGCTGAGATTGGGAACAGCGTTCGCACGGCACCCCGCCCCGCGGACATGGAGCGGATCCTCCTGACAATCGGCGACGTCAAGTACTTTGTGATAGAGAGTACGATGACCAGCGCACGGCGTCAAGCAGCCAGCGCCACGACACCACGACAGGAGACCAGTCGCGCTTCGAGGGACCTCCCAGCGCGTGGGGAGACATTGGGAGGCGTG
>Ga0070669_100001149_pt1 | contig 19333 bp, 17 predicted proteins | sample KBSS53metaG_FD_64680 | JGI IMG/M metagenome (GOLD analysis project Ga0070669, IMG submission 64680) | Switchgrass rhizosphere microbial communities from Kellogg Biological Station, Michigan, USA - KBS S5-3 metaG | ecosystem: Host-associated > Plants > Roots > Rhizosphere > Soil ... | reverse complement strand
CTATCGCTTTCGTCCTCGCGGCAACCGGACTCCTGATCTTCTACTATTACTACTACGCGGGAAGCACCGTTCCAAATGGGCAGCAACCTCTCGTTCGCCTGAACAGTTCGAATGTTGCGCAACTAAAGGAGAGGTTCAACGGCGCCGCGAATTCTGTTCGAGTGGTCGTGATGTTATCACCTACTTGAAGCGTATGCTTGCAGGGGGCCTCTGCACTACAAAAAATATTTGATGAACTTCATGATCCAAGAATAAGAATGTTCGTGATTTGGGAACCAGTGTTGCCCACTGATTTGGGTGCACCTTCGACAAGGACGCTCAAGCGGATCTCTGATCCCAGAGCTTCTCAACATTGGGACAAAGAGCACGTTATATCTCGGTTGCTTGGCGAACGGGATCGGTCGTCAGTGGTTTGGGATTATGTGGCCATCTATGAGCCGGAAAAACTGTGGGACCAGGCACCGCCTGAGCCTGCCTATTCCCACGTTCCAGTTATTCAGGGTGTTGACGGCGCGCGAGCAGCAATCCAAAAGTTATTACAAGAGAAGATGAAATAGCATCATGGTGTTTGATTTATTCTTAAAGGGCTTTCATGAGGACCTCGGCTTTACGGGAAGCCTCGCTTTGAGGAAAACCTTCAATCAATGAAATGAGTGACTTGCGCGCCTTCACTTTTTGTTCGCTCAGAATATAGGACTGTGCCAGATTCAGCAGAAAGTCCGGCTTGTTGGAACTTTGCGGGAATTCTTTCAAACAACGCTCGAAGATCTCCGTTGCCTGCCGCCCTTCTTGCAGTTCGAGAAAATTCAGCCCCATGTCTAACAAGATCAGTTCTCTCTTGGCGGGGTCTTTCTTCGCGTCGTCCTGCTTAATTGCTTTTCCGTAATATCTATTGCTCGACTCAAAAAAGGCCGCGGCCCTTAGTTCACGGCCCATCGCCACCAAACCCTCAAAGTCATTCTTGTTTTCCTGAAGAACAAGATCAAGTCGATTGAGGTGAGAAACATCGGTGGGAAAAGCCTTGACTAAGGCGGTTAGGGTTCCGGCGTCCAGCGTTCCCCGATGGTGCATTAGCTCGGTACCATTGGAATCAGTAAAGACCAAGTAAGGAATCGCGGGGACGTTGTATCTTCGTACCATGTCCTTTTGCAAGTCGAAGTGAATTCGGACTGGAACAACCCTGGCATTTACAGCAGCAATTAACTTTGGATCGCTGTAAATGTCCTCCTCCATAACCTTGCAGGCAGCGCACCAGTCGGCCCAAAATTCAATCATCATCGGCTGATTGGTTTTGTTCGCTACCTCGCTGGCTTTGTCCAAATTTTTAAACCAGGAAATGCCCGCAGCTTCCGCTTTGGATGCCGTTGCACCCACGAGTAATAATGCTGCAAGACTTAGTTTCAGCGCTGCAGTTTTTGTGAAGAGCACGTGATCCCTCCCCAGCAGATAGGAGAATTCGATTCAGTGGCTGGAACTGGGGCAGATTGTCTGCCCCAGTTCAGATTGCTGAAAGCCGAAGATCCCTACGGTCCCGAATCCCTCTCAGAGTTAGAACTGGAGTCGTACGCCAAGTTGTACTTGGAAAGGCGCGGTGCGAAGGGTGCTGCCAGCAAGGTAGTTTCCATTGGCATCCTTGATCCTTCCAAAATTGACGTTGGTGGGGGCCGCATTGAGTGACGGTCCATAAGTAGTTTGAGTGGTTTCCACGTTGTCGAAATCGAATAAGTTGAAGATGTCCATGGAAACCAATAACTTGCCCCTTTCATTTGGCAGTTTGAAATTCCGTTGAACACGCATACTGACGTCTTTATAACCGAAGTTCCGGAAGGTGTTCCGCACTACGACTTTGCCGTCCAAAACTGGACGATCATTGGTAATGCCGTCACTGTTCGAGTCGACTCCAGTTCTCGGGCTGAACGGGCGCCCAGTGTTGAATCTCGCGGTGTTGGAAACCTCAAAGCCGAATGGCAGGGAGATTATGCTGTTGGCCGCGAACTGGTGCCGCTGATCGATGTTCGACCAGTTGTATTCGTTGTTCAGGTCGAAAGCGTCCACGTAATTTGCGCCGCTGAAGCCACCGTTTTCATGGTCATCCTGGCTCTTGCTGAAGCCGAGCGTGTAAGTAGCATCCAAAGTTACTTTTTTCCGCCGGACATTCAACGTGGCCGTCATTGCCCTGTAGAGCGAGCGCGCCGAAGACTCGGTAATGTAAGCGAAAGCATACTTCGGATACGGTCGCAGGGCCGCGTTCGCGGCCAAGCTAAGGTTCTTGTAAATTGGTCGACCTGTTGCGTCGGGGGTCGGCGGGAGAAGATTCAGATTTCGCACCCGATCCATCCGCGTCACTTTGATCTGAGTGAAATCGATTGCGATCGTCATTCCATTCGCGATTTGTTGTTCCAACGCCCCACGGAATTGTACCGCTCGTGGCAGGCGGAAATTAGGATCGAAGAAGAAGACAGTCCCGTTGTTAATTCGACTCCCCGGAGCCGAAAGTTGGTTGAGCTGGGCCGTAGTGAATACCGGCAGATTGTCTAGAGGGGTCGAGGAATTCAATGTAATTCCCTGGCTCTGGAAAGCGTTCACAATGTCGGTTGTGGAATTAAAAATTACGCTGCTGCTGAGTTCCGGATTCCCACCGTTTGTGAGCATCGCCTGCTCGAACAGGGCCGAGTACGGCGGAGCATAAAAGACGCCCGCCGCCGCACGAATTACCGTCTTAGCGTCGTTGCGAACGTCCCACGCCATCGCCAACCGAGGCGCGATCAGCTTTTTGTCATCCGGGATCGAAGTGGCCAACGGAAAGCGGTTCTGCGGAACTGTAGCTGGGAAGTAGTTTGGCAGCAGTGCCATTTCGTACCGGAATCCTGGGCTAATTGTAAACCCCGGTCGCAATCTCCACTCATCCTGTACGTAGAAGGCGATCTGTTGCTTGCTCGAATCAGTCGCGCCCGTTCCAGCGAATTGCTGATATAGCGCTGGCTGGCGGTTGAGATACGCCGTAAGACTATCAAAACGATAGATCCCATTATTGCCGGGACTAAAGACGGTCTTACTGTTAACGCGATTAGAGTCGATTCCCAGCTTCATCGTGTGGGCTCCCGTAATAATCGAGAAGTTGTCCACGAATTGAGAGCGCACATCGGTGAACTTGAACCCAACGTTGCCGTAGGACAGCCCGGTAGCTTGAGGTCCATAGATAGCGATGGTTTGTATGGGCGAACCACCTCGTACTGTTACCTCAGGACCGCTCCCCGGACTCCAAGGGCGGTATTCCCGCGCCAACTCGAAGCGAAACTCATTAATGTGACGGCTGGAAAGAACGGAAGTGAGCTGCACCATGCCCGTCAAATTCACGCGGTTGTTCACGGGAGAAGCGTTCTGCACTGAGCGGTTCGTCTCAGAGTCAGCCCCGATCCCTTGCGTCAAGATAAATGAACCGGCCGTGTTCGTCGCCTTGTTATTAGTAAAATCAAGGCGGCCGGTAAGAGTATTTTTACCATTCAAATGATGATCTATCCGGTTAATGAAGGACGTCGCTCGGCTGAACGCCTGCAACTGATCTTCCGGTGCGATAGACAATAATGCTTGTGCACCCGCTGTGTTACGTAAGCCCAGGAGATCTAGCTGACCATAGCGAACCTGTACTGGCTTGGTAAGGTGCAGGTACTCCCCGGCGCTGTAGAAGAATGTGCGGTCTTTGGAAATTGGTCCGCCGATAGATCCGCCGAATTGGTGGTTGTTACCGATTTGCTCGCGGTGGAATGGATCCAGCTTCGTTGTCGCGTGATTGCGGAAAAGGTAGAACCCGCTTCCATGGAATTGGTTAGTGCCTGTCTTGGTGGCCAGGTTGATGACGCCGCCCGTCGACCGACCAAACTCTGCCGAGAACGTACTGCGCAGCACCTGAAACTCCTGAAGTGCCTCGATCGTGAACGCGGGGGAAATCTCGGCGGCACCGCACCAGTGCGAACTTGTGTAGTCGCCACCGTCTACATTTATGTTCGTGTAGATCCCCTTTTGTCCAGAGATAGAGAAGCCGCCGCACTCCGGTTCAATTTGAGTCGCCGGCGTCAACAAGAACAAGTTCTTGATACGCCGACCAGGTGCCGGCAAATTCCGCAGCTGAACATCGGTAAGGACAGCCTTCGAGAATGTCTGATCCGGTTCAATCCCAGTCGTGCTTCCTCCTACGTCAACTGTTTCATGGAGCGTTTGCACGCCGAGGTGGAAGGTAGCATTGGCGCGGCCGCCGAGAGATACGTAGACGCGCTGACTCGCCGCTTCCATGTTGGCGGCTTTGACAGTCACTTCATAGGTGCCCAGGGGAACCGGGCCAATCGCATAACGCCCCTCTTCATCGGTTGAGACTTTGCGGGTGGAGTTGGTATCTACATTTCGCGAGGTTACTTCTACGCCTGGGACGGCGGCGCCCGAGGGATCGCGAACTTCACCGCCGATCTGTCCGCTGTTCGCAGCGGATTGCGCGTGTCCAATGCTCACTAGAAGATGAAGAACTATGACCAGACATCCTAACGTTGAGAAAATCGAAGTCAATTTGGGGCGGGGTTGGCGCAATAAGCTAAACATGTGAGTCTCCTTACTTCAAGAAGCGGTGGAAGCACTCTCCATAGCTGAGGGGCTAGGTTTGTCCTACGTAAGAGCGGTTAAGAGGAATCAGATGAGATGTTCCGGCTATGACGGATCCACTCACCATGCCGTACAGGAAAACGCCAGATCTTTCTTAAGCTGGGGTTGGTACACTACTTTACGGAAAGGTTTGATGTCAATAGCAAGAATTCTTGTATGGCGACAGTTGTTAAAGCAGAGTTTTGGACAGCGCTGCAAGGAATTGCGAACAGTAAGATCAGCATTAACAATCAGATCGTGGATGAGGTCAGGAGGTTAACTGACCGACTTCATCATCGGTCAGTTGCTCAATTTCTTGTATCAAAATCTCTGTGATTACGGCCGACAGTTGTCCGACGGTTGGGCGATCAAGAAGCACTTCCTTCGGGAGTGCTATGTCGTAAAGCTCATTCAACCTTGCGATGACCTGTCGAGCAGATATAAGCGTGCCTCCCAGTACAAAAAAATCATCATTCAAACCGATAGTTTCTTCCCCCAACACATCTTGCCAAACGCCGGCCACTACCATTTCAAATTGATTGCTCGGCAATACGGGAGACGAACTTTCGATCCCCACTTGCGACGTAGCGGAATCAAGGATCGCTTCCAGTGCCTTAATGAAACCCCGGGCCAAGCGATCAATGGTCGCTCGGTCATGAATATTCTCGCTGTAGGCCCAGGTTGCTCGGAATTGGCCTTCGACAACTCTCGCCGTAACGTCAATCAGATGCGCGCGGTTTCCCGTATCGGTGCGAGAGGGCCCGCTATATTCGCTTGCCGGCTTGAACCGGGAAGAACCCGATAACATTTGATCGAACTGCCCGAGGTAGTTGAAACTTACCTCAGCTTTCGGAAGTGTGCGCAGGTGCGTGATCGTTTCGTCATCGTTGCGAAGATATCGGAGGACACCGTAGCCTATTCCTCGGTGCGGGATTCGTCGCAATAGACTTCTCGTGCGCATAAGATCATCGAACAGGGAACCCCTCCCATCTAAATCAAGCTCCACCGGAAAGATAGTTGTGAACCAACCGACCGTCCGAGAGAGATCAACATCCGGGAACAGTTCTTCACGTCCGTGCCCTTCCAGATCCAAAAGCAAATAGCTCTCGCCGGTCCATGTTAAGAAAGCTCGCGACAGTGCCGTCAGAAGTATCTCGTTGATTTGCACGTGAAAAGCAGCCGAAACTTTTTGCAACAAGTCAGTGGTGTGTTCGGTGCTTAGTGAAACCGAAAGGGTACGGGCGGACGAAGCAGTGTTACTGCCGCCAACATAATCGACGGGCAACGGGCTTACCTGTGCCCTGATTCTCCTCAGCCAATAGAAAAGTTCTTGTTCTAACGATGCTGACTTGGCATATTCGGACAGACGCTCGGCCCAGTTTTTATAGGAGGTTGTTTTAGGAGGTAGCTGGACTGACTCGCCTACTCGCAATTGTTGATATGCGATCTGAAGATCCTCAATTAAGACTCGCCAGGAGATGCCATCGACCACCAGATGATGAACAACCATCAACAGCCTCTGCGGTTCACCCAAGCCAAGATCCAACAATGCGACTCGCATCAGCGGCCCGGTCATCAGATCGAGGCTGGTCTGCATCGCGGTAGCAGCTTCCACGATGGCATTTTCCTTTAATTCTGCAGGCGTGTTGGCCAAATTGATAAGCCGAAAAGGGTTTGGTTCGGGAGTTACGGAGTTGACTTGCTGCCAGTAGAACTCAGACTTTTCAAAGCGCATCCGCAAGGCATCATGGTGCAACAACAGTTCGGTAACGGCTCTATCAAGCAGGGCAGCATCTAAAGGCTCCTCCACTTCAAGAAGCATCGATAGATTCCAATGGTGGAGCTGCGGAATCGCTTGCTCAAAGAACCAGTTTTGAATCGGAGTAAGTGGTACGGGGCCCGTAACCAAACCCTGGTCTGCTTCGACGGTCGGGCCTTTGTTAGCGACCGCCGTCAGCGCGGCTATTGTCTGATGCTGGAAGAGCTGTTTGACAGTCAGCCGTAATCCTGACTGATTAGCTCTAGAGATAATCTGTACACTAAGGATGGAGTCTCCACCTAGGTCGAAAAAGTTATCGAATACCCCAACATGCTCGAGTCTTAGCACCTCAGTCCATATTGTTGCGAGCAGTTTCTCGAGTTCATTGCGAGGCGCTACAAAATCTTTGTCCAAATCCGGTCTCTTCTGTTCAGGCGCCGGCAGCGCTTTACGGTCGACCTTACAGCCAAGTGTGAGCGGAAGAGCATTCAGCACCATGAATACTGAAGGCACCATGTAATCCGGCACCTTTTCGGTCATGAAGTTACGGAGTTCACTCGTGTTCGGCGCCACTTCAAATGCCGGAACAACATATGCCACGAGCCGTTTCGCGCCCGGCACATCTTCTCTGGCCATGACAACGGCTTCTCTGATTGCCGGATGCTGGATCAATGCTGCTTCAACTTCACTTGGTTCCACGCGAAAGCCACGGATTTTCGCCTGATGATCGAGGCGGCCGATAAACTCTATTTCGCCGTTGGCACGGTATCTTGCGAGGTCACCTGTCCGATAGAGCCGCGCGCCGGGCTCTGAACTGAAAGGATTGGGAATAAACCGCTCGGCAGTTAGTTCGGGACGATTCAAGTATCCACGGGCGAGGCCAGCACCGCCTATATAGAGTTCACCGATGATACCCCGCGGTACGAGTTGCTGATGTCGATCGAGGAGATATACCTGTTCATTCGCAATTGGACGACCAATCGGCGGCGTGCCTTTGTCATGCTTATCGATCAAAGCAAAAGTCGTGAATGTAGTGTCCTCCGTTGGCCCATAGCCGTTATGAACGCGCCTGACATTTGGTAGTTGGTACAAGCTTGCGACAAGAGCAGCGGGAAGCGCTTCAGCCGAGAGATTCACGGTCCTCACCGAGTTGGGCACACCGTTCACTCGTAAGAGCTCACTCATTGAACTTGGAACCGTATTGAGCAAGGTCACATCTTGCCCGGAAGGTAGGCTGGGAAGTTGCAGAGCGTCTCTCGCTAATACGATCTTTCCACCCCAACTTAACGGTACGTAGATCTCAAACACAGAGCAGTCGAAATTAATCGTCGCGGAAGCAAGCACGCAGGCGAGGTCATCGTCATTGAAGACGCTCCTGGCCCAATGAATTAGAGCTGCGGTGCTGCGATGTTCGAGCACGACTCCCTTCGGCTGGCCCGTCGATCCGGAGGTATAAATTACGTAAGCTGCGTTGCGCGCCTCGACCAGGCTAACTGGGTTTTGTTTGGAGTAGGATGCGAAGCTTTGCCAACCTGCATCAAGCCGGACCACAACAGCATCGTGTGAAGGAAGTTTCGGTAAGAGTTCCTGTTGGATTATCAGAACTTTGATGCCGGCATCGTTGATCATGAACGTTAGTCGCTCAGCGGGAGCGGCGGGATCAAGGGGGACGTATGCACCGCCGGCTTTTAGCACAGCCATGAGACTGACGATCATCTCGATCGATCTTTCGACACAGATCCCGACAAAGCTCTCCGGGCCAACCCCCAGGCTTTGCAGGTGATGCGCCAACTGATTCGCCCGCTCATTTAAATCACGATAAGTGATTGTCTTGTCTTCAAAGACGATTGCTGTAGCTCGAGGGGTCTTCTCAGCCTGAGCCTCAAATAATTCATGGATACATTCGTTCGTGGGATATGAAACTGCTGTAGCATTCCACCTTTCCAGCAGTAGTTCTTTTTCCTGATCCGTAAGAATTTCTAAGGTGGATATGCGCTGATCGGGAGCGGCAACAATCGCTTCAAGTAGCATCCTGTAGCGATCGAGCATTTCGGCAATCGTGGAAGCCTCAAAGAGATCCGTATTGTAGTTAAAAGAAACCGACAGCCCGCCTTCGATCTCAGCCACCGTCAACCTTAAATCGAATTGTGATGTTTTTTTATAGACCGGCATGAACTGCACTGGAAGGCCGCCGATGCTCATTTGAGCTTCAGTATCACCCTGAACGAAGCCGGCTAAACCCTGCTGGTCCATCGACTGCGCCTTTTGGAGAACGAACATCGTCTGAAAGATAGGCGAACGACTGAAGTCGCGTGAGGGATGGAGACGTTCGGTCAAAAGCGCAAAGGGGTAGTCTTGATGCTCGAAAGCGCCAAGCACGTTCTGACGTACTCTCGCGAGAAAAACGTTGAAAGTTGGGTCACCGGAAAGATCTCCACGCAGAACCACCGGGTTAACAAAATATCCAACGATTCCCCCTAGTTCCATCTGGCTTCTACCCGACGTAGGCGAGCCGACGAAAATGTCATCCTGTCTCGTATAACAATGCAGAAGTATCTCGTATGCTGCAAGCAGCAACATATAGACTGTCGCCCCTTGGGCCAGCGCAAGATTTTTGATCGACTCAGTGAGATTCGCGTTTAGCTTGATAGACTGTGAAGCGCCATTAAAAGTTTGGGCCGCCGGGCGCGGATGGTCAATTGGCAGATCGAGAACAGGTAGCTCGCCAGCCAATTGTTGTTGCCAATAGGACCAGTGCGCCTCTCCTTCCGGACCCGCCATCATTTCCGATTGCCAGTCCGCAAAGTCGGCATATTGCAACTCGGTCGGAGGGAGGGAGGGTCGAACTCCGGTTTGCTCTGCCGAATAGAGAATGCCCAACTCCTGCGTGAGCACAACCAGGGACCATAGATCCGTAATGATGTGATGGAAGACCATCAGCAATACGTGCTCAGAGGCTGACCTGGAAACAACGCTTATGCGGAAAAGAGGACCCTTTTCGAGTTCGAATGGACGTCGTGCCTCTTTGACAAGAAACTCGGTGAGCTCAGCCTCAGTCCAGCCGGTTGCGTCAAACTCCTGCAGTCGAAAATCCACCCGTGGAAGGCTTTGCTGCATTGGTTCGCCATCGACGGAAATAAAGACTGTTCGCAAGGAAGGATGGCGGTCTACCAACTTCTGGAAAGCACCCTGCAAAGCGGGAATATTCAAACTCGCTAATACCCGCATCGCCGTACTGATGTTGTAGGCAACATTTTCAGGCTCAAATTGCTGCAAAAACCAAAGCGCCCGCTGACCATAGGAGAGCCGAGACAATCCATCCTGTCTATCGCGAGGAACTATCCGCGAGTGTGGAGGCCGAACCGGACCTTTCTTCCGAAGAATCTCCAACAATTCCCGCTTCTCAGGAGTTAAATCCTGGATCGATTTGGCAATGTCAGTCATCTCGTCATCTATCGCTGCAAACTACTGTAGACTACCTCGCATCTCTCGATACATTTCGTTCCCAGAGTTAACTTGACGGGCGTTTGATCGACGACTATTCTCATTGTGATTGACCTCCTTTGTAAACCGCCACCTCACGCGGGAGTACTCCCAAGCCCAGACACCAACGGTCGTGAGTGTGGCTACCTTTAGTCCAAAAGTGGCTTTGGGCAAGGCGCACTTGGAGACTGCGTGTAATGGAAACGGAGGCATCGTAAAATGAAGATCTACTCACAAAAGCAGAAAATTCAAAACCTTCTCTCCAAATCTGATCAGATAGGAACTGAGACAACTCCGGCTCCTCAGACTATGCCGATCAAGACATAGTTCGCAATGAGATGCAGGAACTCGCATGGATGAAGAAAAACCTTCCGATTACTTTCTACCACCACATTCGTTCCTTGCTAGAGTGCCATTGGAGAAAGTTCGAAAGCAAATCGTTTACTCTCGAAGATTGGAGCGCCTTTGGATTTTTATTGAAGCGCAGTATTCGAACCCGGATATTCATCTTGTTGATGCAGCCAAATCCAGCGGCATGAGCGCGGATCATTTAAACCTGCTTCTTCGTCGTTTTGCCGACACAACTTTTCATGACTTCCTCTCTCGGTATCGCATTGAAAAGTGTGTGGAACTGCTTTACGAAAAAAACTACACGTTAATCGAAGTCTACATGCGTTGCGGGTTTAATAGCCCGACTACTTTTGGTAGGCAATTCAAAAAATGGGTCGGATGCTTGCCAAGTGAATATAAAAAGATTGCAAAGCGATATAAAAAGTGAGGGCTCCACCTGCCTCATTCCAAAATGCGAGCTCACGTGAATTTAGCAGTCTCGATTTTTGAACAAATATTGCCGATTTTCGAAGAGACTAGATTCGGCGAAAGTGCCACAATAGGCATTCCCCCTCCAAATGCAGCACTGCGAAAGTAGAAACACTCCAGAACTATGGCTCTTCTTCAACGCAGGGCAATCTGCTCAGTAGCAGTGGCGGCTTAATTATTACTTTGATGGACTGTCCTAACACTAGTCAAACCAGTCTTAAACGGTAATCCGGATTCCTCTCCCCCCGATGTAATTCAGTTGCAGTGATGGAGACCCGACCAAATCAGCACAGCTTCAAGTGAAGCTTGTTTGGGAAACTTCTGAATAGGTTCACCCCTCAAGTGGTGACGCCTAGGCTGAGGTAAATCAACTTCGCTGTTGGCGCAACGGTTCGTGATGGTTCACCAACGCGGCCAAGACCTACGGCTGTTCCGTCACACAGGATTCACACACAAAAGGAGAGTTAATCATGAAACGCATGGTATTCCTGATTTTGTTTCTTGCGGTTTTAGCTGCAGTCGCCACTTCAGTCAGGCGACATGGCTCAAACGCAACGCTTGTTCGCTCGGTGACCGCATCATCGGAGCAAGATGAGTTGATGAATGAAGGCGCCGGGATGTATAGCGACGCCTCCGTCGCCAATCAAGCCTCGACCTTTTCAATCAACCCGAGCGCAGTTACTTGTGGCGTAGGTACAGTGACGCCCAACGGCACCGCCGGCCCATTCGAGATGGTCATGTACTCGACAGGGACACATAACTACTCGGTCAATCCCTTGACTCGAACCATCACCGCGAGTGGGCGAATGCGCTCGATCACCCGCGTAGGGGGTGTAATTATCGAGGACGCGCACCATGATTTCATCGCTATCGCGGTGGACAACCAGCCTAGCCATCCGCAACCAAACAGAGCCGATCGCTTTGACACGCATTTCGCGACCCCGTTCTGGAACTTGAGCAATCCGATGTGTACGCCTTCTACGCTGGTTCCGGGTGGGTGCCGGTTCGGCGGCCAACTCTTCATAGGCGACGTCAGCGTGTCGTCGCAGTAGGAAGACCTTGGATAAATGGCCATCTGGGTCTTCTTAAATGTCCAGTGGATTGAGTACGGAAAGCACAAATCCGAGTCGGGCGGCCAGAGCGCTTCCCCGTCCGACCCGGATCTTCTCAGCCATTGAGCAACTCGAAGATGTTTGAACGAAGTCCTCCTGAACTCGGCACGCTATCGCTCCATAGCGGCGTCGCACGATAGGAATCGAGCAATCAATCACTGTCGGACTTCGGTCAAACGATTCGGACGCTTTTGCCGTTTGTCCAAGTCACTTGCATTCGGATCGAACATGCGCCGGCCGGTTAGCATGACGCTGAAATGGCGAGCACAACAATCAAAAGCTTGACTTACTTGAACGACGAGGTGAAGCGATGAGTGAAAAACACGTTATGAGCAGAAAAACCAACAGGCGAAAATTTCTGGGTCGCGTCGGTGGCGTTAGCGGCGCTGCCGTCGCGGCAAACATCATCGGCTGGCCTTCTCTGTCGCTCCTTGGCATCGCGACCGCCGAAGCCGCCGAGATCGGCCCAGTAACCGCCGAACAGCGCGCCGATCAGGCCTACAACGTGCGTGTTGCGGCGGCACTCGATCAAAGACAACAGCCACTCCCTTCCCACCCGACCAACGGTGATGAGGAACTCTACGCAAATAAGATCGCCAACTATTCAAAGGCGCTGCCACACAGTTCGCTGGGTGAGGTGAACCTACCATCCTACAACGCCCTCATCAGCGCCCTAACAACCGGCAACCCCACCGACTTCGAATTAATCCCCAAAGGTGGGACAGCCAAGCAAGCTAACCCGCAAGCAGCATTCACCTTCGAACTCGAAGGCGCTGACTCTCATCATCTCTCCATACCCGCGCCTCCCACGTACAACAGCGAGGCGCAAGGTGGAGAGATGGCGGAGGATTACTGGCAGGCGTTGACGCGCGACATTCCCTTCAGCCAATACGGTCTTAACCCACTCACCACCCAAGCCGTAACCGATTTGGCGCGGTTCTCCAACTATGCAGAGGTCACGATCGGTACGCTGTTCCGTGGGTCGAGCCCAGGCGACGACATCGGCCCCTACATTTCACAGTTTCTGTGGAAGGACATTCCATATGGGTCGACGGCGCTCACGATGTTTACCCAGCGGTACAAGGTTCCGCTGCTAAACAACGATCACATGACCGCCTACAGCGAATGGTTTAACGTGCAGAATGGCATTCCGCCGTCAACTGCGATTACCTTCGATCCTGTGCCACACTACATCCGCAACAACCGAGATCTGGGCGAGTGGGTGCATACGGATTTCACGTACCAGGGCTTTCTTAACGCCGCTCTCATCCTGCTTTCATACGGCGGAGCGGCCGTTGATAGCGGCAACCCCAATCGGACATCACAGACTCAGGGCAGTTTCATCACCTTTGGCGGCCCGCATATCCTCGACTGGGTGGGAAGGGTGACCAACGCCTCGCTGAAGGCGTCGTGGTATCAGAAGTGGCTTGTGCATCGCCGTGTGCGACCGGAGGCTTTTGCTGGGAACGTCCACAACCACAAGGTCGGTGCGGCTTCCTACCCGATCCACCAGAAGCTGCTGAACTCTCAAGCCCTCTCGCTGTTGTTCCTCAAAAACGGCAACTATCTCCTGCCAATGGCGTACCCGGAAGGAAGCCCGACGCACCCATCTTATCCCGCGGGCCATGCCGCCATTGCCGGCGCTTGTGCAACCGTACTCAAGGCGTTCTTCAACGAGTCTTTTGTAATACCCGAGCCTGTGGCCGCCACCGACGACGGACTCTTGCTACTGCCGTATAGCGGAGCGCCCCTGACCGTGGGCGGTGAGTTGAATAAGCTTGCCTCAAACATCTCGCTAGGCCGCGACGCCGCGGGCGTACACTGGCGCTCGGACGGTATTGAAGGTCTCAAGCTGGGTGAGGCCGTCGCCATTAGTATTATGCGTGACTTCCGGCGCACGTATAATGAAAACTTCAACGGCTTTTCGCTAACGAAGTTTGACGGTACCACGATCACTATCTAGAGGATGAAGCGAATGTGCCGGAACTGTAAAGTACGACCTCAGTGAGCAGGAGGTAATATGGACTGGCAGGCGCGATTTTTTACGATCGCGCCTGTCTCGTTCTTAGACGGCCTTCATGTTGGAGAGAATAAGCTAAACTCCCAGCGGGGTTAGTTGGCTCAACGTTTGGCGGACTTTGGCGCTTCGCAGGTAAAGCCAGTACTGTTGATTACCTCGCGCAATTTGGCGACAGTAACCTTCTGGTCGTCGTACTTGACGACTGCAACTCCTCGTTCGTAACTCACCTGCGCATCTTCAACCCCTTCGGTCGACTTCAGGGCTTGCGCAACAGCGGTTTCGCAGCCGCCGCAGGTCATTCCCTTCACGCGAAGAGTCACGGTTGCAGTTTTGGCTAAGGCAATGCCGGCGCTCAGGGCTAGAATAGTTATGACGATTACTGCGTGATTCAATTGTTTGCGGTTCATATTTATTGGCTCCTTAGAGTTCTGTTTCTAGATGACTCGCTACACAATTAGCTCATGTAACTAGTTCGACCTCTTATTAATGGCTTCGTTAATATCGCCCAGACAGCAGGCGCCAGAAGGATTTCGTGTCTCACAGGCGCACATCCCTTGCTTGATCAGACCAGCTATGAGTTCGGGAATGTGAGACCAGCCCCTCTCGGCGAGCTCTTCGCTCACGTCCTTTTCGTCAAAGCCGAAACAATAACAAAGAGGGATGGGATCCACCCGTTCTTTCAATCCGACGCGCACTCGCAAGTCTTCCTTTACAAAGGTCGTGTCACATTCATCTGAAAAGTAGACCACCTGGCACTCCGAATCAGCGCAGAAGCGAAAGTCTCTCTGACCAACTCGCTCCAGCCGATCCGATTTCAACATCAAGAGCACTGTCTTACGGCTGACCGGACGACTGAAGCGACTGCATTTCGCGCACGGCTGTGTATCCTCTTCTGGTGCGAAGGTATGGATTGGGCCAACTGAAAAGGAGTCGGTGACACTCATGATCTTGTGCAGCCTGACACTAACGCTTTGGCTCTTACTTCCCTTCCGTCACTTTGTATCCTGTCTTGTTGATGGCATCGCGGAGTTTGTCCGGTGTGGTCTTATCGTAGTCGTAGTCCACCGTCGCAGCGCCGCGGACATAGCTGACATCCGCGCGACGGACACCTGGGGTGCGCTCAAGAGCTAACTTGATCGTGGTCTCACAACTGGCGCAAGTCATTCCTTCCACCTTGAAAGTTACTTGTTTAATTCTGGGAGTTGCAACAGCAGCGGTGTCTTTTCCAAGCTGCTCATTCCCAACATTCCTATGGCTTATCTTCGCCGCGAGTGGCCCGGCCACGTACGGCATAAGAGCGAAAACCAGCACTGCAACAGAGGCGATCCAGAGACCCATTCGACTCATGCGATTGATGGGTTTGGTCGCGCATGCCTCACCGGGTTCGCACTGCTCGGTTCGTCTAATGTATGTCCAATAGAATCCGAACGCAAGCATTAGCACCGAGCCGCCCAACAGGAACGGACGTGCTGACTCGAGGTACGCAGCTGCTCCGAACGCGCCTACACCGAGTACAACGAAGAGCAAGGGCCCGATACAGCACAGGCTCGCCAGAAACCCGGCGACCACCGCACCACCAACAAAAGCCCTCTCCTTTATCATAGTTTCCTGATCTTTGCCGTTATGCTTGCCTAAGCTATTTTCGCTTTTCCCCCAGCAGCTTGTTCGTCTTCTCTGCAAACTTTTGACCATCGAGCCAGCGATCCGGTGAAACACCGCCGAGCTGGTGCATCCAGTAACTTGGCTTAGGTGCCTCGCTCTTCCACTCGGCGACTCGATCAAAGGCTAGATAAACGTCCCATGCCGGCCGTCCTTCTGGTAACTGTAGCACCGCTGCGTAACTCTCGGTCATCTCTCCCCTGGAGTCCCAAAAGAAGACTACTCGACTATCGGGAAGTTTTTCCATGGCTGCGGGAACAGTCGCTTCTGTGTCTCCTCGTAGGATCGGAACATATACCACGTAGACGCGCACATCCGAACTCTTAACCTCATCTAGAACCTTGCTCTCAATTTCGGAAGCCCCCCGAAGACAATACGGTCATGTGGGCGATAGGAGGAGAAGCATGCGCACCTTACCCTTATCGCGGTTAAACATAGTGCGGAGCTCTTTCGGATCGGTTGAATAACGCCTGTCATTCGTTATCGCTAATGGGGTCGCAGCCGCGACGCTCTGACTTTCCCCCAGGTAAGGGTGGGTCCCCAGAGCAATAATCCCCAAAAGAATGAGAGCTAGAAATGGCTCGAAGGATTTGCGGTTTGTGAGATTTGTCATGGCCTAATTCTTCGCAGTTGAGACTTGGTACGCAAACATCTGTAGCGACAATAGATCACCTCAAAATCAGACGGTGCGAATGAAACCAAACGACTTTGATTCCGATGCTTAGACGGACAAGCTGGATGGACGTGGCGCGCCTTGAAGTTGAGCCGGAACTTGCTGTGACTTGCAGAAATGCAGGAACCGTTCCCTATCGCGTTGCATTTCTTTGTCGCCTACTAGCCAAGCCCGCACTTCGTCGAAAACGTGAGCTGCGTTGGGGTCTGGCAGATTCGCAATCCGGTAATGCACCCACTTGCCATCTCTTCGGGTTTCAACTACCCCAGCTTTTCGCAGGTACGCCAAATGACGTGAGATTGCTGACTGCCGAAGCCGCAACACCTCGACGAAAAAGCAGACACAGATTTCACCTGGACCTATCAAATTGATAATTCGCAGGCGGGTTCGGTCAGCTAACGCTTTGAATAAGAGTTCCTTATCGAATTCTTCGCTTGTTCGATCCATTAAGGGTTTACTTTAGCACGTCTCAGATATATTGTACTGCTTAAATTTGCCTTGACAAATACGTTAGTCCAGTCTTAGGATTCTCATATCCGCGTATCGTAATATGTGATTACGATAGCCTCGACCGGGCAAGAATTTTGGAATAAGGTTATAAGCCTTCTCAAGGCTTGAAAGGGCAAATGACGGGCAAGGCTTTACGGCGCTCGTCCTATTTGTGTTGCCACACCCAAAATGTAATGAAAGCCCTCTTAGTCTCAACCTATGAATTGGGTCGCCAGCCATTCGGATTGGCTTCGCCTGCGGCATGGTTACGCAATGCCGGCGTTGACGTCGCCTGCCTGGACCTGTCGCAGGTAAAGCTTGACGAGAAGGCCGTCCGAGAAGCGGATCTGATTGCGACCTATGTGCCGATGCACACGGCAACCCGGATCGCAATGAACCTTTTTGAAAAGGTCAAGTTGTTAAATCCGAGAGCTCATCTCTGTGCCTACGGTCTTTACGCCCCGCTGAACGAAGAACTCCTGAGGAAGATGGGAGTCAGTACAATTCTGGGTGGAGAGTTTGAGGAAGGTCTACTTAGTTTAGCGCATGGCCTTAATAAGGGAGAGCAGACCGGCGCCAACGTCCAAAGCCAGCCACTAATATCCCTAACCAGGCAAAAGTTTCTTATTCCAGATCGCGCTGGTCTACCTCCTCTTGACCGATATGCCAACCTTATTCTTCCCGACGGAACTCATCAAACGGTCGGCTACACGGAAGCCTCTCGAGGATGTAAGCATCTTTGCCGGCACTGCCCGATTGTGCCCGTCTACAAGGGCCAATTCAGGGTTATTCAGCGCGACGTTGTCTTAGGGGACGTACGGTACCAGGTGGCCCAAGGCGCTCGACATATCACTTTCGGCGATCCTGATTTTTTTAATGGCATCCGGCACGCAGTTGAACTAGTCAGAGCCATCCATCAAGAATTTCCCCATCTAACTTACGATGTCACCATCAAAGTGGAACACCTGCTGAAGCACGCAGAACACTTGCAAACTCTCAAAGAGACGGGTTGCGCATTTGTTATTTCGGCGGTTGAGGCAGTTGATGATCGGATTCTCGCGATCTTTGATAAAGGACACACTCGTGCCGATTTTATCAAGGTCGTCGAGCTCTGCAGGGAGATTGGCTTAGTTCTCGTCCCCACATTCGTGGCCTTCACACCGTGGATTACCTTGGAGGGATACGAGGATTTACTGGAGACTTTGGCGGACTTGGACTTGATTGAACATCTACCTCCAATCCAGCTAGCCATCAGGCTACTGATTCCCGCTGGTTCCAGATTATTGGAGTTGCCAGACGTTCGAGCAAACGTTGGGCCTTTCAACGAAGCGGCTCTGAGCTACCGTTGGACACATCCCGATCAGCGAGTTGACGTTCTCCAACGCGATATCGAGCAGATGGTACTGAAAGCGACAGCTGCGGGCGCAAGTCGTCGGCAAATCTTTCATCGAGCATGGAAGCTTGTGCAGCGGGCGTTGGACCATTCGGGGAAACTGTTGTCGGATACATCCCCTTGTTTGCCTCGCGCTGCGGTGCCTTACCTTAACGAGCCTTGGTATTGTTGAGCGGAACCCACATCGGAACAGTTGGTTCCATTTTGAGAGTAAACGTACTACGACGATGAAGGCACCCACCTTCCACATAATTTGTTCCGCATTCGATATGGAGGAGACCCAGATGGAACTCAAGATAGACAGAGAACTCAATAACATATTTCACACCTGCAATACGTCCAGCTTGTCACCAAAGGACACGGCATTGGTGACTCTCGCTGCCAAATTAGCCTCAGGCCATCAAGGTGCGGCGTTGGGTATAAGCGATTCTGTCAAGAAGTCTGGCGCCTCGGTTGGGGAACTAGCACGGGTGGCTTGTCTTTCCGCCTGTACGGCTGGCCCAAGAGTAGGTGAGACTTTCGCCAGCGCCCTAAAAACTGCAAGGCTCTCCGGTGCCTCAGGCGTAATCAAGGGTGAGAAGTTCCAGGGATGTACCATGAAATCCCTGGATACCAAGATTCATCATTTAGTCAGTCTCGCAGCTTGCCTCGCGAGTGGATGTATGTGCGCGAGCGGCCACATCATTCAGGCACGCAATGCGGGTGCTAATCAGCAGGAGCTTGCAAGAACTGCTTGCATTGCATCGTGCGTATCGGGAATGAAAGCCAAGTTCGATTTTCTGGCTCATATGCAGCGGACTACAAACTGCAAAGCATGTGCTTGCTAAAGAGCCTAACAAATTCCGGGTGGTTTCAAGGCCGTTCATCACGGTTCGGGAAGTTGGTCTTGAAAAGGGTACTAGTTGGTAGCGGCGCAACGGCGAGTTCTGACTAGACCTGGGACGGCAGGCTTATCCGGTTCTGATGCTTCAGCGAAACTTGTTCGAATAGCCAAGTCGGACAACCGAATTTCAATTTGTCCTCATTGAGGGCTTTGAAACAGAAAGGAGAATAAAGATGAAATTTCTAAAATACAGCTGCATGGCACTGCTGTTAGCGTCGGCTTTCGCGTTTACCTCGGTAGCAGTTTACGCGCAGGAAGAAGTAGAGGAAGCGTGCGCGGAGGAGGCTTCCGTAAGCGCGGTGCCGTTTGCTGCTGCAGCATTCCTCGGCATACCATCGGCGTTTGTATTTGCTCGCCGTCGCCGAAGGACCAAGAGATAGAACCCAAGATAGGCCCTGAGCTATTCTGGGTTGT
>Ga0070669_100001144_pt1 | contig 19369 bp, 12 predicted proteins | sample KBSS53metaG_FD_64680 | JGI IMG/M metagenome (GOLD analysis project Ga0070669, IMG submission 64680) | Switchgrass rhizosphere microbial communities from Kellogg Biological Station, Michigan, USA - KBS S5-3 metaG | ecosystem: Host-associated > Plants > Roots > Rhizosphere > Soil ... | reverse complement strand
AGCTCCTCGGCCACGTGCGACAACCCCTCGTCGAGCCAGGTCTCCTCGAAGCCCGTCGCGGCCGCGTTCACGTACATGCGACGCGACGCATTGATGAGGTGCTGGTATTCGTGACCAAGCGTGGCGATCACGACGCTCGTTACCGCACTCTTGGCGAATCGGTTGCCATTCACGACGCCGCTGGGATCCGGCACCATGAGATAGAACATCTCGCCGCCGTTGCTCGACGCGCACGCCTGGAAGTCGGCGGTGGGAGTGGATGGGAAGAGATCGCGAGCGTAGAAGAAGCCACTGACGTACGAGTCGCTGTTCGCCGGCGTCAGCTCGTTCACGGCGCGCGTGAAGAACAGCACGACGTGACCGTTGCCGTCGATGTCCGTCGGCGAGCCGAATGCCCTGGTGTCCGTCGGGTCGACGAGGTTGTCGAACGTCGACGCGATCGATTGGTAGTCGGCGTCGGTGTAGCCCGACGCGGGGTTGGCGGTATCGGCGACGACGATCGCCCTGCTGCTCACCGCGGCGATGCGGCCCGTCCGCATGATGGGCGACGAGCAGGCCGAGGTCGCGTTGGCGTTGAGCGCGACGAGGTCACCCACATTCGCGGTGCTCGGGATGACGCTGAGCGAGAGACCCGGAACCATGCCGGTCGACGCACGCGTACGCTTGGCCATCCACGCACGCGCACCGGCGATCCTCGGCGCAAGCTCTCGCGCTTCCGTCGCACGGAGCTTTGCATCCAGCGCCCGTGTCAGGTCCAGCGATGCGAGGGTGCGCGACTGCGACGTCGCGAGCGAGGTACCGGCGAGCAGGTTGAACGTGCCCGTCAGCGGCGTTACGCTGGCGACCGCGGTGGCTCCGACACCGCTTGCCTGGAACGTGACCGACGCCCGCGACGCGCCGTCGAGCGCCGAATTGAACGGCACGAGCGCGAAGTCACCACCGGCGGTTCCCCCCGACACGCACACCGACGTGGCGGCGATGCCCGCAATGACCTGACCCAGCGTCAGCATGGTGCTCGAGCTGCTGCAGTCCGAGCTGGCGATGGTCGTCGCAGTAGCCGTGACGCGTGCGACGAGCGACGCGGCCTGCACCGTCGCGGTGATCTCGACACTCCCGGCGGCGGCGCCGAGGGTGACCTGCGTCGACGCAGCGCCGTTGGCATCGGTGACGGCGGTCGTCGGCGTCAGCGTGGCAGCGCCGCTCGTCACGGCGAAGGTGACGGTCACGCCGGACACGGGGGCATCGGCTGCCGTCGTCACCTCGAACACGACCGGGGACGTGAGTGTGCTCCCGACGAGACCCGATTGCCCCGCGCCGCTCACTGCCGCAATGGCCGCGGGGGTGGGCGTCGATGGGCCCGTGGAGTCGCTGCACGCGGCGAACGCGGTTACAGCCGCCGACGTCAGGACGCGCAGAACGGCTCGGCCACGGTGGATGGTGAATTGCGGGATCATCACAGTCTCTACATTTCCGGGAGTGGGGAACGACAACCGCAGGTCTTCCACTCACAGGAACACGCGAACGCGGCGATACCCTACGACGCCTGCCATCCCAAGCGACCGCGAGGGATGACGCCGATGACGCCGTCGTTAGGTGGAACTCCGCGGAAAATCCTTGGCACATCGAGGCTTGCAACATCATGGCAGTGGCATTGCCATTCACACTCGAACACGTGTCGTCACTCGCAGCACGGGCCGGACAGCTCGAGCGCCTTGGTGAAGACCTTCAGGAGCCGCGCGCGCTCCTTCGCGCCGCACGGCTCTACCGACTGGCGACCCGGATCACCGACGACATCGAGCGGCGGCCCGGGACCAGGTTCTCGCCAGGTGACCTCGTACGCGTGCGCGACGAGCTTCGCACCCTCGCGACCGACGCCGCCGCGTCCGGCCTGCTCGGTGACTACGGGATCACGAGTCGCGCGACGGCCGATACGACCGGTGCGCTGACGCGAGCGTTCCGCGAGATCGCGATCCGCGTCGAGCAGCGCCTTGCCGCCGCCGAGGCGCACCCGCGGGCTCGACCGGACGCCGAGCCGCGCGCCTAACGCGGCGCTCGTCGGCGTCGGCTACCCGACCTGGACGCCGAGGTTGATGATGCCCGCGTACCCGCTGCCGCTCGGCGACGTCACCAGCGTCAGCGCCACCTTCTCCCCCGCGGTCAGGCTGTTGTAGATGCCGTCGCGGGTGTTGATCGTGTCACGCCTCCCCTTGCTGCGGTACGGGCGAGTGCGTGCACCGTGTCCGTGAGCGTCTCGTCGAGGAAGAACCGCCGGGTGAACTCCTACGTCTTCGCGGTACCGGCGAACAGGCGCCGCCGCTCGACGTTGACGAGGCCAGCCGTTGGTTCGCTGAGTCGCTTCATTTGTATGAGCCTAACGATGACGTGTTTACGGAAGAAGACCGGATCAATTCGGTCGTTCGCTCTGAAGCACGTCAACCGGCGAGCACCCGTACAGGCGTGTGCATGCGCGGCGATCGCGCCCCACGTCGCCTCGCGATAATGGGATAAGAAATTCGGGATGAGGGTATCGGGCGCGTCGCGTGTTCCTGTGACGTCACCTCGATGTCACGCCGGTGAGGAAGCGCGAATGCGTCGCGTCAGCCCGCCGGCCAATCCCGGAGTAACAGCAATGGGGCGCAGTAACATCCGCGCGTGGTACCGCATCGCCGTTATCACGCCTCTGGTCGGCGCCGCGTGCGCCGAGCTCACGAACCCGACACAGTCGTCGCTGACGCCCAGCGCGCTGTCGGGTGCCTTCTCGACCGTCCCGGTCGGATACGGCGATCTCACCAGCAGCTTCGTCGGTACGGCGGCCTCCGCCGTTCCGTCGGCCGGATTCTGGTTGGGCGGCGGACGGAATGGGAGCATGGAGCGCGGCGCGTTCATGGGAGGCGGTCTCCAGGCCTCGTTCAGCGGTGAAGGCGGAGGCTTCGGTCGCGGCCTCGCTGGTCCGTTCGGCGGCGGGCTCACCTGCACCAGCACGTTCAACGCGGCGACCGGCCGCGTCGTCTGCGAGACCGTCACACAGAATGGGCTCACCATTGCCCGCTCGGCGCAGTACAAGAACGCCGCCGGCACCATTCAGCAGGCGTTCGACTCGACGACGAACAGTGCGAGCATCCAGAGCACCGTGACGGGCACCGTGACGTACACGCCGCCCGACAGCGCTTCGGGTGGCGACCGAGGCCGGCGAGGGCATGGCGGTGGACGCGCGTGCTGGGGCGATGGCCGTGGGGCAGGTGGCCTCCTGCTGGGCGACACCGCCACGATCGTCAGTGCCACCACGACCGTGAACAACACGAGCGATCGGACGGTCACCGGACTGGCGAGCGGCAGCACGCAGCGCACGGTGAACGGCACGTCGCGAGGTCAGGAGTCGACGACGGGCACGTCGAGCCGCGGAACGTTCACGGCGACGCGCGTCGCCGGCGACACGACCGTGGGTCTCGTGATCCCGGTGGCGACGAGTGGCCAGAGCTACCCGACGGCAGGCACGGTCGTTCGCGCCATGCAGGCGAGCGTCACGTACACGGGCGAGGCGGCCACGTCGGTGTCGCGCCGCGAGGTCATCACGTACGATGGCAGCGCCACAGCGAAGGTGGAGATCACGGAGAACGGCACGACGCGCAACTGCACGCGCCCGCTGCCGAGGGGACCGCTTTCGTGCAGCTGATGCCATAGCAGGATTGCGGGACATCGAGCTCTGGGATGACGACGGGCCGCCAATCGAGTTGGTGGCCCGTCGTCGCACCTGGAGGGTGTCGTTTCGCCGGCGCGTGCCGCTGCCAGTGGTGAGTCGGTCATCGGTCGAAGAAGTCGCCAGTCGCAGTTCCGACGGGGCAGTTCCGAGTCCCGAGCCCTGAGGACCGAGTACTGATTCTTACCTAGTGATCACTCCTACTGGATCACTCATACTGGCGACTCTCGGCTGATGACTGACTGACCACTGAGATGCTGCCGTACGTACACCCGCGCCTAGGAATCCGGGAGCCACGGCGCCAGCCGCTCGCGCAGCGTCCGCAGCGCCTTCCCCATCTGCGCCTCCACCGTCTTCACGGAGATCCCCAGCTGTCGCGCGATCTCCGCGTACTTGAGCCCGTGCACACGACTCAGCTCGAACACCTCCCGACAGCGGTCCGGCAGCGACTGCACCGCGCGCTGGACCGCGACGTCCAGCTCCTCCTCGACGACGGCGGCGTCGGCGTGCGGTGTCGACGACGACTCCCCGCGAACGTCCGGCTCGCTCCTCTGTTCGATCTTCAGGTGCCGCAGATGGTTCAGCACGCGGTTGCGGGTCGCCTGGAACAGATACGCCTGCGCTGACCCGTCCGCCGCGAGCGTCTCGCGCCTCCGCCACAGCTCGAGCATGACGTCCTGCACGAGCTCCTCCGCCACCGCCCGGTCGCGCAGCATACGCTCGGCGGTCCCCACCAGCGGCCCGTACCAGGTACGGAAGATCTCGTCGAACGCCGCCGAATCGCCCTGCCGGAGACGCTCGAGAAGCTCGCGGTCGGTCACGAGGGGAACGGGAAGCGGGAGACGGAAAGTGGGGAGGCGGCTCGCCGGAAAGTAGTTTCCCAGGGCCGCAGGCTGATAGCCAATGGCCACCACGCGCTCGGTGCATGCGACCATAGGGGTTCGGGACCGGTCGCGTGTATATCATGTAGCCGAGTCCCCAGGTCCCTCGTCCCCGTCCCCGAAATGGGCAATCAAACCCCGAGCCATCCGCCGCACGACGACACCGCCGACTGGGAGGCGATCGCACGCTATTTCGCGGGCGAGAGCACCTCGGATGAGGCAGTGGTCGTTCGCCGGTGGCTCGAGGCGCACCCCACCGAAGCGGCGGCACTGAGGGCGCTGGGAGACGCGACCGCCGACCTTTCGAGCGCGACCGCGCCGGACCTCGACGTCGAAGCCGCGCTCGCAAGTGTCACGCGACGACGCCTGTCCGAGGACCAGGCCGGTGCGGCCGATGTCATCCCGATCGACAGCCATCGGCCCGCTCGTCGCACGCCGGTGCGTACCGACGGGCCCGCGAAGCCGGCCGTTCCCGCGCGACGCTGGCAGCGATTCGCACTGCCTGCAGCCGCAGCTGCCGTGCTGCTCATCGGCGGCCGGCTGTTGTGGCACTCGACCGAGGCCGGCGTGTATACGAACCCAGGGGCTGCGGCGCAGACGTTCGCGACCGCCGTGGGCCAGCGGGATTCGGTGCGCCTGACGGACGGAACGCGCGTGGTTCTCGCTCCGGAGAGTCAGCTTATCGTGGCGGCAGGATACGGAGACAGCGTGCGCGAAGTGGAGCTGAAGGGTGAAGCGTACTTCGACGTGCATCACGACGCCGCACGTCCCTTCCTCGTGCGCGCGAACGGCGCGGCCATTCGCGATCTCGGCACGACGTTCACGGTTCGCGCAACCAGCGGCCAGGGTGTGCGCGTCGCCGTGACCTCAGGGTCCGTGTCGCTCGCGCTGGCGCAGGCGTCGCAGAGCTCCGCCGTCGTCCTGCAGCCCGGCGATGCCGGAACGGTCGGCACCGATGGCCGCACGCTCGTCGAGCGCGGTGGCGCCGCCGAGCCCGATACGGCGTGGACCCGCGGTCGCCTCGTGTTCCGCGAAGCGCCCGTCACGACCGTGCGCGCGGAGCTGCGCCGCTGGTACGGGATCGACCTGCAGATCGACTCGTCGTTCGCGTCGAGCCACCTCTCGATGACGTTCGATGGCGAGTCCGCCGACCGTGTCCTCGAGGTCATCGCGCTGAGCCTCGGCGCCGAGGTCTCGCGACAGGGCAACACCGCGACCCTCAAACCAGGGTCGGCTCGCGCCCGATGACGCGTCGCGAGACAACGCCCGTCATGCGGGGGGCCCTCATCGCGCGTCGGCGCGTCACGCGAATGCTCGTCGCGCGAACGTTCGTCATCTCAATGGCTGCGCTGGCCACCCTCGCTGGCGCAGCCTCGCCCGCGCTGGCGCAGTCGGCGTGCGCGGCCGCCGTGACACCCGCGGTGCACGTGCCGACCCGCCACTGGCCCGCGCCCCTCGACCGGCCGGTCACGCTCGAGGGCGACAACGTCACGCTGCGCGACGGGCTCGCGCGTCTGGCGAGCGCCGCTCGCGTTAGGCTCTCGTACGTGGCCGAGCTGCTGCCGCTGGACCGGTCGCTGTGTCTGTCATACCGGTCGGTCGCGGCCGGCGAGGTGCTCTCTGACCTGCTGCGCGGAACGACGGTGGAGCCGGTCGTCGCGGGCGACGATCAGGTCGTGCTCGCGCCGACGCGACGGACGGCGTCGGCGCCATCCGAGGGCGACGTCTCGGCGTCCCGTACCAGCGTGCTCGAGCGCGTCGTCGTGATGGGCACCTCCTCGGCCATCGAGGATCGAGCGTCGCCGGTCTCGATGGACGTGGTGAGCGGTCAGCATCTCGCGCGCCAGGAGACGAGCTCGTTGCAGCACCTGATCGACGGCTCGGTAGCCGGCGTATGGATGTGGCAGCAGTCGCCGACAACCATGTTCGCGCGCTACGGCAGCGTACGGGGCGCGAGCTCGTTCGGACTGAGCTACCCGAAGATCTACATCGACGGCATCGAGGTCGCGAACCCGCTGCTCGTCAGGCAGGTCGATCCGTCGACGATCGAACGACTGGAGGTCATTCGCGGTCCGCAGGGCTCCGCGCTGTACGGCGCGGACGCGAACAGTGGCGTCATCAACATCATCACGCGGCATGATGGAGCCGGCCCCGGTGGCCAGCGGCTGGAGCTCGAGAGCACCGCCGGCATGTCGGGCAGCCAGTTCGCGACACAGGGCGTGATGACGCAGCAGCACGCACTCGCCTTCCGCACCGGCACCACCGAGCGCTCGGCCGGACTGGGCCTGAGTATCGGCACGTTAGGGGCGTACGTGCCCGGGGCGTTCGCCCGGAGCTTCGCCGCAAATGGCGACATGCGCATCGTGGGCGCGCGAAGCGTGCTGACGGGAATGGCGCGCCTGTTGAGCGAACGCGCCGGTTCGCCTGCGAATCCGCTCCTTCCGCGAACGGTCGGCCCGCTGGTCGGTGGCATGTTTCCACAGGGCGGTCACGCGGACGGGGACAAGCCGGCGTACTCCCGCACGGGCGGCGGTGGCGAGCGGACATCCCCGATGACGTCCCCGTTCGGCGCTCCATTTCCGAACGATACGGGCGCCACGCAGTCGGTTCGGCAGTACACGGTTGGCGGGACGCTGGCCTACACGCCTAACGAGCGCTGGACGCATACGTTCGTGCTCGGCATCGATGGCTATCGGCTCGCCAACCCGGCCGTCGAGCAGGGGCCGATCCCGAGCGCCACCGACTCCGCACTCGCGGCCGCGCGCGGCGGCAGCGACCGCATCACCGCCCGTGCGAGCAGCGCCGCGACGTTCGGGTCGGCCGATCGCGCATCGACGGAGCTGACATTCTCGGCGGAGCACACGACGGCGCGCGAGCAGAGCCGCATCGTGAGCCCGACGGTATCCCGGTCGCTGAGCGACGGCAGCACGGAGCATCTCGGAGAGGCCGAGACGGAAATAGACGCGCGGCTGATCGGCTGGCGGGGCAACACCGGCCTCGTTGCACGGTCGACCACCGCGTTTCGGAACCGGCTGTTCCTCACGACAGGGCTGCGCATCGAGCGCAACGATGCGCTGGTCGGATCGACGCGCACGACGCTGCTGCCAATGATCGGCGGCGCTATCGTCGGCGATCGCGGCGACGTCACGCTCAAGGTTCGCGCGGCGTATGGCAAGGGCATCCGCCCTGTGCAGGGCGCGATTCGCGAGCTGGCCTGGTCGGGCTACAGTACGACGCTCGTCGCAGACGATCTCGCGCCCGAACAGCAGGACGGAATCGAGGCGGGGGCCGACCTGTTCGTCGGCCGGCATCTCGGCTTGCATGTGACACGTTTCGATCAGCAGGCCACGGGCCTCATCCAGTCGGTCGCGATCACGATGCCGTCGCGGTCGCCATCGCGAGGTGGTCGCCTCGACGGGATGGGCGACACGTACGTCGCGTATCAGCTGCAGAACGTCGGCGAGATCTCGAATCGCGGCTGGGAGCTGCAGAGCTCCGCCGACTTCGGGCGACTGTCGCTCACCGGCACGCTCTCGCTGGTGGATAGCCGGGTGCAGCAGCTCGCCTCGGGGTACAGCGGAGACTTGCGTGCGGGTGACCGCATGCTCGACGTCCCTGCGCGCACGTCGAGTCTAAGCGGCGCGTGGACGGGCAGAGGATGGTTCACGTCGCTGACGGTCTCGCGCGCGGCAGACTGGACGGGCTACGATCGCCTGGCGGTCGCGGATGCCCTAACGAGTGGCGGTCTCGCGCCGCGCGACCTGGTGGGTGGGCGGCTGCGCGGCTACTGGCGGCAGTACGACGGCGTGACGCGCCTGCGCGCGAACGTAAGCCGCGATCTGTTCCGTGGCTTGTCGCTCGTGATCGCGGGCGACAACCTGCTCGGTCAGCAGTTCGGAGAACCGGATAACGCGACGGTCGTTCCGGGGCGGACCGTCACGGCCGGCGTGAAAGCGAAGTTCTAGCCCTGTCATTCCGAGCGCAGCCCGCGCGGAGCGCACGCGGACCGTGTCATTCCGAGCGGAGCAGCCGGCAGGCTGCGCAGGCGAGGAATCGCACTCGTCCCGGACGGGAGGCCCCTCTACCGGGACGACGGCGATTCCTCGCCTCCGGCCCTGCGGGCCTCCGCTCGGAATGACACCGGCAGATCAGACTGCGCGCGCGCCTGCCTCGCGCAGCTCGGCCAGGTACTGGTGCACGAACGCGATCGCCATGCTGCCCTCACCCACGCTCGACGCCACCCGCTTGATCGAGCCGTGCCTCACGTCGCCCGCCGCGAAGATGCCCGGCACGCTCGTCTCGAGTAGATACGGGTCGCGCTCCAGAGGCCATGTTCCCGCGTCGTGCTCCTCGAGCAGATCCATCACGTCGCGCCCCACACACACGTAGCCCCACTCGTCGCGAATGAGGTTCGGCGGCAGCCACGACGTTTCCGCGTGCGCGCCGATGAACACGAACAGCGCATCGCTCGGGCGCCGCTCGCGCCGCCGCGCCGGGCCCGTGACCACCTCGATCGCCTCGAGCCGGTCGCTTCCCTCCACCGCCACGACCTCGGTCTCGGTCTCGATCGTCACGTTCGCTTTCGTCGCCAGCTGGTCGACGAGGTACTGCGACATGCTCGCTGCGAGCGTCTTGCCGCGCACGAGCATCGTCACCGAGTCGGCGTAGCTGGAGAACATCATCGCCGCCTGGCCGGCCGAGTTGCCGCCGCCGATCAGGTGGATGGCCCGGCCGCGAAGGCCGAGCGCTTCCGTGGCGGCCGCGCCGTAGTAGACGCCGTGCCCGGTGAGGCGGTCGATGCCGGGCGTCCCCAGCCGACGCCACTGCACGCCATTCGCCATGATGACGGCCTTCGTCGTTAGGCGCGTCCCGTCGTCGAGCACGATCCGGTGCACCGCGGCGTCGGGTGAGAGCGGCGTGCCCGGCTCGATCGTGTCGACCGACCGCGCGACGAGCAGCTCGGCGTTGAAGCGCAGGGCCTGCTGCCGCGCCTTCCCACTGAGCTCGTCACCCGAGAGGCCGCTCGGGAAGCCAAGGTAGTTCTCGATGCGCGATGACGTGCCGGCCTGGCCGCCGCACGCGACGCGCTCGACGAGCAGCGTCGAGAGTCCCTCGGACGCGCCGTACACGGCGGCCGCGAGGCCGGCAGGTCCGCCGCCGACGATGACGACGTCGTACGCATCGTGGCGCGGGATGGTCTGCAACCCCACGGCCTGCGCCAGTTCCGGGAGCGTCGGCGCCTCGAGCCGACTGCGGTCGGCGAGAATCACGAGCGGAAGGCGCGCGTCGGCGAACGCGGACGCGCCGTCGGCAGCCGACTCGATGATGCCGTCGCACGCGAGGCGGTCGAAGGTGTCCGGATCGTCGAGGTCGCGCCACGCAAACACCACGCGATTGCGTGAGAGGAATTCGCGAACAGCGAAGCACGTGACGTCGTCCCGGCGGCCTACGACCGTCGCGGCGATACCCGTGTTCTCCACGACGACCTGCTGAATCCGGCCCACCCGGAGCGCCATCGTCTTCATGATCTCGCCGTTCAACACCCGGCAGTGCGAGATGAGATCGTGGAAGTCCGCCGGGTCGAGTCGCATGACGCGCGCGGGCTCGACGGCGCGTACGCTCGCGACGGCGGGAGTTCCAAGCAGGAGCGGTACCTCCCCGAAGTAGTCGCCCGGCACGAACGTCGTGAGGTCGTGGTCGTGACCGGCGATCGACTTGACTACCGTGAGCTTGCCGTCGAGCAGCGCGAAGAACGCGGCGGTCTGTCCCTCGACGATGAGCCATTCGCCCTGCTGCAGTCGCACGTCCGCCGCGCGAGCGGCCAGGGAGGCGCGCTCGGTCTCGGGCAGGAACGCGAACAACGGGATGTGCGTGAGCGATTCGGCGGTGATCATGCGGCGTCCTTGTCCTGGGCTCCTTTAATGATGTGCGGTCGCGGAAGCGCTAACGGGTTCGCTTGATTGGGGTCAGACTCGACCAGAAGCATTTCAGTGCGGACGGAACCGAAAACAGGCCTTGACAGTGCTCAGACAATAGTTATCATAGCATGCATTGTTACGGCATCCATTTCTCGCACGATTCCAATCACATGCCCACCGCCAAACCCGGGGCCCGCGTCCGCGCCAGCGCAATCCAGACCGAGCTCCGGCAGAGCAAGCCGTTTCGTTCGATCGCGCAGGAGGCCACGATCGCCCTGCTGCGTACGGCGTCGGTGGTGAGTCGAGCCGTCGCGAGAGTGGTGGAGCCGTCGGGGTTGAGCCTCGCCCAGTACAACGCGCTCCGCATCATCCGGGGCGCCGGTACCGGCGGGATCCCGACGCTCTCGATCCGCGAACGCATGATCGACGAGGGGACCACGATCACTCGGCTCCTCGACAAGCTGGACGACGCAGGGCTCGTTCGGCGCGAGCGGAGCTATCCGGATCGCCGACAGGTCCTGTGCTTCGTGACCGACGCCGGTCGGAAGCTGCTCGATTCGCTGGATCCGCCGGTAAATGCGATGGATGAAGACGTGGTCGCGTCGTTGGACGAGTCGCAGCTCGAGACGTTCGTCGAGCTGCTCGACACGGTGCGTCTCGCGAATGCCGAGCGCGGCGCGCCGAAGACGGCGGCCGCCGCGAGGAAGTGAGTTTGTTCGCCAATACATGCTATAGCAACCATTGCCCTAACATCCAACTCCCATGTATCGCACACTGATCTCCACCAACCGCGACGCCGGCGCTCTCCTGGGACGTGTCATGCTCGGCGCCCTCCTCATTCCGCATGGATTCCAGCATGCCCTCGGGCTCTTCGGTGGCTACGGGTTCAGCGGCACGCTCGGCTGGATGACGAACACACTGGGCTTCCCTGCTCCACTCGCCGCGCTCGCGATCGTCACCGAGCTCGTCGCCCCGTTCGCGCTCATCGTCGGACTCGGCGGACGACTCGCTGCGCTCGGCATCATCGGCCTCATGGCCGGGGCGCTGAGCACACACGCGCCTAACGGGTTCTTCATGAACTGGTTCGGCGGCCTGCCCGCCGGCACCGAGGGATTCGAGTACCATCTCGTCGTCATCGGGCTCGCCGGCGTCGTCGTCGTGAACGGGAGCGGCGCACTCTCGCTGGATGGATTCCTCACGAATCGCTTCAGCCGAACCAACCCGCCCGGCGTCGGCACGTCGCGTCGTCAGGCAGTCACGCCGGGCGCACGCCAGGCCGCCTAACTCCACCCTTGCTCCAACCTTATCCACTTCTCGAGGATTCCGCAGATGTCTATCAAGCCACACGTGCTGGACCTGATCCGCCTCGTCGAAGACGGCAAGATGCTCGACGCCATCACGAAGTACTACGACGAGAACATCGCCATGCAGGAGAACACGCTGCCACCCGTCGTGGGGTTCGCCACCAACTACGAGCGAGAGGCCTCGTTCTACGGTTCCCTGCTCGCCCTGAAGTTCACCCTCGTATCGGTCGTCGTCGAAGGTGACCGCGCCGTGATCAACTGGGTGTTCGACTACACGACCGCTGACGGCAAGCAGTATCGCATGGATGAGATAGCGGTGCAGACGTGGCGGAACGGGAAGATCGTGCACGAGCGCTTCATCTACGATACGGCAACCCTCGCCGTCGCCGCCTAACGAAGTACGGGCCCGGGCTCGGCTCGCCGAGCATGGCGAGGCGGGACCCGCATCCGCGTCCGCCGCACCGTCAACGGCACCGTCGTTGTCGGCGGCATTCAGGAGTCCGGGCCGGCGAATGTGCCGACCTCGTCATCAGGCTCTGGACTCCCGCCGTGCCGTGCTCTATGGATAGAGAGGCGCCGGGCCTTCGATGGACCAGGGAACGGCGCCTGCTGGCACAGGCACACCGGGTTCGAGCCGAAGCGCGTGCACGGAGACTCTCCCATGACACCACCCATCCGCACTCGTTCCCTGGCACTCATCGGACCACTCGCCGAGCAGCGACGGGTGACGCAGACCGCCGGGTTCCCGATCGATCCGTCCAAGATGCTTCCCGCGCCAGATGTCATCCTGCTCATCACCGACGACGATCCGGGCGCCATGTTATTCCGTTACACGGCGCACGGGGAATTCGGCGGTGACACCTGGCACGTCTCCGCCGACGAAGCGCGCGAGCACGCCATCTACGACTACAGCGACGCCCTGGGTGAGTGGGTCGACGTGCCGGACGAGGTCGAGGACGCCCACACCTACGCGATTCAGTACGCGGCCGAGCGCTTGAACACGAGGGGAGACTGGTAGGACGGGATTGGCCATCACGTTAGGCAGGCGGCGCTCGACCCGCCGGCGTGTCGCGTTCCGTGGTGGCCGTCGACCGATCTTGACGAGCCCGCTTAGGACCCCAATAGTTGAGCGGCGACGCGGCCCTTTTTGCGCAGCATCCATTTCGCGGAGGGTGTCATGCGGCTACCGCTCACGTTCACGGCGCTCATGCTCGGCGCCGCGACTCCCGCCCTGTCACAGTCGGTCCAGGGTGTGTGGAAGCTGTCCGAGGTGGTCATCAGCGGCGGAGCGAACTCTGGTCACCACACGACCGACGTACAGCCCGGTCTCCTGATCTTCACAAAACGGCATTATTCCCTGGTGTCCGTGGACGGTTTCACGGCCAGGCCAGAGTGGAGCAATAGCAATCCCACGCCCGAGGAATTGGCGAAGGTCTGGACACCGTTCACGGCCAACGCCGGGACCTACGAGATCAAAGACTCCACGCTCTCCTGCACGCCGAGCGTGGCCAAGAATCCGAGCGTGATGGCGGGAACGCCCATTACGGCTCGCTTCAGGATCAAGGCTGACTCGGTGTGGTTCACCTTCCCAGGGAGCGATAACAGCGAGACGCGAGCGAAGTGGGTGAGGGTGGAGCGCTCGTGAGGCGGTGAACGAACGCGTGACGCGGCGGCGCACGCCGATTAGCGCACGAACGTCATCCCGACCTCGGGGAGCTTCGCCTCACGCAACGCCTCGTTCACGCGGGTGAGCTCCCGAGCGTACACGCTCGAGAGCGTCGCGAGTGAGCGGTCGACCTCGGCCGCCAGCTCGCGAAAGGTCCTGAGCTGCGCCGTCGTGGGTCGCGCATAACTGTCGTCGACCTGCGACCGCAGCGCCGTGAGACGGTCGTTGACCCGAATCGGGAAGGCGATCTTGTCCTTCGGGCTCCTGTTCTTCACCTGATACAGCGTGGACTCCACCGCGGTCATTGCGGTATCGAGGCGGGCGATGTCCTGCCTGACGCGGCGCGACGCGTCGCTCGCCGGCTCTCGCGCCGCGGCCGCCTCACGCTCGCGAATCTGGGTGCGCAGAGCGCGAATGCCGACGACGGCCCCGTTGGCGTCGCTCTCCTTGTCCCGGATCCGACGCGCCAGATCGAACTGGCTGCGCAGGTCGGCGTCGCTCATCTCCGTGAACCGGGGATCCCGCTTCAGGGTCAGCGACTGCGTGTCGACGACGACGGACCCGCCGACGTGAACAGTGAGGCGCACGCGATAGCGGCCGGGCGGCGCCCACACGCCGCGCTCAGGATCGCCGCCCTCCAGGACGATCCCCGGAAACGACGTGGCGCCGGGGTAGCGGAGGTCCCAGCGCAGCCGGTGCAGCCCCGCGTGACGCGGGGCCGTGCCTAACGTGCGTACGCGGGCGCCACTCGCCGACGCTTCGAGGATCTCGACAGCGACGCTGTCGGCGGCCGACGGCAGGTAGTAGTCGATGTTCGCGCGCGCGAGGCGCCCCACGGCATCGGCCGGACGCATCAGCCGCGCCGGCGTACGGGCATCTCCCGCCAGCATGGCCGGCGTCATCTGACGCAGCGACGAGAGGTCATCCAGGACCCAGAATGATCGCCCGTGCGTGGCGATCACCAGATCGCGCTCCTCGACGACCAGATCCGAGACCTGCACGTCGGGAAGATTCCGCGACAGGGGTCGCCAGCGCGCGCCGTCGTCGAAGGAAACATGGACGCCGTGCTCCGTTCCGGCGAAGAGGAGGCCTGGCCGCTTCCGGTCTTCGCGCACCGCGCGCACGAAGTCGCCGTCCGCGATCCCGTCCGTGATCTTCGTCCAGCTGGCGCCATAGTCGCGCGTCCGCCAGATGTACGGCGCCCTGTCGTCCATCTGGTGCCGCTCGGCGGCGACGTACGCTGTGCCGGCCTGATGCCACGACGCATCGATGCGGCTCACGCGTGTGTTGGGCGGCAGGCCCGGCGGCGTCACGTTGCGCCACGTGCGTCCGCCATCGCGTGTGACGTGGACCAGACCGTCGTCCGAGCCGGTCCAGATGGTGGACGTATCGCGACGCGATGGGGCGATGGTGAAGATGGTGGCGTAGATCTCCGGCCCGTCCTGGTCGAAGACGATCGGGCCGCCGCTGTTCCCCATCGTCGCGGGATCGGCGCGTGTCAGGTCCGGGCTGATCTTTCGCCAGCCGCGACCCTCGTCCACCGACTTCCAGACGTGCTGCGATCCGACGAACAGCATGCGAGGATCGACGCGCGAGATGGCGATCGGGTACGTCCAGTTCCATCGTTCCGGCATCGCAGACGCCGGCTCGCCCATCACGATGCGCGGGTGCGGCTGCACGTCGTTCGACGCGCCGGTGCGTCGGTCATAACGCGTGAACGTATTCGTGGAGCCCGCGAAGAAGATGTCCGGCGCACCGGCTTTGGGCGCGATGTCGGCGCTTTCGCCGCCCCCGACGGCATAGTACCAGTCACCCGTGCGAGCGTCCGGCTCGGCCAGATGACTCTCGATGCTGGGAACGCAGACAGTCGTGTTGTCCTGCTGCGCGCCACAGACGTGGTAGGGAAACTCGTCCGTAGTCGCGACGCGATAGATCTGCGCGGTCGGATAGCGTTGGCGCGTCCAGGTCTCGCCGCCGTTTACGGAGACGATCGCGCCACCATCGTTGCCCTCCACCATCCGGCGTGGATCGCCAGGGTCGATCCAGAGATCGTGATGGTCCGCGTGTGGTGTCGCGACCGTGGAGAACGTCTTCCCGCCATCCGTGGACTTCTCGAGCTGGAAGCTCAGCACATACACGGTCTCGCGATCCTTGGGGTCGGCCACGATGCGCAGGAAGTAGAACGCGCGCTGCCAGAGGTTCCGGTCGGCGTTGATGTGGGCCCAGGTCGCACCGCCATCGTCCGACCGATACAGCCCACCGTCCGTCGCCTCGATGTTGGCCCACACTCGATTTGGGTCCGCAGGCGAGACAGCGACTGTCATCTTGCCGAGGACACCGGCAGGGAGTCCCGGATTGCGCGTCAGCTCGGTCCAGGTGTCGCCGCCGTCGGTTGATTTGTACAGCCCCGATCCATCGCCGCCACTCCAGAGCTGCCATGGCCGGCGATACACCTCCCAGAGCGTCGCGTACAGCACGCGCGGGTTGGACGGATCGATGACCAGATCGACCGCGCCCGCGTGGGGACTCTTGAACAGCACGCGAGCCCACGTTCGCCCACCGTCGCGGGAGCGAAACACACCACGCTCATCGTTCGGCGCGAACGGGTGACCGAGCGCGGCCACGTAAACGACGTCGGGATCGGTGGGGTGAACGCGGATGCGCGCAATCGCCTGCGCGTCCCCCAGGCCGCGATGCACCCACGTGCGCCCGCCGTCGTCGGAGCGGTACACGCCGTCGCCCTGCATGACGTTGCCGCGAAGCTGAGCCTCACCCATGCCGAGGTAGACGACGTCGGGCCGGGACGCGGCAACGGCGACCGCGCCGACGGACGATGAGCCCAGCTGGCCGTCGGTGACTGGCGCCCACGTCGTTCCGCCGTCCGCCGTCTTCCAGAGGCCGCCGCCGGTCGCACCGAAGAAATACTCGTTAGGCCGCGATGGCGAGCCAGCCACGGCAATGGACCGGCCGCCGCGGTTCGGCCCAATGTTGCGCCATACGTACGGGGCGAGGAGTGCCGTGTCGGACGGCGGGACCGAATCGACGGACGGGCCGCGTGCCGCCGGTTGTGCAACGCCGGGGGTGGCGGCCGTTCCGGTGAGGAGTGCGATGATCGCGTACCGTCGCATGTTCATCGATGCGGATTTACGACGGCCAGGGAGCTCGAGAACCGGGCGGTCGTCATCGGGGAGATTCGTTCAAGGGGGCTCGTCGATAATACGGCGCCGAGCCGAGACCGCCAGCGAAGCGAACCCAGCACCCTACTATTAGTTAGTGTCTTACGAGAGCGTCATCACCGAGCCACCCGGGTCCGAGCGGAGCGAGAATGACGCCGTCCGCTCTTGCGGGTCTGGAGCGCGATGCATAACTCAGCAACCGACCGTCTTCCGGAGCCCCCCATGATGTCGCGCAGCGTCCAGCTCGTTCGCCGCGTCCTGAGCACCGTCCTCCTGGCGAGCATTGCCACGCCGGCGCTCGCCCAACAGAACGCCGATACCACACGTCGCACGGCGCCGCAGACCGACCTGCCGCTCGTCCCGACGCGACCGCTCAAGTTCACGACCGACGAGGGCACGTGGATGTCCCTCGACGTTTCGGCCGACGGGAAGACGATCGTCTTCGATCTGCTCGGCGACATCTACACGATCCCGATCGGCGGCGGCTCGGCCAAACGGATCACGAGCGGCTCGGGCTTCGATGGGCAGCCGCGCTTCTCGCCTGACGGCAAATCGATCGTGTTCGTCAGCGATCGCTCCGGAAGCGAAAACCTCTACCTCGTCGATCCGGAGGGGCAGCGCGTTCGACCGCTGACGACCGGACGGAATCAGGCCTACGTCTCGCCCGACTTCACGCCGGACGGCCAGTACATCGTGGTCTCGAGGACTAACGACCTCTGGCTCTATCACAAGGACGGTGGCAGCGGCCTGCGCTTGACGGGGCAGACGCAGCAGCCGCAGCAGCAGGGCGGGCCCGGCGGCGGCAACCAGCCTAACAACTTCATGGGCGCGTCCGTTGCGCCCGATGGCCGCTACATCTACGCGAGCGCCCGGACGGGCCCCGCCGGCTACAACCAGATGCTCGGCTCGACGCAGGTCGTCATGTACGACCGCAACACCGGCCGGCTCGAGCGGCGTACCCTGAACCTCGGGACTGGTTTTCGTCCAGCCGTAAGCCCCGATGGCAAGTGGCTCGCGTACGGCTCGCGTCGCATGGCGGTGACGGGCCTCAAGCTGCGCGAGCTCGCGTCAGGTGATGAGAAGTGGCTCGCCGCCGACATCCAGCGCGACGACATCGAGTCGCGTGGGTCGCGCGATCTCCTGCCCGGCTACTCGTGGACGCCGGACTCGAAGGCGATCGTGCTCACGCGGCACGGCAAGATCTGGCGCGTCGACGCCGCGACCGGCCAGCAGTCGCCGATCCCGTTCACGGCCGAAGTGGACCAGATGCTCGCCGACCTGGTGCGGTTCGAATATCCGGTCAACGATTCGACACTCACGGTCCGTCAGATCCGCGGCGCCCACCCGTCACCTAACGGGAAGCGCCTCGTCTTCTCGGCCCTCGATCGGCTGTGGACAATGGACCTCCCGTCGGGCGCGCCGAAGCGCCTGACGACGAGCGACGAAGGCGAGCACTCGCCTGTCTGGTCGCCCGATGGCAAGTACATCGCGTACGTCAGCTGGACGGAAGACGGTGGTGACATCTGGCGCATCCCCGCTGCTGGGGGCAAGGCCGAGAAGCTGACGAAGGCGTCGGCGTTCTACGACGAGATCGCGTACTCGCCGAATGGTGCGCGCATCGTCGCGGTGCGGGCACCGCGCGAGCAGCGAGCGGAGATCAACGACGAGATCAACCCGAAGCTCGTCATCACGGACCTCGTCTGGATCCCGGCCGCGGGTGGCCAGGCCACGTTGATCTCGCCGCTCACGAACGCGGAGCGGCCGCACTTCAGCAACGACTCGGCGCGGGTGTGGGTCTACGACGACGAGGACGGCCTCGTGTCGATGCGCTGGGACGGGACTGATCGCAAAGCCCATCTGATCGTGACCGGCTTCCAGACGCCGGGCGCGGGACCGAATGCCCGACCACGACGGGCGACGCAGCTGCAGGTGTCGCCGGACGGGATGCGCGTGCTCGCGCAGGTCGACAACAAGCTGTACGTCGTGCCGCTGCCGGTCACCGGCGGCCAGACGCCGACGGTGTCGGTCGAGCAGCCGAACAACAGCGCCATCCCATTTCGACGTCTCTCCCGCATCGGAGGCGACTTCCTGGGCTGGAATGCCGATTCGAAGGGTCTGTTCTACTCGATGGGGCGAGCGTTCTTCCAGTACGACCTCGCGCGGGCCGATTCGCTCGCCGCGGACTCCGCCGCCAAGGCGCCGGCGCGTCCTCCACGGACCGATTCGACGCCTAACGCCGCTCCCCCCGCCCGCGGGAAGCCCGTCTACGAGCCGGTGCGGACTGACGTCGCGATCACGGTGCCGAAGGATCGCCCGAGTGGCACGGTCGTCCTGCGTGGCGCGCGGATCATCACGATGAAGGGCGACGAGGTGATTCCGCGCGGCGACATCGTCGTCACGAACAACCGCATCGTGGCGGTCGGCGCCGAAGGCAGCGTGACCGTTCCGGCGGGCGCGCGGACGATCGACGCGTCGGGCAAGACGATCATGCCCGGCCTGGTGGACGTGCACGCGCACATGTGGCCGCAGTGGGGCGTCCACTCGCCGCAGCCGTACATGTACACCGTGAACCTCGCGTACGGCGTGACGACGACACGCGACCCGCAGACGTCGCAGGCGGACGTCGTCTCCTACGGCGACGCGGTGGATGTCGGGCAGATGATCGGCCCGCGCGTCTACGCCACGGGTCCCGGTATCTTCGTTTACGACAACGTGACAAGTGCCGAC
>Ga0070669_100001143_pt1 | contig 19370 bp, 14 predicted proteins | sample KBSS53metaG_FD_64680 | JGI IMG/M metagenome (GOLD analysis project Ga0070669, IMG submission 64680) | Switchgrass rhizosphere microbial communities from Kellogg Biological Station, Michigan, USA - KBS S5-3 metaG | ecosystem: Host-associated > Plants > Roots > Rhizosphere > Soil ... | reverse complement strand
TGCGTCGGCGCGCGGCGCAGGGGGCGTGACGCTGACCAGGCGGGCCTTGCCGCTAGGGGTGGGGAAACGGCGCGCGAGGGGGTGCGCGCCGCCCCACAGAAACGGTTCCATGGCCTCATATTCGCCGTCGTCCAGCCGGGCCATGGCGGTCAGATCCAGTACCTTGCCGTGGCGCTGGGCCAGCGCCGTCATCGCCGCATATTCGCGGAACACGGCGGCGGGTGAGGCGAAGGCGAAGGCCTTGCCCCAGCCCATGCGCGCCGCCACGTCGGCGATGATCGCCCAATCGGCCCGCGCTTGCCCGGGGGCGGCGAACAGGGCGCGCTGGCGAGTGATGCGGCGCTCCGAATTGGTCACCGTGCCATCCTTCTCGCCCCAGGCCAGGGCCGGCAGGCGAACGTGGGCGAAGCGTGCCGTATCCGTGTCGGCGATCACGTCGGAGACGACCAGCGTCTCGCACCGCGCCAGCGCCTCGCGCACGAAGCCGGCGTCGGGCATCGATACCGCCGGGTTGGTGGCCATGACCCAGAGGAACTTTACCCGCCCGTCATGCACCGCGCGGAAGAGGTCGACGGCCTTGAGCCCCGGCCCGGCGCAGACGTTGGGTGCGTTCCAGAACTCGGCGACATCGGCCCGCTCGGCAGCCGAGAAGCCGAGGTGGCAGGCGAGCATATTGGCGAGGCCGCCGACTTCGCGGCCGCCCATGGCGTTGGGCTGTCCGGTAATCGAGAACGGCCCCATGCCGGCGCGGTTGATTCGCCCGGTGGCCAGGTGGAGATTGATGATGGCGTTGCCCTTGTCGGTCCCGCTGCGCGACTGGTTGGCGCCCTGGCTGAACAGGGTGATCATGCGCGGATGGGCGGCGACGAGATCGGCCAGGGCGGCGAAGGTTTGCGGATCGACGCCGGCTTGCTCCCCTCCCGCAGGCGGGCGGGGTTGGGGGTGGGGTGCGGCTGAGGCGACGCTGGCGTGCGTGCCCATCCCGCTGCGACCAAGGGGCTTCGCCCCCAAGTCTCGCTGCGCCTCCCGCCTGCGGGAGGGGCGGAACGGTGCGAAATCGTCGGGGACCTCGCAGTGTCCGGCCAAATAGGCTTCATCCACCTGCCCGCGCGCGGCCATCTCGGCCAGCAGGTCGTTGAACAGCGCCACGTCGCCATCGGGCGCGAGCTGCACGTGGAGGTCGGCCTGTTCGGCGGTTTCGGTGCGGCGCGGATCGATCACCACGAGCCTGGTGCCGCGCTTCTCGCGGGCGGCCTCGATGCGCTGCCAGATGACCGGGTGGCACCAGGCCGTGTTTGAGCCGACCAGCAGGATGAGGTCGGCCTCGTCGAGATCGTCGTAGGTGCAGGGGACCACGTCCTCGCCGAAGGCGCGGTTGTGGGCGGCAACCGCGCTGGCCATGCACAGGCGCGAATTGGTATCGATGTTACCGCTGCCAACGAAGCCTTTCATCAGCTTGTTGGCAACGTAGTAGTCCTCGGTGAGGACCTGGCCCGAGACATAGAAGGCCACCGCATCAGGCCCGTGTTCGGCGATGGTGGCCTTCATCCTGGCGGAAACGAGATCGAGCGCCTCGTCCCAGGTCGATTTTCGTTCGCCGATCATCGGGGCGAGCAGGCGGCCTTCAAGGCCGACCGTTTCAGCAAGGTGCGTTCCCTTGGAGCAGAGTCGCCCATGGTTCGCCGGGTGATCGGGGTCCCCCTTGATGAGGACAGCGCGTTCACCCGTCACCCGCGCGCGGATGCCGCAGCCGACGCCGCAATAGGCGCAGGTGGTGCGGACCTCGCGCATCAGGCCGCCTTTCGCCCGATGACGGCTTCGCGCAGCAGATAGATGCGGCCGGCATCCACCTTGAGCGGAATCGTCGGCACGCAGCCTTCATCGCTGCCGAGCGCCTCGCCGGTCTTCAGGGAGATGTTCCAGTTGTGCAGCGGGCAGGTGACGACGTTGCCGTGGACGATGCCCTGGCTGAGCGGGCCCTGCTTGTGCGGGCAGGCGTTGACGAGGGCATAGAAGCGATTGTCCAGCGTATGGAACACCGCGATCTCCGCGCCATCCCGGACGGCCAGGGTGCGCGCCGTGCCGGGGGCGATCTGGCCCACGGGGCCGATATCGAGCCACTCACCGATCATCACACGATCTCCACTTGAAGAGGGCGCACCTCGGCCAGGTGCTGGTGCAGGTCGGCCCGTTCGCCGGCAGCGCGCTTGGCCCAGGGATCGTCCTGCATGAAGGTTTGCGAGAAGCGGAACCGGGCCGCCAGCGCCGCTACGGCACCAGGATCGTCGAACAGGGCTGCCTTCACGTGATCAAGCCCGACCCGTTCGATCCACGGCGCGGTGCGTTCGAGGTACCAGGCCTGTTCGCGGTAGAGCTGGATGAAGGCGGCGCAGACGTCCATCGCTTCGGCCTCGGTCTCGACCTTGCACAGGAGGTCGGTCGCCCGGACCTTGATGCCGCCATTGCCGCCGACGTGCAGCTCGTAGCCGCTGTCGACGCAGACCACGCCGAAGTCCTTGATCGTGGCTTCCGCGCAGTTGCGCGGGCAGCCGGAGACGGCGATCTTGAACTTGTGGGGCATCCACGAGCCCCAGGTCATCCGCTCCAGCTTGACGCCGAGGCCGGTGGAATCCTGGGTGCCGAAGCGGCACCATTCCGAGCCGACGCAGGTTTTCACTGTTCTCAAGGACTTGCCGTAGGCGTGGCCGGAGACCATGCCGGCGGCGTTGAGATCGGCCCAGACGGCGGGCAGGTCTTCCTTCTTGATGCCAAAGATATCAAGGCGTTGACCGCCGGTGACCTTGACCATCGGGGCGTTGTACTTCTCCACCACGTCGGCGATGGCGCGCAGTTCGCGGGGGTTGGTGAGACCGCCCCACATGCGTGGGACAACCGAATAAGTTCCATCTTTCTGGATGTTTGCGTGCATCCGCTCGTTGACGAAGCGGCTGCGCTGGTCGTCCTCGTAGTCGCCGGGCAAGGCGCAGAGGAGGTAATAGTTGAGGGCCGGGCGGCAGCTTGCGCAACCATCCGGGGTGGACCAGCCAAGTTCCTGCATTACCTGGGGAATTACCTTGAGGTTCTTCTCCAGGATGAGGCGGCGCACGTCGGCGTGCGTGAAGGTGGTGCACTTGCACAGGGTCTTGGGGCCGGACTGGACCTCGCCACCAAGTGTCAGATTCAGCAGGCTTTCCACGAGCCCGGTGCATGATCCGCAGCTCGCGCTGGCCTTGCACTGCGAGCGGACTGCATCGAGGCTGCAAGCGCCCTGCTGGATGGCGGCGACGACCGTGCCCTTGGAAACGCCGTTGCAACCGCAGATCTCCGCATCATCGGACAGGGCGGCAACGGCGGCATTAGGGTCCGCGAGGGCGCCTCCCGCGGCGAAGGCCTGGCCGAAGATCAGGGCCTCGCGGATCGGTGAGATGTCCTCGCCTTTCTTCAGGAGGTCGAAGTACCACGAGCCGTCGGCGGTATCGCCGTAGAGCACGGTACCGACCAGCCGGTCGTCCTTGACGATGACGCGCTTGTACACGCCCCGGGCGGCATCGCGCATGACGATGTCTTCCGCGCCGTCCCCGCCGGAGAAATCGCCGGCGGAGAACAGGTCGATGCCTGAGACCTTGAGCTTGGTCGAGGTGACCGAGCCGGTATAGCCCGAGGGCTGCCCGGTCGCGGCATCGGCCAGGGCGCGGCACATGTCCCACAGCGGGGCGACCAGGCCGTAGCACTGGCCGCGATGCTGGACGCATTCGCCGACGGCCATGATCGCGGGGTCGCTGGTCAGCATGTGATCGTCGACCAGGATGCCGCGTTCGACGTCCAGCCCGGCAGCGCGGGCGAGGCCGGTGGCCGGGCGGATGCCGACGGCCATGACCACGATGTCGGCGGAAAATTCGCGGCCATCCTTGAGGCGGACGCCGGAAACATGGCCGTCCTTGGCCACGATCTCGGCAGTGTCGCCGCCGGTGACGATGGTCTGGCCGCGGCGTTCGAGTTCGCTCTTGAGGAGGTAGCCGGCGGCCTCGTCGAGCTGGCGCTCCATCAAGGTGGGCATGAGGTGGACGACGGTGACCGCCATGCCGCGCAGGGCGAGGCCGTGGGCGGCTTCGAGGCCGAGCAGGCCGCCCCCGATGACCACGGCGCTCCCGCCCGCATCGGCGGCGCTGAGCATCTTCTCGACGTCATCAAGATCGCGGAAGGTGACGACGCCGGGCAGGTCATGGCCGGGGACGGGGATGATGAAAGGGTCGGAGCCGGTGGCGATGAGCAGCCGGTCATAGGGCTGGGCGCGGCCCGAGCGGCTGACGACCACCCGGCGCTCACGGTCGATGGCGATCACCGGGTCGCCCGAGACGAGGTCGATGCCGTTGTCAGTATACCAGTCCGCCCCGTTGATCACGATGTCGTCGAACGCCTTCTCCCCGGCCAGGACGGGCGAGAGCATGATCCGGTTGTAGTTCACCCATGGCTCTGCGCCGAAGATGGTGACGGCGAATCGGGCGGGATCGCGGGCAAGGATTTCCTCGACCGCGCGGCAGCCGGCCATGCCGTTGCCGATCACGACGAGCCTTTCGCGCGTCTGCTGGCCGGAGCCGGTTTCGGGGAAGCTGGCGGGGGCGTTCAACTGGCGTCTCCTGCATCTGCGCAACACGAAAAAGCCGCCTCGGACCGGTCCTGTGAGGGAGCGGTACGGGCGGCTTCGTTGCCACGCGTGTGATGATGTTCGGGCCGGGTGCTGGTCCGCCCGACCTTGGGCGGCACCTTGGCCTTCAACGGCGAATCTATGGCATTTGGGTGGCAATTGGCAAGAAGATATTTTGCAGCGCAGCAATGCCTCTCCGAAACGGGGGAGGGGGACCATGCAAGGCATGGCGGAGGGCTCGCAGCGGTCTTCCCGAGTTATCCCGCAGGCAGACCGGATAACCGCGCGTGGCCTCCACCAGCCTGCGGCTGGTCCCCCTCCCCCGGTCGGGGAGGATCAGTAGGCGAGCTCGAACTGGAGCCAGAACTTGTTGACCGTCGGGCCGACCGCGGCATCATAGCTGGCGAACTTGGCGAGCACTCCGACCCGGCGGAGCTTGAAGCCGACACTGGCATCCCATTCGTCGCCCAGCTTCACCGAGCCGATGTCGCTCTTGAAGTCGTGATAGACGACCTGGGCGTTTAGCCCCGGCAATGCCTTGACCTTCGGGAATTTCACCGCGACGCCGCCATAGATGTCCTGCAGCCCGGTCGCCGGAGTGACGAGGAACATGTCGGCCCAGCCGTTGAACTTGTGCAGGGTCGCCATCGGCGTCTGGAACGACTTGCCCGCGACACCATCGGCCCCCAGCTTTTCGTAGCCGGCGGTGACGGTGTAGGTCTTGTAGGCCAGGGCGGCCTCACCGGCCAGGTAGTTGGCCGAGTAGGCGACCGGGTTGGTCCCATAGCGCGACTGGCGGGCATAGCTGGCGGCCAGGTTCAGCTTGACCAGCTTGCTGAGCGGCAAGGTTCCCGTGGCGCGGGCGCCATAGGTCTGCGAGCTGTTGGCGAAGAAGATCGCCTCGTCGTAGTCGAGCAGGTAGGCGAAACCCTTGACGTTGAACGGGCCAGCCTTGGCGCCCGCGCCGAGGAAAACGAAATCGCCGCCGTAGGACTGGCGCGGCCCGGCATCGATGCCGAACACGGTGCGCTGCGCGATCGCATAGGTGCCGTCGAAGCTGACCGGACCGAGGCTGGCCTCGAGGCGGGCGGCGTCGAAGGTCTGCTCATTCTGGCGCCAGGCGACCGAGCCGACGAAGCGCTGGTCATCGAGATTGATCCGCTGGCGCCCGATGGTGACCGTCAACGGCTTGGACTTGTACTGGACCTGGAGGCGGTTGAGTTCGACGTTCTGGGGATCGGCCACCGTGGCGAAGCCGGGGCGCCGCTGGTGGCTGTTGCCGACCGAGGCCGCTGAGAAACTGCCGGGGAACGCGTTGTAATCATCGACGATGGCGAGGGTCCCTTCGCCCTCGGCGAGGAACGACAGGCCGCTGTTGTGCTTGAGTTCAAACCCTGCGCGCAACCGCGCGGTGACGGCATCGGCATCGACGGCGGCGCCGGTCTGGGTCACGTTTTCATAGCGCAGGCGCAGGTCGATGATCGGATCGAAGGTCAGCTCGTCGCTGACTTTCACCGGATCGCCGAACATCGACTTGGCCGGGGCGGCGTAGGCCGGGGCGGCGAGAGCCGAGCTGGCCAAGGCGAACCCCCAAACAAATGCATGCTTCGTCTTCATGTCATATCCCCCACTGGTTGGCCGGTGCCTCCCTGCGGCAGCGGCGCTGTGCGTATGGTTTGCCAAGGCGCATGCCCTCCCGTGTCCGGACTTGCGCGAGCCCGGATCATTGGCAGTCAGTGATTGGCCGCGGCCCGGATCAGGCGGCCAGCGACGGGTTCCGGTGGAATTCGTGCAGGAAGCGGATCACGTCGCTGCGCGCCGCGCCGTAGTCCGGCAGGTCCATGACGGTGAGCCGGTTGCGCGGCCGGGCGAGGTCGACCGTACGGTCCTGCCCGATCCGGGCAGAGGGCCCGTTGGTCATCATCACCACCCGGTCGGACAGGAGCACGGCCTCGTCCGCGTCGTGCGTGATCATCAGCACGGTGTTCTGCAGCTGCGACTGGAGGTCCATGACCACGTCCTGGAGGGCGGCCCGGGTCAGCGCATCGAGCGCGCCGAACGGTTCGTCCATGAGCAGGACGCGCGGGTTCATCGCGATCGCCCGGGCGATGCCGACCCGCTGCTTCATCCCGCCGGAGATTTCCCCCGGGCGCTTGGTGGCGGCGTGCCCCATCTGGACAAGGTCGAGCGTGTGCATCACCCAGTCGCGCTGCTCGGCCTTGCTCTTGCCTTGCGCGGTCTTGCCCACGGCCAGGGCGACGTTTTCCGCGACGGTCAGCCAGGGCAGGAGCGAGTGGTCCTGGAAGACCACGGCCCGGTCAGGCCCAGGCGCGTCGACCACTTCGCCATCGAGGAAGATGACGCCCCGGGTGGGCTTGTTGAGCCCGGCCACGGCGTTGAGCAGGGTCGACTTGCCGCACCCCGAGTGGCCAATCAGCGAGACGAACTGCCCTTTCTCGATCGAGAGGTCGATATGGTCGAGCGCGCGGAACGGGCCGGTCTTGGTCGCGAATTCGACCGTGACACCTTCGATCGCGAGATAGCTGCGTTGCTTCATGGTGAATTCCTTCTGGCCGATAGTTCGGGCCGAAAGCTCTGGTGCAGGCGGGTCAGGTGCGGGCGACCAGGCGGCCCACGGCGGCGACGATGCGGTCGAGCGAAAAGCCGACCATGCCGATCCACAAGAGGGCGACGATCGTGTCGGACAGCAGCGAGGAATTGTAGCTGTCCCAGATGAAGAAGCCGATGCCGGTGCCGCCCTGGACCATTTCGGCCGCGACAATGGCCAGCCAGCTCATGCCGACGCCGATGCGAAGGCCGGTGAAGATGTGCGGAACGCAGGCCGGCAGAACGATGCGGAAGAAGTATTCCAGCGGGTTGAGCGCCAGCACCCGCGCGACATTGCGGTAAGACGCGGGGATGTTCTGCACGCCGGCGGCCGTGTTGAGGATGATTGGCCAGATCGCGGTGATGAAGATCAGGAAGATCGCCGAAGGGCGCGCGTCCTGGAAGATGGCGAGGCTGATCGGCAGCCAGGCCAGCGGCGGCACGGTGCGCAGGACCTGGAACAGCGGATCGAGCGCGCGGTAGGCATAGACGTTCGTGCCGATCAGCATGCCCAGCATCACCCCGGCGACGGCCGACAGCGAATAGCCGATCAGGACCCGGCCGAGGCTGCGCAGGATGTGGCCGGCAATGCCGACATCGCCTTCTTCGGTGATGTGCAGCCCCGCGCCGTCGAGCGTGACGCCTTTCAGCGGGTGCATGATCACGTCGTGGCTTTCCTGCCAGACCTTGAGCGGGCCCGGCAGGGCCGAGCTCTCATGACCGCAGGCCAGCTGCCAGACGACCAGCAGGACCGTCAGCATGATCGCGGTGGGCAGGATCGCGCCGGCGATCCGGTTGAGCCGCTCGTGCAAGGCGCTGGGCGCCTTGCCGGGGGGCAGCAGCCGGCGCGCGATGGCCGACTTGGGGTATTCGACAAGGACGCCGCGCTGCTCCAGCGTCGGAGGCGATTCCGGGAGGGGCGGCGCGTTTTCTGCGATCTCTACGGTCATCTGGGCCATGGTCATCGCCCTCCTCAAACCCGCTTGATGCCAAGGGAAGCGAGGTAGGCTCGCGGGTTGGCGGGGTTGAACACCTTGCCGTCGAAGAAGCGTTCCGGCCCGCGGCTGTCGCCTGCCGGGGCGGCCACGCCGACCGAGGTGCCGGCCCGCCGCCAGATGTCGGCCCGGTTGACCCGGTTGACCACGGCCAGGCCATTGGTGCTGAGCGGGATCTTGCCCCAGCGCTGGTTCTCGGTGATGAACCAGAGATCGTGGCTCTTGTAGGGGAACGAGGCGTTGCCCGCGAAGAACTTCATCTTGAAGGGAGCATTGGTGTAGCGGCGCCCGTCGCCCATGCCGAAATTGCCCTGCAACCGGCTGGCGATATCGCCCACGGCCACCTTCAGATAGTCACGCCCGCCGATCATCATCGCCAGCCGCGAGACGTTGGCGGGGCTATCGCACCAGCGCTGGGCCTCGATGATCGCGGCGGTCAGCGCCACGGCGGCGTTCGGATGGGCGGCGACCCAGTCGGCCCGCATGCCGAAGCACTTTTCGGGGTGGTTCATCCACAGCTGCCCGGTCGACACCGCGGAATAGCCGAGCTGCTGCTGGACCAGCTGTTCGTTCCACGGCTCGCCCACGCAGAACGCGTCCATCGTGCCGGCCTTCATGTTGGCGACCATCTGCGGCGGCGGGATGGTGATCAGGTTCACGTCGACATCGGGGTTGATGCCGCCGGCGGCCAGCCAGTAGCGGATCCACAGGTCGTGGGTGCCGCCGGGGAAGGTCATGGCCATGGTGATCTTCTTGCCTGCGCCCTTCCGCTGGGCGATCACGCCCTTCATCTTGGCGGCGTTGAGATCGGCGTGAGCCGCCATGTATTCCTTGTCGACCGAGATGCCCTGGCCGTTGACGTTGAGGCGGGCGAGGATGTTCATCGGCGTGGCGCGGGCCTGGATGCCCAGGGTCAGAAAGTAGGGCAGCGGGCTGAGCAGGTGGCCGCCGTCGATGCCGCCGGCGCCGCTGCCCAGGACCAGGTTGTCACGCGTGGCGCCCCAGCTGGCCTGCTTGGCGACGACCACCTCGGGCATGCCGTGCTTGGCGAAGAGGCCGAGCTCCTTGGCCACGATCAGCGGCGCGGCGTCGGTCAGCGCGATGAAGCCCAGCTTGGCCCCGCGCACTTCCGGAGCGCCGCCGGCGCCGAAGGCGGTGCCGGGCATGAACGAGCTGGCGGCGGCGGTGGCGGCGACCGTGGCGCCGGTCTTGAGCAGCGTGCGGCGGTTCATCCCGCCTGCCGATGCGCCGAAAATGTTGTTGTCGTCGTTCATCGTTCCATCCCTCACGTGTGTACGCCGATCCGACGGGCCTCGCGGGGCAGGTGCAGGCGGGCCTTTCGCCGCGCTGCACAACGCAAAAAAGCCGCCACGATCCGGCTCCTGAAGGAACCGTTTCGGGCGGCGACGTTGCCACGCAATTTCCATCGGGACACAGGCGGCACGGGTTCGCCCGGCTTTGGGCGGTGCTGTCTGCGTCGTGGGCCAGACGATATGTGATTCGCTTAGGGAGGCAAGCGATTTTTTGCAGTGCAGAAGAGGTCGTATTGCGCTGCGTCAAAAGGGTATCAGGGCAGCCGCTTCAGGTAGCCGGCAAGGTCATGCGGATCGAAGGCTATGCCGTCGAAAAAGCGATTATTTTCCAATGTCATCGTGCCCTGTTGCGTGCCCACGGCGGTGAGCCCGGCGAGGCTGCCTTCCACCTTGGAGCTGGCGCCCGGCAGCGGCTCGCTGGTGCCGAGCAGGGCTGCGCGATAGACGTCAGGGCGGAACACGCGGGCGGCGCGGGCAGCCTCGTCTGGAGAAAAATCGGCGTGCTCCCAGCGAATCATCTGGGTGTAGAGCCACTCGGCCTGGCTCACCCACGGGAAGTTCGCGGCCTCGCGATACTGGAACATGAAGTCCGGGTAGTGCACGGCCTCGCCGCCGCGGGCCAGCAGCAGCCGATCGGAGATGGCGCGGCGGATCAGTTCGGCCGAACCGTCGAGGTATTCGGGGCGGGCGAGGATCGCCGCATTGGCTTCCCAGTTCGCGGGATCGACGAAGTGCCGGCCGGCGGCGATCAGCGCACGGATCAAGGCCTCGGCAGCCTCGCGCTTCTCTTCCATCACGCTCTCGCGCAGGGCCAGCACCTTCTCGACCCCGCGGCGCCAGATCTGGGCGCTGGCAAGGACAATCCGCCCCGCGCCGCGTTCGACGGCGACGCTGTTCCAGGGTTCGCCGACGCAGATCCCGTCGACCTCGCCCGCCTCCAGCGCATCGGCGCAGAACGGCGGGGCCACGGTGGAGATCTCAACGTCCGCGTCGGGGCGGACACCGCAGGCGGCGAGCCAGTAGCGCAGCATGTAGTTGTGGCTGGAATAGCGGTGGACGACGCCGAACCGCAGCGGCCGGCCCGCCGCCTTGCGCTCGCGCGCGACGACGGCGAGGGCTTCGCCCACGGCGCGCGGATCACCCAGCACGCCGGGCGGGCAGACCCGGTCGGCCAGGTCGCCGCGCAGGGTGATCGCATTGCCGTTGAGGCCGAGCACGAAGGGGACCGACAGGGGTGCCGCCGGGCGGCCCCGCCCGAGCGTGGTGGCGATCGCCAGCGGAGCCACAAGATGGGCCGCGTCGGAATGGCCATAGAGCAGGCGGTCAAGCACGGTTGCCCAGCTCATGTCGCGCACCATGGTCAGCGTCAGGCCTTCGGCCTCGGCGAAGCCGTGCTCGCGGGCAAGGATCGGTAGGCAGGCATCGACGAGCGGGAGAAAGCCGATCGTCAGGTCATGGGCCATCAGGTTCCTCCCATCAGCCGGTGCGCGGTAACCACCGCCTCGGCTATTTCGGCAATGCGCTTGCCCTGGTCCATCGCGGCCTTGCGCAGTTCGGCATAGGCCTGCGGTTCGGCAAGGCCGCGGCTGTCCATCAGGATGCGCTTGGCCCTGTCGACCGTCTCGCGGTCGGCCAGCTTGCCCTTGGCCTCGGCCAGGTCCGCCTGCAGGCGCGAAAACGCGTTGAAACGGCGCACTGCAAGATCGAGGATGGGGCGGATTCTGTGCGCCGCCAAGCCATCGACCACGTAGGACGACACTCCGGCATCGATCGAGGCGGCAATCGCCTCGTCGTCGCTTTCATCGACGAACATGGCAATCGGACGGGCCAGGGCCCGGCTCACCGCGAAGTATTCCTCGAGCATGTCGCGCGAGGGATTCCCGAGGTCCATCAGCACGATATCCGGATCGATCTCGGCAATCCGGGCGACCAGCCCGCGCCGCTCGGTCACCACGAACAACTCGCAATCGTCGAACGCGGCCAGCCCTTCGCCGATCACTGCGGCGCGGGTGGCACTTTCATCGACGATGGCAATCCGCATTCCTGTCATTGTGCAGTGCAATAGGGCGGAGTGCAACACGCAGGGCCATGTCGCCCGTGCGACCCAGCCATCGGAGGGACAGGATAATGGTGCCGGCTGAGGGACTCATAGTGACGGTTTTCTGCGGGTTTTAGGCGAAATACCGTCAAAAATACCGTCACCTGCTCACGTTGCACGAGTCCGTTCACGTTTGGTGTGTTGGGTCGTTCCGAAGCTGCCGATGAGGTGCCTTGGTAGGGCCCTCATCACGTTTGTTCGGTTGCTGATCTCACCTTGAATCGCGCAAGGCCGAGCATTGCAACGCCCACGATGCGCGGAACGCTACCGTAGGGGGCAGGCGCTCAAGCACGTCGATCTGATCTCTGCCGCACCTCATCTTGGAGGTGATTTCTGCCCGACTTCACCACTAAAAAAATATACCCTCGGGTGGTGTAGGAAATTTCCTATTTCGGCCTATTTTCGTGACAAACCAACTTTTTTGTGACTCACGGGTGGTGTCAAAAACCCCGGATTCCCTAGAGTTTTATCATCTCACGCTTGACATCGGCGAGCGTTTGAAGTATGGGCTAACAGCCCATACTTTTGATGAGGTGCTGGGCATCAACATCTTCCTAGGATATTCGCTCTTACATGACTCGCAACGTTTGCGCGTTGAGAGCGTTGGCATTGTGTTCACCTTTAGCAGAAAGGAGTAGGTGATGGCTGTCATATCGGACGCTTTCGGCGGACTCCAACTCACCGGTGAGGACGCTAAGAAGTTTCGAAACCAGACCAGGGCTCGTTTCAAGAGTCGTGCAGCTAGCAGTTCTGCCAAGAGCGGCTTGGACGTTGCACGTCAATTGATGGAAAAGGGTTTTGTGACGGTTGCGAAGTAGCGCGTTCAGTTGCTAGACGCCCCCGGATGGGGGATCCAGAGATCATCATCAAGAAATTGGAAGCGGCTGACATAGATCAAGTCAGCCGCTTCACAATGTCTGATGAAGAAGATAAGCCGCTTGAGCAGTTCATCAGGCGGAAGGCCCGCACATCGGGCTCAGCTCAACTAACTCAGACCTATGTAGCTAAGGCGGCTGATACGAAGCATGTCGTAGCCTACATCAGCCTCATGTGTGCAGAAGTGCGTTTGGAGGGGGCCTATAGCCTCGAAGATAAGACGGATGCTAACAGGTACGAATATCAGCCGGCTATCCGCATTGCCAGACTGGCGTGCTGCGATGAATTTCGTGGCAAGAAAGTCGGCAAGACTCTGGTGGAAGCAGCAATCGGCTTAGTGCTGCTGAACATTGTGCCACACGCAGGATGTCGTTTCATCATACTCGATGCAAAACGGAAATCCGTCTCGTTCTACGAAGGGCGCGGTTTCCGTCTTCTGGACACCCCGGAAAATCGAAAAGCCAAAACGCCATTAATGTTTTTGGATTTGCGAAGCTTGGTGTGAGCCGTCCCCGCCTCAGGGAATGCCGGCGAGGAGCACTGGTGTACGAGGTGTTCTCAGTTCAAATTCTGAGTTAAAGCCCCAAACTAGCATCGCATGTGCGAGATCGAACGCAAACAAGTTGAGCCACGCACCCAATTGCCAAATTCTGTCAGACCGGATGCGTTCAGGGCGTTCGTGCCTGTCTGTGCGATTCGAAACCGACTCCGGCTGCTTCAACACAGAGACGATTTCGTAGACTTGGGGGTCCTTTGACGGGATGAGAGTCCCGTGCGCAAGCTTGTTTCTGAGTTTGATTGCCTGGCGCTCGAACACGTCCAGACGTTCGCTCAGCAGAGGCCCCAACGATGAGTAAAGTTTTGCAGCCTGTCGAAAGCGAGAGACTTTTACACGAGCATCCATTCCAGAGACAAGCAGGTCGAAAGACTTGGGGTCATTCGATTGTGTTGCGACCTGCAGCAGTGCGGTAATGTTCAGCTCACAAGCGGCAAATTGGACAGTGAAAAATCCAATGTCGAGGTACAGGTCCCGATATTCGGGATTCACGCAGCCATCTCGGGTGAACGCCTCGGATTTTACCCATTCTTGTAACGACATCGGCAGCATGAAACGCTCCTCTCGCTGGCATGGTTGCGGACACCGTCTTCGGCAATCGGACCTGTTTTGACGGCACTACGGCTTACCCAGTTCAAATCCCGTGTGAGGATTTGAACCATCACACCCACTCGCGAAACGTGAATGCAGACTCGTAAGGATTCCGGGGGACTCGTATTGGTTGATCGGCGGCCTCGCTGCCAATGCCTGACGGTATTTGGGATTCCCGTCTTGAAAAATACCGTCAAAAATACCGTTGGCTACGCTCAGTGGGCCAAAATCCGACCACTACCGGACGAGCGGAACGGCGGTTTTCTGCGGTTTTTGAATGGTGTAAAGTTGCGCCAGGGCGCAACTACAGGTGCTGGTGCCGGCTGAGGGATTTGAACCCCCGACCTTCGGTTTACAAAACCGCTGCACTACCACTGTGCTAAGCCGGCGCTGCCCAAGCTGGGCGGGTGTGGGGACGCCTTTGCCCTAAGGCGCGACCAAGGTCTAGGCTGTATCGCCGGCGGTCAGGATGATTGCGCGATGGCGCGGACCGCGAGGACGAGGGCGCCGACGATGCCGGCGTTCTGACCCAGGCCCGGGGCGACGACCGCATGGCGCTTGCCGCCGGGGAGATAGCCGGCCGATAGCTCTGCGCTGCGATGGCTAACGCGCTCGACGAGGCCGGGGGCCTGGCTGACGCCGCCGCCCAGGACGATGGTTTCGACCGCGGTCAGGGCAAACAGGGTGTGGCACAGCTGGGCGAGGTAATCGGCGACGATGGCGTGGGCCTCGTGGCCGGCGGGCAGCTGGTCGAGCGAGGCGCCCCAGCGGGCCTTGATCGCCGGGCCGCTGGCGAGGCCTTCAAGGCAATCGCCGTGGAACGGGCAAATTCCGGCAAATGAGGTGTCTCCGGCGGGACGGCGGGGGAAGAGGTGGCCCATCTCGGGATGGGCGGCGCCGTGGACCGGCTCGCCGCCAATCACCAGCCCGCCGCCGATGCCGGTTCCGACCGTGACATAGGCGAGCGACTGGCCGGCCTTGCCCGCGCCGTGCAGGTATTCGCCCAGGGCCGCGCCGTTGACGTCGGTATCGAAGCCGATCGGCACTCCGAAGCGGCGGGCGAAATGGCCGGCGATGTCGCAATCCGACCAGCCGGGCTTGGGTGTGTCGGTGATGTGGCCATAGCGGGGCGAGGCGGGGTCCAGCACCGCCGGGCCGAAGCTGCCGATGCCGATGGCGGCCAGCGGCGGCTGGGCGCCGAACCAATTGGCCGCGGCGGCGAGGGTTTCAGCCGGCGTGGTGGTGGGCAGGCGGTGGCTGGCAAGAACCTTGCCCGAGGCCGTGCCGACGGCGAGGACGAACTTGGTGCCGCCGGCTTCCACCGCACCGAGGAGCGGGCCGTCCTCGGCGGTGATGGTCATGCGGTGGTCCGTTCGGCGATGCGGCAGCAATCGCCTTCGACCACGAGTTGAAGCAGGGGCGCGGGCACGCCGCCGAAGTGGCGAGCAAGGGCGGCGGTGTCAACCGGGCAAGGCCCGCCGCGCAGGCCCCAGATATCGACGAAACTGCTCACGACCAGATCGGCCGAGACGAACCAGCTGTAGCTCTGCAGCGGTTCGTCCACGGGGTTGGCGAGGACCAGGCCGCTGCCGTTGAGAGGGCGCCAGGGGCCGGCGAGGCTATCGGCGATCATGCCGTAGAGCCCGCTCGGCGCGCTGCGCAGCTGGGGCGCGAAGGTGCTGGTCTGGGTGACCCAGAAGACGAGATAGCGGCCTTGGTGGACGACGACGTGGGCGCGTTCGAGTTCGTTGTTGACGCCGTCGGCGGTGACCAGCGGGGGCAGGGCCTCCCAGCCGCCGGCGGTGCGCCGGGCAAGGCCGACCGCGCCGTTGAATGGGCTGGATGCGCCCGCTACGGATGCGGTAAAGACGAGGTATTCCGCGCCGTCGGCCGGATCGCATAGCCAGGCGGGATCGCGGAAAGCCTTGATGCGGCCCGGCTCGCCGTCATGAGCATCGGCGCTCTGGTAGGCCGGGCCGGAAGCAAGCGAGAGCTGCGCGGCCGACCAGTCGCGCGGCAGGCCGTCCGGGCCGATAATCGCGTGGGCTTCGTAGAGGGCCTGCTGGTAGCCACCGGGCCGTTCGCTGGTTCCGGCGCCGGTGAACCAGAGCGATACGCGGGTGCCGTCAGTGCTGGCGGAACCGGCCCATTCGCGTTCGTAGGGGACCGGGCCATTGGGCAGGACCGGGCCGAGGTCGGTCCAGCGTTCCACGCCGAGCGGGCCGGTGCGTTCAAGCAGGCGGATCTTCGCCTCGAAATGGCGCAGCGCCGGGTCTCCCCGGTCCGGCGCGCTGAGCGCCATCCACAGTTCGCGTTCGCCAAGCCGGGCAATGTGGCCGGTGGCATCCTGGATCGGCCACATGTCCCAGTAGACCAGGCCGGGCAGGAGGTCCGACCGCTCAGCCCCGGTGATGACGGGCACGGGCGGAGTGGTGGTCGGGTCGATGGTGCGGACTTGGGCGGGAGTCCATGCGGTGGTCATGACAGGTCTGGTTTTCCGGGGAGGGCATTCAGGGACAAGGGGCGGGCAAGGGGCGGGCGGAGCGGCACCTGGCGCGCCGCACCGCCCGCCGGGGGAGGCTTAGAAATCGTAGCGCAGCGAGGCCGAGACGGTTCGTCCGTTGATCGACCGGGCGCGCACGTAGTTGCTGGAGTTGTTGACGATGGAGCCTTCCTCCGCCTCGGTGATGCCGACGACGTTGAACAGGTTGTTGGCGTTGAGCGACAGTTCGACGCCCTTCATCGGCCGGACGTTCACGAAGGCGTTGACCTGGGTGTAGCCGGGGAAGACGAGGTTGTTCTCGTCCTGGGCATAGGCCTTGGTCGTGCCAATGATGTTGAGGCCGACGCGGGCCACGTCGAAATCCAGCGACGGGGTGAACTGGTAGATCAGCTCGGCTTGGCGGCGCGGGGTGTGGCCCTTGTTGGCGGGCGTGATCGCATCCGAGGCGATGCGGGCGTGGGTGTAGGTGGCGCCGCCGCGCAGGTCGAAAATGCCCGAGCGCCAGGCAGCTTCGATCTCGACGCCCGTCGCCTTGTAGGTGCGATCGAGGAAGCGGCCGCTGGTGACCTCGAAGTTCTGTTCCTGGGTCGTGGCGTGGAAGCCGGTGACGAACAGGCCGAACGGGCCGGAGCGGTACTTGAAGCCCAGTTCGTACTGGTTGACGTAGTCGATCGCGTCGTCCTTGCGGACCGAGCCGTCGGGCCGGACCACGCCGAACAGCAGACGATCGGCGTTGGCGCGGCCGCCGCGGCTGGCGCGGGCGAACAGCGCCGCGTCAGCCGAGACGCGGTAGTTGGCGCCGACCGACCACGAGACATAGCCGACGCTGTAGTTGACTGGGCTGGGGTTGGCATTGTCGATCAGCGAGACGCTGCGTTCGACCGGCTGGATCGTGCCGTCACCGTTGACGTCGCCATTGGCCACCTGCAGCGTGCCGGCATAACTGCCGCGGGCGCGGACGTGGTCGTAGCGGACGCTGGCATCGATGGACAGCTGGCCGAGATCGAGGTTGAGGGCGGCATAGGGCGCGTCGATATCGTAGGTGACGTTGTAGCTGCGCTGGCAGCAATTGCCCCAGAAGGGCACGCCATAGGCATAGAGGCCATTGCGGCTGAGCACCTCGCCACCGGGGGCGACGACGTTGACGAGGGCCGCGTTGTTGCCCTTCACCTCGAGCAGGTAGGAGTTCCACACCCAGTCCATGTCGATGGTCTGGCGGGCCTTGTAGTAGCCGGCGGTGACGGTGCCCTTGCCGAAGGACTTCGAGAGCTTGAGATCGTTGGTGAAGCTGCCGAAATCGTTGATCTTCACGTTGAACAGATGGGTGCGCATCAGCAGCCCGTTGCCGTTCAGCGTGGCCGGGTTGATGGCCTGGCCGGCATTGGGGCCATTGGCATAGGCCAGGCTGTAGGTGCCCGGCGTGCCGGTCAGCAGTTCACCGACCGAGTTGGCGATGGACTGGGCGCTGGCAACTTCGGACGGGAAAGGAGACACGAAGCCGCCCTTGACGTCGGACCAGCGGAAGCGCTCTTCCAGCTTCACCCCGTCGGCCACGTCGAACACGGCCTCGAGACCGAGCGAGGTGACCACCGGGTGCATGCCGTCGCGGATGTCGGTGGTGGTGGGGTTGTTGTTGCCGTCAAGCCCGGCATCGGTGGTGAACAGGGCGCTGTGGGGCGTGTCGCGGCTGATGTCGAAGCCGGGGAGCGACTGGAACTTGGGGCTGGCATTGGTGCCGGTGACGAGCGTCGGCATCGGCAGGTAGCCGATCGCCTTGTCATCCAGCCGCTTCACATAGAGGCGCACGTAGCCGGCGTCGAATTCCTGGGTGAGATTAGCCTTGATCTGGTAGCCGCTGTTGCCGTCGTAGCCGGCACGGCGCGGGCCTTCGCCCTGGCGCCAGAAGCCGCCGACGTTGAACAGGGTGTGATCGGCGATGTGCCCGCCGTAGTCGAAATCGAGGCGGTATTCGCGATAGTCGAGCCCGGCGGTGGCCATGATCGTGCCGCCTTCTTCCTTGCCGGTCTTCGACAGGAAGTTGATCACGCCGCCCGGCGCGTTGGAGGCCAGCGTCGAGGCCGAACCGCCGCGCACGGCCTGGATCGAGGCCACGGTCTGGTCGGCGCGCAGGAAGATGTCGGCATTGCCGAAAGCGATGTCGCCGAACTGCATGACGGGCATGCCGTCTTCCTGCAGCTGGAGGAACTTGGCGCCGCCGGAGGCCACGGGCAGGCCGCGCACAGCGATGTTGGCATTGCCGTCACCGCCGGTCGATTCCGAACGGATGCCGGGGATCTGGCGGAAGATCTCGGCCGTGGTGCGCGGCGCGGCTTCGGCAATTGCGCTGTCGGACAGGGTCGAGACCGAGATCGAGCTGTCGAGCCGGTTGGCGGGGCGGGCCGAGGCGGTGACGACGATCTCGTCAAGGCCGAGCGCGTCGCTTGCCGGGGCTTCGGCGGCCGGGGTTTCCGCCGGTTTGTTGGCATTGTCCTGCGCGAAGGCAGGGGCGGACAGGGCCGATAGCGCGACGCCGAGGGCCAATGCATGACGAACGTTCATGGTGGTGTTTTCCTCTCCCGAAAACGATTCGTCATTATGGATATGGCGGATTCAAACGTTTGCAAACACAAAAATGCAAACGTTTGAAATTTGCCCCGGGGTGTGTCACTGTCTACACAGATAGCGCCGGCGAAGCGCTCTGTGGAGTGGATGCGACCATGCAAGAGGCTGATAAACCGCGGCTTTCCCTCGCGCGCATTATCGAGATGAACATCGGATTCCTTGGGCTGCAATTCAGCTTCGGGCTCCAGCAGGCCAATATGGGCCCGATCTATGGGTTCCTCGGTGCCAACGAGGCGACCATGCCATTGCTGTGGCTGGCCGGGCCGATGACCGGGCTGATCGTGCAGCCGCTGATCGGGGCGATGAGCGACCGCACCCATTCGCGGCTGGGGCGGCGCACGCCCTATTTCCTGATCGGCGCGGTGCTCTGTTCGCTGTGCCTGCTGCTGATGCCGCTGTCCGGCGCGGTGTGGATGGCCGCTTCGCTGCTGTGGATCCTCGATGCCGGCAATAACATCACGATGGAGCCCTACCGTGCCTACGTCACCGACCGGCTGCGGCCGGACCAGCGGGCGGTCGGCTTCCTGACCCAGAGCGCGTTCACCGGTCTGGCCCAGACCCTGT
>Ga0070669_100001140_pt1 | contig 19398 bp, 14 predicted proteins | sample KBSS53metaG_FD_64680 | JGI IMG/M metagenome (GOLD analysis project Ga0070669, IMG submission 64680) | Switchgrass rhizosphere microbial communities from Kellogg Biological Station, Michigan, USA - KBS S5-3 metaG | ecosystem: Host-associated > Plants > Roots > Rhizosphere > Soil ... | reverse complement strand
CGGCGCGACGATGTGGACGGCGCCCACGCCCGCTTCCAGCGGCGCGAACGCCTCCTCCAGCTTCGGGATCATCCCGCCCTGAACGGTGCCGTCGGCGATGGCGGCCTTCGCCTCGGCGACGGTCAGGCGCGCCATCCGCGTCGCCGGGTCGTCCTTATCGCGGCGCACGCCGCCCACCGCCGTGCACGCGATCAGCGCGCCCGCGCGCACCGCGCCGGCGAGCTGGCTGGCGACCACATCCGCGTTGATGTTCAGGACGGTGCCGCCGGCGTCGGCGCCCAGGCACGCGATCACCGGCAGCGTGTCGCGCGCGTCCAGCGCGTCCAGCAGGTCGACGTCGAAGCCGTCGATGTCGCCGACCAGGCCGAAGTCGATGGGCGTGGCGCCGGCGCCGGTGACGATGCGCGGCGGGCGGCGATGGGCGCGGATCACGCCGCTGGCGCCCGACACGCCGAACGCCGGCACGCCGTCCGCGCGCAGCGCCGCCACCAGGTCGACGTTCAACCCCGAGATGACACGCTTCACCACGGCCAGCATCGGATCGTCGGTGATCCGGCGCCCCGCGACGATCTGCGGTTCGATGCCGAGCCGCCGGGCGAGCGCGGTCGCCTGCGGCCCGCCGCCGTGCACGACCAGCAGGCGTCGCCCGGCACGCGCGCGCGCGATCTCCGCGGCCGCGTCCACCAGCGCCTCACCCTCGAGCACGTCGCCCCCCAGCTTGATGACCGCGTCGACGGGACGCGATGTCCGACCGTCGGGGTGGGCTACGGCCACGGCCCGGGATCCTCCAGCGATGCGGTCTCCGGCAGACCCAGCATCAGGTTCATGTTCTGGATCGCCTGCCCGGCGCCGCCCTTGATCAGGTTGTCCGTCGCGCTGACGATCGCCAGCGTCCGTTTTCCGCCGCCCGCGACGGGCGCGCCCAGCGTGAAGCCGACCTCTGCGTAGTTGCTGCCCGCGACCGCCGCGACCTCGGGCGTCCGATCGCGCACGAAGCGCACGAACGGTTCGTGCGCGTACGCGTCGGCGTAAAGCGCCGTCACCGATTCGGCGCTGGTGTCCGCCGGCAGCTCGACGAAGGTGGTGGCCAGGATCCCGCGCGACAGCGGCGCCGACACGGGCACGAAACCCAGCTGGACACCCGCCGCGCCGGCCGCCGCCAGCGTCTCCAGGATCTCGGGCGTGTGCTGGTGGTCGAGGACCTTGTACGGTTTCAGGTTCACGGCGCGCACCGGGTGGTGCGTCCCCGCCGTGGGCGCGATGCCGCTGCCCGACGATCCGGTCATCCCGACCACGTGCACGGCCGCGCCCGCCAGCTTGCCGGCGCGCGCCAGCGGCAACAGCGCCAGCTCGATCGTCGTCGCGAAGCAGCCCGGCGACGCCACGGCGCGCGCCGCCCGGATCGCCTCGCGGTTCAGCTCGGGCAGGCCGTAGACGAAGCTGCCCAGCAGCTCGGGGTGCGGGTGCTTGGCGCCGTAATAGCGTTCGTAGGCGGCCGCGTCGCGCAGGCGAAAATCGCCCGACATGTCGACGACCTTCACCCCGGCCGCGACGATCGCGGGCGCGTGGTGCGCGCTCACCTTGTGCGGCAGAGCGAGCAGCGCGACGTCGGCGCCGCGCGCGGCCTCTTCCGGTGGCACGTTCTCGAAGCGCAGCGGGCTGCGGCCGGTCAGCGGGGGGTGGACCGCGCCCAGCGGCTCACCCACGTGATCGACCGCGATGACGCGGACCAGCTCGACGTCCGGGTGGATGAGCAGGCGCCTGATGAGCTCCGCGCCCCCATATCCGGTGCCGCCGATGACGACGGCCTTGAATCGCTTCATCTATCTATTCACCTCATAACGATTGGCCATGACACACGTAAACATGATTCTACCACGCTAAACGACCAGCAATTTCGCGACATTGGAGCGCTCGTCGAGATTGTTCGTTGACGCAGCGAAAAAAAAACCGCTAAGGTGCCGCTCAACCGCGACAAAACCGTCCGCGACGCAGGGGGCGCCGGGGCGGGCCAAACAAAGGCCAAAGGTGCGCCCCCTCCATACGACTACCGCGGCAGCGAAGAGTTCGAGTCGAGCGGGCGCTGCGCCGGCGTTTCAGCGGTTGCGTGCGTTGCTCGGCATCGCGCGTGCTGTGGCAGCGACGATCGAGCTTCGCACGCTACACCAGCGCGATGACGTCGCGACCTTAACGCCGGCGCCTGAATGGGTGCGCTTATCCGAGCGCAATTTATCCGCACGGTGGACCTAGAGAAGAGTGAGGGACTGAACGATGCATCAGAGCGCACCCAATCCAGCAATCCGCCATCAGGATAGGCAACGACATCCCCGCCTGTTATGGCTCTTCGTAACAAGCGGCGCATTAGCGTTGCTGACTGTCGGGATACTAAACCTAGGTGCGGCGTTGCATCGTCGGCAAGCACCTCCTTCGCTTGAAAGCGCTGCTCAAGCCGAAGCGGACACACCCGTGCGACGGCCGAGCCGTGCCTTGACGCCGGCTTATGCGGCGCCCTCGATTGCACCAACGACGGCGCAAGTAGGTGCTGCCGCTAAAGCGACCGCGAACCAGAACGAAAGGTCTCCGCAGGAACCGGTCGATCCACGAATGGAGCGGGACGACTTACTCGAACGCCTTCACGGGTCGGGCGCCGCAAGCGGTTCCTGGACTACGGAAGCGAGCGAAGTCTTTCACAAGTGGCATCTCCATTCTCCCCGCGCCTCCTTAGTCGATGTCGGTCGGGTCGACTGCTTCGCCGAAGGCTGCGCAGCGACGATGACCTACCGTGACCTCCCAGGATTTCAATCCCTGGCACACGAGTTCCTGGAATCGGAACCGTTCAAATCGTGGCACGGTCCGAAATTCCGGTCAGCTCCGATCGCACAGACGTCCGGCGCAGTAGAGGCAACGTGGATCCTTTACCACGAATGATTCAGAAGCGAAGTCAGCACAAAATGGCGACCCGACAAGGAGAACAGAAATGATCAAAGGGAAATTCGTGCAATTAGCCGTCTTGGCGGTAGGCATTGTATTAGCCGCACCCAACGTTGCACTTGGCGCCTATGCAGCCTCGCCGGGTAATGCTTGCCAGCCTGGTTACGGAAGTACCACCATCTATCAATCCGAAACCGGGGCGGGTAACCCATCAACAACGTCAACAAATTATTTCGTTTGCCCAATCATATTGGGCGTCAACGATTACAGCTATCTCAACGTCAATTCAGTCTACATCTACTACGTCGACACTTCGTCGACGAGCACCTTCATCTGTCACGTACAGCACACTACAAGGTCAGGTTCTCTGTATATCGGGACCGACAAATACTCTTGTGGAACGAACGGAGGGTGCACGGCTGCTACGCAGAACACATCCTGGACGGGCACGAATTGGATGTATTGGACGGGCTCATCGCTTCCGCATGGGGCCGCCTTCAGCTACTCGGCAGGCGACAACGCATCTATCCGCTGCGATCTTCCTCCTGCTACAAGCGGCAGTGAAAGCGGTTTTTCATGGCTACGTGGTTACTGGGCTGAGTAACGATCGGATTGACGGATCCAGAAGTCCGGTCTTCGGTGATGTGGCCGCGGGACTGGACCGCGGCCACACGGACGCACTTGACGCGAACACATGTTAGGCGCCGATGAGCTCATCCGGCGCCGCGGTGTCGAACTGCCGCACCTAGGCCGACTCAGCCCGCTTGTCCGTCAGGCTTGCAGGCCGGACGCCGGCTCGACCGTACCGTCAGGCTACGGGCAAGCGGTTCCGCAGAACGGCATGCCGTTGCAGATGATCGGGGCCTTGCCGTCGCAGGGGTCTGGTATCCCGCCCCCCGCGCCGCCGATGACGTTACCGTCTTGGTCGTAGCAACTGAAATCGGGCGTCGACGGGCAGAAGGGCTTGCTCGGGCCGCAGCTGGACGCGGTCATGACGCCGACGAGGGCGGCCAGCGCGCAAAAACCTAGGAACCACTTCATACGTCCGATGATGGTCAGCCCCGCGTATCCCTGTCAAGCCGATGTGCGACCTGCGACCACCCGGTGTTTCCGGGCGAAAGCCGCGAGAGTCGTTTGACGCCCAAAGACCCATCCCCTACGCTCAAGGCTTCGTGCGACGCGCTGGGGTTTCCGTTCTTTTCGCCGCGCTGACTTCGCTTTTCGTTTCCGTGTTCCTGCCGGGGACGTCGCGGGCCGCGCCGGGGGCGACGTCTGTGTCCTCCACGTCGTCCAAGTCCGGTGGCAACGGCGTGCGCCTCCGCGCGATCGTTCCGTCCGGGCCGCCCCCCGCGATCATGCCGCTCTCGGACGTGAAGGCGGGCATGGTCGGCGAGGCGCGCACCGTGTTCCAGGGGACGAAGCCCGAACCCTTCAAGGTCCGGGTCGTGTCCATCCTGCGCAACTTCCTCCCCAAGCAGGACGTCATCCTGATTCGCGCCGAGGATCCGCGCGTCGAGCACAGCGGCATCGTCGCCGGCATGAGCGGCAGCCCGGTGTACATCGACGGCAAGCTGGTGGGCGCCGTCGCGTACGCGTGGAGCTTCGCGAAGGAGCCGCTGGGCGGCGTGACGCCCATCGAGACGATGCTGGCGGAGCGGCAGCGCCCGCGCCGTTCGGGCAAGGAAGTTCTCGCGGAGGGCTGGTCGGCGCCCGACACGTCGCCGAAGGCGGTGCGCGCCAGCGACGGCGGTCAGGTTCCGCACGCGTCGCTCACGCCGCGCAGCGAGGGACCCGCGGCGCTGGCGCGCGGGCTGGGCCTGCCGCCGGCTGCGCCCACGCTGGCGACCGGCGAGCCGCGCCTGCTGCGCGCGTCCGTGCCGCTGTCAGTCTCGGGCTTCACGGCCCGCGCGGTCGCCGAGCTGGGAGACCAGCTGGCGCCGACGGGGCTGGTGCCGTTGCAGGCGGGCGGCGGCCGCAAGCCGGGTCCGCCGGCGGCCGGCCGGGTCGAACCCGGGTCGGCGATCGGCGTCGAGCTGGTGCGCGGCGACATGAGCACGGTCGCGACGGGCACCGTCACCTACGTCGACGGACGCAGCGTGCTGGCGTTCGGCCACCCGCTGTTCGGCATCGGCGAGGTTTACCTGCCGATGGTCGACGCGCAGATCCACGCTTTTCTCCCCAGCCTGGCGCAGTCGTTCAAGATGTCGTCGCCGCTGAACGAGGTCGGCACGCTGGTGCAGGACCGCCAGTCGTGCATCGTCGGTGACCTCGATTCGCGCAGCACGATGCTGCCCGTCGACGTTCGCGTCAGCGGCCCGGGCGTCGAGCCACGACACTTCCACGCCGAGATCGCGCGCAACCGCCGGCTGACGCCGATGCTGACGTCGCTGGTCGTCAGCAACGCCATCGCCGACGCCGAGCCGGACGTCACGGACATGGTCGTCACCGTCACGTCGAAGGTGGGCGTCAAGGGCTACACGCCGCTGGAGCTGCGCGATCAGATCTTCTCGCCCGAAGGCGTGTCCAGCCGGGCCCTGTCGATGTCGCGCGGACTGCGCGCGATGGGCGACCTGATGTTCAACCCATTCGAGCCGATCGTGCTCGACCGCGTCGACGTCGACGTGCGCGTCGAGTACCGGCGCGACGTCGCCGAGATCATCGGCGTGTCGCTGCCCGGCCAGGAGGTGCGCGCGGGCGACACGGTTCCGCTGCGGGTGACGCTGCGCCCGTACGCCGGCAAGGAATACACGGAGACCGTTCCGGTCGTCATTCCGCGCACCGTCGCGGGCGAGGTGATCAAGATCGAGGTCGCCTCGGGCTCGCTGGTCCGGCCCGACGTGCCGCAGGCGGAATCGCTGAGCGTCTACATCGACAACATGCGCAAGTACTACGGCGCGTCCACCATCGTGGCGACGCTGCAGACCGCGGACGCGGGCGCGTCGCTGCGCGGGCGGTTGATCGAGAATCTGCCCGCCTCGGCGATGGACACGCTGCGCCCGTCGCACCAGACCAAGCGCGCCGACTCGTACAGCGTCGCGGATCGCACCGTCTATCCGATGAAGCAGCTGGTGAGCGGCAAGCAGGACCTGCAGATCCTCGTCAAGTCAGACGTTCTCGGAAAGTAGATCCGCGCTCTGACCCTCGCTCGAAGGCCGGCCGACGATCCGACCCGCTGGCTTGTCGGCCGCTTTTCATCCATCGCCCCTGACTAGCGGGCAGGCGAAAAGGCCGTTAGTCACTTACAATAACGGCCCCGGTATGCGCCCCCTCGCCATCGTAGCCCTTCTACTGCTGGTCGCCGCCACCGCGACCGCGGCCGTCACCCGGTCGTTCCGCCAGACCACCGCGAAGGACTTCGAGGAAGGCGAGGCCACTGCGAGCATGGTGCTGCCGACCGGCGACGTCGTGCCGGGGATGAAGTCCAGCTCGATCGCGCTGGACGCCGCGTTCGTGTGGTGCGGCGCCCTGTCGCCCGACGGCAAGACCGCGTACTTCGGCACCGGCGACCAGGGCCGCATCTACGCGGTCGACACGGGCGCGACGGGCGGAAAGGCGCGCCTGCTCGCGACGCTCGAGGCGGCCTGGGTGACCGCGCTCGCGGTTCGCCCGGACGGGACGTTGATCGCGGGCACGACGCCGGGCGGCCGCGTCTTCACGGTCGACCACAAGAGCGGCAAGGCCAAGCTGCTCTCGACGCTGACCGCCGAACACGTCTGGGCGCTGTCGCTCGACGCCAAGAGCGGGACGGTCTACGCGGGCACGGGCGGGCCGGGCAAGATCGCGGCGATCGACGCGGCCGGCAAGACGCGCGCGATCTGGGATTCCGGCGACAAGCACGTCGTCTCGCTGCTGGCCGCCGACGAGAAGCACCTTTACGCCGGCACGTCGGAGGAGGCGATCCTTTACCGGGTCGGGCTGGACGGGCGCGCCGAGGCGCTGGCCGACTTCGACGCGGAGGAGGTGCGCGCGCTCGCGCGCCACGGCGGATCGCTGTACGCGGCGGTGAATGACTTCGAACGCACGGCGTCCGGCGCGGCGCTGACGCCCGGCGCGGCCGCCGCGCCGCGCGGCACCAAGATCACCGTCGCCTCGTCGGGATCGCCCGCGTCGGCCGGGTCCTTGCCGCGCCCCGGACAGCGCAAGGCCAAGGCCGCGCTCTACCGCATCGACCCGGACGGGCGGATGGAGCAGATGTTCTCGATCCCCGACGGCTACTTCACCGCGCTCGCGTTCGACGAACAGGGTCGCGCCTACGTCGGCACCGGCAGCGAGGGTCGCGTGTGGCGGGTGGCGCCGGATCGCACGGCCGCGCTGGCCATCGACGTGTCGGAACGGCAGGCGCTGACGGTGCTGCGCGCGGGGAACGGATTCCTCGTCGGCACGGGCGACGTGGGCGGCGTCTACCGCGCAGCGCCCGCGGCGCCGAAGCAGGCAACGTACCTGTCGCGGGTGCTCGACGGTGAATACCGCTCGCGCTGGGGTCTGTTCCGCTGGCACGGCACGCACGACGTCACCATCGAGAGCCGCTCGGGCAACACCGCGAAGCCCGACGTCACCTGGACCGGCTTCGCCCCGCTGGAGAAGCCGCGCCCGACCGCCGAGGGCGGCGTCGGCCAGGTCGCGAGCCCGCCCGCGCGCTACGTCCAGTACCGCGCGACGTTCGGCGCGCCGGAGGGACGGCTGGCGGCGGTGACGCTCGCCTACCTGCCGCAGAATCAGCGCGCCCGCATCACCGAGCTCGGCACCGCCGACAGCGGCGCGCCGGCCGCGCCCGCCATCGGCGGGCTGGGCGCCCCGGCCGCGGGCGCCTCCGCCCCGTCGGCGCCGCGCGCGCACCAGCCCGTGATCAAGCTGCGCTGGAAGGTGGAGAACCCCGACGGCGACGAGCTCTCCTACCGGCTGGCGTTCCGCCAGGAGAACGACGCCGTGTGGCGCCCGCTGGGCGGCCCCGATCCGCTGACCAAGACCGAGTTCGACTGGAACACGGAGGGCCTGCCCGACGGGAATTACGTCGTCAAGGTCACCGCCAGCGACGAACGCTCGGTGCCGCGCGAGCTCGCGCTCGACACCACGTTCACGTCGGCGCCGATCCTGGTCGACAACCGCAAGCCCGAGGTCGTCGGCCTCGCCTTCAAGTACCCGTACGTGTCGGGCCGCGCGCGCGACGACCAGAGCCCGCTGGTGGCGATGGAGTATTCGATCGACGGCGGCGACTGGCAGGTCCTGGCGGCCGCCGACGGTATCTGCGACGACCTGGTCGAATCGTTCACGATCAAGCTGCCGCAGCTGGCGCCCGGACCACACGCGGTCGCCGTGCGCGCCTGGGACAGCGCCGACAACGTGGGCGCGGGCGGCATGACCATCCGCGCGCCCGGGAAATGAAATGACTTCCCCCGCGGACGATACGGTCGGCCTGCCGGCCGCGCCGGAGGTCGTGCAGATCGAGGTCGGGCTGCTCCAGAACTTCTGCGAGATCCTCTACTGTCCGGAGACGCGCGCCGCCGCGATCGTCGATCCGGCCTGGGAGGTCGATCGCCTGCTGCGCGAGGCGGAACGGCTGGACTTGAAGGTTCAGATCGCGCTGATCACGCACACGCACGAGGACCACATCGAGGGTGTGGGCGAGCTGGTCGAGAAGACGGGCGCGACCGTCGTGGTCAACCCGCGCGAGGCCGACCGCGTGCGCGGCGCCGCCCGCGCGCTGGTCGACGCCGTCGACGGGCGCGACGTCGCCATCGGCGGGAGGGGCGTGCGTGCGCTGGAGACGCGCGGCCACACGGTGGGCGGCACCTGCTACCTGGCGGACGGTTTCATCGTCACCGGCGACGTGCTGTTCGTGAACGGTTGCGGGCGCACCGACTTTACCGGAGGCGACACGGCCGAGATGTGGCAAAGCTTGCAGCGGCTGATGCGCCTACCCGAGGAGACGCGCGTTTACCCGGGCCACAACTACGGCGAGACGCCCACGTCCACCATCGGCCACGAGACGCGGAGCAATCCCTTCCTGCGCTGCACGTCGTTCGAGGAATTTCGCGCGTTGCGCGAGCGCAAGCGGAAGGCCTGAAGCATGACAGCAGACGGGACCCGAGCGAAGGGTGGCTTTGCCAGCCCTGAGCGAGCGGGGGGTGCGGGGGGCACCGAGCGAGCGCAGCGAGCGAATGCCCCCCGATCAGAAAGCCACATCATCTTCCTCGTCGGGGCGATCCAGTTCGTCAACATCGTCGACTTCATGATGGTGATGCCGCTGGGGCCCGACTACGCGCAGGCGCTGGGGATCTCGACCGCGCACCTCGGGCAGATCGCGGGCAGCTACACGCTGGCGGCGGCGTTCTCGGGTCTGGTCGCGGCGCTGTTCCTCGATCGTTTCGACCGGCGCAAGGCGCTGGCCGTCGCGATGCTGGGCCTCGTCACCGGGACGGCGGCCGGGGCGTTCGCCCGCGGCCTGCCGTCGCTGGTGCTGGCGCGCGCCATCGCGGGGTCGTTCGGCGGGCCCGCCACGGCGATCTCGCTGTCGATCATCGCCGACGTCGTGCCGCCGGCGCGGCGCGGCCGCGCGATGGGTGCCGTGATGGGCGCGTTCTCGGCCGCGTCGGTGCTGGGCGTCCCGATGGGCCTGCGACTGTCGACCTGGGGCGGCTGGCGGCTACCGTTCATCGTCGTCGCCGCCATGGGCGTCGTCGTCGGCGTGCTGTCGATCCGAGAGATGCCACCGATGCGCGGGCACATCGTCGCTGGCACGCCGCGGCCGATATCGCAGATGACGGCGCTGCTCGGCGACAGCACGGTCTGGCTGGCGCTGGCGACGAACGCACTGGTGATGCTGACCGGGTTCATCGTCATCCCGAACATCGCGCCTCACCTGCTGCAGAACCTGGGATTTCCCCGCAACCGTCTCGATATCGCGTACATGATCGGCGGCGCGACCAGCTTCGCGATCATGCGCATCGCGGGCCGCGGCGTCGACCGCTACGGCGCCGCGCGCGTTTCCGTCGTCGGGACCGTTCTGATGATCGGGGTTCTCTACTTCGCTTTCATCGCGCCGGGTGCGATCGGCGTCGCCGGCGTGTTCCTGGTGTTCGTGGTGTTCATGGGCGGCATGTCGGTGCGAAACATCGCGATGACGTCGCTGGCGACGCGCGTCCCCCGCGCCGACCAGCGCGCCGGCTTCATGTCGCTGCAGTCGACAGCCCAGCACATGTCATCGGCGACGGGCGCCTTCGTGTCGTCGAAGCTGCTGCACGAGATCCCGGGCGGAAAGCTGTCGGGCATCGCGACGGTGTCCACGATCTCGGCGGTGCTCGCGCTCGGGCTGCCGCCCTTGCTCGCCGTGATCAACAAGCGCGTCCGCGCCCGCGAAGCGGCGCAGATCGCGTGAGCGGAGACGGGCTTCGCCCGTCGGAGCTCTTCCCATCTCGATCAGAACAGCAGCGCGGCGTGGAAGCCGAGGACGTTCTCGGCCGCGTAGTCGCCCGACTGGCACTGCTCGACGCCGAAGTCGTCCTCCGGACAGACCTCGGTCGGTTTGCGGAACGTGTAGCTCACCATGCCGCCGATTGACATGACCCGGCTGACCGCGAAGAACGCGCCCGCATTGAGGCCGGTGGACCAGCCGCTCCAGCTCGACCCGCTGGTCTTGAAGCCGCTGTTGTCCTTGATCGTCAGCTGGTAGCCGAAGAAGCTGAGCTTCGGCCCGATCACGAACTCGCCGTTCCCCGTCGGAAACTGCACGTGGAACAGCGGGCTCACGCCGATGTCGAACTCCTCGGCCTCCCACATCTCGGTGGTGGGCACGTCCTTGAAGTTCAGGACGTCCATGCGCATCTCGCCGTTGATCGAGAAGCTGGGATTCACCCGGCCGCCCAGGATCACGCCGACCATCGGGCCCGGGTCGTAATACCGGCCCGTGTCACCCGCGAACGTGCTGAAGCCGATGTACGGCATCGCCAGGAAGCCGTGCGTTCGAGGCGGCGGCCGCTGCGGACGCGGCGGCTGCGGCGCCGGCGGCTGGTAGCCGTAACCGGGCGGATAGTAGCCGGGTGGCGGCTGGTAGTAGCCCGGCGCCGGCTGCTGGTAGTAACCGGGCGGCGGCTGCTGCGCCGGGTAACCGGGCGGCGGCGCCTGCTGGTAGCCCGGCGGCGGTTGATAGCCGGGCGGCGGCGCTTGCTGGTAGCCGGGCGGCGGCTGCTGGTAGCCCGGAGGCGGCTGCTGGTAGCCCGGCGGTGGCTGCTGGTAGCCGGGTGGTGGCTGCTGGTAGCCGGGTGGTGGCTGCTGGTAGCCCGGAGGCGGTGGCTGCGGCGCCGGGTTCGCAGCGGGCGGCTGGGTCGTCGCCGGTGGCTGTTTCGCGGGCGCCGGCGGCTGTTTCTTCGCGGCCGGTGGCGGCGGCGGCGGATAGCTCGGGGGCGGCTGCGGCGCGGGCGCTGGTGCGGGTGGCGGATTCGTCTGGACGATCTGGGCGACCGCCACCGCCGGCGCCAGGGAGGCGCTCACCGCTATCGCAAGGAATGCTGAAAACAGACGCATACGACGATTGAATCACAGCTCCGCGGCGCGGCCGTCATTTCTTTTGAGGCTTTGGCGTGACCATCGCCACGACGAGCACGAGCCCCGCGTCACTTGCGTCGTGCAGCTCGACGTCGAACGAACCGTCGTCGCGCTCGAGCGCCAGCTGCGCGTACCGCCGTCCGTCGCCGCCGGTCACGATCTCGACCTCCTGGAACGACACCAGGCGCTGTACCCACGGATCCAGCGCCTTGTAGATCGCCTCCTTCGCCGCGAACCGCACCAGCACCTCCGCGTCGCGCGCGGCCGGATCCAGATTCGCGATCGCGGCGCGCTCGGCGGCGGTCAGCACGCGGGGCGCGATGTCGGTGCGCAACGACCGCGGAATCTCGATGTCGACGCCCACGGTCGTGCGTGGTGTCGGCTCGGCCCGCGCCGCCAGGGCGACGGCGACCTCGCGCTTGTGGCTGATCGACCCGACGAAGCCGGCGGGCACGGCCGGCGCCCCGCGCGGCGTCGGCAACAGCGGCGCGTCGGTCTCGGCGCCCAGCGCCGCCAGCGCGGCGCGCAGCGCGACGCGGCCGCCGATGAACGTCGCGCGCCGCGCGGCCGGCGACGCGTGCACCAGCGCCGCCTCGTCGGGATGAACGTCCGCCGGCAGCGCGAACCCCTCGCCCGTCGGCAGCGACACGCCGACGCACGTGCCCGCAGGCAACTCGCGGCGGAACAGCACCGCGAACGACACGCCTCAACCTCTCGCGGCGGCGCGATCGGTCTCGACGACGCCGCGGATGAAGTCGAGCAGCGGCGCGCTGCCGACGGTGCGCGGGATGTTCGCCGGCACGCGGCGCACCAGCCAGACGACCCGCCACGGCAGCGCCGCGCCGGGCGCGATCGTCTCGTACGGGCCCTGGGCTTCGACCTCGACGTAGGTGTGGTTGGGCGTCGCGTAGATCTCGATCTGCGCCTCGCCGGGCGCCTGCGCGGCGCGCGGCACAGGCGCGAACGTCTTCACCAGCAGCGCGTCGCCGTCGACGTGCGCCAGCCAGCCCTCGCGCCCATCGGCGAACAGCTTCTGGTGGTCGGTCACGGCGGCGGCGTCGAACGCGTACCAGGTGACGCCGAGCGCCTCGCGCACGGCGAGGTTCGACGGCGGAAACGCGCCGGTGCCGGTCGGAAACAGCGACAGCCCGCCCGGCGGCACGCGCGTGATCTGCCAGGGCGCCAGCCGCGTCGGTGCCTCGCCGCGGTTGTGGATCGCGAAGTCGAACACGACGGCCGCGCGGCGCGCGTCGGCGGCGAAGCGCTTCTCGACCTGGACAGCCAGCGCCGGGTTGATTGCGCTGCGCATGACGATCGCCGCCGGCTCCAGCTCGGCGCGATACGGCCCGTGATCGATCTCGGCGAGCGGCGGCCAGCCCCACGCGGTCTGCGGGCTGGGCCAGAACGTCGAGCCGAAGTTTCCTGCGTCGGCGGCCGGCTCGCTCAGCAGGTTTCGCCCGCCGAACCGCAGCGCGGTGACGCGGCCACCTGTCGCGGCGTCGATCTCCAGCCGCACGTCGTCCCAGGCGAGGACGTGGCGGCCGCCTTCGAGAGCGGGCTTGACGGGCTGCGGTTCAGGCAGGTGCTGCATGATTCTGATTCTTACCCGCAACGCCGCTCATCGTCGATGGGGCGGCAACTTCACGCACGGCTCGACCGCAGAGCCGTCGGGCCGCTTCGGACACATCTCGATGCCGTCCTTGGCGACGGTGACCAGGATGTAGTGGAACGTCTTGGTCAGCGCCGCCACCGTCGGAGGGCACTGCGGCAACGGGCCCGGAACGTCACCCGGCGGCGGCCCGCCGGCGGCCTGGCAGCGCGGGTTGTAAAGCGGCGCGCCGCCCCCGCCCGTCACGACGTAGACCAGCTTGCCGGACGGCGTCGAGCCGGTGCCGCGCTCGTAGATGTGGTCGTGGCCGCAGAACAGTACGTCCGTGGACCCGGCGGCGAGCAGCGGCGCGTAGTCGCGGACCATGCGGTGCGAGTCGCCGTGCAGGCCGTGCGACCAGGGCGGCTCGTGACAGAAGGCGAACACCGCGCGTGCGTGGTGGCGCCGGGCGCGCGCGAGATCGTCCGCCAGCCATTCTCGCTGTTCGGGATTGGTGGCGGCGTTGGTGTCGAGCACGACGAAGTGCACGCCGCCGAGATCGAACGACGTCCAGTACGGCGGCGCCGGCGTCGGCATCGCGAACAGGGCCCAGGTCTTGGCCGCGCCCGCGCCGCCGCGCGCGGCGTCGTGGTTGCCGAGCGCGGGAATCACCGGCGCGATCGCGCCCAGCGGCGCCGTCACGTCGAAGTAGCGCTGCCAGTTCGATTCCTCGCTGCCCGTGTCGGTCAGGTCGCCGGTGTTGATCACCAGCGGCGGCGCCTCGCGCACCAGCGCTCCGATGACGGTCCGGTGAGCCTCGTGGCCCGGGTAGCGCATGTCGCCGTAGACCGCGAAGCGCAGCGGCGTAGGCGGCGCGGGCAGCGTCTCGAAGCGCGCGGGCGCGCTCGCGGCCGTGTCGCCGGGCGTGGCCTCGACGTCGACGCTGTAGCGATGCGCGGACCCACGCGCGAGACCGTCGAGCGTGACGACATGGCGCACGCCCGACGCGCGCGTGGGGATCGCCCGGGTCAGCCCGGCGCCCGCCGGCGTGTCCGAGCCGGGGGACACCGTCACCTTGCCCTTCACGGGCAGGTCGGTCTCCCAGATCACGTTCACGCGCGCCTTGCCGCTCTCCTCCGCGGCCGCTCCCAGATACGGCCCGCGCACGATGCGCACGCCGCTCGCGGCCGCCAGATCGATCCGTGCGGACGGCGCGGTGGGCACGACGATGTTACGCCCCGCATAGGGATAGATCGCGATCGCCAGCAGGTTTCCCTCGGGCGCGAGCGACGCCAGCGCCGCCGACGGAACCGCCACGTACACGCGTTCGATCTCCGCGCCGTGCGGCGCGGCGCCCGCCAGGCCGGCCGCCGCCGAGACGATCCCTCGCCGCGCGACCTCACGCCCGTTGACGTAGGCGACGAAGCCGTCGTTGTAGGCGACACGCAGCTCCAGCACGCGAACCCGGCGCGCTTCCGGGACAGCGAAGCGCGCGCGCAGCAGCAGCGGCTGGCTGGGGACGACGTCGAACAACGTCACGCCCGGCGGGGGCTGCGCGTTCCCGGGCAAGGGCGGCTGGCGCGGCGCAAACGGCCCCGGCGCGGGGCCCGACCAGGTGCGATCGTCGAACGAAGGATCGGCCCAGCCGGCGGGCGGCGCGCCCGCGACGAAACGGAACGGCTCCAGACGAACGGCGAGCATCTTGTCGCCCGGCGCGACCGGCGGCCGGGCCCCTGGCGGCGCCGGCGCCGGTTGTCCGGCGACGATTCCCAGCGAGAGCAGCAGCGCGCGCCCGACGATCAATTGCGCAGCGCCTGCAGCGGCGCCGGGATCCGGCCGCCGAGACGCACGAAGCCGTCGGCGCGGAAGCGGCTGACCGGTTGCACGTAGGCCTCGCCCAGCAACCCGCCGTAGTTGACCGCGTCGCCCGCCTGCTTGCCCGGCACAGGGATGATGCGCACGCCGGTCGCCTTGTTGTTGAACACGCCGATCGCGATCTCGTCGACGATGATCGCGGCGAGCGTCTCCGCCGTGGTGTCGCCCGGCACCGCGACCATGTCCAGCCCGACCGAGCAGACGGCGCTCATGCTCTCCAGCCGTTCGATCGACAGCGCGCCGGCGCGCGCCGCCGCGACCATGCCCGCGTCCTCGCTGACCGGGATGAACGCACCCGACAGCCCGCCCACCGCCGACGACGCCATCACGCCGCCCTTCTTCACCGCGTCGGTCAGCAGCGCCAGCGCGGCCACCGAACCGGGCGCGCCCGCCTTCTCGATGCCCATCGCCTCCAGGATCTCGGCCACCGAATCGCCGACCGCGGGCGTGGGCGCCAGCGAGAGATCGACGACGCCGAAGCGCACCGGCGGCCCGAGCCGCCGCGCCACCTCGCGTCCGATCAGCTCGCCCGCGCGCGTGACCTTGAACGCCATGCGTTTGATCGTCTCGGCGATCGTCGCGACGTCGAACGGCTCGCCCGACGCGCGCAGCCGCTTCAGCGCCGACAGCACCACGCCCGGCCCCGAGCAGCCGACGTTGATCACGCACTCACCCTCGCCCACCCCGTGCAGCGCACCGGCGACGAACGGGTTGTCGTCGGGGATGTTCGCGAACGTCACCAGTCGCGCACAGCCGATGCCGCCCGCCGCCGCGGTCGCCTCGGCGACGGCCTTCACCACGCGCCCCATCTCCAGCACCGCGTCGGTGTTGATGCCGGCGCGCGTGCTGGCCACGTTCACCGACGAGCAGACGTGCTGCGTCTGCGCCAGCGCCTCCGGGATGGAATCGATCAGCGCGCGATCGCCGGGCGTGATCCCCTTCTCGACCAGCGCCGAGAACCCGCCCACGTAGTCGACGCCCAGCTCGCGCGCCGCGCGGTCCACCGCCAGCGCGGACGTGACGACGCGAGGCGCGCGCGCCGCCTCCGTGACCAGAGCCAGCGGCGTCACCGAGAGCCGCGTCGACGTGATCGGCACGGCGAAGTCGTCGTGCACCGCCTTCGTCGTGGGCACCAGGCGCTCGGCGGCGCGCATCAGCTTCTCGTAGATGCGCGCGTTCGTCCGTTCCAGATCCTCGCTGGCGGTGTCGCGCAGCGACACGCCCATCGTCACCGCGCGCACGTCCAGGCTCTCGCTCTCGATCATGCGCAGCACCTCGCGCACCTCGGTCGCGTCGAAACGCAGGGAGCCGGCCGCCATCGGCGCACTATAGATCAGCCGACAGATCGGCGAGCACCGCCTCCATTTCGGTGAGCCGGATCGGCGTGCTCGTGTTTAGGAAACCATCCAAACAAAGCAACAATTGAATTATTGACACCCGGCGCGCCGCTGTTCGAGTGTGCGCGCATGAAGGGTGGCCGTGGGTCGACGAGACTGGTCCTGCTTTCGATGTGCGCCCTGATCTTCGGGTGCGCCAGCAACGGTTCAGGAGGCAGCCCCGGCGTCGGCGCCAGCGGCGGCGCGAGCGCCGGAGGGACGACGGGCGCCGCCGGCACGACGGGCAGCGCGGGCACGACGGGCAGCGCGGGCACGACGGGCACCGCGGGCACGAGCGGCGCCGCGGGCACGAGCGGCGTCGCGGGAACGACCGGGGCGGCGGGCCGCGGCGGCACCACCGGCGCGGCGGGAACCACCGGCAGCGCAGGCACGACAGGCGCCGGGGGCAGCAGCTCGGGCGGTCTGACGCTGACGATCGAGGCGAACCCGAACAGCGTGCTGTCCTGCTACGTCAGCTGGAAGACCACCGCGCCCGCGGAATCGGTCGTTCAGTTCGGCGTCGGCAACCCGACCCAGTGGGAGATCTCGGACGCCGCCACGGTCACCGACCACCGCGTGCTGATCATTGGCATGCGCGCGAATCAGACCTACGCGATCAAGGCGATCTCCGGCGCGCAAAGCGGCACCGGCAGCTTCAAGACGGGCGCGCTGCCCGCGAACATCCCGGTCGGGACGATCTCGGTCAACGACACGGCGCGCGCGCAGGCGGGCTGGACCCTGATGAACATGCAGCGGGTCAACGCCACGACGGGCAGTGGGGTCGTCATCCCGAACTCGCCCTATCCGCCGATGGCCGTGATCTATGACAGCGAGGGTCAGCCGGTCTGGTACGTCATCGACGGAACCTCTCCGGACAACGGAGGCGCGGTGTCGACGCTCCTCACGGACAAGGGCATCCTCGTCGGGCCGACCTGGAACGCACAGCAGACGACCGGAACGCCGCCGCGCGAGTTCGACTTCGCCGGCAACATCATCTGGGAGTGCAAGCACGCGGCCTGCGCGGCGGGGAAGTCGGTCTCGCACCACGCCGGGAAGCTGTCGAACGGGCACTACGTGATCATCGAGGACGTCACGGTCAACAACGTGAAGTCGCCGGTGTTTCGCGAGATCACGGCCGACAACCAGGAGGTGTGGTCGCTCGACTGGGCCAAGCTGGTGCCGCCGCCCGCGGGCGCGATGACCGACTGGTGCCACGGCAACTCGATCACGATCGACATCGCGAAGAACGAGGTCTACGCGAACTGCCGCTGGGTCGGCCTGCTCAAGACGACCTACACGAACCCGACCAAGCAGTGGCTGATGCCGGCCTCGTGCGCGAGCATGGGTCTGGGCGACATCACCTACTCGGGCACGCAGTACGTCGACTCGCACGATCCCGAGATTCACAGCGACGGCACCATCCTCTTCTACGACAACGGCGGCTGGAACACGCGCTGTCCGATGAGCCAGTACCACTCGCGCATCGTGGAGTACCAGGTCGATCAGACGATGAAGAAGGCGACGCTGACGTGGCAGTTCCCGGGGAGCTTCTCCGTGACCGACACGTTCTACACGTCCTGGTACGCGGCGTACTGGGGCGACGCCAACCGCCTCGCGAACGGCAACGTCCTCGTCGTGGCGGGCGTCCTCAGCCCGACGCTGCAGACCCACATCGCCGAGGTCGTCAAGGCGGACGGCAAGATCGTCTGGGAGCTGAAGTTTCCGAACTTCTACGGCGCGTATCGCGCTACCCGCATCACGCCGCCGCTGGTTCATGCCATCATGCCCTGATGCGCAGGGCTGATCGCGCCGTTACGGCGCTTCTGCTGATCCCGCTCGCGTGCGGCGGTGCGAACGGCAACGGCGGTAAGGGCGGCACGGGCGGAGCTTCGGGCACGAGCGGTGCGGGCGGCGCCACCGGAGGGACCTCGGGTACGGGTGGCGCGGGCGGCGGCGGCAGCGGCACGTTCTCGCAGGTCTGGGACTTCACGGCCGACACCGAGGGCTGGACGGGAAGCTTCTGCGATTACCCGCCGGCGGACGCCGCGACGTACGACCTCATGTCCGGCTGGGCGAGCCTCCCGACCGGCGTGCCCGCCGGCGGCGGCTTGCGGATGAACGGCAACAACCACAGCGACGATCTGTTCATGTTCATCTCGCGCGCGATCACGGGCTTGCGCCCGAGCGCCGCCTACCTGATGGACGTGGTCGTCGTGATCGCCACGAATGCGTCCGCCGACTGCGGCGGCATCGGAGGCGCCCCGGGAACCAGCGTCTTCGTGAAGATCGGGGCGTCCGCGACCGAGCCGCGCGCCCAGGCCGACAACCTCGGTTGGCTGCGCCTCAACCTCGACAAGGGGCAACAATCGACGGGCGGCGCGGACCTCGAGGTCGTCGGCAACATCGCCAACACGCTCCCCTGCGTGACGTCGAATCCGCCGTATCAGGCGAAGACGCTGATGCTGTCGCGCTTCGCGGTGACGTCGTCGGCCGACGGCAAGGTGTTCGCGATCCTGGGCACCGACTCCGGGTTCGAAGGCGTGACGACGCTGTTCTACGACAGCGTCTCGATCACGCTCACGCCGGCGAACTGACGGCTTTCCGTCTATATACTCCCGCGCCCATGTCGACGTCGCTGCCCGAAAACCAGGCCGGACCGCTGCGGGCCGCGATCGTCGCGGTCCAGCTGCCCGACACCGATGACGAGACCTTCGCCGCCTCGGTGGCCGAGCTGCACCGGCTGGGGCGCACGCTGGGCGTCGACGTCGTGGCCACCGTGACCCAGCGCCGCCAGTCGCTCCACCCCGCCGCCGTGCTGGGCAGCGGCAAGCTCGCGGAGCTGGTGACGCTCGCGGGAGAAGGCCTGAGCGCGCCGATCGAGGCGGTGCTCGTCGATCACGACATCACGCCGTCGCAGGCGCGCAACCTGGAGAAGGCGACCGGCGTCGAGGTGCTGGACCGCACCGCCGTCATCCTCGAAATCTTCCGCCGCCACGCGCGATCGCGGGCCGCCAAGGCCCAGGTCGAGATCGTGCGGCTGCAGTACCTGGTGCCGCGCCTGCGCGAGCAAGGCCGCGCCAAGGGTCA
>Ga0070669_100001134_pt1 | contig 19451 bp, 9 predicted proteins | sample KBSS53metaG_FD_64680 | JGI IMG/M metagenome (GOLD analysis project Ga0070669, IMG submission 64680) | Switchgrass rhizosphere microbial communities from Kellogg Biological Station, Michigan, USA - KBS S5-3 metaG | ecosystem: Host-associated > Plants > Roots > Rhizosphere > Soil ... | reverse complement strand
ATCCTCTCCATTTACTTCTGAGATCTAATTACTTCTGAGATCTTAAATTTGTGATCTGGTATTTTTGCTTCTGAGATTTGAAATATGTGAACTTGTATTTTTGCTTCTGAGATTTGAAATTTGCGATCTTCTATTTGCGCACCCGCGGTGAGCCCCGCATCCTGCCTGCATTTCTACATCGCCGCGTAGCGCGTCTAATCCCCGTTTGACGATTTACCATTTACAATTCACCATTTACGGCACGCGACATGCCGAACCTGACACTCGAATTAGCCGAGCCGCCTAACCCGGAAGACTCATGTCTGCTGCTCGACGGTGTTCGCAGCTTCAATCGAGACGTAACGGGCAACGAACGCCCGCGCACCGTCGCGTACTTTCTTCGCGATGAACAGCAGCGAATTATCGGTGGGGTACAGGGAATGCTCTGGGGCCGCTCCACCCACATCGACGTGCTCTGGATTGATGAGAACCACAGAGGTGAGGGCCATGGCTCAAGATTAATGAGCGCAATCGAAACTTATGGCGCCGCGCACGGTCACCTGCTCATTTACCTGGAAACCGCGAGCTTCCAAGCGCTTCCTTTTTATGAAGGACTCGGTTACGAAATCTACGGAGAGTTACCGGAAATCAGCGAAGGCCACACCCTGTTCTTTCTGAAAAAGGATACAGGGAGCAAGGGAAGCAAAGATGCTTTACAATCGAAGGAGATTTTGTAGGAGATACTCTAATTCTTTTGAGAGGAGTTGAGGATTCTTGCAAACGTGGAATTCCCAAGTACCCAGCTGACCCCAGTTGTTTACCGCTGACACCCAGCGCCTCGCGGCATCGTGTTTAGCTTTATCCTGCGCGTCCTCGTAACCCTTGATTTCCAGGATTAGCGTAACGTCGTTCTGCAATCGAACTAGGAAATCAGGTTCGTAGTTATGATCGATCCCCTGAAACTCGTAAGGGATTCGGAATCCAAGATGGTCATTGCGGGCATAAAACTTCACAGCCCCGCTCTGTTCCAACTTGAATGCCGCTGCAGATTCCCAGGTAGCCGTATCGGCAACGACCATGTTGATGTGGCTGCGTTGCGTTGCGAAGCAAGTGCGCTTAGTCAAGAACTGTACGTTGGCGGTGGTCGCCACAGGTTCGTACCGATAGAGCACCGGCAGGAGCGGTGGCTCTCCTTCGGTTTCATCCGGGTAGATTCCGTCACGTAATCTCTCGACTATTCGTTCGACGTATTTGAGTAAACCAAGCTCAGAGGGGTGTACGCCCTGAAAATCGACTTGGCGGCTTACGTATTCCTGAACAAATCGGTAAATCTGTGGAAATAATTGATGCCTAGACTGTAGCCGTAAAACTCGCCGCTTTTGATCCGAGGTTTCGCCCTTGTTACTAACTAATTGCTCTAATATTAACCGTGCTATCTCAAACTCAATAGTCTGAAGGTGGTTTTGCTCGTAGTACGTTTCTCGATTCTGTTCAACACCTGGAAACTCTGTTCCAAAACGAGATTGACTCCCAGTTTTGATACCCACTTGAGGAACGAGATATGTTGCCGTGGGTTCTCGGTTCGGTTCGATGGGAAACCCCTCCATCTTATCAATATCGCAACGTATCAAATTCTTCTTAAGCGCGAAGGTATACCCTTCTACAATCGGAAACTTGATCTCCATTGCCGCGCGATTCTCAAGCGCGCGAACGCTATTGAGCGGCTTGTCGTCTGGCTCAGTTTTCTTCGCTGGTCGACCTTTGAACGGAATCATGGAGAATGGGATTCCGTATACATCCACGTACTCCTCAGGCAACAATTCCGTTTTCGGATCGGGAGTGTAGTTGATCCGTCGTAGTCCGCGTCCTACTACCTGTTCGCACAAGAGCTGACTGCCAAAGGCGCGAATGCCGAGAATGTGCGTTACATTATTCGCGTCCCAGCCCTCCGTTAACATTGAAACGGAAACGACGCAGCGGACATTCTCGCCCGGTTCACCCTTCTTCCCTACAGTAGCAACAACCCGGCGCAAGTCTTCAGCTATATCTGTTTTCTTCTTATTTGGATCGTCGCTTTCCGCCTCTGCCAGGAGTTTGGAATCTATACGAATGGTTGGTTTTGCCTTGGGCGTATTCGAAAACTCTGGCCTGATCTTACTGCCTTCGTAGATTGTTTGAGTCTTCTTTTGTTTTGGACCCTTGCGCTTCTTTCCGGTCTCGCCGTTCTCAGTAAGCACGGCTACCACATCGGCTTCGGTTGCAACTTCTTCTTCTCTTTCTCCGCTAATGTTTTGATAGAAGATTTCGGCAACATCCGTGTTATCGCAAACGATAATTAGCACAGGCGGCACACGCTGCTGGCCTGGTGCAGCTTCTTCGTTATATTTGAAGCGCTCGAACCATTGATCGGCAATTTGAATCAGCGCGCCTTGGGCTTCCCGGTAAACAACGTCGGGCCGTGGCTTCTTAGACTTTCCTGTCATTAACTCCGCTGGTTGTAGCCCCTCCTTTATCCACTCCCAAAGTTTGAAATATTTCGGGTCTGGACGGCCCGTCGTGTCGGAGACAGGCAAGCGCGGAATCTTGACGATGCCGGATTCGATTGCATCGACCAAACCAAAGTCACTGACTAACCACGAGAACGGCCTTCCTTCAGGATGTCCGCTGCCGCCGATGTAAAAAGGAGTTGCTGAGAGATCTACACAAAACGAAATGCCGCGATCACCACTTAGCGCATTATTAATCTGGTCTAAGCCGTCAATCCAAACGGTTGCTTCTCGCGCTTCATCTTCAAGGACTTTCTTTTCTTCAGCACTCAATTCTTCCGCATATATGGTTGCTGGCGGGCGCCACGCGTGATGACCCTCATCGTTTAGGACCATGATTGGCATTCGCTCGTATAGGTCGCCAAGCACACGACGCGCAAGCGTTTCCGGCGTTTCAGGACCTTTGTTTACGACTGCGTAAGTAGCATCGCCCTCTTTGTGTTCCGATTCTTCGGCTAAGCGATGCCAATTCTCAACTAGAACTTTCCCCGTGTGCATTAGTGTCCGATACTTTTCGGGGACGATGTCGAACTCAGCGTAATAGTTATTAGGATTCTCCGGCCTTAGAACTTGCAGTCGTTCCTTCACCGTCAAGTTTGGGCAACATACAAACACTCCATTTGGAAACTCTTTGGTTTGCGGATTCTGGGCGCGATTGCAGAATGCCCAGGCAATTAACATTGCCATCACCACGGTCTTGCCAGAGCCAGTTGCCATCTTGCAGCCCAAACGTCGCAAGAGCATTAGAGAAGCATCCGCGGGAAGATCAGCTAGCGTCGGGTAGTAATCCCCAGTAGCGTGAAAAGACGGCCGCTCGGCGCAAAGTAAGCGCTTGAGATCTTCATCGCTGAGATTGAAATTCTGGAAGCCCGTGCGAGAGGACTTTCCTGGGATACGCAATTCGGCGAGGTAGATAATCGTTTCCACAGACTCGCGCTGACAGAAGAAAAGGCGCCGTTCGCGATCTGTTCTCGACCAATGACGGAGAAGCGCCTTCGTAACATTTGACGCTCCGCGATAGTCTGCATCGCGCCATCTCTTAACGTCCTTGCGAAGCAGGTTCACTAACGTGAGAAGGTCGTGGTCTTCTTCGAGGAAGAGCGCCGTCTGCCCTGTGCCAACGCGATCGGTTTTGTACCAGTAGCCTGCCTCTCGCCGATTTCCCGCGCGCGTTGCCACGCCCGTCTTCTTGTCGTAGAACCAATGATCGTTTGGTTCATCGTACGGCTTGCAGATCACCGGACTATCAACCGGTTGAATTGGGATTTCTTTCTGGGTCATCAGGTGAGCTTGTGTACCTTCATTACTTCGTTCCCGCGAGGATCGATTACCTTGACTGCCACCGTCTGATTCTTGCCGATGGGAAACGGCAATGACACTGTGCCGCTTAATGCCGCGAATCTCTCTTCGTCAATCACACCGCCTGGGCCATTCAACGCACGGCTGAGTTTGTCCCACGCCGAGCGGTCGGGAAAGAATGCTTGTGTAATGCAAAACGTCCAACCATCGTAATCGCTATCGAGGAACCATGCGGCGACCTTGTCAGCGCCTGTGGGTGTGATCGAGTTGTCCACAGGGTTGTAAATATCGACCCCTTCCATCGTCACCTTGTAGTTCCCTTCGGCGTCAGGCCCGGCAAGCGATGTGCGTGGTTGGCCAAAGACTGTGAATAGTTGGCTGCCGGGCTGTTCCTTCAAGAGTCCCGCCATCCCCGGATTCACGTCGGGTCGAATGTTGGCCATGTGCACGCGCAGCTTCGGATGTTGTGCTTCTTCTATTACTGCCTGGGCCGGCCCATCGAAACTAAATCCGGCAATTACCAGATCGTCATAGCCGCGCCGATTAGCCGAGCGCACTAAATCTTCCACCTGTTTCGCTGTGACTGGCCCATACTGTGGTCCGAATCCAACGGATACCAGTGCTTTGCCCTCCGGATCAGCATCCTCACTTCCCTTCGGCGTCCAACGCCCTTCAGCATGTAGGCCACTGGCGGTTCCCGTGACTCGCTCAAGACGAGTGAAGTGCATCTCTTTATTATTTGGGAAACGCAGGCCATCCGTGCGCAGCAAACGAATCATCTGATCCAGATAGGCTTCGACGTTCTTCACTTCGAGGTCGCCAATGGGCTCAACGAAACTAAGCTTGACCGGCGAAGGAGTGTCATCGCTGCCCTCGAATGTCTCGTCGAGCGACTCGGGCGCGCCACCGAACTCAACAATCGCAGGCTCGCTTAATGACATCTCTGGAGGCTGCACCGCTTCGACGGTAAATGGGCCGCTGACGCGTACGACACCGGAAACTTTTACTGGTTGATCGACCAACTCTTCCTGTTCGGCGTTAGCGTCGATGCAGGCGTTTACTTCATCCATCTTCGCTCGCCAGGCCTGACGATACGCGGTCACCGCGTTCTGTAATTCTTTCGGCCAGTCGGAGTCTGTATCAAATGGCACTTGCCACTGCTCCCACCTCTTTGGGATCTCCCAGCGACGGCGATCTGCATCCGTAATGGATTTCTTTCCGTCAACCTTCTGCTTGGCTGCGAGCTTTCCGGTTAGTTTGCGCCGCAGCTCGTCTGTGACTTTCGCAACCGCTGTGTTGCAGGCAGCGAGCCTTTCAGCAAGGATTGTTTCGTGCTTAACAAAGATCGGATCGAGGTTAGTATTTTGGGCGATGCTCTTGAGCGTGACGTGAGGCACCGTTTCGTACTTTAGTCCGCCTTCGAGGCCGCGTACTTCATCGTTGAATTCGTAGTAGTCAAACTTCGAGGTGAGCAAGCGCTGACGCGCGATGGCGATGGATACACGGCTGGTATCAATCGTGATCCAGCGGCGTCCCCATTGTTCGGCGACATGAGCAGTGGTGCCGCTACCGCAGGTTGGGTCTAAGACTAAATCACCAGGCTCGGTCGTCATCATAATGCAGCGCTCGATCACCGTTGGGTTTGTTTCGACCACATAACGCTTTTCGCTTGCATCGAAACCCCACCTCGCATCGGTCCAAAGATTTGAAATAGGTGTGACTTTAAAATCATCTAGATAACGGATGTAAGAAATAGACTTGTCTCTTGGCATTAGCCGGTCTGCCGAATTCAATCGCGCAAAGCCCTCCGAATTAGTTTTCCAACCACCGGGGCCAGGTATGAAATCTTGCCCAAAAACTCGAATGGGCATTCGCGTTGCTTCTGTTCCCGATTGTGATGTTGTTGGCGAAGGGCGAAATCGCGCAGCAACGACCAGTTCCTCGTTATTCGCTTTCTTAGCAGTTTTGAATTCGCCCGTTGGTAGAGCCAACATCTTGTATTCACTACCACCTGAGCTTTTGTCTTTTGGATCTTTTAGTGTGTAGAGCTGCCTGTACTTGATTTGATCTTTAGATTTCGCGTACCAAAGCAGATAGTCGCTAGTTGAGGCTAGTAACGAGGCTGTTGCGGAACTAGTTTTCCAGACTGTGACCACACTGCAAAAATTCCCGGCTCCAAAGACCTCGTCCAGTAAGTCACGAACTCTATGCAGATTCTCATCGCTTATCTGAACAAAAATGCTTCCAGTATCAGACAACAACTCCTTGGCGACTGATAATCGGTGACGGAGATATGTGAGATACGAATGAATACCCAAATTCCATGTGTCACGATATGCCTTCACCATCTCCGCCTCGCGCGTAAGATCCTGCTCCTGGTCTTTAACGTCGCGGCGACCTATCTCAGGTTGGAAGTTGCTGGCGAACTTAATTCCGTAAGGAGGATCGACGTAGATCATCTGCACCTTTCCGGCCAGGTCTTCACGCTTGGCGAGCGAAGCCATCACCTGCAAGCTGTCGCCCAGAATCAAACGGTTGGCCCATTCGATGTCGTGCTGATAAAACTGGACGGCCTCGTGATATTGCTGCTCCGGATCGGCAAACAGATCACGCTGGACGTCTTCGCGCGCAGCTACGCGCAGAATTGCTTGCGCACTCACCCGCTCGTGAATATGCAGCGCAACCGGATCAACTGCGAACGAAGGCAACTCGCGCTTACCCGCCCATTCCAGCCACGGCTCATCCTTTCGTAACGCTTCCGCCAGCAACCGCAACTCATCTTCCGTTAGTTTTCGCGAACGGGCTTGTTCTAAAAGCTCCGGCAACTTATCGGGCGCGCCAGTGGGATCGAACCGCAACATCGGAGGCAGCCGCGGGCTGTAGTCGTACTCAATTTTCGGCATGAGCGGCACGGCACCCTCAGCCGCAATCTTCGCCGGCGGATTATTCTTCCGTTTCGCCTCGTCGTGGCGATAATCCGCCACCGCTTCCTTGGCTGACTTGGATTTAGTCTTTCGCGCCATAGACATTTCTTATCCGATCGTTTCCGCTGTGTAAACTGCTGTGGGCGTTTTTGCCTGGGCGCGGATCACAGGCCAATAGAAAGGAGTTCCGCGCCAACCTTTGTCCGGGTGGTCGCTTCCGTCTTGCCGCAACATGAAAAGTATCGGGTGGTCTATCGCATAATCCTTTGCGAGTTGGTCTTCGGTTTTGGAATAAGGCGTTTCAATGTATGTTGCGTGTGAACTCTCGCCGGCCATGCGGGCCGAGTTGCGATTCTTAGCAGCCCATAACCAAACTTTGCCCCGTTTCGCCGGGTCTGAATGTTGTTGGCTCAAATGCGTGAGAGCTGCCCGAGCTCCCTCCCAATCGAACGGCGGTGCGTCATCTTCAGGAAAATGCATAGTCGGTTCGATCTGGCTAAGCAAATCGAGCGCAGTCTCAAGAGGGACAAGTTTTGGCTTCGCGGTATCAAACCCGCAAAGCTCTTCAACCTGCTCATCGAGAGCCTCGACGACTTTGCCGATGCCATTAGCGCCCGTTCGGTATCCGGTCTGAAATCCTATAGGCAAGATATTTTTGTGCGGACGCAGAGTCTGCGTCGTAGCCACCAGGATTTTGTTTGGGCTGCAAGGCACAATCGATCCGTCCGCGGCCTTGCGAATGAATTGCACCGCCTTATCTCCGCCCGCCTCAATTGCTGCTCGCAGTGATGCGTCGAACTCTTCCATTTGAGCCATAGCAAACCGAATTGCTCGGGACGTATAAAATCGAGTGACAGGTAAGTCAGGCCGACGGTAGCCGTACATGCGGGAATGCTGAAGCACAGTGTCTTGCTGGAACTTGTTCGGTCTCCTGCCGTAGTAGAATCCAATTAGATTCGCCAGCGTAACCCCTCGATCAAGCACTTGACCGCCTAGAAAAATGTTAAGTGGGCTACGTAGCTTCAACTGCCCCGTGCTATCCAGAAGATCAGCAACATTCTTATCTGAGTTCACTTTCGTGATGGTGATGTGCTCTTCAGCAAGCGCGCTGGCGACGCTGTTCAGGACCTCACTCAGGTCTGGTACTGGCTGAGACGCCAGCTTAAGCGAGCGAGCCAAGTCATCGTAAGAGGTGGTCACAAGTGTCGAGAAAAGCGAACTATTCACTTTCGCTTCGGCTTTAAGTTTCTTAACTATGGTCGATGTAAGAGTCTCCTGCCATTTATGAGCCAGTCTACCTGCTTCGGAATGCAGGAGAAAAGAGTAGCGCAGTTTCTTTGCCTTAGCGCCTCCCTTGATCCCATTTATTCGTTGAATGCAGCCTCCCACGATGAAATTCACGATTGCAGTGCGATACCCCTCAACTTGCCGCGTTGTCAGCACATCATCCAATTTGAAAGACCGGTTGTCCTGTTTTTTCAGGCGGTCAAACTCCTTAGGCTCGATCGTGTGATGAATGAGACTCTCAAGCGTGTCCGTTTCACTCCGAGCGGATTCGCCAAAATAAGTTTCTCCGCCAACATAGTCTGAGGGAACTGGAACTAGCTTCGTAAACGCCGGACGAGTTGGCTTAAACTCAAGTACATTCGCGACTTCAATTTCGGTGGGCTGTAAATATAACGAATACGGTGTCGCCGTTACTTGCAAATACGAAGATTCATTGATAGCAGAACGAAGCTTGGTGATTTGCGTGGCAATCTTTTGCGCTTCGATCAAATCTTCCTTTTTGGTATAACCAATTGATGCATTGTCAGCTTCGTCGTCGATTATGAGGATTCGTTTTGCGGCCATCGCGGCATTATTCTTGAACAAGTCGATCAGGCGTCGGAGATTGTCTTTCTGCTTCTTCGCGACGAATATTAGCTTCGAGTCAAGCTCAAATGCTCCAAACGAATTCGGGGCGTGCATGATGTCATAGATATCGAGCTCGCCATCATCGGTGAACATATTGAACTCGCTATTCAACCGCTTCGCCGTTTGCTCGATCAACGCCTTAGAGTTTTTGCTCAGAACGATGGCGATATCAAATCCGTTATCGAAAGCAAGTGCGAGGATGCTTATGAATGTACGCGTCTTTCCGCTTTGAACTTTTCCCAGCAACATCCCAGGATGGTCCGACGTTGTTGCCTGTTCCAACAACGCAGCCGTCGTTTCCTCCGCGCAGGAAAACGTGTCAGAGCTGAATGAGGGGTTGGCGGCTTTGTACGGTTCGTAGAACTGATCTGAAAGGCTTGCTGCGTTCGACATCTTTAATTGTCCTTGGATGAATTGAGGCACTGCAGAGCAACAACTTTGAAATTGAGCCAGAGTTCAAAACGAGGCCATTGGTCTGGAGCGCACGTGAGTGCGGTGGCCCTTTGCTGAGCGTGGATATTTTGCATTAGTTGATGCAAGAATTCCAGCACTGGGGCTGACGGACGACAGCCGACCGCTGACGGCTGGAATATTGAAGAGAGGGTGTCTTATTGCCGCTTTTTAATTGCACATGCTCCGATCGACGTAGACCTTGCGGCCGGAGCTGCTGACGTAATAGCAGCCGCCGCGTGGGCCTCTGATATATCCGCCGCTCGCGCTCGGAGTGCGCGCGTTTGTCTCCGTCGGGATTCTTCGGTGCGGGGTTGAAGGGGTGGGCGGTGGGTAGTCTGGGATTACAGCCTGTCGCCGCGGAGTCAGGGGATTCGCAGTTCCGATATGGATAAACTCGATAGTATTCCCATGCATCCAGCCGACGCGGTTACCCACTCGCACGACATACCATGGCAGTTTTTCGTCCAGTACTTTGACAATGGTTCCCTCATCGATTTCCTGTTCAGTGCCGCTAGTAGTTGAAGGCGTGTCGCGCAGGTTCGCGTTTGGCGAAATGACGCGGGCATACCTGGGCGTTTGGGCAGTGACGGGAAGCAGAAAGAAAAGCAACGCAATGACTAGTGAGAACGACTTCATGAGTTTAGGGCTCCTGGGCAAATGGAGTGTTGGGCGCGAGGAACGCGAGTGCTTATACATCCTAAGCGGTGATTTATACAAGAATTTTTGTATCGGAGATGTGTACAAGGGTGTCAGGCCGATCGACCTAACCGTGCGTTAAGACGTCGACCCACCTGGTTGAGACGGCGGGCGATGCCCGCCTCTAAACATCACGGGCAATCGCTCGCGTAGGGCGTGCCGGCCTCTAAACGTTACGAGCCATAGTCGGCGATTAGGTAAAGTCGTGAATGAGTGATAGAGTCCGCGCGAATTGAGCCCAGCTGCCTCCCTTCTCAGCTTTTCTGGAATCCCCCAGACCACCTGAAGTAATTAGCTCAGCCCATCAGTGAAAGGTAGTCTAATGAAACTAATTCTGTCCGCTATCATGCTTGCAGTCTCAAGCATCCTCTGTTTTGCTCAGGAAACATCCACAATCACCCCACCCGTCGCTCCGGTCGTAGCGATGTCTGCGACTGAGCTGCACGTGGCCTCAGTCAGCCCCGTACCTTCGGATCCGTTTTTGGCCACGCGTATTCCCTTGAACTCGAAGATTTATATCGCTCCGTTCAAGAGCGAAGACCCGACCAAACCGGTCGAAGGTTTTGAGACTTACATGGCGGCAGCGATGCGAAAAAAAGGCGTTCCTGTCATCCTCATCGCAGACCGAACGCAGGCAGACTTTGAAATAGAAGGGTCGGCAGATAAGAAAGGCGCGGGATGGGCCAAGAAGTGGTTGTTGGGCGACTTCCGTCGGTCTGCCTCAGCATCGTTAACCGTGACCAACTTGCACACGGGCGTGATCGCATATGCCGATGCTTCTGATCGAGCGTCTGCGAATAAAGGCTTGCGCTCGTCAGCCGAGAAGCTGGCGAAGTATCTAAAGCGCAAGATGATGGACGATGAGAAGAGGTTTGTGCGGATGAACGCTGCGGTCGCGGTGGTTAAGTAAAGCAGTCGAGGTCGGTACGGTTGTGTCGCGCCCTTCAGGGCGAAGAGGATTATTAAATGACGTGAACCGGGGGTGGCGCGCAAAGCGCTTACCCCCGGCTACTGTCGGTAACCGCTACGCGGTTAAGAAGTCGACCCACCTGATTGAGACGGCGGGCGGGGCCCGCCTCCAAACGTTACCGTCGACGATCGACGCTCGACGCTCGGCGGTCCGGGGTCGGCGACGCTCGGCGGTCGGCCGTCTTCCGTCATTCCTTATCTTCCGAAGAACCCGGGGTCCATCAGGTACCAATTGACCAGGCCGGCGGCGAGGCCGATGACCAACACCAGCAGTACCAGAACCTTGTCCTTCGTCGTCTCGGGTTTTCCGGCCCGCGCCGGGAAGAACAACAGGAAGAGTCCGCCCACCCCGATGACCGGCGCGAACGATGCGAGCTTGAAGGAGTACTTCCCTTCGTGGAGCAGTTGCTGCCAGTTGTAATAGATGAGACCGACGGAAGTCACGATCAGGACCAGGGCGAGTAGGCGCGCTTTCAAATGGGGCATGAAGGTATTTTCCAACGTCCAATGTCGAATGTCCAAGGATTGAAGAGCGATTTAACCACAGAGGACACACAGGGACACGGAGGAAATCCATCATGGCGTTCATGGTGAGTGAAAGTGTTGGCCCTGCAGGGCGAAGAGAAATATTAATTGACGTGATCCGGGGTGGCGGGCGCAACGCGCTTACCCCTGGCTATTGTCGGTTAACCGCTACGCGGTAAAGAGCGCTGGCCCCTGTCCCGGTTCAGTGGAATCGCTTCCGGTATTCGATCGAAACGATGAACGCCTTCACCATCTCGGCGTTGATGTAGTTGCCGTTGTGCTCATTCAATTTGCTTAGCCAGAAGTCGTAGCCGGTGTGGTCCGTATCCGGGCTAGAGTTGGGATCGCGACGCAGGTAACCGAAGTACTGCATCAACACAAAAGCTCTATTCGTCTCCGCCTTCGCAAGCACCGCGTTCTCCGCCACTCGCCGCAAAGCGCGCGCGCGTGAGCCAATGTTGCCGCTGTTCCCGGCGCCGCCAAACTCGCCGATGATCGCAGCGCGCTCCTCGGACGTCGGCGTCACCCCCGCGTTCATAAACAACTTGTCGACAAACTCCGCCGGCGTCATGGTCGTCGGAAACGCGGCGACAAAACGTGCGCGCGCCGCAAAGTCCTGCGTGAATGTAACCTTGTTGTTCTCGAGTTGCGTTTGCCAGTTCCCGATTCCCACCATCACATCTTTCGCAATCTGTTGCTGGTCCGGCATAAACTCATTGAAGGTGACGATCGGAGCTTTTATCGGATGCGTGGTCGGATAGGTGTTGAGCGCGGAGAGCGCATCCGCATCTCCGTAAGCAGATTTGTAAATCCGTTCCACCAGATAGCCCGTCTCCTGAAACTCGATCGACAGGAAGAACGCCGCGGAAGTGTTAACGCGCTTCGCGTCGATACACGGCAGTGAAGAGTCGCATGTGGCAATTTCGTTGGTCCAATATCCGAGGCCGGCGGCGTCAGCTTCGCGACCGAGAAAATCGCGGTAATGCTGCGCGACGAAAAACTGGTAGCCGTCGATCGGATTGTCCGAGCCGATGAACAAGCGCGGCTGTATTCCGGAGTTGAAGTAGAGCGTTTGGCTGGCCGGCTCGAAATTGTAGCCGGTCTTCGCGGGGGTAATCGTGTAGTACTGTCCGCGGTTGACAGCCAAACTGTAGAAACCGTTCGCGTCGGTAAGCACCGTGGTCGATTGCGACGTACCGTTTAGCAGAATGCTTACAGACACGCCGGCGAGGCCGCTGGTCCCTTCAATCACCTGGCCGGTAAGAACGGCAGGAACGGCCGTGGCGGAGAAGTTTGCGGTCTGACCGCTGCTGAGATTAGTGAAGGTGATCACCGCGGGCGTAAACGTGTAAAGGTCGCTCGTCGGCGTGAGATGGTAGTCCTGGCCCTTCGGCAGAGAACTGAACTGATAGTAACCGTTGATATCAGTGGTGGCTGGGAGAATCGGCAGATGTCCCGCCACCGTAAACGAGCCGGGCACCTCCACGCGAATTCCGGAGACGCCGTTGCCCGAGCCATCGGTGATCCGGCCGTGCACGTTGTAGGTTTCGGTCACGGTGCGCGTGAAGTTAGCAGTTTGATCGGCGTTAAGATTATTGAAGGTGTACGACTGCGGCGAAAAAGTCATCGTAGTCTGCAAACTCGGGGTGACCACGTAATTGCCGCCGGGGCTCAGGTTTGGAAAACTAAAGTTGCCGTTTTCGTCGGTGCGGGCCATGGCGCTGCCCGAGCCGGAAAGAAAAACCTGGAGATCGAACACGGGACTGCCGTTCGGATCCGCCATACGCCCGTTGATGGAAAACTTTTTGAAGCCGCCGCCGCTGCGATTGATCGCGTTCGCGATATTCAGCTTGCCGAAACCGAAGCGCGGACCCCAGCCGGCCGAGCCGGTAAAGATGTCGAGCCCAGCGTAAGTAGTCAACAGACTCTTGATTTCCGCGGCAGACAAGGTTGGCGAAGACTGAATCAACAAGGCCACGGCGCCGGTAGTAACCGGTGTTGCCATGCTGGTCCCAGCCAGACCGGCGTAGTGCGTGCTATCAGTCGTGGCATCGCCGCCGCTTCCAAATATGCCGAAGTTGGAATCCGCGATGTCGGTTGAACGTGAAGAGTAAAGGTAATAACCGGGCGCGCTGATGTCCGGCTTTTGCCGGCCGTCGGCAGTTGGACCAGGACTAGTAAAAGACGCAGGCGCACCGATCGTTTGCGTTGCCGAGCGCGTGACAAACGCGCCGACTGTGATCGCGCCGCGCGCCGTTCCGGGAGAAGCTACGAGATGTGATTCATTATCGAGGAAGTTGCTGAAGTAGACGCCGTCTCCGGTGGCCCAGGCGTCGTACGATTGATTGGCATTGCCGTCGGCGTCCTGCAGCGTGATCTTCCACATGCCGTCAGGAGCGGCCGACTTGAAGAGCACAACGACGTTAGGCTGATCGTTAGCGGCGTCGCTATCACCTTTATCGTCGTTGGCATTGAACACTTGCAGATACTGGTTTGACCCCTGGCCCGATGGAAACCCAAATCCGTTAGCGTCGTACGCAATGGGACCGAGGGTAACGCCATCCGGACTGGTGACCGTGACGCTGAAGCGGTCGGCATTGTTTTGATAGAGGTCGACGATGTAGGCGTCGCCGTTGACGTTGAAGTCCAAAGTTTGACTGCCACCCGCCGGAACGGTGCCGCGCGCATGGATGCTGGCGCCGCCTTCGTTGCCGGCAGCGACGCAGACGGCGCGTCCAGTGCCGCCGTTTACCAGGTTGTCGATCGCGCGCTCATCGGGCGTGGTTCCGTCGTGTGGTCCAACCTGTCCGCCGATGCTCAGATTGATAACAAAGGGCTCGCCAAGCTCAGCCGCTTTCTGTCGCACAAACTCCAGTGCGTTGATTAGGTCGGTGGTATCGAAGTCGTCCGTGCCATCGTTCTGGCGGCTCGCTTTGACGATGATCAGATTGGCTTCCGGCGCCATGCCTGAATATGTGCCGACGGAGGGTGAAGCGAGTCCGTTGCCGGCAGCAGTGCCCGCGACGTGCGTGCCATGGCCCGACTTGTCGCGCTGCTTAACGAGGTCCGCGCCCTGACTAGCGGGTTTTGGCAGCTGAAGCGCGGAGTTGATGTCGCCTTCGGTGTAGAGATGACCGATGGCGGCAGACTGTCCCGGCAGCGAATAGTTCCAACCCGGATCCGGCGATTGCGCGCCGTACTCGGTCATGTCGAGCATGGCCTTGATGCGCGTTTGATGTCCGCCGCTTCCGGGGATGGTGAAGTCGAGATGACGAAAGTCGATGCCGGTGTCGATGATACCGACGACGACACCGCGTCCGGTTTGGGTCACAACTCGTTGACCTGAGCTGTTGTCAACGCCAGCCGACTGACGGGCACGATCGTTCAAGGGGTGACGGACCACGGAGGCGAAAATCTTTTGCACGCTTGCGAGCGACGCCAGCTCCGGGAGCTGGTCTACGCTGACCTCGAGAGTGGCAATATCGGCGACTCGCGATTGCAATTGAAATCCCGCCGCCTGGAGTTCGGCTTGGGGGTCGCCAGTTAACGTCAACGCTACGTTGACGCGAACGTCGTTGCCGGACTCTTTGATCCGCGCGATGCGCGCGAGGCGATTGACGGCTGACGCGTCACGCAGCAATTGGCCTTTGCTCGCGGCGGCGCGATCTTCGTCAACGGCGCGGCGAAGGCTGCGCAGGATGCGATCGGCCTTGTGGTTAAACGAAGCTTCGCGGTCGCTCCTGCGCGAGTTGTCACTTTGCGCCCTGGAACGCAGATTCAAACCGCCGGCGATGAAGACGAACAGGACGAGGGCGGTGACGCAGGCGAAGAGAACACGAGGGAGGCGTGTGCGCTTGGCAGAGGCTCGATGGACAGACTTCGACAAAGCAAAAACTCCTGAAACGTGGGAAGACGTCGCAGAGTAATTCCGCCTTGGATTAAGGGCGACGTATTCGCTTGGGTTGACATTATATCTGAGCTTTACCGTCGGATGTGAAGCTTACAGACAAAGCGGGTTAGTGACGATTTTGCCGGTAAAAGTTGCCTGAATTTGCCGGTAAAAGTTGCCTGAAAGTGGGCCGTCGAGAAAATTTTGCAGCTCGTCTTGGTGCAAGTATCCGAGAGCTGCGGCTGCTAGCTACTGGGACTGCTGGCGTCTCGCCCGCCCGTGTTGAATGCCACGCAGCTTGGAACTTAGCGGTTCTTTCTTAGTCGAGTGAACCTGTAGCTTGAGGCGGGCGAGACACCCGCGGTCCCAGTAATCACGGTGCGAAGCGTTGACGGTATTCGATTGATGAGATGAAGGCCCGGACCATCTCAGCGTTAATGTAGTTGCCGTTGAACTGGTCCAGCTTGTGCAGCCAGAAGTCGTAGCCCGTGTGGTCTGTGTCCGGTGCTGCGTTTGGATCTCGTCGCAGGTAGCCGAAGTATTGCATCAACACAAAAGCCTTGTTCGTCTCTGCCTGGTTCAGCGTCGGGTTCTCTGCCACACGTCGCAACGCTCGCGCGCGCGCCGTCGTGTTGGCACTGGTGCCGGCACCGCCAAACTCGTTGATGATCGAGCTGCGTTCCGTTGCTGTGGGCGTGACGCCCGCGTTTGCGAACAACTTGTCGACGAACTCCGCCGGCGTCATCGTCGTCGGGAACGCCGCGACAAAACGCGCGCGGGCTACAAAGTCCTGCGTGAACGCAACCTTATTCGCCTCAAGCTGCGCCTGCCAGTTCCCTATCCCCACCATCACGTCTTTAGAAATCTGCTGCGAGTCGGCGAGAAATTCCGTGTATTTGACGATCGGAGCCTTTATCGGATGCTGGGTTGGATAAGTGTCCAGCGCTGACAGCGCGTCGGCATCGCCGTACGCAGTTTTGTAAATACGTTCCACCAGATAGCCAGTCTCCTGAAACTCGATCGAAAGGAAGAAGGCCGCCGAGACGTTCACACGTCGCACTTCCGGATCGCAGGTCGCGCCCGGCTGCTGACACTCCGTGATCTGATTGGTCCAATACGCCAGGCCGTCAGCATCGGGCTCGCGATTGAGAAAGTCGTGGTACTGCTGCCGCACGAAGAACTGAGCATTGTCGATAGGATTGGCCGACGACACGGTCGTGTCGCCAACAATCACGACGGCGGTACCTGGTCCAACTATCGGCCCTCCCCTCGGATTACTAAGCGTTAGGTTGATAGTTTCATTGCCTTCATGGAAAGCGTCTTCGTTCAACAGGACCGTGAACGTCTTATTGGTTTCGCCAGTCGCAAAATGCAACGAGCCCAACGCGGGCGTGTAGTCTGAACGCTGTGTCGCTGACCCGTCGGAGGTGGCGTAGTCTACAGACATTGCTCCAGAGTTATCGCCGGTACGGGTGACGGTTATCTGAACGCTATGATCGGATTCCAGCGCGTTATAACTCGCGGCACTAAATTGCACGCCTGCCGCATCATCGTCATCGAGAATTGTGACCACCGCTGGGTTACTGGAAACTGCAATCGCAGCGTTGACCGGATTGCTGAGACCGATTCTGAAAGTTTCATCTGGTTCGTCCAGGGTGTCGCCCAAAATTGGAACGGCGACAGTCTGCGACGTCACACCGGGAGCGAAAGTGAGCGTCCCGGAAACGGGCTGGTAATCCACGCCGCTGGTCGCCGTCATTGCGAACGTTTGGTAATCCACCGTGACGGTTTTACCGATTGCCGTATCCAAACTCACAGTGACCAAGGCGTTGGAGGATCCACTATTTTTTTCAGTCACACTTAGAGGAATGACGCTCAATACAGGGTCGATGTAAGGATCGAAAATCTTGACTGCTGCTACTGCGGGTGAGCCGACAATTTCAGGAATGGTCGTACTGCTAAGAGTGATAAAGAACTCTTCGTTTGCCTCAAACAGGTTATCTGTCGCAATCGGAATTGCAATGGTCTTTGTAGTTTCACCATCCGCGAAGGCGAGCGTTCCGGAGACGGCGGTGTAGTCCTGACCGGCGATAGCTGTATTGTCAGCGGATGAAAAGTTGACGGTTAAGGCGCCGCTGCTGCCGCCGACACGGTTGACGGGAACAATCAGCGTGCTCAAATCCTCTCTTACCGAGATTGCCGGCGCGGGAAACTGCACCGCTCCGATGGCCGCGTTCGTGCTACACGGAGAAAACTCCGAAGTGTTTCCTTGAGAATCTGTGGCGGTGGCAGTGATGACCCTGGCTCCCGCTGGCTTAGGGATCGTCACATTTATCGCCGCGTTGCCGCTGCCGTCTGTAGTTACAGTGGTAGTGTCAAAAAACTGCGCGCCTTCGCCGTTACCCGAGGCATCGCAGGCAGCATTCGAGTAAAAATCAATAACGAAGATGTTGTTGGACGTGCTGTTCAGAGTCCCGACAATCGTCGTTTGAGTCGCATTAGAAGTCACCGAGGTAAGGAGGGGAAAGTTCTGTCGGTTGTTTCCGCCGCTGTCTCCGTCACCCGTGTCGTTAGGCGAGAGTCCATCGCCGCTCAAGTCGATTCCCAGTTTCCCATTCGAAAAGATGGAATTGCGACGGATCGAGTTACCGGTTCCGTAAAGCATCTCGATTCCGAGTCCTACCCCGATCTCTGCTGTTGGCCCATTAAAAGCGATCGTGTTCCCGGCGGCTGACGTATCGCCCCCCAGGGTAGTATTCAGCGCGCCTTCCAGACGAACACCTTCGACACGGTTACCCAGCGGTTTCAATCCATCGGCCGCTATGCCGACATAGTTACCCTGTACCGCATTGCTGCTGCCGCCTATTACTATGCCCCAACCATTACCGGAAACAACGTTCCTTGCTGCAGCGATGGTGCCGCCAACTACATTGTTTGAACCGCCGATACTGATTCCGATATTGGTATTCCCTAACTTGACCTGTCCGCTTACGTCAGTACCAATGTAATTGCCCGGTACTAAATTTCCGGTAGTTCCATCCTGTATCGCGATGCCGTTATTGTTGGCCGAGATCACGTTGCGAGCCTGAGGCACGCTCCCGCCCACAGTGTTATTCGACGAGAAGATAAGCACGCCTGAATCCCGGTTACCAAGCGCTTTGGTACCCGCCGCGTTCGTGCCGATGAAGTTGCCTTCTATGTGATTTCCGGTGCTACCGGCGCCGGTGAGGACAATGCCGTTGGCGCTGATTCCCGAAATAACGTTGCCAGTGCCCGGTGTAGTGCCGCCAATAGTATTGTTGGGCGAGCCGTTTACGAATATGCCGTTGCCGTTACTGTTCTTGCTCAAATTGCCTGTAGGGTCAGTGCCGATGTAACAGCCTTCAATATGATTTCCGCCTGCCGTTCCGATCACGATCCCCATCGGTGAATTGTAGAAGCCATTGATAATTAACCCGCGGATCGTCGTGCCGCCCCCGGTGATAGCTAGAACGCCACTATTGGGAGCGCCATTCGAGTGAAGCGCATCTATCTCGATCAGTGGAATGCCTGCATAGCCCGGTTGGGTCGTTCCATCAATTGTGACGGGATCTGAAATAGAGGGCAGCGAGGAAGTAAGCGAAATCGTTTGCAGACCTGATCCAATGTTGAAGGCAATCAAATCTGCGCCGGGGTTGGTGTTGGCATCGAGCATAGCCTGACGCAGGGAGCCTGCGCCGCTGTCGTTCGCGTTAGTTACAGTAAACGTAGTTGCAGGCGCCGCCGTCGCCGCGTTGCCGGTCGGAATGCTTTCCGCGTAAACGCCGCGAGAGATCCGCAGTGACAGAGAGCCAAGCAAAGCCAGGGCGCAGAGTAAACCTAACCAACGTTTAGGAGAACGAATGATACGAATTTGAGCGGTTCTTGAAATGTTCATTGATGGAGACCTGGTTATTAGAGACGCAGGGAGCCTTTTGTTAGTCTTGCACGGCGCGACGAGATGAACGCCCTCACCGTTTGGTTTTAGTTGGTGATCCTATCTCGGCTTAACGACCCGGGTGTGAAGCTTGCAGACAAAGCGTGTTAGTGACGATTCAGGCGGTAAACGTTGCCCGGAGCGCGCCACTGCCGGGCTTTGCCGGGTACAACGACGTAGGACGCGGCAGCCGTGACCCGACTGATCAGGGCGCGAAGCGCTGGCGGTATTCGATTGATGAGATGAAGGCCCGCACCATCTCAGCGTTAATGTAGTTGCCGTTGAACTGGTCCAGCTTGTGC
>Ga0070669_100001128_pt1 | contig 19501 bp, 11 predicted proteins | sample KBSS53metaG_FD_64680 | JGI IMG/M metagenome (GOLD analysis project Ga0070669, IMG submission 64680) | Switchgrass rhizosphere microbial communities from Kellogg Biological Station, Michigan, USA - KBS S5-3 metaG | ecosystem: Host-associated > Plants > Roots > Rhizosphere > Soil ... | reverse complement strand
CGGAACGCACCGGTGCAAACGCGCGGAACGATAGAAGAGATTCAACGCCGGGGACATCGAGTGAAGTCCGCTCGCCGAAAAATTCCAACTGATTGAGATTCTGATACTTATCGTAATTATCCGAACCGTAGTTGTCGTTGAAGAAGGTTTCCCGGTCTTCGAAGTCTGCTCGCGCCTCAGTCAACAACGTTCGCTGGTAAGGCCCCAGACGCGATGCATGGGCCAGCGCACGGCCGGCATCTTCGTCCCAGCCAGCCGCTCGCAGAAAGTAAGGAAACTGCAGGTCAACCATGTGGGCGAAATTCCCCACCGACATGCCCAACTGCCGGGTTATCGAGTCGATGGTGACCCAATGCTGGAAGTAAGGCAGCTCATTGGGGTAACGCGCCTTGAGCAAGGCATCTACCAGATCGGTCACTGCCCCGTGTGTCTTGATGAACGTTTCCAGCACATGGTTGATGATGTCGACCGCAGAGATCGACTGATAAACCGCGTTGAAATCAACATCCAACTGTTTCAGGTCGGTGCGACGGTTGTGCAGAAGGTAATCAGACTCGGTGTCCCCGACACTCTCGATACGCTCGCTGACCCATTGCAAAAGCTCGACCAGATAAGCCACAGGTGACCACCTGCTTTCCAGCGCATTCGGTGGGCAGGAACCCTTAAAGTCCGGGTCGAACAATATCTCGAAAGTGGGTCCCGGAACCATTGACAGCAGCCCGTTTGATGAAGCTTTTTTCAGCGCTTTCCCGGTTTTTTCCTGCTGGCCGCCCGTCAGGGTGTGCTCGATGAACCGACGCCTGACGTAGATGGCCATACTGCTGGCCTGGCGCAGGAACGCTTGCGCATCTTCGCGACTCATCCGGTAATCCTTCACCAGACCCGGAATACCCTTTTCCACCAAGGGAAAAATCGAACCACCCTGGCTCAGATAGGCTTGCAGGCCAGGATATTCTTGGCGGCGCGCACCGGTAGGGAACAATTGTTCATACATTTGCTCGGCGGGACGTTTGCGGGTCTTGGCCATAGTGAATTTCCTTGCGGTAAAAGCCATCCCGACGACCCGCACGTGTTGGCGGGTCATCTATTCGGTTGATTCGATTTGGCGCCAATCGACGGCTCATGACAACTGTCAGAAATGACAGTCATGCACGCCGTTTATCGGAATGATCAGGTGGATTTTTGCCTGGCGACGTCGGGTGGACCTCAAAGCGCGAGCTCAATACATGGTCGGAAATCGTCGCGCCGCCAGCATCGTCGGTGATGGTTTGCTGGATCCAGCACCATTGGCCGCCGGAGGGTAACGGTCCCGTCGCATCGCCTTGCCAGCTGCCGCCGGAAACCGTGGCCTGCGCCCACTCTCGCTCAGGGTTGAACCAGCTTCGGACCTGCAAGACGCCCGCTCGGCCCAAACCTGCAAAACGAACCGGATCACTGACCGATTGCCCCTCGGCGGGTTTCTCGAAGACGGGTCGGTAGGTGCCCAGAATCACTCTCCGCGCAGCGGAACCGTCGGACTGGAAATCGTCCGACGTGGCCGTCACCACCAAGTGGTTTTCTCCAGAGGGCTGCGTGACGTTCATGGCGACTGACCAGGTACCATCGGCCTGCACCGTGGTTTCTCCTGCCTTCACTGCTCCGACACGGATCATCCAGACGATGATCCTGTCCCCTGGCACGCCGAAACCTGACGCGACCGAGCCTTGGCCCACATGCGCTTCCGGCACAGGAGTTTCCAACACCGGAGGGGCTGGAACCACGCTGTAGTTCACCGGCACACTGTCTCTGGAGGTCTGGTCTTCGAAATATTGCCTGGCCCGAATGACTTTCTGTCCCACGGGCAATGTCACTTCGTCTTTCCATTTGCCGTCGAGGCCTATTGGCACCTGTTTGAGTAACGGCTCAGTAGTACCTTCCAGGAAAACATCGACCGTCCCTAGCGGTTCCCCCTTACCTTCGATCATCGAAGTTCGTGTCAGTCTGCCGCCCTCTTGCGGTGATGTGAACTCCGGGGCAAGCAACACGACATCAAAGGGATGCGACTCACTGTCCGCCGACTCCCGCCCATCGATCTCCTGTTTTGCCCGAACCACCCAACGGCCAAATTTCAGTTTCTCAACAGATATTTTCCATGCCCCGTCGGTAGTCAGCGTTTCATCGCCCAAAGGAGCGCCGGTCACGTAGTCCCACAAATACACCGTGGCACCGTTCATACCGTCGCTTCCTTGAAAAATCACGTCACGACCGACTTCGGAATCCTTTACAGGTTGAGTGATGACCGGCGGAATCATGGGTTTGAAGAGCCGGAACGTTTCGGTGGCCGCAGGCGAAGTCTGCTGGGCGGCAATCTGGGTCGCTGTGACGGTATGGTCGATCTCCGGGGCAAAAGGTGCCGCACGCTGATAGCTCCAGGTTCTGCCGGTCACCGTGGCGGGGTACGAGGTGCCGCTACCGCTGAACACGAGATTGACCCGGGCGTTCAATTCGCAGATACCGGTGAAGGTGGGCGACAGCCCCTCAGGTGGAACCCTGTCAATGCCGGGCGCAATCGGAGGAATGCGGACTTTGTGCTCGACGAATTCGGATTGCTGGGCATTCAGGGATTGTCGGATGCGAACGATTCGATCATACGTAGGCCCCCATTCGACATAGGCTCTACTGGACCATTGGCCGGAATTGACCTGGGCATCCGGAGCGATTTTGGTGGTTCCGTCAGAGTCATAAAGCGACACCGTCGCGCCTGAAACACCTTTGCCGGAGAGCGTCGTCGTGTAGTCCGGTGTGGAGACCACATCGGAGGGAGGCGGAAACTTGAACAGAAATTCGAACGGATATGGCAAAGACTCGATCCAGCCCCCCGCGTTGTTGGAAACCTTCTGGATCGCACTCATCTTGTAGAGGCCATCGGGCCAGTTCGTTGCGCGGGTTTCCCACTTGCCGCTTACGACTTTTGCTTCCCCCGGCGCCGCTCCACCCGGGCCACTGACCACCGTTATCACGACCGTGCCACCTTCATGACCATCACCGTCAAACTTCACGGTGGTTGCGACTGGAACAGTGACGTTGACCTTGGTCAATGCGGGTGGGCGGATGTCGAAGTATCGAGGGTCGCTGACGTCGGATGGGACATTTTTTTTGGTTTGCCGGGCGACCAGTGAGTGCCGCCCCGGGTCGACATTCACCTGCACAGTCCATCTGTCGCCGACGACTGGAGCTTCACCGAGTTTGATTGAATGGTTGCCATCCTGGAGTATCTCCATGACAGCTCCAGCAACGCCCCCTGTGCCGCCCATGGGGAATGTACTGTTCTGAACTGAACCGGGCGCAGGGTTATCGATAACCGGACGCTCGGGCGTAATCTGTACCGTGACAGAGACACGATTGGACCATTTCGTAGTTCCGTTGTGACTTTGCCGGGCTTGAAAGGTGATGACCCTCTCTGGTAATTGGGTTGCGGACACGCTCCAGCTATTGCCCATGACCGTAGTCGAACCGTAACTTACAGTTTCATTTCCGGCTTCAAAGAGATTAATAGTTGCGGAGTTCTCTCCCGTTCCGGAAAACGTGGTTGCGTGGTCGGTTAACACATCACCGTTTTTTGGCTGATTTATTATGGGCTCCCTTGCGTCATCCAGAACGTTCACCAACAGCTGGGGCGAAGCCGGCGTGGTTACGCCATTCAGTGTCTGAGTGGCCACGACTTTTATTGCCGTGCCTATCGGGAGGTTACTGGCCCGAACACTCCAGCTGGAGGAGGTCGCGGACCCAGACCCATATTCGTCCTCACCCACCAAAATCTTTATTGTTGCGCCTGAATAAGCCCCCGTGCCCGAAATGGTTACCGTCCTTTGTACATTGGAATTTTGTGCGGGTGCGGTAATTTGCACCGGGAGGATTACCGTAAAAAAACCCGAAAATCCCCAATCCGAAGATCCACCACCAACAATCTTGTACTGGACGTGAAGCTGACAGCGACCCTGACGTAAACCGTGTGTGTCGTTAATCGTTACGCCGATGCTGGGATAAGGTGTCTGACCATACGAAAGCGTCCTCTCGAAAGTTAATTCGTTATAGAGATCAACCTGCCAGGTCCGTTGGGTTAAGTCCCCCCACGGAACTTGTAGATTTCTGGAAAAAGGGAGCGTCTGAGTCGTGCCATCCAGTGTTGGCACAATGTGCGGGGCTACAGGGCCGGTAACAGAGTCATCGGTTTCGTCAGCCATCTGAACACTCCTTTTGATCTGCACTATGCAGGTACCTGTTCCGCTCTTTTAATGCTTGGGTAGAAAAAAAAGACCTGTCAGAGTTGACAGTCCCGACAAACGGTAACTCTTCCCACAACCCAGTCAGACAGCGTCCTGCAAGTCGTAACAACGGGCTACGATGCCTTGTGCCATTGCCTACAAATCCCTCAGAATCCGCCGGCTTGTGCGCCTTGGCGTTGCCCCGTAACTTGATCCCCGTCGCTGCCAATCAGCGGCCGGGTTTAGTCGCCCGAGAGGTATCGCGAAGGTGCATAAGCGTCATCAAGTCGGGTATTCCCTATCCCCGCACTCGATGGTGGCTGTGTGCAGGGCGCTCTCGGGCGCACCGGTTTTCGCGATTCCTCCGGTCGACTAACCTGCTCACAGCCACCACCCTTTTGCTTAGTCGCGATCGGGTGGTGGCTCTAAAACAGGAATTGCGAAATGAAAAAACCGACACCAAATCCACCGCTGAACACCGATCCAACGGACCCGACCGATCAACCCGATCCGGTCTCCCCCTACGCTTCGGTCGATTCAAAGAAACTCCACGACGCGGCCCACAAGGCCCTCGACTTCTACCTCAATCCCAAACCTGAAAAGTCGCGCAATTCCGTGGATCGCGGCATGCAGATGTTCAAGGTCGATCCCGAGATCAACCCCGAGGCGATTGCCATCCAGACCTACGAGACCTTTTCTTCGGTGAGCATTCTGTTGCTGGACCTGGCCGACAGCCTGGACGACAAGCCGCGGCATCTGGCGATGGCGATCTATCAGTTGAGTGAGATGGGGTTGTTGCTGGCGGAGAGGACGCTGGATAACGAGCGGGCGATTGCTATCGGCTAGCCAGCCGTCAAATAGACGGTGTCAGTACTGGCGCCTTCGCGGGCAAGCCCGCTCCCACAGGGATCAGCGCTGTCCTTGTGGGAGCGGGCTTGCTCCGGGCGGCGTTCCGACGATGCTTTTGAAGGTCTTGAGTCAGGCAGAAGCCGGCAACGGCTGAAAGCTGAAGTATTGCTTCAACGCCTCGATCAATTGCCCGTATTCCGGCGGTGTCCGAAACAGGCTGAAGCCGGCGTCGTAATGTTGAGGGGTCGCGTCTTCGTGGCACCACAGGCAGCACGCCGTCAGGTCGATGACCTGCTGGCTGCCTTGCCCCAGGGGAATTTTCAGGCGCAGATTGAACTGCGCACCGATCATCATCGGCAACTGGCTGATAAGCATCAAACCGTCTTCAGAGACGTTGCCCAGAAAACCGACGGGTTTATCGGTGACGCTGTTGAACACTCGCAGAAAATACGGCAACTGGTGCCGTTCGATTCGACGGTCGGTAAACATGAACGTATCGCCATGCAGGGCCCGATGCCCGGGCCGCACTGTGCTTCGGAACGAACCTGCCCGACAGGCCCGCTCTCCCCGCTCCCGGTGTGGTACTCGCCACGTACTGCTCATGCCAGTCGCAGGTGTTGCGCCGGTCTGGAGCCGAGGCTCTAAACCGGTGTCATTGAACTATAGCTCACCTTGTACAGCCGGCCAGTTTTTGTATGACAACCGCCATCAGAAGCGGGTTGGACGTACCACGGCGGCGGCGCTGCGAGTCGGGTAGTGACCCAGGCTCTGCAAGGTTTCCAGTCGTGCGCGGGCACGATAGGCGTATTCGCTGTTGGGGTACGAGGCGATGATGAACTGATAGGTCTGCGCCGCATCGACGAACATTTTCTGCCGTTCGAGGCACTGGCCGCGCATCATCGACACTTCCGGCCACACATAAGGGCGAGCACGGCTGGCGCGTTCGACCTTGGACAGTTCAAGCATCACCTGCTCGCAATTGCCCCGGTCATAGGCGCTGTAGGCGTTGTTCAAATGATGGTTCATCGACCAACGGGTGCAGCCCGAAGCGGCGAGGACGCTGAGGGCAAGGGCGGCAATGGGCACAAATCGCATGGGGGTTCTCCTGTCTTGTGCATTGTATCGACCTAACGCCGAAAATCTTCAATGCACGCTGTTGTGTCGAGGCCCCTTTTCCTCCCAATCGAGCTGCCGTCTCATTCCAAATTGATGTTCACAACCTCCGAGCGTGGGGAAACAACAGTGCCATCCCTGGTCTTCTCGACCATATAGAAACCAAATTTACGAAGGTCAATGTGGTTCTGCCACTGGCCAGTGTCGCTAATTGACTGCCCAAAAATCGGATTCATTGGGTCTTTCGTGCTGTAGCAAACCGCCACATTCCCTGGTGTACCAGTTCCTCGCACGATAAAAAACACTCCGGGAGCAGACCCGTCCAATGGCTCCAGAACACGGGGAGGCTCATTTTGAATCTGAGTATCGTTTTCACTGGTCATATCATTTGCCTCGAAGGCTCGCCAACCATTGGCGAGGTTCAGCTTTTTATATCGCGCCGTAAAAACCACGCCACCTGATAGAAATAACAGTCTCGACGAGCGGTAGGCCTACGCCGGCCGAATGTTCAAAAATGTTCGTTTCAATAAAGAAACCAATAAGTAGTGCAAACGAACAATGACTACACCCTTCGAGCATAGTAGCCTTCGCTGGCGCTTGAACCTGAGGAGTCTTTGCATGTCCGTCCGTCGTACCAAAATCGTCGCTACCCTTGGCCCGGCCAGTAACTCGCCGGAAGTTCTCGAACAGCTGATTCTGGCTGGCCTGGACGTCGCCCGTCTGAACTTCTCCCACGGCACCCCCGACGAGCACAAGGCTCGCGCGAAGCTGGTGCGTGACCTCGCGGCCAAGCACGGTCGCTTCGTCGCCCTGCTGGGTGACCTGCAAGGCCCGAAAATCCGTATCGCCAAATTCGCCAACAAGCGCATCGAGCTGAAGATCGGTGACAAGTTCACCTTCTCCACCAGCCATCCGCTGACCGAAGGCAACCAGCAAGTGGTCGGCATCGACTACCCGGACCTGGTCAAGGACTGCGGCGTGGGCGACGAGCTCCTGCTCGATGACGGCCGCGTGGTCATGCGCGTTGAAACCGCCACCGCCACCGAGCTGAACTGCGTCGTGACCATCGGCGGTCCGCTGTCCGACCACAAAGGCATCAACCGTCGCGGTGGCGGCCTGACCGCACCGGCCCTGACTGAAAAAGACAAGGCCGACATCAAGCTCGCCGCTGAAATGGAAGTCGACTACCTCGCCGTGTCCTTCCCGCGTGACGCTGCCGACATGAACTACGCCCGTCAACTGCGCGACGAAGCCGGCGGCACCGCCTGGCTGGTGGCGAAGATCGAACGCGCCGAAGCCGTGGCCGACGACGAAACCCTCGACGGTCTGATCAAGGCTTCCGACGCGGTAATGGTTGCCCGTGGTGACCTCGGTGTGGAAATCGGCGACGCCGAGCTGGTGGGCATCCAGAAGAAAATCATTCTGCACGCACGCCGCCACAACAAGGCGGTGATCGTGGCGACCCAGATGATGGAGTCGATGATCCAGAACCCGATGCCGACCCGCGCCGAAGTGTCCGACGTGGCCAACGCCGTGCTCGACTACACCGACGCCGTGATGCTGTCTGCCGAGTCCGCTGCCGGCGCTTATCCGCTGGAAGCCGTGCAGGCGATGGCGCGCATCTGTGTCGGCGCTGAAAAGCACCCGACCAGCAAGACCTCCAGCCACCGTATCGGCAAGGAATTCGAGCGCTGCGACGAAAGCATCGCGCTGGCGACCATGTACACCGCCAACCACTTCCCGGGCGTCAAGGCGATCATCGCACTGACCGAAAGCGGCTACACCCCGCTGATCATGTCGCGTATCCGCTCCTCGGTGCCGATCTACTGCTTCACCCCGCACCGAGAAGCCCAGGCTCGCGCGGCAATGTTCCGTGGCGTGTACACCGTACCGTTCGACCCGGCTTCGCTGGCACCGAACGAAGTCAGCCAGAAAGCCATCGACGAACTGGTCAAGCGCGGCGTAGTGGAGAAAGGCGACTGGGTCATCCTGACCAAGGGCGACAGCTACCACACCACCGGCGGCACCAACGGCATGAAGATCCTGCATGTGGGCGATCCGCAGGTCTGAGTGACCGGCTGCTGAAAACGAAAAGCCCCGCCATTTGAATGGCGGGGCTTTTTCATTTCAGGAGTGTTGATCGTTACTACGTTGATCGTTCCCACGCTCTGCGTGGGAATGCCTCAATGGACGCTCCGCGTCCGCTTCGGCATGGGACGTGGAGCGTCCCGGGCTGCATTCCCACGCGGAGCGTGGGAACGATCGGTGCGCGGAGTGCGGCGGCGGTCCGTGCGCGCAGTGTGGCCGCGGTCGATGCGCGGAGTGCGGGGGCGATCGATGCGCGGAGCGGTCGGCGGATATCTCAATGCCGTTTGATGAACCCGGTCAACGCCGCCAGCGCCTCCGGCGAGCGCAGCCGCTGGGTGAACAGTGCGCCCTCTTCCTCGATCACCTTGCGAATCAACTCGCGATCCGGCGCGCGCATCAACTGTTTGCTGATGCGCACCGCTTCAGCCGGCAACTCGTCAAACCGCAGCGCCATCTCCCGCGCCTTGGTCAATGCGGCTTCGCCGCTGCCCAGCGCCTCGGTGGCGATCCCCCATTGCGCGGCTTGCTCACCCGTGAAGCCTTCACCGAGCAGCAGCAACTCCGAGGCTTTGGCCTGCCCGAGCAAGCGCGGCAGGATCAGGCTGGAGCCAAACTCGGGGCACAATCCTAGATTGACGAACGGCATGCGTAACCGTGCATCCCGCGCCACGTACACCAGATCACAATGCAGCAACAGCGTCGTGCCGATCCCCACCGCCGCCCCGGCCACGGCGGCGATCACCGGTTTACGGCATTCAAGCAAGTTGAGCATGAAGTGAAACACCGGGCTATCGAGGTCGCTCGGTGGTTGCTGGATGAAGTCGGCGATGTCGTTGCCGGCGGTGAAGCACTCGGCGCTGCCGGTGATCAGCACGGCGTTGATTTCGGGATCGTGATTGGCTTGCTTGAGCGCTTCGGCCAACTGGCTGTACATGGCCCGGGTCAGGGCGTTTTTCTTGTCCGGGCGGTTGAGGCGCAGGGTCAGCAAACCGCGTTCGCGGTGCAGCAGGATGGCGTCGGTCATGGTGTGTCTCGCGTCTGAAGAATCAGCGCTCAACCACGGCTCAGGAAGACATCGGCCAGCAGTTGATTGCGCGGCAGTCCGGCCAGGAACAGACGCTTGGCAAACGCGTCGACGCTGGCCGTCGAGCCGCAGACTAAGGCCAGGGTTTGCCGGGAAACAAGGCGCAGTTGCGCCAAAGCGCCCGGCAACTCGGCCGCCGTCCACAGCTCGACGCTGAGGTTTTCCCGCTGCGCGGCCAGTGCCTCAAGGGGTTTGGCCAGGTAATGCCCGGCGGCATCATGGGCCAGGTGAATGACGCGGATGGCGCCCCGATGATCGTGACGCAAGGCCTCACGCAACACGCCGAACAACGGGCCGAGCCCGGTGCCGGCGGCCAGCAGCCACAGCGGCCGGTCGTGCCAGTCCGGGTCGTAATGCAGCGCGCCGCCGCGCAGTTCGCCGAGGCGGATCGGATCGCCGATCTGCAAGCGTCGCGCCGCATCGCTGAATTCGCCGGGCTGGCGGCAATCGAGGTGGAATTCAAGAAAGCGGTCTTCTTCCGGCAGGCTCGCCAGCGAATACGGCCGCGCGATGTGACCTGCCCACAGCACCAGATGCTGTCCGGCGCTGTAGCGCAACGGCCGCTGGGTTATCAGGCGCAAACGCAACACGCTGTCGCCGAGCCAGTCCAGCGCCTCGACCGTGGCCGGGCGGCCATCGGTGACGGGATCGAAGGTGTGCACCTGCAAATCCTCAATCACCTGGCACTGACAGGCCAGCCGCCAGCCCTGATCACGTTGCTCGGCGCTCAAGGCATCCGGGCGACTGTCAGTAGGCAAGCCCTGCACGCATTGCACCAGACACGCATGGCAACTGCCGGCGCGGCAGCTGTAAGGCACCGCCACACCGTTCTGATTGAGGGCATCGAGCAGGTTGCTGCCCGACGCCACCGACCACTGTCGTTCACCCACTCGCAGTTCAGGCATCGACGTTCTCCCATGCCGCCGCGCAACGGTTACGCCCGTCACGCTTGGCCCGGTACAGCGCCTGATCGGCACGCTGCAAGGCGTCGTCCAGATCGTCGCCCAGTTCCAGCAGGGTCATGCCGGCGGACAGGCTAAGGTTTTTCACATTCAGGCCCACCAGTTCAACGTCGGTGAAGGCGATGCGCAGGCGTTCGCAACAGGCGGTCAGGCTTTCAGCGTTGCAATCGGGCAGCAGCACCACGAATTCTTCACCACCATAACGCGCCAGCACGTCGCCGTCGCGCAGGCAGGCCCCGGCGACTCCGGCGAAGGCTTGCAACACCTGATCGCCAGCGGCGTGGCCGTGAATGTCGTTGATGCGTTTGAAGTGGTCGAGGTCGATCAGTGCCAGACCGTGCACCACGTCGGGCTCCATCGCATTCAACTCGCGGGTGGCCAGACGCAGGAAATGCCGGCGATTGAACAGCCCGGTCAGTTCGTCGGTGGCAACAAGGTCTTCGAGTTGGCGCATCATCCCGCGCAGGGTGTCCTGATGCGCCTGCAGGGCGAACCGGCGCTGACGCATGCGTTGGCGCGAGGTCTGGACGAAACGCGCATAGATCACAAGCCAGGCCAGCACGATCAGCAGGATGCAGGCCTGCAACGCGGAAAGCGCCGGATCGTGCAGGCGGAAGTGGTAACCGTCCCACAGCGTGATGGCGCAGAAGCTGAAGAACACCAGCATCGCGCAGCGTACGAACGCCCGCTGTGACAGATGGAACAGGCCGAACAGCAGGACCAGCACATAGAAAACCAGAAACTCGCCCCGGGCCTCCTCCAGATGAGCAATCAGCCACGTCTGCCAGCCAAGGCCCAGCAGCACTTGGGCTTCGGTCAGGCTAGGGTCGGAAAAGCGCAAATTGCAGCCGGTAAAGAACAGGGCGAACAGGACCGCCTGACTGATCACCACCAGGGCACTGCCGACGGCGACGCCGGCCAGTGAATCGTTGTAGTGACCGGTGAAATACGCCAGCCACAGCAGCAGCAAAGCCAATCCGTAGGTGGCTGCAGCGAGGGCGAAGCGTTTGAGCAAAAGACGTTGAATGGCGTTATGGGTCAATCGTTGACTCACCGTGCGATAAGAGGCTGACCGAGTGTCCTACCCTACAGACCGGCTGCCACTTTAGTGGCGCAGGCGATAAATGACCATTGATTTTCGGGCCGGGTATTTGGCGTCAAAAACCTGCAGCCATGCGACCAACGAATGACTCCCGGCAGATGTGCCCGCCCCCGAGGCGCGGTATACTGCCGCGCCTTTTTAGCGTCGCGCCAGCAGCCCCGGCGTGCCTTGAAAGGTGTCTGCGACCGACCGATGCACCCAAGCCGCAGGCACCTTATTGAATGTTCCCGTCTTTTAGAGGAGCGCGACTCATGACCGTGATCAAGCAAGACGACCTGATTCAGAGCGTTGCCGACGCCCTGCAGTTCATTTCCTATTACCACCCCGTGGACTTCATCCAGGCGATGCACGAAGCCTACCTGCGCGAAGAATCGCCAGCGGCCCGTGACTCGATGGCGCAGATCCTGATCAACTCGCGCATGTGCGCCACCGGCCACCGGCCGATCTGCCAGGACACCGGCATCGTGACCGTGTTCGTGCGGGTGGGCATGGACGTGCGTTGGGATGGCGCGACCATGAGCCTGGACGACATGATCAACGAAGGCGTGCGCCGCGCCTACAACCTGCCGGAAAACGTCCTGCGTGCCTCGATCCTGGCCGACCCGGCCGGTGCGCGTAAAAACACCAAGGACAACACCCCGGCAGTCATCCACTACTCCATCGTTCCGGGTAACACCGTGGAAGTGGACGTGGCGGCCAAGGGTGGCGGTTCCGAGAACAAGTCGAAAATGGCCATGCTCAACCCGTCCGACTCGATCGTCGACTGGGTACTCAAGACCGTTCCGACCATGGGCGCCGGCTGGTGCCCACCGGGCATGCTGGGCATCGGCATCGGCGGTACCGCCGAGAAAGCCGCTGTGATGGCAAAAGAAGTGTTGATGGAGTCCATCGACATTCACGAGCTCAAGGCCCGTGGCCCGCAGAACCGCATCGAAGAAATGCGTCTGGAGCTGTTCGAGAAGGTCAACCAGCTGGGCATCGGCGCCCAGGGCCTCGGTGGCCTGACCACCGTGCTCGACGTGAAGATCATGGACTACCCGACTCACGCCGCTTCCTTGCCGGTGTGCATGATCCCGAACTGCGCCGCCACCCGTCACGCGCACTTCGTGCTCGACGGTTCCGGCCCTGCTTCGCTGGAGGCGCCACCGCTGGACGCCTACCCGGAAATCGTCTGGGAAGCCGGCCCTTCGGCCCGTCGCGTCAACCTCGACACTCTGACCCCGGAAGACGTGCAGAGCTGGAAGCCGGGCGAAACCGTCCTGCTCAACGGCAAGATGCTCACCGGTCGCGACGCCGCGCACAAGCGCATGGTCGAGATGCTGAACAAGGGCGAAACCCTGCCGGTGGACCTCAAGGGTCGCTTCATCTACTACGTCGGCCCGGTTGACCCGGTCGGTGACGAAGTGGTGGGCCCGGCGGGTCCGACCACCGCCACGCGGATGGACAAGTTCACCCGTCAGATCCTTGAGCAAACCGGTCTGCTGGGTATGATCGGCAAGTCCGAGCGCGGCCCGACCGCGATCGACGCGATCAAGGACAACAAGGCCGTGTACCTGATGGCCGTCGGCGGTGCCGCTTACCTGGTGGCGCAAGCGATCAAGAAGTCCAAGGTCCTGGCGTTCGCCGAGCTGGGCATGGAAGCGATCTACGAGTTCGAGGTCAAGGACATGCCGGTCACCGTTGCGGTGGACAGCAAAGGTGAGTCGGTACACATCACCGGTCCTGCGATCTGGCAACAGAAGATCAGCGAAAGCCTGGCGGTAGAAGTGCAGTAAGCGCTTCATCGGCTTCGGAAAAAACGGGCGGTCAGCAATGACCGCCCGTTTTTTTTGCCTGCCGTCAGTCGGCACCTGTCAGATCTGACAGGTGTCACGCCCGATGCCCTCTGTTAGCGTGGAACCTCGACGTTTACAGGTTGCGCTGCCATGGTCCCTGATGCAGATGCGCTCGTCACTCCTCCCTCCATCGCCAGGACTGCGTCCATTGCCACCAACGGACGCAGTTGGGGGGAGATCGGTGTCACCGGGCAACGGTCTTACACGCTGCCGTTGCCGACCCTGGACGCGCGCAGCCTCAATCCCGAGTTGCAACTGGTCTACGACGGCAATGCGGGCAACGGGACGTGCGGCCTCGGCTGGGATCTGCCGCTGGCGGCCATCTCGCGCAAGACCAGCAAAGGCGTACCGAAATATGAAGACGCCGACATCATGCAGGCCGACGGCACGGATCTGCGACCCGAACTGACGGCTGACGACAAGATCCTGTCGACCCGACGCACCCTCGGTATTGGGAGGCGGGCCAGAGAGTTTTCGGTGGTTCGCTACATTCCTCGCCTGCAAAGTACGTTCGACCTCTACCACTTCTGTACACCTGACGATGGCAACCCCTTCTGGATAATCGCGCGTGCCGACGGCTCGCAACAGTGCTATGGCATCACGCCGGATTCGTGCATCTACGATCCTGAAATCCCGGGCCACATCGCCGCGTGGCTGCTGGTGGAAATCCGCAATGCGGTGGGAGAAAACATCTTTTTCGAGTACAAGCGCGACGACAACGAAGTTGACCCACGCTTTGATTATCGGGCCCAGCGCTACCTGCGGCAGGTCTGCTACTGCAACAAGACCGCCAGTGCCGACCTGCTGTGCCTGGACCACGCGCAACCGCAGGATCTGGAGTGGCTGTTCCGGCTGATCGTGGACTACGGAGAACGTGACACCGGGCTCGATGCGGTTCCGCCGTTCAAGGCACCGGACGAAAACGCCTGGCCACTGCGCTCAGACCCTTATCGCATGCATCGCTATGGCTTCGAGGTCGGTAGCCGACGGTTGTGCAGGCAGTTCCTGTTGTTCAACAACACGGGCCCGGAGAAGGTGCTGGTCAATCGCCTGTTGCTGGAGCACCAGGCCACGGCGCTGCTCTATAACCATCTGAGCGCCGCGCACTACATGAATTACGACGCGCAGGGGCATATCAAACACTTTCCCCCGCTGGAGTACTTCTATGAACTGTTCAAGCCCAATCCATTTCCCCAGGCCTTTCTGGCACTCGACACGATGCCAGGCCTCAATGACGGTCAGCCTTACCATTGCGTCGATCTTTACGGCGAAGGCCTGCCCGGTTTTCTCTGCCGGTACGACGGTGGCTGGTACTACCGCGAACCCTTGCGCGGCATGCCCGGCACAGACGAAATCGTCTACGGCCCCTGGACCCTGCTGCCGCTGATCCCGAATGCCGACAGCAGCAAACAGGTGGTGCAGATTCTTACCGATCTCACCGGTGACGGCCGTCTGGACTGGATCGTTGCCCAGCCCGGTGGCAGTGGGTATTACACGCTCGACCCGGATGGCAGCTGGTCATTGTTCAAACCGTTCAGCCAGTTCCCCGTGGAATATTTCCATCAACTGGCCCAGATGGGCGACTTGAGCGGCGCCGGTCTGGACGACATTGCGCTGATCGGCCCGAACAGCGTACGGGTGTACGCCAATGTGCGGGAAAAAGGATTCGCGCCCGGCAAGGATGTACCGCATACCCCGACCCCGGATTGCTTGCCGCTGTTCGGCCCAGCCCTCACCGAACTGGTGATGTTCGCCAACCTGCACGCCAGCGACCGCTCGGGACTGTGCAGGGTTCGCCACGACAAGATCGAAGCGTGGGCCAATCTGGGTCATGGCAGATTCGGCAAGGGTGTCGAGATCAGCGCTCTGCCTTTCGAATACAAGCACTTCAATGCCGATCACATTCGTTTCGCCGATCTCGACGGTTCCGGCGCGCCTGCGTTGATCAAGCTCTGTTCCGATCACTTCGAGATCTACTGGAATTACGGTGGCAACGCCTTTGCGCAAGTCCCGGAAGTCGTCCAGTGGCCCAGGGGCGTGCGCTACGACAACCTCTGCCAGGTGACCTTCGCCGATCTGCAAGGCATTGGCTGCGCCAGCCTGCTGTTTACCAAGCCGCACATGAAACCGCAGCACTGGGTGTATCACTTCGTCAATGCAAGGCCATACCTGCTCACCGGTTGCAACAACAACATGGGCTACAGCGCTACGCTGCAACATCGCAGCAGTGCGCAATTCTGGCTGGACGAGAAACGCCTGGAGTTGATGGCGCTCAGACGTCCGGTGTGCCGGTTGCCGTTTCCGCAGACGGTGCTCCGCTGCTTGCAACAACTGGACGAAATCACCGGCAATCAGCTGAGTCAGCAATTCGAGTATTTCGAGGGTAACTACGACGGTAGGGAACGTGAATTTCGCGGCTTCGGCCGGGTCTGCCAGATCGACAGCGAACTGGAACCGGGCACGGCCGAAAGCGGCCATACGGCGCCGATGCGCGTAACGCAGTGGTTTCATACCGGCCAATACATCGATCTGCCCCTCAAGAACATCTGTGAGCTGGATCCGCAAACCACTCCCTTGGGTGCCACCGTGTATTCGCGTTTCGACGCCGTCGAAGGCACTGAGGTGACCCGCAAGCCCTACCCGGTCGACGAAAATGAAGTTGCCTATGCCCTCAGCGGCCGACTACTGCGCAGCGAAGTGTCCCAGGCTGACGACCCCGAGCCCACGCGGTTGTTTTCCCTGACCGAACATCGCTATCGGGTCCGGCAAGTCCTGGACAAACCTTCCAGCCTGCTGGTGCTGGAACAGGAAACCCGCAGCCATCAATACGAGCGCGTCATGGACGACCCGCTCTGCCAGCATGTGGTCAATATGGAGTGGGACGAGTACGGCCAGTTGACTCACGGTTTTACTGTCGCCTGCGCGCGTCGCCGCACCGAAACCGACGAACCGCCCTTCGACCAGGAGGATCAACGGCAAGCCTGGATGGATAGCCACGATGAGCAACAGCGGTGTTTCTATCTGACGGAAACCCGTGCCGGGTTCAAGCATTTGACTGAAGACGGCCATCGCCTGCTCGGCTTGCCCTGGCGCCAGCGCAGCAACGCGCTGAAGCTGCCCAAGGGTACGCTGCCGGGCGGACTGCGCCCGGAGGACATCAGTTTTGAAAGCTTCACGCGACATATGGACAGCGCCCAGTGGACAGCCGCCCGTGAACTGACTTCGCTCTCGCAGCAAACGTATCTGGAGGCCGGCGGCAAGTTCCATTTCCCGCCGCTGGCCGGGCCGACGGAACAGGCCGTATTCGACAAGAAGGCATTGTCGGCATACGACAACATCCCGCCGCCATTTGCCATTCGCACAGAATTGCAGACGATCGGATACAGGCCCATGAATGTGTTTTTTCCCGATGACCCGGTGGAGGACGGCCGGAAAAACCTGTGGTCAGCCGACCGCGGATTTTTCACCTACACCGGCGCCAACGGTTTTTACCACGTCACCGATGTGCAACAGACCGCCAGCCATGCCGTGACGCACATCACCCGGGACGAAAACCACCTGCTGACCATTGCCATTACCCTGCCGGATGGCTGCACGACGACAATCAGTCATGACCTTCACACGCTCCAGCCCCTGAGCATCACGGACGCCAACGACAACATCCATGAAGTGCTTTACGAGCCAGGCGGCCAGCCCATGGCGCACAGCTTTCATGGCACTGAAGAGGGCAAACCGGCCGGCTTCAAACCATTGGCGGAGTACCCCGAGCAGACAGATCTGAGCGTCGAGTACGCCCTCGCCCATCCAAAAGAAGTGCTGGCATCCGCCGCCAGTGTGGTGCGTACAGAACTGCACAGCTGGATGCCATTGCTACCGCCCGGAACGCTGCCGCTCAAAAGAAACGAATGGATCGCCAAAGGGCTGATCCTGCCCGACGGCCATATTCGCGCCTCGGCCCTGCGCTGGCTGAACCAGCGGGAAAAGTGCACAGCCAGCGAACAGACACTGTTCGAGATCATCCGCACGGCCAAGCGGCAACCGGTGCACAGTCTCAATCTGGTTGCCGACCGCTACCACACCGACCCGCTGCAATTGATTCAGATGGTCATCGCTTACATCGACGGCTTCGGCCGCGAATTGCAAAGCAAACAACTCGTCCCGCCGGGCGATGCCTTCGTGGCCACGCATGAGGACAACCTCGAGACGGGCGCCGATGGCAGGCCGCTCGAAATGCCGGCCGTTCAACGCTGGCGCGTACAAGGTCGTGTGGAATACAACCACAAAGGCGAAACCATCCGCGTTTACCGCCCCTATTTCCTCAACACCCATCGCTACATCAATGACAGCGCGATGCGTGAGCACGGCTACCACGACCGGATGTTCTACGACGCCCTGGGGCGGCCGATCAAGACCATCAATGCCCTCGGCTATCTGGCGTTCGATATCCTGCACCCATGGTTCAAGCTCAGCTATGACTTCAACGACACCGACGACACACCGGCGAAGAAGGTCAAGCCATGAACGCCAGTGTGCATTGGCACACGCCATCGCTGGCCGTCATCGGCCCGCGCGGCGAGGCCATCAGACAGGTCGACTACCTGCGCAGGGTGGCCGGCGAGGATGTGCAGGCGCTCATTGCCCGACAGCACTATGACGTTGCCGGCCGACTGGTTGCGCTGCGCGATCCGCGTCTGCCCACGCCCAATAGCACCATGGTTCACAGGCTGGACGGCATGGCGGTCAAAACTCATAACGTCGACGCTGGCAACGACACTGTGCTGCCAGGTCCCGGCGGTCAACTTCTGCACCATTGGGATGCCAACGACAATCACCGGGAAATGACCTACGACCCACTACTGCGTCTGCTGGCCGTCACAGAAAACGGTGCAGCGAACTTTGAAACCTTTCGCTACCTCGACGCATCGGCCGACCCGACGCTCAATCTGCGCGGGCAAATGACGGCACTGAGCGATCCATCGGGCACCCTCGCCCTCAACAGCTTCGGCATGCACGGACAGACGCTGGAAGAAACCCGCACCTTCAAGGACGGCAAAACCTTTACCAGCCGTCATGTCTTCAGTGCCGTCGGTGCACTGTTGCAAACCACTGACGCTGGCGGGCACCTGCAACAGTCGACCTATGACATCGCCGGGCAACTCGTCCAGGTGCAACTGCAACTCAACGGACAAACCTTCCAGCCGGTTTTGAAAGGTACGGATTACAACGCCGCCGGCCAGATCATCGAACAACAGCTCGGCAACGACGTGACCAACCACTGGCACTACAGAGAGGCCGACGGACGCCTGCTTCGACAGTACGCGCAAAAAGCTTCAGAGCCGGCGATTCAGAATTTCGGGTATGAATACGATTTGGTCGGCAACGTTACGCGCATTGTTGACCACACCTACACACCGACGTTTTTCCGCAACCAGCGGGTCGACGGCCAGCGCACGTTTGGCTATGACTCGACTTATGAGCTGATCCGCGCCACCGGATACAGCGACGCCCCGCCCAGAGACAACCCGGGCCGGCCTCAGCCAACCGACCCACGGGACCGGCGCAACCATGTCGAGACTTTCGAATACGACAAAGGCAAAAACCTGACCAGACTCACCCATGTCCGCGACGGCAGTTCCCATACCGCCGAAATGTTCATCGACCCGGACAACAACCGCGGTGTGCGCTGGAAAACGGGCGACCCGGCTCCCGTCTTTCCCGAATGGTTCGACCGCGCCGGCAATCAGCTAGCCCTGCAGCGGGGTCAACCCATGCAGTGGAACAGCCGCAATCAATTGGAGTCACTGACCCTGGTGGAACATGCCAGCGGTCCACCTGACCAGGAGCTGTACCAATACAGCCAGAAGGTCAGAGTCTACAAACGCCTCGAAACCCACACCCGCAAGGTCAGCCATGTCGAGCAAGTGCACTACGTGGGCAATCTGCAAATCCGCAGTAAAAGCTCGGGTGAAGAGCTGCACCGGATCACCGTAGCCATCGGCGTCGGCGAAGTGACATGCCTGCATTGGGTCGCTGGCAAACCGCCCGGCATCGACGACGATCAGATGCGTTATTGCCTGACGGATCTTCTGGGTTCAAGCGTGACCGAGCTCGATCAACTGGCACGGCTGATCAGCCAGGAAGGTTATTTCGCCTACGGCGCAACCGCATGGATGGTCGCAGAAAAACGCGTGGAAGCGGATTACAAGTTCATCCGCTACTCGGGC
>Ga0070669_100001126_pt1 | contig 19511 bp, 14 predicted proteins | sample KBSS53metaG_FD_64680 | JGI IMG/M metagenome (GOLD analysis project Ga0070669, IMG submission 64680) | Switchgrass rhizosphere microbial communities from Kellogg Biological Station, Michigan, USA - KBS S5-3 metaG | ecosystem: Host-associated > Plants > Roots > Rhizosphere > Soil ... | reverse complement strand
GTCCCGCTCCACGCAGTCATTTGTTTTTCCACGTGTTCGCGAGCCAAACGCGCGCGCGCCGCATCGATCTCTTCCGGTCTTTCCGCAATCTCGGCCAAGACCGACACGGTATCGTCTTTCACTTCCACGAAGCCGCCGGAAACGTGAAGTTGCAGCGTCTTGCCGGCGACAGTGTAAGAAAGCACGCCGGTCTGCAGTTGCGAGATTAGCGCCGTGTGTCCCGGCAAAATGCCGAGCTCGCCGCCGAGGCCGGGCGCAGTCACTGCGTCAACCGCCTCAGAAAGTACGCGCCGCTCTGGTGTTACTACTTCGAGTTGTAATTGGGCCATGATTAGTAGGACAGGCATTCCTGCCTGTCCAACGAGTTACTTCAAACGAACCAGAAAAAGAAATTTTCCATTTATCATTTCAAATTTTTCATTTGTCATTTTTGAAATTCCGTTACCTCACTCGCTTCCCTCAGCAATGAGAAATGAGAAATGAGAAATAATGAGAAATGACAAATGGAAAATGTTTTTGTCAGTGCAACAACCGTTCGCATTGCGTGAACAAATGTTCACAAGGAACAGGCAGGAATGCCTGTTCTACTTACTGAGCGATCGTCGTTCCCTTCTGAACCGCTTCTTCGATCGTCCCTACCATGTAAAACGCCTGCTCTGGCAAATCGTCATGCTTGCCTTCGACGATCTCGCGAAAACCTTTGATGGTGTCCTCGAGTTTGACGTACTTCCCTTCCAGTCCGGTAAACTGCGCCGCCACAAAGAACGGCTGCGAGAAGAAGCGCTGCACTTTGCGCGCGCGCGACACGATCAGCTTGTCTTCGTCTGACAACTCATCGAGACCAAGAATCGCAATGATGTCCTGCAGGTCCTTGTAGCGTTGCAGCACCCGCTTAACGTCCTGCGCAGTGTTGTAGTGTTCCTCGCCGATGATGCGCGGATCCAAAATGCGCGAAGACGACGTTAACGGATCGACCGCCGGGTAAATTCCCAACTCCACAATCTGACGCGACAGCGCGGTAACCGCGTCGAGGTGAGCAAACGTTGTCGCCGGCGCCGGATCGGTATAGTCGTCGGCAGGCACGTAAACCGCCTGGATCGACGTGATCGATCCAGTTTTCGTTGACGTGATGCGTTCCTGCATCTCACCCATTTCCGAGGCGAGGTTTGGCTGGTAACCCACGGCGGAAGGCATGCGGCCGAGCAACGCGGAAACTTCCGAGCCTGCCTGCGTGAAACGGAAAATGTTGTCGATGAAGAGCAGCACGTCCAGACCCTTGTCGCGGAAATACTCGGCGACTGTAAGACCTGAGAGCGCGACGCGCAGGCGAGCTCCCGGCGGTTCCGTCATCTGGCCGTAGATAAGCGCCACCTTCGACTGCTCGAGCGCATTCATGTCGACCTTGGTCATGTCGAACTCGCCGGTGTCGTGAAAGTGCTTGTTGAATTTGTCGCCAAACTGAATGACCTGCGATTCCACCATCTCGCGCAGCAGGTCGTTGCCTTCGCGCGTGCGCTCGCCGACGCCCGCGAAAACCGAGAAACCTGAACGCGCCTTCGCGATGTTATTGATCAGCTCCATCACGATAACAGTCTTGCCGACGCCCGCGCCGCCAAACAAACCAATCTTGCCGCCGCGCACGAACGGCTGAATCAGGTCGATGACCTTGATGCCCGTTTCAAACATTTGCAGTTCGGTTGACTGCTCTTCAAACGAAGGAGCATGACGGTGAATCGGATAACGCTCGGTGTGTTTGACGTCGCCCAGGTTATCCACTGGTTGCCCGATGACGTTGAGCACGCGACCCAGAGTTCCCTCGCCTACCGGCATCGTGATAGGGCCGCCCGTGTCAATCGCTATCATGCCGCGCACCATGCCGTCGGTTGGTAGCATCGAGACGGTGCGCACGCGACCTTCGCCAAGATGCTGCTGCACCTCGGCGATCAGATCGATGGGAGTGGGAACATCGAATCCTTCGGACGTGATGCGGAGTGCCTGGTAGATTGGCGGCAGATTTTTCTCGGGAAACTCAACGTCAACTACCGGGCCGATAATTTGCACCACGCGGCCGGTCGAATTGCCGTTGGTCGTACTTGCGCTGGACATAGCCATACTGTCTTTCTGCTCCTCTTTGATCCTGATAAAGGCTAAAAAACTGGGCGGATTAAAAGCCAGTCAAGATAACACAGCGACGAAACGCGCGCCAAGCGAGCGGCTTGTAGGGCAGTGTCGCAGTCTCAGCTTTCCTCTGTGCCACCTTTGTGTTCTCTGTGTCTCTGTGGTGGATGTTGCTTAATAAAACTCACCACAAAGACACAGAGAACACAAAGGACGCACAGAAACTTTCAAAATGCGACGCTATCGGCTGCGGCAATGAGGTTAGTGCGCGGTGGTCCTGACAGTCATTGCCAAGCTTCAAGCCCTATTGTATGGTGCACCGGAACATTGGTAACATGTCGCTTGAGGTTGTAGGTCGCTCGCCGGATCCCGGCAAAATCAATTGAACAACCGACTTTCAGAGCAGCCGTTAGGCAAAAATGTGCATCTGAGTTTGCGCCCGACGCTAGACAAGCTTTGCAGTACCGCAGGGCTTCCTTATTAACATCATCCCGCGCGCTGTTGTCCCCTCGACGGGCATCCAAGCTCGCCGCCAGTTCCAAAACAACAGGAGATTTACTCGTGAAGAATTACCGCTTCCCCTCGCGCGCCTCACGATCCGCTCGACTATCGGCCAAGCTAAACAAGACTCGGATGACACTGGTTATCGGTCTAATCGCTGCGGTCGCGTCCTTGCCGTTTTATGTTCTGGCCCAAAACGAGAACGCGAGCGTTTCACCGGCCGTTCATAAGGCGTCAGCCTACACGGAATCCGAGGGCGGCTCATTCATTCTTTACCAGGCACCAAACGGTGACACGGTCTGTCGAGATGCGAGCCTGAGCGAGTCGCGCTCGTTGCGGGCCGCGGGAAATAATTCGGAACTGCGACAGATCAACCACCTGAACGATCTGCAATTATCAGCGACCGGAGAAAACATAACCTCAGCCACAAATTTGACCATCGTGCTGCGGGCAACCGCACAACTCGATGCGCAGCCCGAAGCCAAAGCGGCATTCATCGCTGCCGCTGCCAAGTGGGAAGCCTTAATCAAAGATCCAATCACAGTCGTAATCGACGTGGACTATGGCACGACGTTTTTCGGCACTCCTTTTTCCAGCTCCAACATCCTGGGCGCGACTTCAACACAATTGTTTTCTTATCCTGGTGATTATCCGGACGTACGTGCGTTCCTTAATAATCATGCAAATGGAAGCCAGGAAGCGGCGCTGGCTGCCGTCCTGCCGGCAAGTACCGTCCCCACGGATATCGGCAGCACCGATACGCTCGTGATCGCGAGCCCGCTGCTTCGTGTCGTTGGCATATTTCAAGCAGATGCCAGCACCGATACATCGATTACCACGGCGCCAAAGATAGCTTTTAATTCCGCTTTCAATTTCGATTTCAATCCCAGCGACGGAATCACCGGCAACCGCACAGATTTTGATGCCGTCGCGGTCCATGAAATGGGTCACGTGCTCGGCTTCAATTCAGAAGTTGGCGCTAAGGAACTCGACGCCAGTCGACCCGTGCAGGGTACTGTCTGGGATCTTTACCGGTTCAGGCCGGCCACCGCGAACTTCCATAATTTTGCCAGCGCGCAACGCGTCCTTTCGTCAGGTGGTACCCAGGTTCAATTCAACGGCGGGCCGGAACTGGGACTATCAACGGGCAGGCCGGATGGCACCGGCGGCGATAACAACCAGGCGGGCCATTGGAAAGAGGACAACAACAATCCCGCGAATTACATCGGCATCATGGATCCGACCATTGCGCGCAATGTTCGCCAGGTCATGACTGCCAACGATCAGGCGGCCATCGATGCATTCGGTTATACCATCAGCCCAACTACCCCGCCCGCAAACGATAACTTTGCGAATGCCGAAGTCATACCCGGCACCTCGGGTTCGCGCAGCGGCAAAAATGTTTTCGCCTCGAACGAGGCGGGCGAACCAAACCACGCGCCCGACGGAAATCCCGGCGGCAGATCTGTTTGGTATCGCTGGACGGCGCCCGCTGGTGGACAGGTTAATCTCACCACGGCAGGCAGCGACTACGATACGGTGCTCGCTGTGTACACTGGCTCAAGCGTCAACGGTTTGTCGTTGATCACGAGCAATGACGACGTCCAATCTGGGATCATTACCACCAGCGCCGTGCAGTTCAACGCGGTTGCCGGAACCACGTACCAGATCGCAGTCACCGGTTACAATCTCAGCCAGGGCAACATTACTCTGAACTACACTCTGGCAGGAGCGCCGGCTAACACAGTTCAGTTCAATTCGGGCTCTGCCAGTGCTACGGAAACTTTTCACGCTTCAACGCAAGTCGATCTGGTCGTCACGCGGTCCGGTAACACGGCCTCGCCGGGCAGTGTTCAGTATTCAAGCAGCAACCTCACCGCGAGCGACAGGACAGACTATCTGGCCGCGCTGGGTACTTTGCAGTTTGCCGCCGGCGAAACCTCCAAGACGCTTAGCGTGTTAATCATCGACGACGGCTTTGTGGAAACGCCCGAGACTTTTAATGTCACCTTGAGCAATTCGGTTGGTTGCACTCTGGGTTCGCCTACGACCTTTACCATCACCATCAACAGTAACGATTCGGGAGGTGGGACCAATCCGGTTAAGGATCCTACTTTCGACAACGAATTCTTTGTACGCCAGCACTACTTCGATTTTCTTAACCGCGCCCCTGACGCCGGCGGCCTGGGTTTTTGGGTCAACGAAATTACTTCGTGCGGCGCGGACGCGGCCTGCATCGACATCAAGCGCATCAACGTTTCGGCCGCATTTTTCCTGTCGATTGAATTTCAGGAGACGGGTTACCTGGTTGAACGTCTTTACAAATCCGCGTATGGCGATGCCGATGCTTTATCGGCACTCGACACGTATCCAGTGCAACATCACATCAGTGCTCCCATCATCCGGCTGAACGAGTTTTTGGCGGACTCGCAACAGATTGCGAAAGGCTTGATTGTGGGTACGCCCGGCTGGCCCAACGTGCTGGAAGCCAACAAGGTGGCGTTTACGCAGGACTTCGTGACGCGCTCCAGGTTCACCAGCAAGTATCCGACGAGCTTGACGCCGACGCAGTTTGTTGACCAACTAAACAACAACACCGGCCTAACGCTTTCGCCCAGCGAGCGGACGTCGATAATTGGAGAATTCGGCGGAGCCGGGAACACTAGCGATACCATCGCCCGCGCCCGCGCCATCAGACGCGTCGCGGAAAACACAACCCTGGTCAACGCGGAAAAGAACAAAGCGTTTGTGCTGATGCAGTATTTCGGTTACCTGCGACGAAATCCAAACGACGGCAATGATATTGATCACACGGGTTACGATTTCTGGCTGCACAAGCTCGACGCCTTCGGCGGCAACTTTGTAAATGCCGAGATGGTCAAGGCGTTCATCGTGTCGATTGAATACCAGGCACGCTTTGGGCCGTGAGGTTTGGCGGCGGATTTTTTAGCCGCGGATTTTTTTGCCGCAGATTTACGCAGATAAACGCGAATCAGAAAGAGTTAGAAAGTAACCTGGACTGGTTTTAGCATCCGTTCCTTTTCTGATCCGCGTTTATCTGCGTAAATCTGCGGCAAAAAAATCCGCGGCTAAATTTTCTCTTCAGGATCAATCCGGATTTTCATCCGCTGCAGCACCTGCACATCCTCGTCAGTCAACTCCAGACTGGCGTCGCCATCGGCGTCATCGGCCGCGTGAGGTCGTAAGCCAATCTCGAGGCGTAGCGTCAATTCCATCTCATAGCCGGCGTCTCGCAGTCGTTCGATAGCCTCGGCTACTTTCGACGAATTCTCCACCGATTCGTTAATCGCCGTGCCAATGTCGCGAACGATCTCTTTTGCCTCGTCGTCTATGTCCAATTAGAAACGCCTCGGTTCCGCAGTTGCCCGATCAAGTTAGGTATGCCGATTGGGGGTTTGTCTCTGCACATGCTACGCGAGCGCTTGGCGGAGGGTCAACTTCCTCTGTGTGTCCTTTGTGATCTCTGTGTCTCTTCGGTGGGTGTTTCCTCGCAGTTCCACCACAAAGACAGAGATCACAAAGGACGCACAGAGATACAAATTACGACGACACCAGGTTGCGGTTGAAATCGCGTCCTCCGTCAATTACTCTTAGTCTTCCCCTTTAATAAAATCTTATTCAGCCCGTCAGGACCCGCGTTGAGGCCGGGAATCTGCTAATCTCAGTCAAGCCAAGCGCCTATGCACCAAACCATCGGAATACTAACGGGCGGCGGAGATGCGCCGGGACTCAATGCCGTGATTCGAGCCGTGGTGACCACCGCCACCGGACAATACGGCCTCCAGGTTGTCGGCATCGAAGACGGCTTCGAAGGTTTGCTGGGCGAGACGCAAACGCGACCACTTAACGTCGCCGACGTTCGTGGTCTCTTGCCACGGGGCGGGACAATCTTAGGCACACGCAATCGCGGCAGATTTGTTCAGCGCGACGCCAACGGTGTAGCTTCGAAACAGCACGGCGTTTATGACGAGGCGGTCGCCAATCTCAAGCGGCTAAAGATCGACGCGCTGATCGTGCTCGGCGGGGAAGGCACGTTGGAGATTGCCGCACAGTTTGATCGTCTTGGAGTTCCAGTTGTCGGCGTGCCGAAGACAATCGACAACGATCTGGCGTGTACCGAGTTAACCTTCGGATTTATCACCGCACTCGATATCGCCACCGACGCGCTCGATCGCCTGCACACCACAGCGGAGTCGCACGAGCGCGTAATGATTCTTGAAGTAATGGGCCGAAACACCGGCTGGATTGCGCTTCATTCCGGCATCGCCGGCGGCGCCGACGTAATCCTGATCCCTGAGATTCCGTTCACGATGCAGTCGGTGGCCGACAGAATTCGCGCTCGCGACGCGGCCGGATCGAATTTCAGTATCGTCGTTGCCGCGGAAGGCGCAATTGAGACCGGCCACGATTTGATTTACCAGGACCAGGGCGACCCACTCCACGCGCCGCGGCTGGGCGGAATCGGCGCCTACTGTCAACGGGAACTGGAAGCGCTTACCGGCAAGGAAACACGTTGCGTGGTGTTGGGCCACCTGCAAAGAGGTGGCCGGCCAAACGCGTTCGATCGTATGCTGGCAACAAATTACGGATCCTGCGCGGTGCGCGCGGTGGTCGAGGGAAAACGTGGCGTGATGGTGGCGCTGCAGGCGGGCGACGTGATTACTGTCCCAATCAGCGATGCAATCGCGAACGTAAAGACCGTGCCCCCGAACGGCCAATTGATCCGCACCGCGAGAGACACGGGTATCTCCTTCGGCGCACCTGACGAAGCGATGTACCACGGTCACCAGATATGAAATGATGTTCAAAGTCCACATGTCCGGTGTCGAAAGTTTCCGATGCCCGGCAGGATCGAGTCCTAACTCAACTTGCCTGAGAACGACGTTGGACTTTGGACGTTGGACAAATTGATCGGAAAGGGATTCTGTGTCAGCTGATATCAAGATCAAACTACAGTCGGAACTCGATGAACTGGAATCCGAGCTGCGGGTTCATCTGCCGAAGGAAATCAAGCGCGCGTTGGAGTTTGGCGACTTGCGCGAAAACTCGGAGTATCGCGCAGCACTCGATCGTCAAAACGTCGTGAAGGCCCGCATCGTCGAGCTGCGTCAGAGAATCAGCGAGATAAGCTCCATCGACCTCTCGAAAATCTCGCGCGACAAGGCCGGTTACGGATCGATGCTGGTTCTTTACGACGGTGAAAAGGACGAAGAAGTAACTTACCGGCTGGTCACCCCCGAAGAGAGCGATCCGCAGGGAGGTTTGATTTCCACCACCTCGCCGGTGGGTAAGAGTTTGATGGGCAAAGAAGAAGGTGACGAAGTTGTGGTACGCACGCCTGCCGGCGCTCGCAACTTCGAGATCCGGCGACTCACCACCATTCACGATCAAGTCAAAACCGACGAATAGAACGTCCGCAGATTACGCTGATTACACTTGCATCAGAACCGAGAGCGGTAGCGACCGGCCATAAAGACAAAGTGTAAAAAGACGGCGCAAGAAGCATCGCATCAATTTTTTAGTTTCGAAGGTTGAACATCTGGCCGGTCGCTACCGCTCCCGGTTCTGATGAGATCTGTGTAATCTGTGGATAAGTGTTTCGAAGGGCTGTTAACTAACAAAACTTTTCGGCATAATGCCCTGAAGGAGAAGTCGAACGAATGTTTGTGGATGGCATTGGCCGCGGAGCGCAGCGAATTATTGACGCAATGGTGCGTTGGCTTGCCTACGGTCATATCAATCCAAACCTGCTCACCGTAATCGGCGTTGCCATCAACGTCGGCTCCGGCCTGCTTTTCGGCTACGGTCTCTTTTTCTGGGCCGGAATCATCCTCATCGTCGCCAATCTCTTTGACATGCTCGACGGCCAGGTCGCGCGGCTGTCCGGCCGAGTGACGCGCTTTGGAGGTTTTCTCGACTCCAGTCTCGATCGCTTGTCAGACATGGTGGTTTTTGTCGGCTTAATGGTGTTCTACGCCCGCGACACTGTATTTCATTCCACCCTGAACGTTTTTCTCGCCGGCGCAGGACTAATGGGGTCAGTTATGGTAAGCTACGCGAGCGCCCGGGCCGAGAGCCTCATCCCCAAGTGTGATGTCGGATTTCTAAGGCGGCCGGAGCGCGTCGTTCTTTTTATCATCGGCGCCTTAAGTACTCATCCCGGGTCGACCAACTTTTTCGCTAACCGCATGCCGGCCGTGCTTTGGGTGCTTGCGGTGGGTTCTTACTGGACTTTCGCTCATCGCATGTATCACACCTGGTATGAGTTAACTAAATTGAAGACTGAATCGAGCGAAGAAGAAACAAAGCCAGCTATTTCCGCATCTAACCCCGGGTCTGCAACACCGAGCCGAACGGCCATTGGCACCTGAAGCCGGTTAGTCCGTAACCCGATACCTTTTTGAGCACTACATTCAGCATTTGAGGTCAAAGAACAACGTGAAGATATGTCCCTGCTGCGGTTTTAAATCTCCCCAATCCGCGAGCGCGCTTTCGAGTGAAGCTTGCCTGTCGTGTGGCGCCCACTCGGTTGGCGAAGCCCTTCCCCGACCCGAACACGAACTGCCGTCTTATGGGCGTTCTCTGTTGTTGGCTGTAACCGGCGCGTTGACCGTGCTGTTGTTTGCGGCCGACACAATCATTGCCCTGGTCACTCGAAAACCTTTCTCGCTAGGTTTCTGGTCGTGGATGGCAGCTTTGGAAACTGCCGCCTGGCATCTGAAGTGGGCAGTGATTCCGATGTCGCTGCTGGTCGTATTCGGCAGTCGCAAAATCTATCGCTCCATCCAACAAGCTCCCGACAATTTTTGTGCACTGCGCTTCGCGCGAAACGGGTACATCGCTTCAGCGGCAGTTCCCCTCCTGGTTCTTTTGCTGATCGGGATAACGATCCCCGCGCGCTTGCGTCATCGAGCGTGGGGAACAGAAGCAGCACGGAACTCCTATATCCTCCGGTTTGATCGCGCGCTAAGGGATTACCGCGAAGCGAATGAAGGTCTGCCCAGCGATGTTAAACCCTTGGCGTCGATGCCTGACCCCGATGGCACGCTCGCCGAAGCGCTAACGAATCTCGATGTTTCCGGCTACCGGCCCAGCGCCAACTTGGCCGCCGTTCCATCACGCAAGCCACAGCAGTTGCGCGGCGCTGTTATTCGTAATGCGTCAATCAGTAGCGCGGACGAGCCGATCGGCGAGCGCCTGTCGTTTACAAACTATGAACTGCCTTTGCCGGGCGACGACAAAATCGCCGGCACCGACGATGATCTGCTGGTGCGCGACGGTGTGGTTTACAAAGTGTCTGAGCTGCCGCATCGCGGCGTTGAAAATGCTTCCCTGACCAAACCACGACCGCGCTAGAAATTAACGAACTTCGCTTGCTCAGAACGACGCCCTGTATACTCTGCAGGGCGTTGTTGCTTGTAGGATGACTGCTACGCGATCCATGTTCAGGAAAATTCTAATTGCCAACCGCGGCGAGATTGCGGTGCGGATTATTCGTGCGTGTCGCGATCTGGGAATTTCACCCGTCGCCGTCTATTCCGAAGCTGATGCGGCGTCAGTCCACGTCGGTCTTTGCGATCAGGCAGTCTGCATTGGTCCAGCGCCGTCTATCGAAAGCTACCTGCGCATCCCCGCCATCATCGACGCGGCCAGGAAAACTACTTCCGAAGCGATTCATCCCGGCTATGGCTTCCTGGCCGAGAACGCCGATTTCGCTCGCGCGGTTGCCGCGGCGGGTTTGACCTTTATCGGCCCAGACCCGGAAGCGATGGAGGTCATGGGCTCGAAGACAAGCGCGCGAAGCGCTGCAGTTGCAGCCGGTGTGCCGATCGTGCCGGGCACAGTCACCGGGTTGCAGTCGCTTGCAGAGGCGCGAAACGTTGCCGAAGAGTTTGGTTATCCCGTCATGCTGAAAGCTTCCGCGGGTGGCGGCGGCAAGGGCATGCGACTGGTAGCCTCGCCCGAAGAATTGCAATCTAGTTTCGAAAGTGCGAAGTCTGAAGCCGAGTCTGCGTTTGGCGATGCTTCAATCTATCTCGAGAAGGCCGTCGCCCGGCCGCGTCACATTGAGATACAGGTTTTCGCTGATCGTCACGGCAACGTCGTTCATCTCGGCGAACGCGAATGTTCAATTCAACGGCGTCATCAAAAGGTTATTGAAGAGTGTCCTTCGCCAATAAACGATGCGCGGCTGCGTGAGGCGATGGGCGAGGCGGCAGTGAAACTGAGTCGGGCTGTGAACTACGTCGGCGCGGGGACGATAGAATTTCTGTTGGCGGATGAAACTCGCGAGTTCTATTTTCTGGAGATGAACACGCGCCTGCAGGTTGAACATCCGGTGACTGAGCTGGTAACCGGAATCGATCTGGTGCGCGAACAGATCACCGTGGCGGCGGGCGCACCGCTTTCTTTCACGCAAGCCGATGTGAGCTGGCTGGGCCATGCAATCGAGTGTCGCGTTTATGCCGAAGACCCGCAAAACAATTTCTTTCCTTCCCCTGGCACTATCAGTTATTTGCATGTGCCCTTCGGACCAGGAATACGCGACGACAGCGGCGTCGAACTGTACTCTGAAGTTTCGATTTACTACGATCCCTTGATTTCGAAGCTGGCGGCCTGGGGTCGCACGAGGGAAGAAAGCATCGATCGCTTGCGACGCGCGCTTGATGAGTACGAAGTTGGCGGTATTAAGACCACGCTTCCGTTCTTCCGTGAAATTGTCAGGGACGAGGAGTTCAGGCAGGGTCGACTGGATACCGGCTTCATTGCCCGTTTCAACGAACGACGCGAGACTGCGCTACCTGCTGAGAATCAGGAACAACAGGATATGGCTGTCATAGCGGCCGCGCTGCGTTATGCCGCTTTGCGCACACAGGCAGCCGGGCGAACGATTGAGCAGGCGCGCATGAATCGTTGGAAGATGTCAGGACGAAACGAGGTCCTTGGCCGCGGATTTACGCGGATAAGCGCGGATCAGAAAAAGAATAAAGGCGGCTGAGGGTTTAGAGGCGGGCACCGCCCGCCGGTTCAACGTTGAGACGGCGGGCGGTGCCCGCCTCCAAACGAGACTGAGCCGCGGCTAACTAACAATGAAACTCAAAGCTCAACTCTCAGGAACCGAGTACGACGTTTCGCTTAGCGTTGACGATAACCTTGCTTCGGTCGACGTAGACGGACGACGCTACGACCTCGAACTGCGCGAACGTGCGCCCGGCGAGTATGTGTTGCTAAACGGCGTCAAGGTTCATAAGTGCCGGGTACAGCGGAGACGTGACTCGCAACTTACCGACGATTCGTTTGAAGTGGTTATGGGCGGGAAGAGTTATGAGGTCTTGATCGTCGATCCGAAGCGTTTGCGCAGTGGACAAAGCTCGGCAGCGCATCACGCAGGTGCGGCTGAGATTGTTTCGCCGATGCCCGGAAAAATTGTTCGCGTTCTGGCGGAGGTGGGCGCAAACGTTGACGCCGGCGCCGGCGTTATCGTGGTTGAAGCCATGAAGATGCAGAATGAAATGAAAGCGCCGAAGGCCGGCGTGATTGTTTCAATCAACGCTAAAGAAGGCGAGACGGTGAACGCCGGCGATGTTTTAGCGGTAATCGAATAAGGGATGAGGACGAAGGATGAAGGATGAACAAAAGACCGGAAGTGTTACGGGCGATCTAGAGTTAATACCAGAAAAGGGCTACGTTCAGAACAAGCATTCTGATTCATCCTTCATCCCACATCCTTCATCCTTTCCCTCATCCTCCATCCCTCATCCGTCATCCCTCCGCATCCTCCTCTGGGACATCGACGGCACGCTGATTCATTCGCGACGCCGCGGCGCGTTCAAGGACTACACCATCCCGATGCTCGAAGAAGTGTTCGGCACCGCAGGACGTTTGCCGGAGATGGTCGTCTCGGGAATGACTGACTTACAGATTGTCGGCGAGGCACTCAAGCATGAAGGCTTCACTCACGCCGATATCTTCGAGCGCATCGATCACCTGCGCTCGAGCTACATGGAAGCAATGCGCCGGGCTACCGGAAACGGCGATCAATTCTTCGAGTTGTTACCCGGTGCGCGCGAAACGCTCCGGGCTGTCGCTGCTCACCCGCGTTATCGATCAGCGTTATTGACTGGCAACATCGAGCCGGCGGCCTATCTGAAGATGGAGTTGGTGGGTCTCTCTGAATTTTTTGACTTGCCGGGCGCGTTTGGCGACGAGTCGCACGATCGACGCGTGCTGCCTGCACTGGCAGCCGATCGCATTCGCCAGCAACTGAACTTTGAGTTTACCTCCGAACAGTTCATTGTCATCGGCGACACGCCCAACGACATCGAATGCGCAAAACACTTTGGCGCCCGTTCGCTCGCCGTCGGCACCGGACGCCTTTACAGCCGCGAAGATATCCTCGCGTGTGAACCCGACGCGTTCCTGCCTGACCTCTCGAATGTCCCTTCATTCATGGCGGCACTCGCACAGTTGTAATTGTTTAGAGGCGGGCATCGCCCGCCGGTTCAACGTTGAGACGGCGGGCGGTGCCCGCCTCTAAACGTCAGTTTTCGGCAGCTTCTGCGCGATGAGGTGCTTCACCGCCGGCGGATTTGTTCCCACATGAAACGATCTGGCGCGGTCCTGCACAATCCGGTCTTCCCCCGTCACGCGCGCATGTTGTCGCATGTGCTCGGCCCATGACTCTACCAAAAAAGTTTCCAGGTAATGGCTCGGCTCCGCCGGGTCCATGAACAAAGCCCAGCGCACCGCGCCGTCGCGTCGCATTATCCGCCTCATACCCTTCATCGCCGCGACAAACTCATCCGCTTGCGCCGGATCGATTTCGTATTCAACCGTCACCAATACCGGACCATCACGCGGATGAGGTTCGTCGATAAAGACGGGCTCGGGCCAATGAAGCGACGGCTCCAGATCGAGTCGTTCACCGATGTGCAACGGATAGAAATAGGCCGCCCCCAGGCCAGCCATCATGGCGGCCGCCGCGCACAACAGCGCTTCGGAAACTCCAATGCGCCCGGCGATCGCGCCCCACACGGCGCTGCCAATAGCGAGGCTGCCGAAGAACACCAGCATGTAAGTGGCCAACACACGCGCGCGCACCCAACTCGGGACAATCGTCTGCACGATGACACTGAAGCTGGACATCAAAGTCATCCAGGCGATACCGCCGCAGAACAGGGCCAGGCACAGCAGCCAAAAAATACGCACCGTTGCGAGCGTCGCGGTCGCCGCGGCAAATACCACTGTGCCAATTATTACGAGAGCGTTCACCGAGAGTCTTTTCCGCGCGACTGGCAACATGAAAGCCGCGGCAATCGCGCCGGCGCCCAAGCTTCCCAACAAGATTCCGTAAGCCTCCGCGCCCAATCCGAGTTCCTTTCGCGCCACCAGCGGCAGCATGGCCCATAAAGCGCTGGCGCAACTGACGTAAACACCGGTTCGCACGAGCACCGCGCGCAGGGCGGGATCGTGCCGCACGTAGCGACCCCCGGCCTTCATCGCTTCGACAATTCGCTCGGTCGGCGAAATGCTTTCGACATGCTCCTGTCGCCAGCGGTAGAGCACGAAGATGACGCCGACAAAGGAAAGCGAGTTCAACAAGAACACGGCCCACGAGCCGAGCGCCGCGACCACGAGTCCTCCCAAAGCCGGACCAACGGCGCGCGCAATATTGAAAGCGACGCTGTTTAGCGAAACGGCCGCGGCCAGCTCGGAGCGCGGCACCAGGTCAGGAATAATTGCTTGCCACGCCGGCGCGTTTAAGGCGGAGCCGAGGCCGAGGCAAAAGATAAGTATTAACAAAACCCACGGTGTGGTTAGTCCCAGCAACGTCAGCACCGCGAGAGAGATCGCGGACAACAACATCCACGCTTGGGTGTAGATCAATAGGCGACGTCGATCGATGATGTCTGCGAGCGCGCCGGCAGGTAGAGACAGAAGAAAGAGGGGCGCCGTTTCCGCGGTCTGCATGAGCGCGACCATCCAGGGCGTTGGCGCGAGTGAGGTCATTAACCAGTCGGCGCCGACGTTGTGCATCCAGGTGCCGATGTTGGAAGCGACGGCGGCCAGCCACAGCGCGCGAAATAGCGGATTGGACAAGGGCTGCCACGCGGAAGCGGATGCGCTCGCCTTGGCTTGAACGTCATTAATTGACGGCGCATCTTCGTTGCTTCGGACTACTGCTTCGCTATTCGGCATTACTGATAATTAGAACGGATGGGACCGCTTCATTTAGGGTTATTGAATTCTTGGGGGGCGTGGCTGCGTTAGTAGGGGCACGGCATGCCGTGCCCCTACCCGTAAAGGGGAACTTCATTGTCGCATGCATGGAGTCAGTACCACCAAGGGTCGCGGGTGAGTCGGCAGCTATGCAGGCATTCCTAATATAGGGGCGGACCTGTGTGTCCGCCCCTGGGCGCACACATAGGTGCGCCCCTACAAAGTTCTAACCACCCGCTACCGCGTGGTGGTACTGACTCATCACTGCGATGGAAGTCTCATGATGTGCGGCTTCTAGATGCGGTGGAAGCCTTTAAGAATGTCGCGCGTCGCCAGACGCAGGATCACCGGACGGCCATGGGGACAGGTGGTGGGTGAGGAAGTTTTTAGTAGTCGATCAATTAGCCAGCGCATTTTTTCCTGCGTCAACGGCATGTTGACTTTGATGGCCGCGTGACAGGCGAGCGAGGCGGCGATGTCGTCGCGCAAAGTTTCGCGCGCACTTCCCTTCTTCTCCGCGTCGACAGTCTCGAGCAGTTCGGCGAGCATGTTGCGCGCTTCACCGGCCGGCAGATCGGCGGGCGCCGCCTTGATGGCCACCGTCCGGCCCGACAAGCGCATGAGCTCGAAGCCATAGCTTTCCAAATCCTCAGCCAGCACGTCGAAGATCGCCGCCTGGGCCGGGGTGAGATCAAACGTCTCCGGAATTAGTAGGTGCTGTGACTCCGGAGCACGCGCCGACTCGAGCGCGCGATATTTATCAAACAACACTCGCTCGTGAGCGACATGCTGGTCGATTAGCAACAGGCCTTCGTTGTCAGTTGCGATGATGAAACTCTCGTCGAGCTGGCCGAGCGGTCGAATATCGTGAGACAGCGATTCGACTGAAACTTCGCGCGTGAACTTCTCCGCGGAGTCGAGTGGTGATAAAGCCGGTGCGATTTTCGCGGAGGTTGGAATGTTCCCCGAGGCGGCGGGCGAGACGCCCGCGGTCCCAGTGCTTGGTTGAATGTCCAGGTTGGAAGTCTGATTTTCAGACGGAGCAGATTGAGCCGCGATTGATTCGCGCATGATTGCTTCAAGATCGCGCGCGGTGGCGGACTTCGGCGTTTCAGTCTCCTCAAGGCCGACTGAAACCAGGTCGTCATCCTGCAAAGGCATGTAAGCGAATTCAATGCGCGGTTGAATGTCGGTCACAGACTCGCGCGACGGCGACGGCGGGGTGTAGGAGCGCTCGGGTGACGCAGCGCTCGTTGCGTCGCTGGCTGCCGCAGACATCGTCGCCGGTGGAGTCGGATCTGTTTGCGCGTTAAAATCCGCAGCCTCCCTCGGGGCCTCGGCGCGCACGTAACCAGCGCTCGCCAACGCCGCCCGCACTGCTTCGCGCACCGCATCGGCCACCGCCGCTGCACGTCGGAAACGCACCTCAGTTTTGGCCGGATGCACGTTGACATCCACTTCCTCGAGCGGTATCTCAACAAACAAAAGCGCCGCCGGATAAACTCCATGGGGCAGCACAGCCCGATAACCTTCCGACAGCGCGCGCGAAATCAAACGATCGCGAACGAAGCGGCCATTCACAAATAAGTACTGCGCATCGCGCGAGGTGCGGCGATCGCGCGGTGCGGAAACAAAACCGCTGACCCGAGCAATGGTCGCCGAGTTGCTCCTGACTTCGAGCAGATTTTCGAGAAACTCCGCGCCAAAAACCTGGTAGGCGCGCTCGCGCAAATCTTTTGCCGGCGCGACCCGCAGCACTTCGCGCCCATTGTTCGTCAGCGTGAACGCAATCTCGGGATGGGCCAGGGCGTAGTGTGTCACCAGATTTGTTAAGTGAAAACTTTCGGTAGCCTCCGAGCGCAGAAACTTTCGGCGCGCCGGCACATTAAAAAAGAGATCGCGCACGGCGATGGTGGTGCCGCGCGGATGCGCTGCGTCTTTCACGTCGCGCATCTTGCCACCCTCGATGGAAACGCGCGTGGCTGCGCCCTCACCGGTGTTGCTCGTGAGCTCTATGCGCGCGACCGAAGCGATCGACGCCAGGGCCTCACCGCGAAAACCAAGCGTGGCGATACTGCCGAGGTCTTCCGAGCGCGCAATCTTAGAAGTCGCGTGACGTTCGAAAGCCAGCACTGCATCGTCGCGGACCATGCCTTCGCCATCGTCAGAAACTTTCAACAGCCGCCGCCCGCCCGCTTCGACATCGATGACAATGCGCTTAGCACCCGCGTCAATTGCATTCTCGACGAGTTCCTTAGCAACAGACGCGGGCCGTTCCACCACCTCGCCGGCGGCAATTTGATTAGCTACGTGGTCTGGAAGAACTCTTATCTTAGACATTTCGTGAACAGATCATTTTTCAGCAGGCTTGAAGCCAATTTGGCGCCCACTACGAACGGGAGTACTTACTAATTGTCGTATTGCATCAAACACAATCTTAAATTGACGGTCGTAACGCTTCTCCAATTCCTGGAGTTTTCGTGCTAAAACTTCATTGCTAGCCAGCATCTGCCGTAGAGAAACAAATGCGCGCATCACCTCAATGTTGACTTGAATTGCACGCTTGCTGCGCAGGACGCCTGAGAGCATCGCGATGCCTTGTTCGGTAAAGGCATAAGGCGTAGCGCGGCGAGAGCCGCCCCAGCTTGAAATCACAATTTGTGATTTCAAGTCGTCCCATTCGCGACGCGTCAATTGGAACATGAAATCCGAGGGAAAGCGTTCTTGATTTCTCTTCACAGCTTGAACCAAAACTCTTGGTTCAACTTGATACAATTCCGCAAGATGATTGCTCAGCATCACCTTTTGATCCCGAATAAGGAAAATTCTATTCTCAATTACTTCGGGAAGGACAAGGTTCTCCCGGGTGGACGGCGGTGATTTTTTCGCAGGCATCGTCTCTCTTCTATAGGTACACTATCTGGTGCTCGTTGGATCCGATGTTTATCGCGTTGTAGATCCAATCGACCACGTAGCGGCCGTGGCGGGCCAGCAGCGATGTAATATTGATGTGACGTTCCTGCAGTTCTTTGTGCGGATAGAGTTGATCGAAGGCGCGGAGCAACTGGCGGTGCGCCGCTTCGTCTCGCGCCATCTGCGCGCGGTGAAAGCGCGTGCGGAGCCCTTCAATCTGATAGTTGATCTTGCGACGCCCGGTTTCCAACGCGTCAGCCAACGTCGGATCGACGCTGCGCAATTTTTCGCGCAACTCGTCGAGCTCGCCGGTAATCGCCGCCTCGGCTTTCGCAAACGAGTGGGCCGTTTCCGTTCCCAGATGTTCCTCAACCACGCGCTTCAAAACACTCTCCGGCCCGGCAAACAAATCCGATAGTTGCAGGCCATAGCGCTCCAACACGCGCCCGGTGTGCCGTTCGATCATCGTCAGGCTCGAGCGCGGCAGGATCGGCGTGATCGGTCGTTCAAGCAAACGGTAAACTTCGCCGGTTTGAGCAAAGTAGGCCACTTCCGCCGCACCGCCGTAATAAGCGATGGTTGGCAGCAGGTAATCCTGAACGACGGCACGCAGCGTTACGTTAGGGCTGAAACGGTCCGGCTGCGACAGCGCGAGTGTTGATAATTCTTCAGCAGAATAAGTCGTCTCGTCATGCCTGGTCGCATACTTCCCTTCGCGCGTTCGCACGAGGGCGTGTCGGGCGCCGTTTGCGTCATGAATGAAAAGTGGAAACGAATTTTCTGATGCAGTGACCTGCGCGTGGTAGCCCGCGTCGACCAATCTCTTGCTGCGAGCCTCGATGGCCGTGGCAATCTCATGCGCGCGCAAAGCCGCACTCGCATAAAGCGGTGCCGCGAGGGCTTTTAATCTTGGGTCGAGCGGATCGAGCAATACTAAACCATGGCCGCCCAGCAGCGACGTCATCATGCGAGCAAACGCCTCGCCGTATGATCGACCGGCTCGCCACGCATCGCGCACGATCGCTTCCACGTCAGGAGTGAACTCCGAGCTCGGCAGGAGTTCGATTAGCTGGCCCACGACAGCGTCAATCGAACTGTCAATAACCACGCGGCCAACCGGTTGGCCCTCCTGATGCAATCCAGCCGGCACTTCGACCTGGGCCAACTTGCAATCGCGCGCGATGAATTCAGCTTTTGCTACTTCCGGGAAATCATGATCTTCGGTGGCAATCCAAAAAACCGGCACCGCTTTTGTCTGCCGCTGTGTCAAACACCCGGCGAGCTTGACGGCTGACAGCGCTTTGTAAATCGTGTAGAGCGGTCCGGAAAACAACCCGGCCTGCTGACCGGAAACGACTGCGAGGCAATCAGCTTCGCGCAACAGATCGATATTCCGGAGCGTCTCTTCACCGGCGCCCCAGCCAGCGTTAAGATCGCGCAGAGCGTCGCACAGCGCACCGCGGTCCGTTTGATACGCGGCCAGAACTTCCGGCGCGCGCGCGGGCAGTTCGTGATGAAAGCGCACTGCTGATGGGTAATACTCCCGCAGCGCCACCGGATCGCGTAAGTAGTCGAGAAAAAGCTTGCTTTGATGCGGAATGCTGTCGAAGGAAAGGCTCTCGACTCGCAGGCCGGATTCTTCAGGCGTGCTGTAACAGGCAGGTTCGGCGATGCTCAATGTGTAGTTTACTCCTGAGGAAGCATTTTACGCCGGACGCGCGGCTTGTCCAGTGAGCGTT
>Ga0070669_100001123_pt1 | contig 19554 bp, 16 predicted proteins | sample KBSS53metaG_FD_64680 | JGI IMG/M metagenome (GOLD analysis project Ga0070669, IMG submission 64680) | Switchgrass rhizosphere microbial communities from Kellogg Biological Station, Michigan, USA - KBS S5-3 metaG | ecosystem: Host-associated > Plants > Roots > Rhizosphere > Soil ... | reverse complement strand
ACCGAGTTCTCGCTCAAGGTGATGGGCGACATCCAGGAATACTTCATCGAGCACCAGGTGAAGAATTTCTATTCGGTGTCGATCTCGGGCTATCACATTGCGGAAGCAGGCGCGAACCCGATCTCGCAGCTCGCCTTCACGCTCGCCAACGGCTTCACCTTCGTCGAGGCCTACCTCGCGCGCGGCATGAAGGTCGACGACTTCGCACCCAACCTGTCGTTCTTTTTCTCCTACGGCATGGACCCGGAGTACGCGGTGCTTGGGCGGGTGGCGCGGCGCATCTGGGCGGTGGCGCTGAAAAACCGCTACGGCGCGAACGAGCGCAGCCAGAAGCTCAAGTTCCATTCGCAGACCTCCGGGCGCTCGCTGCATGCGCAGGAGATCGCGTTCAACGACATCCGCACCACGCTGCAAGCGCTCATTTCCACGTACGACAACACGAACTCGCTGCACACCAACGCCTACGACGAGGCGATCACCACCCCGACCGAGGAGTCGGTGCGCCGCGCGATGGCGATCCAGCTCATCATCAACAAGGAATGGGGGCTGGCGAAGAACGAGAACCCGAACCAGGGCAGTTTCGTGATCGATGCGCTCACCGACCTGGTGGAGGAGGCGGTGCTGAAGGAGTTCGAGGCCATCTCCAGCCGCGGCGGCGTGCTCGGCGCGATGGAGACCGGCTACCAGCGCGGCAAGATCCAGGAAGAGTCGCTGTACTACGAGCACAAGAAGCACGACGGTTCCTACGAGCTGGTCGGAGTGAACACTTTCCGCAACCCGCACGCCGATCCAACACCGCAGACTCTGGAGCTGATCCGCTCGACCGAGGCGGAAAAGCAATCGCAACTCACGCGATTGAGATCTTTTCAAGAGAAAAACAAGGACCAAGCAGCGGCGATGCTGCAGCGCCTCCGGGACGCGGTGATAAAGGACGAGAACGTGTTCGCGGTGCTGATGGACGCGGTGCGTGTGTGCTCGCTCGGGCAGATCACGCACGCGCTGTTCGAGATCGGAGGCCAGTACCGCCGCAGCATGTAACGGCGTAGGATCGCTGTGACGAGAGGGAGATCGCCATGGCGAAACTGAACATCAACGGCAAGGCGCGCGAGGTGGCGGTCGAGGACGACACGCCGCTCTTGTGGGTGCTGCGCGAGCAGGTCGGGCTCACCGGGACCAAGTACGGCTGCGGCGTGGCGCAGTGCGGCGCCTGCTCGGTGCACCTCAACGGCCAGGTCGTACGCTCATGCTCGATCCCGGTCGGCAGCCTCAAGCCGTCCGACCGCGTGGTCACCATCGAGGGTCTGTCGCGCAATGCTTCGCACGTGGTGCAGAAGGCCTGGGCCGAGGTCGACGTACCGCAATGCGGTTACTGCCAGTCGGGCCAGATCATGGCGGCGGCGGCATTGCTTTCGAAGAACAAGAAACCGACCGACGCCGACATCGATGCGGCGATGACCAACATCTGCCGCTGCGGCACGTATCAGCGCATCCGCGCCGCGGTGCACCGGGCGGCCGAAATGCTGGCCAAGGCGGTCGCATGAAAACCATCAATCCAGGGCGTCGGCGCTTCCTCGTCACCTCCGCTGCAGCCGGCGGCGGCCTTGCCATCGGCCTGCCCCTGACGGCGTCTTCGCAAGGAAAGGCCGCCGAGGCCGGCGCGGAAGTGAACATCTGGGTCGTTGTGAAGCCCGACGACACTTGCGTGATCCGCATCGCGCGCTCGGAGATGGGACAGGGCACGAGGACGGGCCTGGCGCAGCTCGTGGCCGAGGAGCTGGAGTGCGACTGGAAGAAGGTCACGACTGAATCCATCACCGCGGGACGCAACCTCGCCAGCAAGCGCGCCTGGGGCGAGATGGGCACCGGTGGCAGCCGCGGCATCCGCATCTCGCAGGACTACGTGCGTCGCGGAGGTGCCGTAGCGCGCATCATGCTCGTGCAGGCTGCGGCCAACCGCTGGAATGTGCCGGCAAGCGAGCTCACCGTGGCCGACGGCGTCATCACCCATGCGCCCTCGAAGCGCCGCACGACGTATGGCAAAGTCGCAGCGGACGCAGCGAAGCTCACGCCGCCCGACGAGAAGACGATCAAGCTCAAGGACCCGCGCAGCTGGAAGGTCGCGGGCAAGCCCCTGAAGCGGCTGGACACCGCCGAGAAGCTCGACGGCCGCCAGAAATACGCGATCGACCTCCAGTTTCCCGGGATGCTGAACGCGGCGATCCGCCAGTCTCCGGTGTTCGGCGGCAAGTTGGTGAGCTTCGATAACGCGGCGATCGCCAAGCGGCCGGGCGTGCGCGGCGCCGTGCAAGTGGACGACCACACCGTCGCGGTCGTCGCGGATACGTGGTGGCACGCGAAGACCGCGCTCGATGCGCTGCCGGTGGTGTGGGACGAAGGCGAGGGCGCGACGCAATCGAGCGCCAAGATCGCCGAGCACCTGGCCAGCGGGCTCAGCGCGCCGAACGCCTATGCGGGACGCAGCGAAGGCGATGCGCTCAAGGCGATCGAAGGCGCCGCGAAGCGCGTCGAGGCGGTCTACAGCACGCCGTTCCTCGCGCACGCCACGATGGAGCCGATGAATTGCACCGCGCGTGTCACTGCCGATCGCGCTGAAGCCTGGGTGCCGTCGCAGAACGCGGAAGCTTCGCTCGCCGCGCTTTCGGAAGTCGCCGGCATCCCCATCGCGCAGTGCGAGGTTTACCGACCCGACCTGGGCGGCGGCTTCGGCCGGCGCGGCGGCTCGCAGGACTACACCCGCCAGGCTGCCGCCATCGCCAAGCAGTTCCCCGGCGTGCATGTGAAGCTGATCTGGAGCCGTGAGGAGGACCAGGCGCAGGATTTCTACCGGCCGATTTCGCAATGCAAGTTGTCCGCCGGCATCGATGAATCGGGCAAGCTGGTCGGCCTGCACGTGCGCGTATCCGGGCAGTCGATCAACGCCTTCCTCAACGCGGCGATGGTCGCCGACGGCAAGGACCGCCGCCAGCTGCAGGGCATGTGGGCGGAGCCTGGCGACGCGCAGCTCGGCTACACGGTGCCGAACCTGCTGGTCGAGTACGCCATGCGCAATACGCACGTCCCGGTCGGTCCGTGGCGCGGGGTCAACACCAACCAGAACGGCGTCTACATCGAGTGCTTTATCGAGGAGTGCGCGCGCGCCGCGGGCGTCGACTCGCTCGAGTTCCGCCGCGCCCTGATGCAAAAGCATCCGAAGCACCTCGCAGTGCTGAACGCCGCCGCGGAGAAGGCAGGGTGGGGCAAGCCGCTGCCGGCGGGCGTGCACCGCGGCATCGCGCAGTTCATGGGCTACGGCAGCTACTCGGCGGCGGTGGCCGAGGTGTCGATGGTCGGAGGCAAGGTCAAGGTGCAGCGCATGGTGCTGGCGCTCGATTGCGGCCACGCGGTCAACCCGCACCAGATCGCGGCGCAGGTCGAGGGCTCGGTCGCCTACGGCCTGTCGGCCACGTTCCATGGCGAGATGACGGTGGAAGCCGGGCGCATGCGCGAGCTCAATTTCCACAACTATCCGATCCTGCGCCTGGCGGAAATGCCCAAGGTCGAAACCGTCATCGTGCCGAGCTACGATTTCTGGGGCGGCGTCGGCGAGCCGACCATCTGCGTAGTCGCGCCGTCGGTGATGAACGCGGTGTACGCGGCGACCGGCAGGCCGGTGCGCAGCCTGCCGATGAAGAATCTCGGCCTGATCTAGAACGAGACCCTGCTCGTCACCAGGAACTGCGCCGACTTGATGTCGTCGGTGCGGTCGATCGGGAAGGCGAAGTCCGCGTGCAGCACGGTGCCCTTGGAGCTGCGCGCGCTCAGCAGGCGCAGGCCGAAGCCGACGTCGCGCAGCCAGCCCGAGTTCACGGTGTTCTGGTTCTCCCCCTTCCAGGCGCGGCCGGTGTCGTAGAACACCGCGGCGCCGACGCGGAACAGGCGGAAGGGGTACCAGTCGGTATAACCGCGCGCCTCGGCGGTAAACAGCACCCGGCGCTCGCCGGCCTGGTAGCGCAGCGGATAGCCGCGCAGGCCGTTGTCGCCGCCGATGGTGAGGGGGCCGGGAACGTCCGGATTGTTCACGGCATCGCCTGAAAGGGCGGCGTAGTACACGACGTGCCGGCCGCGCCGCTGGTAATAGCGCGCCAGGGCGCCGATCGCGTTGTTCTCGCCGCGCTCGGCGTAGCGCCCGTTGGCGTAGGCATTGGCCAGCATGAAGCTGTCGCGCGTGATATCGAAGCCGTTGCTGATGCTTGTCCTGTATATCCAGGAATCGCGTGTCGAATCGAGTGATTCGAGTGCGCGGCCCAGATGGGCGTTCGCCTGGATGCCCATGGCGAAATCCTCGACGCGCCCGATCAGGTTGAGGTTCATGTCCTGGCGAAACTCGTCCTGTACCAGCTGGAAGCGCACGAAGGGACCGACCACCTTCAGGTCGGAAGGCAGGCGTTCGGGCGCCGTCTTGCCCGGCTCGAGGGTGTACACGTCGTTCTCGTGCGTCAATCCGATCGAGTACCGCCGGGCCCATCCATTGACCAGCCCAGCTGACCAGCCGCCGAATGTTTCCACGATCTGGTGCCGATGGCGGTATTCGGCGACGCTGTTGCCGGCGTTGTATAGCGCGTCTGTCCCCAAGCTCTCCGAGGCGCCGAACCCGGCGGCCCAACGCGAGTCGAGCTCGTAGAAAGGGCGCTGCAGCGACGCGGACTGGCCGTGGCCGTCCTCGTTTTTTGAGTAGGCATAGGAGGCGGAAGTGCGCGTGCCGAACACATTGGGGTCCGCGATATTGAAAGTGGTGCCCTTGCGATCGACGTCGGACGTATAGCCCAACCCCACCGAGATTCCGGTACCGAGCAGGTTTTCCTCCGCCACGGATATCCGCCCCTTGTTCGCGCCCCCCTCCCGGCTCGCGCTCGCGCTGACGTCGAGCGACCAGGTGTCGCGCGTCCTGACCTCGACATCCACCACGCCGTCGTGCACGGCGACCGGCCGGATGTCGACGTCATAGAGAAAGTCGTAGCCGCGCAGCAGGCGCTCGGTCTCCTGGATCTTCTGCACCGAGACCGGCTGCCCGCTCTCGAACAGCAGTGCCTGGCGGATCACCTGCGGGCGCGTCTGGATGTGGATCGCGTTGGCGAGGCGGAAAAAAAAGTTGTTCTCGCGCGGATCGTTCAGATCGAAGATGTTCCCGGGCAAAACCCGGATCTCGCCGATGCGCGCGCCGGCCGCCTCGAGCTCGGCGAACGTCGGCATGCGGGACGCGGGCGCGTTCTGCGCGTTGGCCCAGCCGGCTGCCCCGGCCAGGGCCGCGAGGCAAACGAGCAGGTAAAACTTAATTGACGGTCGCGCCGGTTTCGCGCACCACACGGCCCCACTTCTCGTACTCGGCGCGAGTGAGCGCTAGAAGGTCCTGCGGGCTCATGGTCGTGGCCTCGACGCCGGCGGCACGGAAGTTGGCCTGCAGCTCGGGGTCGCGCAACGCCTTGGCGATCTCCGCGTTGAGCCGCTGCACGATTTCCGGCGGCATGTTCGCCGGGCCGGAAATGCTGAGCCACAGGTTGGCTTCGTAGCCCGGCACGCCGGCCTCGGCGAGCGTCGGCACATCCGGCAGCTCGCTCCAGCGCGCCGCGGTGGTGACGCCCAGCGCCTTGAGCCGGCCCGCCTTGACCTGGGCCAGCACGTTGGGCACGCCGGCAAACGAAACTCCGACCTGCCCGCCGAGCAGGTCCTGCATCGCAGGCCCGCTGCCTTTGTAGGGCACGTGGTTGAGCTGCGTGCCCGCCATCGAGTTGAACAGGGCGCCGACCAGGTGCTGGGAGCTGCCGTTGCCCGAGCTCGCGAAGTCGATGTCGCCGGGCTTGGACTTGGCCAGGGCGATCAGCTCGCGCACCGAGTTGGCCGGGACCTTCTGCGGATTCACCACCAGCACGTACGGGCCCGAAGCCAGCATGGCGATGTGCGTGAAGTCCTTGAACACGTCGTAGGCCAGGTTCTTGTACAGGTGCGCGGTGATCAGGTGGGTGCTGCCGGTGATGACCAGGGTATGGCCATCGGGCGCGGATTTCGCCACGAAATCCCAGCCGATCGTGCCGCCGGCGCCCGGCCTGTTCTCGACGAAGAAATTACGGCCGAACTGTTCCGCCAGCCGCGGCGCGAGCATGCGCGCGGGCGTGTCGGCGAAGCCGCCGGGCGAGAGCGGCACCACGATGCGCACCGGGCGCGAGGGATAGGTTTGCGCAAGGCCCTGCGACGCGAGGACCATTCCAACGAGGAAAAGGAGGAGGCGTTTCATCCGCGGAATACCGGTTCGGGTTTGGAGTAGAAGGCGTGAAGGATGTGATACACGCTCAAATAGTTCTTCTGCTGGAAGGTGGCGTGCGAAATGCCTTCCATCACCGTGAACTGCTTGTCGGCGTGCGGCAGAAGGGCGAAGAACTCGAGCAGGTCCTCGATGCCGGCGATGCCGTCGAACTCGCCGCGCATCACGATGGTCGGCACCTTGATCTTCTTCGGATCGACCAGCGGCAGCTTGGAGCACATGTCGACATAGGTGCCGGTGGGCACCGAGTCGTCGAGCGAAAGGATCGCGCTGGCGAAGGCCTCGATGGTGGCATCGTCGGCGCAGCCCGGGTGGTCGCGGTCGAACACGCTGCGGATGAACGCGCGGTCGATCGGCCGGCGGTTCTTCGACTGGAATTCGGGCAGCTTCTTCCTGCGCTCGGCGAGCGTCGGGCTGCCCTTGCCGGTCCAGACGAACGAGTCGAGCGCCAAACGCGCGACGCGCTCCGGATGGCGCTCGGCGAACATCGCGGCGCGCAACGCGCCCGACGAGATGCCGTACAGCATCAGCTTCCTCGCGCGGGTCTTCTCCATGATGTACTTCGAGCCGGCGTCGAGGTCGTCGGCGCCGTTGGCGATGTCGCAGTTGATCGGCCGCTTCTTGTCGGAGCGGCCGTAGCCCTCCATGTCCAGGGCCCAGGTGTCGAAGCCGCGTTGCGCGAACCAGTCCATCACCGACGAGTCCGGCCGCCCGGGCACCGTCAGGTCGAAGGTCGGCTGCCCCGCCATCGAGGAGCCGTGCACGAACAGGATCGTGCCCTTCGTGGCCTGACCCGAGGGCGGCGGTTTCTGCCACAGGAAGAGCTTGACCTCTCCCTTTTTCGTCCAATGCTCCACACCGTTGATGCGTGTTCTGGTTTCCATGACGCTCCGGTCCTAGGGAAAAGCCGCGACGTACTGTACCCACATTTTATGCAAGAATCCCCCGCGCCTGAGGAAGAGGAGGCCCCATGCCAGTCGGAACGTTGGACACGTTTCCGAAGCTGCTCATGCACCACGCCGCCACGCGCGGCGCCCGCCCTGCGATCCGCGAGAAGGATCTCGGCATCTGGCAGACCTGGACCTGGCAGCGCTTCGCGGACGAAGTGCGGGCGCTCGCGTGCGGCCTGCATGCCGAGGGGCTGCGGCGCGGCAACCATGTCGCGCTGGTGAGCGACAACCGGCCGCAGCTGTACGCGGCGATGTGCGCGATCCAGTGCCTGGGTGCGGTGCCGGTTCCGCTCTATCAGGATGCGGTCGCGGACGAAATGGTGTTCCCGATCCAGAACGCGGAGATCGCCCTCGCCTTCGCCGAGGACCAGGAGCAGGTCGACAAGCTGCTCGAGATCCTGCCGCGCTGCGCGACGCTGAAGCGCATCTATTACGACGATGCGCGCGGGCTGCGCCACTACAAGCAGCCGGAGCTGCGCAGCTACGATGACCTTTTGAAGGTGGGTGGGGAATCCCTTGCGCGCGATTCCACATCCATCGATTCCGAAATCGCCAGCGGCAGCGGCAGCGACGTGGCCGGGATGTTCTTCACTTCCGGCACCACCGCCGCGCCCAAGGGCGTCGTGCACACGCATGCCAGCCTGCTCGGCCCGGCGCGCACCGCGGCCGAGATGGAGCGCCTCGGCGAGGACGACGTGATCCTCGCCTACCTGCCGCCGGCGTGGATCGGCCAGAACATCTTTTCCTGCGCGCAGGCTTTCGTCACCGGCTACTGCATCTGCTGTCCCGAGGCGCCCGAGACGGTGATGACCGACATGCGCGAGATCGGTCCGACCTACTACTTCGCGCCGCCGCGCGTGCTCGAGGCGCTGCTCACCCAGGTGTCGATCCGCATGGACGACGCCGCCGCCCCCAAGCGCTGGCTCTACCGCAAGTTCATGGGCATCGCGGGCCGCGTCGGCGGAGCGCTGCTCGATGGCAAGCCCGTCGGCATCCTGGGTCGAATTGCTTACGCCATCGGGGACTTGCTGGTCTACGGCCCGCTGCGCAACGTGCTCGGCATGAGCCGCGTGCGCATCGGCTATACCGCGGGCGAAGCGATCGGCCCGGACCTGTTCAAGTTCTACCGCTCGATCGGCATCAACCTGAAGCAGCTTTACGGCTCGACCGAGACCGCGGTCTTCGTCTGCATCCAGCCCGACGGCGAGGTACGCGCCGACACCGTGGGTCCGGCGGTGAACGGCGTCGAGCTGCGCTTCAGCCCGGAGCGCGAGCTGCTGATCCGCTCGGACGGCCTGTTCCGCGAGTACTACAAGAATCCCGACGCCACGCGCCAGGCGAAGGACGCCGAAGGCTGGTTCCACACCGGCGACGCCGGCTTCTTCGACGCCGGCGGCCACGTCAAGATCATCGACCGGGTGAAGGACGTGGGCAAGCTCTCCGACGGCACCCTGTTCGCGCCCAAGTACCTCGAGAACAAGCTCAAGTTCTTCCCCTACATCAAGGAAGCGGTCTGCTTCGGCCACGAGCGCGCCGAGGTGGGCGCGTTCATCAACATCGACCCCGAGGCGATCGGCAACTGGGCGGAGAAGCGCGGCATGCCCTACTCGGGCTACACCGACCTCGCTTCGCGCGACGAGGTGTACGACTTGATCCGCGAGTGCGTGGAGCGGGTGAACGCCGACCTCGCCGGCGAGCCGGAGATCGCGAACTCGCAGATCCACCGCTTCCTCATCCTGCACAAGGAGCTGGACGCCGACGATGGCGAGCTCACGCGCACGCGCAAGGTGCGCCGCGGCTTCATCGGCGAAAAGTACGGACAGTTGCTCGAAGCGCTGTACAGCAGCGATTCCATGGTTCACGTCAATGCGCAGGTGCGCTACGAGGATGGGCGCACCGGCACTTTTTCCGCCGATCTGAAGATCCGCGACGCGAAAACCTTCGCGCCAGCCGCGGCTACGCGCGCGGCATGATTTTGTCGGTCGAGAACGTCTCCCTCGCTTTCGGTGGGGTGAAGGCGTTGAGCGACGTTTCCTTCGACGTCGAGGAGCACGAGATCCGCGCCATCATCGGCCCCAACGGCGCCGGCAAGAGCTCGATGCTCAACGTGCTGAACGGCGTCTACCATCCGCAAACCGGAAAAATAAGATTCAAGGAAAAGACCTTTTCCGACATGGACCCGCACCAGGCCGCGGCCCTCGGCATCGCGCGCACCTTCCAGAACATCGCGCTGTTCAAGGGCATGACGGTGCTCGACAACGTGATGACCGGCCGCAACCTGAAGATGCGCTGCAACTTCCTGCAGCAGGCGGTGTGGTTCGGCCCGGCGAAGCGCGAGGAGCTCGAGCACCGGCGCGCGGTCGAGCAAATCATCGACTTCCTCGAGATCCAGCACATCCGCAAGACGCCGGTCGGGCGCCTGCCCTACGGCCTGCAGAAGCGCGTCGAGCTCGCGCGCGCGCTTGCCGCTGAGCCGCAGCTGCTGCTGCTGGATGAGCCGATGGCCGGCATGAACCTGGAGGAAAAGCAGGACATGTGCCGCTTCGTGCTCGACGTCAACGACCAGTTCGGCACCACCATCGTGCTGATCGAGCACGACATGGGCGTGGTGATGGACATCTCCGACCGGGTGGTGGTGCTCGACTATGGCCGCAAGATCGCGGATGGGGTTCCTGAAGAAATAAGAAACAACAAGGCGGTGATCGACGCCTACCTCGGGGTGGCCGACTGATGCCGATCGAGGTGATCTTCTTCTTCGAGGTGCTGGTGGGCGGGCTGCTCGCCGGCGTGATGTACGCCCTCGTCGCGCTCGGCTTCGTGCTGATCTACAAGGCCTCGGGTGTGTTCAATTTCGCGCAGGGCGCGATGGTGTTCTTTGCCGCGCTCACCTTCGTTTCACTCACGGAGCGCGGCTGGAACTTCTGGCTCGCGCTCGTGATCACGCTCGCGGTGATGGTGGTGCTCGGCCTGGTCACCGAGCGCGTGGTGCTGCGGCCGCTGGTCAACCAGCCGCAGATCACGCTCTTCATGGCGACCATCGGCCTCACCTTCGTGCTCGAGGGCCTGTCGCAGCTCATCTGGGGCTCGCAGCCGCACGGCCTCGAGCTCGGCATTCCCGACATCCCCATGGAATGGCTGTCGCAGAAGTGGAACATCAACATCAGCCAGTTCGATCTGTTCGCCGCATTCGTCGCCGGGCTGCTGGTGGCGGTGCTCGCAGTGTTCTTCCAGAAGACGAGGATCGGACGAGCGCTACGTGCCGTAGCGGACGATCACCAGGCCGCGCTCGCGGTCGGCATCCCGCTGCAGCACATCTGGGCCATCGTCTGGGCGGTAGCGGGTTTCGTGGCGCTGGTGGCGGGTCTGATGTGGGGCGTGCGCAACGGGGTGCAGTTCGCGCTCACCTTCGTCGCGCTCAAGGCGCTGCCGGTGCTGCTGATCGGGGGCTTCGAGTCGATTCCGGGCGCGATCATCGGCGGCCTGATCATCGGCGCGACCGAGAAGCTCGCCGAGGTCTATGTCGGCCCGATGTTCGGCGGCGGCATCGAGTCCTGGTTTGCGTATGTCGTGGCGCTGCTTTTCCTGCTGGTGCGGCCCGAAGGGCTGTTCGGCGAGAAACACATCGACCGGGTCTAGAGCGTGCTCTACCGCGAAGCCGGACAGTTCAAATCCACCTACGCGCAGGACCAGCAGATCTTTCCGATCCGCCAGGATCGCATCGCCATCGCGCTGCTGCTGGTGTTCGCCTTCGTGGCGGTGCCGCTGATCGGCGACCAGTACTGGCTGAGCGCGCTCATCACGCCTTTCCTGATCTTCGCGCTCGCCGCGCTCGGCCTCAACATCCTCACCGGCTACGCCGGCCAGCTTTCGCTCGGCACCGCGGCGTTCATGGCGGTGGGTGCGTTCATGACCTACAACTTCGTGCTGCGCCTGCCGTGGCTCGGGATCATACCGAGCATGATCCTGGCGGGCCTGTGCGCGGCGGCGGTGGGTATCGTGTTCGGCCTGCCCAGCCTGCGCATCAAGGGGTTCTACCTGGCGGTGGCGACGCTCGCCTGCCAGTTCTTCGTGCTCTGGGCGCTGCAGCGCTTCCCCTGGTTCACCAACCACAGCTCGTCGGGCGTGATCACTGCGCAGCAGATCGTGATCTTCGGCGTGGCATTCGATACCCCCGCGGAAAAGTACCTGTTCACGCTCGCGGTCGTCGTGGTGATGGCGCTGCTCGCCAAGAACCTGATGCGCAGCGAGACCGGGCGCGCGTTCATGGCGGTGCGCGACATGGACGTGGCCGCCTCGGTGGTCGGCATCCCGATGATGCAGACCAAGCTGCTCGCCTTCGCCATCAGCTCGTTCTACTGCGGGGTGGCGGGCGCGCTGCACGCCTTCTGCTATCTCGGCACGGTCGAGCCCGAGGCCTATACCCTCGACCTCTCGTTCCGCATCCTCTTCATGATCATCATCGGCGGGGTGGGGTCGATCCTCGGCTCGTTCCTCGGCGCGGCCTTCATCACCCTGTTCCCGATCTTCCTCAACATCGCCTCCGGCTGGCTGTCGCATGCCCTCGGCGTCGAGTTCTCGCACGCCGCGGTGTCCAACCTCGAGCTCATCATCTTCGGCGGGCTGATCATCTTCTTCCTCATCGCCGAGCCGAACGGCCTCGCCCGGCTCTGGCAGATCACCAAGGAGAAGCTGCGCCTGTGGCCGTTCCCGCATTGACGGGGCTATACTGGCCCCCCGTTCCTGAGGAGGAGACGAGAATGAAGCGCAGCACGCTTGCAATTGCCGCGGTAGCGCTCGCCGCGGCGGCCGCCCCTGTGGCGGCACAAAACGAGCAGTTCATCCCCGCGAACTTCTACTGGGTCGGGCCGTATGCGCCCGGCGGCTCGGGGTTCGGCGGCGGCATGATCGACTACTTCGCCATGCTCAACGAGCGCGACGGCGGCATCAACGGCGTCAAGCTCACCTGGGAGAAGTGCGAGACCGAGTACCGCAACGACCGCGGCGTCGAGTGCTACGAGCGCTCGAAGAAGAAGGGCCCGACCGGCGCCACCGTCGTGCACCCGCTCTCGACCGGCATCACCTATTCGCTGATCGACAAGGCGACCGCCGACAAGATCCCCGTGATCTCGATGGGCTACGGCCGCACCGACGCGGCCGATGGGCGCGTGTTCCCGTACGTGTTCCCGCTCATCACCACTTACTGGTCGCAGGCCACGGTGATGATCAAGTACATGGGCGAGAAGGCCGGCGGCATGGACAAGCTCAAGGGCCAGAAGATCGCGCTCGTCTACCACGACTCGGCGTACGGCAAGGAGCCGATCCCGGTCCTGACCGACATGGCGAAGCAGTACGGCTACGAGTTCACGCCGATCGCCGTGCCGCACCCGGGCAACGAGCAGCAGTCGCAGTGGCTGCAGGTGCGCCAACTGCGTCCCGACTGGGTGATCCTGTGGGGCTGGGGCGTGATGAACCCGACCGCGCTCAAGGCCGCCGCCAAGGTCGGCTACTCGCGCGAGAAGATCATCGGCGTGTGGTGGTCCGGGGCCGAGGAAGACGTGATCCCGGCGGGCGATGCCGCCAAGGGCTACGTCGCCGCGGGCTTCAACCTGCCCGGCACCAACTTCCCGGTGATGCAGGACGTGCTCAAGCACGTCTACAAGAAGGGCAAGGGCGACCTCGAGGACATGGCGCGCGTCGGCTCGATCTATCACACGCGCGGCATCGTCGCCGGCATCATCACCACCGAGGCGATCCGCAACGCGCAGAACCGCTTCGGCAAGGGCAAGCCGATCACCGGCGAGCAGATGCGCTGGGGCATCGAGAACCTGAACATCGACGACAAACGCCTGAAGGAGCTCGGCGCGACCAACCTGATGCAGCCGCTCAAGGTCTCGTGCATGGACCACGAAGGCGGCGGCGCGGTGAAGTTCCTGAAGTGGGACGGCCGCAAGTGGAACGTGATCACCGACTGGATGCAGCCCGACCGCAAGCTGGTGCGCGACAAGGTCGAAGCATCGGCAGCGCAGTACGCGAAGGAGAAGGGCATCACCCCGCGCGACTGCTCCAAAGAGAAATAGCTTCGTAAGGAAGAACGGGGAAGGGCGCAGCCAGCCCTTCCCTTTTTTTCATGTCTGCCACGGCACCCATCCTCTCGATCAGCAACATCGAGGTCATCTACGACCACGTGATCCTGGTGCTGCGCGGCGTGTCGCTCGAGGTGCAGGAGGGGCACATCGTGGCCCTGCTCGGCGCCAACGGCGCGGGCAAGACCACCACGCTCAAGGCGATCTCCAATCTGCTGCGCGCCGAGCGCGGCGACGTCACCAAGGGCCAGATCCTGTATCGCGGCGCGCGCATCGACCAGCTCAACCCCGCCGAGCTGGTGAAGCGCGGCATCTGCCAGGTGATGGAAGGGCGGCACTGCTTCCAGCACCTCACCGTCGAGGAGAACCTCCTCACCGGTGCCTATACGCGCGGCTACATCGGCGCGGGGGTGAAAGAGTCGCTCGACAAGGTCTACAGCTATTTCCCGCGCCTCAAGGAGCGCCGCGGCTCGCAGTCGGGCTATACCTCCGGTGGCGAGCAGCAGATGACCGCCATCGGCCGCGCGCTGATGGCGCGCCCGCAGATGATCCTGCTGGATGAGCCCTCCATGGGACTCGCGCCGCAGCTCGTGGAGGAGATCTTCGAGATCGTCAAGGACCTCAACCGCAAGGAAGGCGTGAGCTTCCTGCTCGCGGAGCAGAACACCAACATCGCGCTGCGCTACGCCGACTACGGCTACATCTTGGAGAACGGGCGCGTAGTGATGGACGGCGAGGCCAAGTCGCTCGCCGATAACGAGGACGTGAAAGAGTTCTACCTCGGCTTCTCCGCCGGCGGCCGCCGCAGCTTCCGCGACGTCAAGTCGTACCGCCGCCGCAAGCGCTGGCTGTGATGCATTGGGACAAGTTGGAGACGCGTTCGCCGAAGACGCGCGAGCGTGCGCTGATGGCCGAGCTGCCGAAGCTGGTCGCGCACGCTAAGAAGCGCGCAGCCGGCTGGGCAAAGATCCTGGCCGAGGTGAACCCTGCGAGGATCAAGTCGCGCGCGGCGCTCGCCAAGCTGCCCGTCACGCGCAAGAGCGACCTCGGCGCGCTGCAGAAGGAGTTGCCGCCCCTCGGCGAGCTGAATGCCACGCCCGTGGAAAAGCTCAGCAAGCTCTTCATTTCGCCCGGCCCGATCTACGACCCGGAAGGACGCGGCAAGGACTGGTGGCGCACGGCGCGCGGCCTCTACGCCGGCGGCTTCCGCGCGGGCGACCGCGTGCTCAACACCTTTGCCTATCACTTCACGCCCGCTGGCTCGATGCTCGAGGCGGGCGCCAGCGCCATCGGCTGCACCGTGATCCCGGGCGGCACCGGCCACACGGAGATGCAGGTCGCCGCGATCCGTGACCTGCGCGTCACCGCTTACGTCGGCACCCCGTCTTTCCTCAAGCTGATCGTCGAGAAGGCGGACGAGCTCAAGGTCGACATCTCATCGCTGCAGAAGGCGCATGTCGGCGCCGAATACCTGCCGCCGCTGCTCCGGCACAACCTGCGCGAGCGTGGCATCCGCGTGTCGCAGACCTATGCCAGCGCCGACCTCGGCCTGATCGCCTACGAGTCGGTCATGCCCAACGGCACGGTGAACGAAGGCATGATCCTCGACGAGCGCCTGATCCTCGAGATCGTGCGCCCCGGCACCGGCGACCCGGTGCAGCCGGGCGAAGTGGGCGAGGTCGTGATCACTACCTTCAACAAGGACTACCCGCTGATCCGGTTCGGCACCGGCGACCTGTCCGCCGTGCTGCCCGGCGCGAGCCCGTGCGGCCGCACCAACGTGCGCATCAAGGGCTGGATGGGCCGCGCCGACCAGAGCACCAAAGTGCGCGCGATGTTCGTTACCCCGCGCCAGGTCGCCGACATCCTGCGCCACCATCCCGAGGTGCTACGCGCACGGCTCGTGGTCGAAGGCGAAGCCGGCAACGATCGCATGACGCTCAGGTGCGAAGTCGCAAACCCGGCGGCGGGCCTGAGCGAGGCGCTGGTTGCTACCATCCGCGAGGTCACACAATTGCGTGGCGAGGTCACGCTCGTCGCACCCGGCAGCCTGCCGAACGACGGCAAGGTGATCGAGGACCTGCGTAAATACGGTTAGGAGGGGTGATGCGCTATCTGCAGCTTTTTCTGATCGCCCTCGCGTTCCACGCGCACGCCCAGACGCCGCCCGCCATCGAAGGCCCGGTCTACGTCGCCACTTACGTCGAGCTCGTGCCTGCCGGCATTGGAGAAGGCGGCCCGCTGCTGAAGCAATACCGCGACGCCAGCCGCAAGGACGCCGGCAATCAGCGCATGGAGCTGGTGCAGGAAGTGGGTCGCCCCAGCCGCTTTGCGCTGCTCGGCATCTGGGCGGATCAGAAGGCGTTCGAGGCGCATGCCAAAGCGGCGCATACCGCGCAGTTCCGCGACAGGCTGAAGGCAGTCAACGCAGCGCCGTACGACGAACGCGTGCACAGCGGAATGGCGGTGGGTGCGAAGGACGCGCCGCGTGCGGGTGCGCTCGTCGTCCTGACCCACGTGGATGTTCCGGGAGCGCTGAAGGACGCGGTCGTGCCAGTGCTGCGCGAGCTGAGCGAGGCCAGCCGCAGGGAGGCCGGGAATCTGCGCTTCGAGGTGCAGCAGCAGGGCAACCGCCCGAACCACTTCACCGTGGTCGAGATGTGGGCCGACCCGAAGGCGCACGAGGCGCATGTCATGGCGGGCCATACGCGGCAGTTCCGCGAGAAGCTCGGCCCGATGGTCGGCGCGCTCTACGACGAGCGCCTGTACCGGGCGATCGACTAGGCGCGTACGGCGCTCTAGATGTCCTCTCTGTTCTGGAAATACTTGTAGAACTGGTCCTGCGTCCAGTACGGGTCGCCGCGCACCAGGATGTTCGATTTCTGCAGTACCACGAGTGGTTCGCTGCCGTGAAACTTCTCTTCGAGATAGCGTTGCTTATGGTCGAGACTGTCGAGGTTGTACTTGACCGAGTCTTCGTTGGCGAAGTTGGTGTGCTCCCAGAGGAAGTACGCATGGTGCAGCTCGAGAGGCTTGTCCTGTCCCAGCAGGCTCTTGGGCGCGACGCATTTCCACAAATAGCCCGAGTAGATATCGGTTTGCTTGCCGTCGAGCTGAATCCGGTGGCTGCTTTCTCCCTCCTTTAGCCAGATGCAGTAGTCGAGGATGCCGCCCACTTTCCCGAGCTTGGCGGCCTCGGGGCACTGGCTGCGACCGCACAGTACACCCTCCACGGTGACGCTCAGCGGGCTGACGTCGAGCTTGATGTCGCGCCCTCTCTCCTGGAAACGTTCCCGCAGCTTGTGCGCCTTGTCTGCCGGGATAATCACCGGGATCGAGTTGGCTTCGTCGCCGGAGCCGAGTTGCGCCACGAAGCGCGGCCGACTGCCGTCGGCGGCGGGCTTGTCGAAGTCCCACGAAAAATCGAAAGACGGTCCCCAGGCATGAAAACCGTTGAACAGCCACTTCTGTACGCCGTTCAACTTGTCCAGGCCGTCGAGTTTCTGAAAATGCGATTCCCACCAGCCCGACACCAGCAAGCCGCACGGATAAAGCTGTCCTTCCACCGAAACGAACTGCGCGGGCTGTTGCGCCAGCGCGGCCAGATGGTCGTCGGGCGCGTTGAGGAGGATCTCCCTGAGCTTTTCCACGCTGACCGTGGTCTGCTTCAGCGTGTCCCAGAACCTGGCCGGATCGCCCATACCGAAGTTGGCACGAGGGCCCTTGTCCCGCAGGTAGCTGCGGATCTCGAAGCGATAGCCGGCGGCGTGGTTGTTCGTGATGTTGTATTGGTCGCCGCCAATCGCAGTTCCAAATGCACCGGCTGCAGCGCCGCCCTTATTGGCAATCGCGCCGCTTCCGCTTACTGTCGACTGTGATCCAGTTGCCGGAAATTTGTCGTCCATAACGCCAGTCCCTCCCTGGGTAGGCTCACTCGTTGCGCTTGCCGATGTCGCCATACACGTTGCCGCCGATCGCGGTGCCGCCTTCGCCCGCCGCTACGCCGCCCTTCGTCGCAATAGCGCCGGAGCCCGAGACCACGTTCGAGTCCCCGGACCCGGCTTGCTTCAGAACCTTGAGCAGATCGTTCGCCCGCCTGATGATTTCTTCGTCCTTGTCCGCCCCGGTCTCGGTCAGGGCGTCCGCCAGCGGCTCTTTCCAGACTTGGGGCTTTTTTTCGTGCTCGGCCAGTGCCAACGCCGCGCCGGGCTTGCCGGCGAAGCGGTTCTCGATCAGCTTCTTGAGCGCCTGATAGCCGTCCTTGACCGCTTTGGTAGCGGTGTCCTTGGCCGCTGCAATGGCGCCCGCCGCGAGCGCCGACAGAATGGTCGTTGTAATCGGTTCCACGGAACTCTCCTCGGGCACAGGCTATCCGTCACGCTTGAACGCGTAATCGCGCATCGGAGTACATACCTGGATGTGATACTCGCTGAAGAATTCCTCGCGGCCGCGCTGCTGAACGGCTTTGTGCTCCGGGTGCTCGCGCCATGCAGCGAGGGTTTCGGCCGACTCGAACTCGACGATGGTGACGTTCTCGCCGTCTTGCGCCGCGAAATCCTTGTACGAAAGGAATCCAGGCATCCGGCTGGCGATCTCGTACATGCGCGCGCCTACCGTTCCGAGCGCTTGCTCGTCGATTCCTTTTCGCAATCGGGAGCGAAACACCACCACCACCATTGACTTCCCCTGACGGCAGCGAGTGCCGTCACCCTCGAGGACGCTACGCCGCTGAATACTCCCGGTCAATGAAAGGGAAATATTCACGCGCTGCTGTGCGGGACCGCGGCATGCCTGGCTTATCTCGCCGTCTTGTTTTTAGGTTCTCCGTGCCGCCCCGATCGGCAAGGCGTCGACGCGGCGCATCTCGTCGTTGCGCAGCACGGCCTGGTCCCTGAGGAAGGCTTTCAGGAAGTCCACGGCGTCGGCGCCCCAGAACACCTCGCCGTCGGCGACGAAGCTCGGCACGCCGAACACGCCGCGAACCGCGGCTTCCTCGGTGTTCTTCCTCAGCGCGTCTTTCACTTCCACCAGTCCGGCGGGATCCACCTCGAGGTCGGCGCACAGATCCTCGAAGCCTTGCTCGGCGGGCGCGCCGGTCGTCCACAGGTGCTGGAAGATGGCGCCGATCGCGTGCGCCGAGCAGCCGGCCGCGAGGGACAGGCGCAGGTAAGGCAGCGGGTTGAAGGGGTGCGCCGCGGGGAAGCGGAAGGGGATGCCGAGCTCGCGCGCCCACCAGGTGCACCAGCGGTAAGTCCAGCGCCGCTTCGCCGGGATCTCGGCCGGCCCCTTCTGGCCATGGTGATTGAGCAGCCCGGCGAACAGCACCGGCTTGTAGGAAACTTGCACCGGCAGCTCGCCCAGCCGGTGCAGGCAGATGTACGAGTAGGGCGAGACAAAATCGAAGTACCAGTCAACGGAGATGGTCATGGCGGTGAGGATCGAGAAGAAGGGCGGGGTGTGGACGGTGATTCATTCGCGCCCCGAGGCGCGCAACGCGATGGACCCGGAGAGTGCCGACGCGCTCGTTGCTGCTTTTGAGGATTTCGATAAGAACCCGGAAGCCAAGGTAGCGGTGCTGTGGGGCGAGGGCGGCGCGTTCTGCGCCGGCTGGGACCTCAAGTATTGCGCCTCGCTCATCAAGGATCCCGGCGAGCTGCATTCGATCGACTATCCGCTCGAGGACCGCAAGGCGATTCCGCGCGGCCCCTTGGGGCCGACGCGCCTCGAGCTCGACAAGCCGGTGATCGCCGCGGTGGCCGGACCGGCGGTCGCGGGCGGCTTCGAGCTCGCGCTGTGGTGCGACGTGCGCGTGATGGAGCAGTCCGCCTACTTCGGCGTGTATTGCCGGCGCTGGGGCGTGCCGCTGGTCGATGGCGGTACGGTGCGGTTGCCGCGCATCGTCGGTATGGGGCGCGCGCTGGAGATCATCATGACCGGGCGCAAGGTGCCGGCCGAGGAAGCGCTGCGCATCAACTGCTGCGAGCACGTGGTGCCGAACGGCAAGTCGCGCGAGTTCGCCGAGGCGATGGCGCACGAGATCGCACGCTTTCCGCAGGCCTGCATGCGCGCCGACCGGCGCTCGGCTTACGCGCAGCAAGGACTCAGCCTGCGGGAGGCGATGCGCAAGGAGTGGTACAACGGCTTTCCCGCCTTCGTCGCCGAAGGCGCCGAGGGCGCGGCGCGCTTCGCCTCAGGCAAGGGGCGG